>Ga0351900_1089_pt1 | contig 26521 bp, 26 predicted proteins | sample BONcelHT113001D3_FD_205827 | JGI IMG/M metagenome (GOLD analysis project Ga0351900, IMG submission 205827) | Enriched cells from coal bed in the Powder River Basin, Montana, United States - BONCAT cells T11 rep1 HSBNCT.T11.300.1.D3 ...
CTATTGTTTTTAAATTCATTGGCTTATTTTCGTAAACTTTTTCAAGCTTGTCAAGCTTTTTGAACTGCAATGCATAACTTACACAGTGAAAACAAGGTTCTACGGCAATGTACCGTAGTATTGTTTTTGTCCTCAAACGCCTCAAGATATGGTTTCTTTATTCCTGCGGTTATTATATTTATTCCGGAAATGTCATTAGATAAGGTGTCGGGGTGCCTTAAGAAAACCGTCGAGAGCCGAGGAAGCTCGGTCTTTTGCCGTCATCAGGCAAAAGTTCCGAAGGCGAAGGCGAGCTATTGGAGCCGCTGGAGCTAATTGAGCGTGTTTTTATAAGGGTATCCGACACCTATACTTCCCTAATGACAAATTTGGGTTAAAAGCTTTTATCGATGACAGGGAAAAACAAAGGTAAAGGAGGTCCCCTTTTCTTTATCGCTTTCTACTTCTACTGTTCCTTCATGATCTTTTATAATTTCATGTACAATAAATAAGCCGAGGCCTATCCCCCTTCCTTGCTGTTTGGTCGTGAAGAAAGGTTTAAAAATATCCTTTAATAATTGCTTTTCTATGCCCGCACCGCTATCCGTGACTTTGCATACAAGCTGTTTTTCGTCTTTGTTAAATGTCTCAATTGTAATAACCCCGTCTTCGTCGCCGATAGCGTCAATTGCATTCTTTATTATATTTATAAATACCTGACACAGTCTTGCAGAATTCCCTTTAATAATGTTATTCGTTGCATTGAATTTTTTATTGATGGAAATCTTTTTTAATTTATACTGATTGTGAAGTATTCTTAGAGTGTCTTCTATGGGCGCATCTATTTCTACAAGCTCCTTCATTTCATCTTTCTGTCTTGAAGCTTCAAGCAGGCTTTTAATAATCTCTTTTGTCCTTTTCAATTCATTCAGAGAGAAAATCAGGTCATCGAGAAGTTCATTTTGACCTTCAAGATGTTCGATATAGTACTCAAGAGTGCTCATAACTCCTGCAATGGGGTTGTTAAGTTCATGGGCAATACCTGCGGCAAGCCGTCCTACCGCAGCAAGGCTTTCGCTTTGGATAAGGGCTTTTGTCCTCTCGTCGACAAGCTTTTCCAGTGAGTTGGAAAAATCCTGTATCTTTTTATACGAACCGGCATTGTCAAGGGCAAGCGCTATATGATTTGCAAGGATGGATAATATCTCGGTTTCCTCGCCGGTATAAAGACTCATATCACCTTTTTCGCCCAATAACATATATGCAGGATATGATTTGGAGGGCACCGGCAGGGATAATCTATAGCCCTCTTTCCATAGCTCATCGGTTTCATGAATAAATCTGAAGACCTCGTTTTCTTCTACTCTCGAAACCATTTTAATGTTACATCTTTCGAGTATAAACGTCTTTGATAACCTTTCAATAATTGTTTTTTTAATTTTTCCTACACTATAGAGTGTCAATATTTCAAAACTAAGATCTTTTATCGCTTTTCTGTTCTTTATGAATTCCTGCTGGAGAAATTGTATGAGAAAATGTTGCAACCTTTCCTTGGAAATATAAATCAGAAGAAATGTAAACAACATTGCCGTCAACGATATCAGGTCAGTGTTTAATGAATTTCTAAAAAAGGTTTTCAGCAACACCTGGAGGCCGATAAAAAAGCCTGTGGATATAAGGAGCAGGGTAACAAACACAATACCTTTATTAAGAAATATCTTCCATTCCATTACATCATGGCGGTAAATTGCATATCCGAGGAGACACATAGGGACAAAGATAAAATTACCGATTGGATATGCCTCGTATCCACCCATAACAGCAACATCAAAATGGTTTACAAAGGCAGCGAGACCAAAACTCAAAATGATATATTTTATTCTTGTTTTTTTGATTGATACTCTTTCTTCCTTCAGACTTTTGAAAAGGAGGTAAAGAGAGAGCACAACGCTTAATGTGCAGAATGTGCCGAATATATAAAATAACGGGCCGGAAGCAGCAAAAAAACCGAAATAATATCGAATGATACCGGTCAGGTAAAGGTGATGCTGTGTGAGAGGTATGAGAAGAAATGCGATAATATAAAATATTTTCACAAGCGGCATCCACCCTTTATGTTCTGTTGCCAAAATTGTAAAGTGAAGATACAGGGGGATAATAAAAACAAGAAATGCATGGTCTATTCTGCTTATCCTGATTGCCAGGGTTTCATCTTGTATAATCGTGAGCAGGGTTTTATCAATGTTAAGCATGCAGCCGATTAAACATATCAGGGAAAACAGAAGATTTACATGCGCATTTTTTGCTTTAAATATTCCCATCAAGAATAGTATGAAAAGGATTATCGCACTTAGCAGGGGAGGTATACTGTATGTATTCATTGCTGTTGTTTTGAAATTACAATAAGTCAGGAATTGGTGCAAGAAAAATATTTTCCATAACAGAAACAGGGCTTCTCAATTGAGAAGCCCTGTTTTATTTAATAACAACCATTCATTAACTTTTTTTACCCCGGCATCAAAACACCCGGAAGCCATGTAGCAAGCCCAGGCCAGATAAATAGGAGAATTGCACCGACTACAAGACTTATCAGAAAAGGATATACACCGGCATAGATTACCCCGAATGGTGTTTTAGTGATATTTTTTACGACAAAGACATTGATCGCCACAGGAGGTATGACAACACCGACCATAACGGTAACGCCGATCATGATGCCGAACCACAAAGGGCTGTAACCGAGTTTGATGATTGCGGGGTAGAAAATAGGGGTTGCAAGAATCATAAATGCAAGGTCATCAATAAAAGAACCGCCGATAAGATAGATGAAGGTGATAAAGATCATAACGAGCCATGCGGGGAGGGGAAGGGCTACGATCCAGTCAGCGGCAATCATAGGTATTCTTGTTACGGCAATAAAATGTCCGAGCACGGTTGAGCCTGCTATGAGCATGAGTACCATGCATGCAGTTCTTACGGATTCTGAAACAGATTTTACATAACCTTTAAAGTTCAGATCTCTCTTGGCGAATGTTAAAACAAGCACGAAAAATGTTCCCACGCTTCCTGCCTCAGTCGGCGTAAAGAATCCCTTGAGAATGCCGGCTATCATCAGGATGAAAATTGCAACAACCCATATAACTTCAGGGAGTGCCTTGAGTCTCTCCGCCCAGGTGAATTTCGGGCCCTTGGGTCCAAGAGCAGGGTTAATTTTACACCACCCGTATATTATCACAATAAAAAAGAAAGCAATAAGAAGGCCTGGGCATATGCCTGCGAGAAAGAGTCTCCCAATCGACTGGTCGGAAATAATGCCGAATATAATAAGCGTAACGCTCGGCGGCAACAAGATGCCCAGAGTTCCGACAGTTGCAACAATACCTGTTGAAAGTCTTTTGTCGTAGTTGTAACGGTCCATTTCAGGCACAGCAACGCTTGCAAAGGTTGCGGCAGTTGCCGGGGATGACCCGCAGATGGACTTGAAGGCAGTTGCCCCCACAACGGTTGCCATGGCAAGCCCGCCGGGAATATGTCCTATGAATTTATATGAACAGTCGAAAAGCCTTTTTGCAATACCTGAATTAAAGGCAACCTGCCCCATTAAAATAAAAAGAGGGATGACGGTAAAACCATACGAATTGAAAACATCGAAAAAATCCTTTGCGAGCAGATTTAATGAAGCGCTCCAGGAGATGAGATAGCCAAAGCCTATAAAGCCTATGAGAATCATGGCAAAAGCCAATTCAATACCTGTGAGGAATAAAATCAGAATAACAGCTAATCCTATCAGTCCAACAGTCACTTCATTCATATTGTCCTCCGGCGATCTTAACAATATCAGATATAAGTACAAGGCATTGTATAAAACAGCATACGCCCAATCCGTATGCAATAGGATAAAAAGGCATCTGGCGTGTCGTGCTTACTTCTCCTGATTGGTAAAGGCCGAATCCGTAAACAAAGAGTTGCCATCCTATGAGAATAAATAATATTATACCGGTGACGCGTGTCGCGACGTTGAAGGCATTTTGAATTTTATTTGAAAAGCTTTTAACGACGAAGTCAACAAAGATGTGAGCTCTTATCCATGATGTAATGGGAACTGCAAATCCTATAACAACTGCTCCGCCGAAACCTACTATTTCATATGTGCCGACTATGGGACGGTTGAAAAACCTTAAAAACACATCTGCCACTGTGACAAGCATAACAATTGTTAATGCGCATCCGGAGATAAAGCTCATCCATTTGCTTAGTTTTTCGACAATTTGTAGAAATCCACCCATAAACCCTCCCGATATTGATGCTATTTTCAAATGCTTATTTTTATGCAAAAACAGCAGATAAATATTTCCATTTTTGTATACACTTTGTCAAGTGAAAATATTGATCTGCCGTTTTTGTAACATGCTATATCGAGTAAGTACTAATTTTTATTATGCATAATTAATTGTACAATATGATTAAACTATTAATGTTTTTTTAAATGGTTGAACACTGCTTTTTAAATAATTATAAGCAGCATATAAAAGGCAACGATGTTTTAAATAAAAGGAAAGTTGTGCCTTTACACATTTACCAAAAGATGGTAAAAGCTATACATGAATATGACCTGTGCTATTCTTGCCGGTGGCAACAGCAAAAGAATGGGGCGCGACAAGGCGACCCTCCCTGTCGGAACGAAGTTGCTGATAAACAGGGTATATGATGAAGCAAAAAAGGTTTTTAAAGATATTATTGTTATCTCAAATCACCATAGCAGTATTACGGGTATAGATGCCCCTATTTTTAAAGATATCCTCCCTGTACAAAGCCCTATTGTAGGCATTGTATCGGCGCTTTTATATGCCGATACGCCCTATGTTTTTGTCCTTCCCTGTGATGTGCCCTTTGTCTCGGAACAATCAATAAAGTACATGATGGACAAAGTACACGGTGAGGACTTGATAATCCCCAGATCTAAGGGGGGTTACGAACCGCTTTATGCGATATACGGCAAATCCTGTATTCCCTATCTATTTAAATTGATAGCACAAAACAATTTAAAGGTCAGAGATTTACTTACTTATATTTCTGTGAGGGAGTTAGGTGAACACCCGTATTTTACAAATAGCGGTTATTCCGTGTTTACAAATATAAATGCAGTCGATGATTTGGCAATAATAGAGAATCAGGAGGGTGTAGCAGACAAAATGTCCCCTCGATTAAAGGCAAACAAGCCGGCCGGAACCGGCTATGACCTGCAGGATAAGGAATCCTCTATGATAAGCCGGAAACAGGGAATAATACATTAGGGGCAAATGGCAATGGATGAAGGGCGGAAAGAACATTGCTATGCCACTTGCAATAATGAATCGGTTATCAGCGAAATGAAGGAAAGCGACATTGAAAGAATTCTTGCGATAGAAAAACGGTCTTTTATTACACCCTGGACAAAAAAAATGATTAACGAGACATTATCTTCGCCCATATCTATCAGTTTTATAATTGAAGAAAGCAACACCCTACTCGGTTACATTATGTTATATTCTGTGCTGAATGAAGCTCACATATTGAATCTTGCAACAAATCCTGACTACAGGAGAAAAGGATATGCCTCACAGCTTGTCCGGCACATAATCGAATATTGCGTAAAAAGAGGCATATCTGATTTTTTTCTTGAGGTAAGAGACAGCAATATTAAAGCTATAAAACTATACAGAATGTTTGGTTTCGAAGTTGTAGGTAAAAGAAAAGGTTATTATACAGACACGCATGAAGATGCACTTGTAATGCAGCTTTCGTTGTATTGAAAAATATGGGACGTTCGATTAGATCGTAGACGGTTTTTTACTGTCAGCTAAACGTTTATATGAGGAATTATGGTTGATACTGAAGCACAGATTGTAGAAAATAAAAACATTGTTCCGGACTACTTTCTGCTCAAATTAAAGCCCGCTAAAACTATGGGAAAAGTAAACCCTGGTCAGTTTGTCATGCTGAAGATACCCGGCAATGAGGTTTTTCTTAGAAGACCTTTTAGCATATATGATTATGATATGGATATCCTGACAATCATGTATAAGGTTGCAGGTAAAGGAACAGAGCTTTTAAGCAAAACAGGCGAGGGTACATTGACTTCTGTGCTCGGTCCATTGGGTAACGGATTCCATATTAATCAGAGGGATGTATATTTGACAGTGGCTGGAGGGATCGGTATAGCAGGCATACATTTTCTGGTCAAAAGCCTGAAGAAAAAGGCATCAGTATTTTTTGGATGCTCCTCTTGTATTGAGACAGCCCTTCTTGAAGATATAGCGCATTTAAATCCCATGGTCTCGACGCTTGATGGCTCATGCGGATATAAAGGTAATGTTGTTGAGATGCTGAAAAATCATCTTGAAACCACCGAAAACATTAACCGGGAGATCTTTGTATGTGGCCCTGAAGGGATGCTGAAGAACCTGAAACAATCTATTAGCAGGGATAAAATATCCTGCCAGGCCCTTGTGGAAGAAAGGATGGCATGCGGGCTCGGTCTCTGTTTCGGTTGTGTGAAAAAAACAATCGACGAAAATGAGCCTTATAAGAGAGTATGCAAGGAGGGGCCTGTATTCGATTTATGGGAAATATCCCTTTAAAATTATTCGGCAAGATACTGAAAAACCCTGTTATGAATGCCTCGGGTACGCTCGGTTACGGCAAAGAGATAGAACCGCTCTGGGGTGTTGAAACACTCGGTGCATATGTAACAAAAGGTTTGTCAATGAAGCCGCATCACGGGAATCCTCTTCCGCGGATATGGGAAGAGAGGTGCGGCATGATAAACAGCATAGGTCTTCAGAATATTGGCGTCGAACGTTTCTTTGAAGAATACTTCCCCTTTTTTAAACGTAAGAAAACCCCTATAATTGTAAACTTTTTCGGTTTTACCGAAGACGAGTACATCGGCTGTGCCGAAATGATCAAGCCGGACAGCAGGATTATTGCCCTGGAGATGAATCTTTCCTGCCCGAATATCAAGAAAGGCGGGATCAGCTTCGGGAAAGAAGCGGATACGGTATACGAGATAGTAAAAAATGTAAAGGCAGCAACAAAAATACCGCTTTTGGCCAAGCTTACGCCAGAGGTGAAAAATATCGTTGAGATTGCCTCTGCAGCTTATGAGGCAGGTGCAGATGGTTTGACCCTAATAAATACTATTCCGGCAGCTGTTGTAGATGTTAATAAAAGAACAGTCCCGATAAAAGGCGGGCTGTCCGGTCCGATTACAAGGTCAGTTGCCCTTAGGGCAGTCTATGAGTGCTCAAAGGCAGTTCCTATACCCGTCATCGGTGTCGGCGGAATTATTGATACACAAGATGCTGTAGCGTTTTTAATGGCAGGTGCACATGCAATCCAGATCGGCACTGCCACCTTTTTAGATCCTTACGCGATCCCGAAAATTATCGGGGGATTAAGGGAATATCTGGACGCGTATGGATACGCAGGTGTTGAGAACATCATCGGGATTACCCATGACCAATAACATGCAGATCCTTGGGATAGATATCGCTGATGCTGCGAGATCTATTGAGGAGGGACTTGGGATCCCGAACATCCTTGCAAGAATTCTTGTTTCAAGAGGAATAATGGGTGTTGCTGAGGCAGAGGCATTTCTGCATCCGCAGCTCGATGACCTTTCCGATCCTTTTTTACTTCCTGATATGGAAAAAGGCGTCAGCAGGGTCATCAAAGCGATAGCAGAGCAGCAGAAGGTATGTATTTACGGTGATTATGACGCGGACGGGATCACATCAACCGCCCTCATGATAAACTTCTTTAAGAATTTGGGACAATCTCCGGAGGTTTATTTACCTAAAAGGCAGGAAGGCTATGGGCTGAACATCGAGGCAATAAAAAGGCTGAAGTCGCAAAACCCGGATCTTCTGATTTGTCTTGACTGCGGTTCGTCAAACCATGATGAGATTGCATTTGCAAAGGAATCAGGTATTGAAACGGTTGTCATCGACCATCATGAGCTGCCCGATGAAATGCCGGATGCCTGTGCATTGATCAACCCGAAACGCAAGGATTCACTTTTCCCGACAAGAGAACTGGCAGCGTGCGGCGTGACCTTCTTCTTTTTATGGGCACTAAGAAGAGTTATGCATAAGAGCGGTCTCTTGAAGAACAAGATAAACCTTAAAAAAGAGCTTGACCTTGTAACAATCGGCACTATCGGCGATATGGTGCCGCTCACCAAAGACAACAGGGTGCTTGTCAAATTCGGCATCGAAAGCATGAGGCGACAGCCCAGGGTGTGGTTAAAGACATTTCTTAAAAAAAATCTTATACCACGCGGGGGGAACATTGACGAATATGCTTTGAATTTCATTATCATACCGAGGATCAATGCGACGGGCAGGGTATCCAGACCTGAAATAGCTTTGGATTTTCTGGTTTGTAACGAAGAGAGCAAATCAGAGGCTTTGCTTCTTGATCTTCAGAAAGCGAATAAAGAAAGGCAGGACAAGGAAAAATCAATTTTAAACGAAATAGAGGTTGTTGTAACGCAGGATAATTTTTCGGATAAAAGTTCGATAGTTATATTTAACAGGGATTGGCATTTAGGTGTAATCGGCATTGTCGCACAGAAACTTGTTGAGAAATTCGGTAAACCTTCCATAGTAATAACTGAAGTGAACGGCATATGGAAAGGTTCAGGAAGGGGAGGCAACGGTATGAATCTCCTTGAGGCAATAGCATCCCTGTCACATTTACTTTTAAAACACGGCGGGCATAAATATGCCTGCGGTTTGTCGATTTCAGAGGAGAATCTCATACCCTTCAGAGATGCCTTCGAAGAACGTGTAAATGCCGTGCCCCCTGAGATAAAAAAACAATTTCGGGTTGATACGCAGGCTGAGTTTGAAGAAATAACTATCGAATTCATGGATTTGATCGAGCAGTTGGCGCCTTACGGGGTCGGCAATCCAAGGCCCGATCTTTTTCTTGTGCCTTCGAATGTTTCAATGATTAATCAACGTCGCGTCAGAATTGTTGATAAACAAAAAAAAATATGGGATGGAATCATCTGGAATAAAAATTACAATATTCCCCAACCAAACGCCTCTGCAATTATCGGATATCCTTTCATTAAAAAAGAAAGAGATGAAAAATTCATAAATTTCTATATTAAAGAGTTTGTACTGGATGGGGATCAGGAAATTTTATAAAATCAAGTTTTACACAAAACACTAAAACCTGATTATCAGTGAATAAATCTAATTAAATCAAATAATTATTGGTGCCGAAGGCGGGATTTGAACCCGCACGAGTCTCCCCGCCACCCCCTCAAGATGGTGTGTCTGCCAATTCCACCACTTCGGCACTTATTATATATCTCATTTTGTCGGCGCTTTCTCTTCAGCCTTTACAGGGGCGGTTTTCACCACATACTCCCTGTGACTGTAAAAATATGCAAGTAAAAGGCTTGTAAGCATAAATATTATAACGGTAGCTGTTGTCAACTTTGTCATAAAACCGCTTGAGCCGGAACTGCCGAACAACGTCTGGCTTGAACCTCCGCCAAAAGCTGCTCCAATCTCAGAACCCCTCCCTGTCTGCAAAAGCACAATAAGGATAAGGGCAATGGTTGCAACCACATGAACAACTGCTATCGCTATCAACATTATCTTTTCTCCGACACTTTTCTTATTATACCAACAAATTCTTCACTTTTCAAGGATGCTCCACCAACAAGCGCCCCGTCTATGTCTTCCATTTCTATTAAATCGCTGATATTCTGATGTGTTACACTGCCTCCATATAATATTTTAACATTTTTACAGGCATCGCCGTACATGTCTCCAAGGATATTCCGTATAAACCGGTGAACATCTTCCGCTTCTGCCGGGGTAGCATTTTTTCCGGTGCCTATTGCCCATACAGGCTCGTATGCTATAACGATATTACCCATATTGTCTATGCCGTTAAGCGCTTTTTTAACCTGGATCCCAACCACAAACTCCGTGACCCCTTTTCCTCTTTCATCATCGGTTTCGCCCACGCATATAATAGGTTTAAGCCCGACTGCAAGACTTTTCTTTGCTTTTAAATTCACCCATTCATCGGTTTCGCCGAAATATTTCCTTCTTTCGGAATGTCCGATAATCACATAGGTGCATCCGATGTCTTTAATCATGGCTGCCGACACTTCGCCCGTATATGCTCCTTTTTCCTCGTAAAACATATTTTGCGCAGCAAGTGTTACATGCGAGCCCTTTATTGTTTCATAAACAGCATGCAGGGCGGTAAAGGGAGGGGACAGAACAACCTCGCCTCCTTTAATCCCTTCGGTGCCTTCTTTTACTGATTTTGAGAGGTTTACGGCCTCGCTGACCATATTATTCATCTTCCAGTTGCCTGCTACCATCCATCCTCTCATGCAGCACCGCCTGATTTTTCAAGAGCCTCAACTGCAGGCATGGTTTTTCCTTCAAGAAGTTCCAGAAATGCTCCTCCACCTGTGGATATGTAAGAGATCTTCATGCTCTCACCGGCACGGTGGACTGCCACGTCGGTATCGCCGCCCCCCACAATAGTAAGCGCATGGGCATTTGCTACGTAAGTCACCATAGCAAAGGTTCCTCTGCTGAAGGGGTCGAGTTCAAACATACCCATAGGACCGTTCCAAACAATAGTTTTCGCGTCCTGAAGTGCTTCGGAAAAGAGCAATGTTGTGGCAGGTCCGATATCAAGACCCATCCAGTCTTTGGGTATCTCCTGAACAGTACATGTTTTTACTTCTGCATCAACTGCCGCCCTTTCAGCTACGACACAATCAACGGGCAGATAAAACTTAACCATTTTGTTTTGAGCTTTACTCATAATATCTCTTGCCATATCAAGCATGTTCTCTTCACATATGGATTTACCGATCTCATTTCCAAGAGCCTTTAAAAAAGTGAAGGCCATACCGCCGCCGACAATCAGTTTGTCCACCTTCTCAATAAGTTTTTCAAGGACACCTATCTTGTCCGATACCTTTGCACCGCCAATGATTGCCACCAGAGGCCTTATCGGATTCCCCATTGCCTTATTGAAATAATCCAGTTCATTTCTCATGAGAAAACCTGCGGCGCATACTTTGACAAATTCAGTTATTGCCGCATTTGATGCCGCCTTCCTGTGAGATACCGCAAAAGCATCGTCAACATACACGTCACACAATTTTGCAAGTTGAGATGCGAACTCGCTGTCATTTTTTTCTTCGCCCGTATAAAATCTAAGATTTTCGAGCAGAACTACGTTCCCGTCCTTCATGTCCGATATTGCCTTTTCAACATCACTGCCTATACAATCATCAAGGAATGCAACGTCTTTTTGAAGCAGTCTTGAGAGTCTTTTCGCAACAGGTTTCAAAGAAAATTCGTCAACTCTTTTACCTTTCGGCCTTCCCATGTGGGACGCGATAATCACCTTAGCATGTTCATCGAGGGCGTAGTTTATCGTCGGCAGATGCGCGCGTATCCTTGCGTCGTCGGTAATGTTTCCGTATTCATCCATGGGTACATTAAAATCAACCCGCAGAAAAACCCTTTTACCTTTTATATCAACCTGATCTATGTATTTCATATGTCACCCATCCTTTTTAAGGTGGAAAGATAAAGGGACAAGGATGAAGATTTAATACTTCAGGCCTTGTTCATTTATCCTGATTCTGCTATTTCATAATAAAAGATAACAGCTCAAGCATCCTGTTTGAAAAACCCCACTCGTTATCATACCATGATAACACTTTTATCATTTTGCCGCCGATAACATTTGTGTTTTCCATGTCAACTATGGAAGAGTGCGGGTTTCCATTGAAATCACTTGAAACAAGCGGTTCTTCAGAACAGAAGAGTATCCCTTTCATGGGACCTTCTGCATATTCTCTAAATTTATTATTCAATTCTTCCTTAGTTGTGCTCTTCAGTAATACAGCTACAAAATCAACAATAGAAACATTCGGCGTCGGAACCCTGATTGCCATCCCGTCAAGTTTTCCTTTCAGTTCAGGTATAACCTCTGATATTGCCTTTGCTGCACCGGTTGTTGTCGGTATCATGGACAGTGATGCCGCACGTGCCCTGCGCAGATCCTTATGTGGTTCGTCAAGTACAACCTGATCGTTTGTAAAGGAGTGAATGGTAGTCATAAGCCCCTGCTCAATGCCGTACTCTTTCTGCAGTATCTTTGTAATAGGTGCAAGACAATTTGTAGTACACGAACCCATTGATATTACATGATGTTTTGACTTATCGTATACATCCTGGTTTACCCCAAGAACGAATGTCACATCCGGGTTTTTCGCAGGTGCCGATATTACTACCTTTTTTGCGCCTGCTTTTATATGCTTCTCCGCCCCTTCCCTGTCAGTAAATTTTCCTGTGCTCTCAAGGACAACATCAACACCAAGCTCTTTCCATGGTAATGTTTCCGGATCCCTTATGGCAGATGTTTTTATTGCCTTCCCGTTTACCATAATTGCGCTGTCTTCTGCCTTTACCTCAGCATCCATGGTACCGTGGACAGAATCATATTTAAGGAGGTGTGCAAGGGTTTTTGCATCCGTAATGTCGTTTATTGCTACAAACTCAACATCTTTATTATTATATCCTGCCCTGAAAACAAGTCTCCCAATTCTTCCAAAACCATTTATCGCTATCTTTACAGACATATCAACCTCCTTGTTGGTTAAAATCGCATTAAATAGTAATCATAAGGCAGTAACCTTGTCAATCAATTTTTGCTTTGTTTGCCTGGATCGGTATGGTAGACTTTTCCCGTATTTTTATTTCTCCTTTGCTCGGGATTGACCATTTGAAGACCACTGGTTTGCTTATATAAATGAGGATCTTTGTTAAAAGACGATCAGTTATAAATACATTATTCTGGGTAATATTACAGTCAAAAAGGGGTGAATTGATGAGCTTAAAAAATTCTATGCATTTAAGCGGACACAGGGCATTAATTACCGGGGCAGGTCAGGGCATCGGCGAGGCCTGTGCCGAAGTATTTGCAGACAGGGGAGCCGACCTTATCCTGCTTGACAAAAACAGGAACACCCTCCCGCGCGTTGCCGACAGGATTGCATCGAAGGGGGTAAGGATGGTTGCACATATCATAGACCTAACCCGTACAAATTTGCTCCAAAAATTAATAGAAGAGATGCAGGCGGAAAGAACGATAGATATACTTGTAAACAATGCCGGCTTCGATAGACCCGGAGTAACAGCTAAAACAGGTAAAGAAGATCTTAACGCTGTTCTGGGAATACATATTGGCGTGCCTTTTCTTCTGACAAAATGGCTCCTTCCTGAGATGCGTGCCCGCCGTTGGGGACGCATCGTAAACATAAGTTCTGTCTATGGCCTCTCCGGGGCAAAGGGAGAAGCGGCTTATTGCACTGCAAAAGCAGGTGTTATCGGACTGACAAAAACTACAGCGAGAGAAGCGGGGGCGGATGGTGTAACGGTGAATGCAATTGTGCCGGGGCTTATCCGTACACCCCCGATGATAAAATTACCGGACAAGTACAAACAGCCTATAATTGATCAGACTCTGCTGGGGCGTATGGGAGAACCTGTAGAGGTGGCCAGGGTTATTGCCTTCCTTGCGTCTGATGACTCATCATACATAACAGGAACAACCATTACGGTTTCAGGAGGGTGGGGGATATAAATATAATTATCCTAATATTTTCATTATTTATCCTAATTGAAAATATGGGATAAAGGCAACAGCAGCTTTTCTGAGTGCGGCTCGTATAATAAGTGCGACTTGCGGGACAATCGCTTCCAGAGATCAGATGCTTTCGTTTGTCAATTTGAGCCGTAAGGCCATTTCTTTAAGAATGGAAAGGACAACTTCGGGACTTTCCTTCAGAATAGTTTCAAAGTTCTCCTGCGAGATTACAACAATCCGTGTATTGTCCTCCAATGTCTTTACGGTTGCCGTTCTTGGAGCATTGAGAAGCATGGACATTTCGCCGAAATAGTCACCCCTCTTCATAGTCCTTATTATCTGACTTTTTCTGTTTATACTGACTGACCCGGATACGATAAAGAACATGACATCGCCATGCTCCCCTTCTGTAAAAACTATGTCACCACTGTTATATGACCTGGTATACCTGTTGATGAACTTTTCCGGTATCTTTTCAATATTTTGAGCACCGAGAAAAAGCTTTTTCAATATAAGGGCATCTTTCTTCCCGATATTCACTATTATTTCAGCACCAAAGAGGATTACAAGGAAGCTGTAATACACCCAGATGATCATGACAAAGAATGTCTTCAGGGAACCGAAGGCAATACCATAATTAGGATTGAAGCTCAGGAAATGGGTAAAGAGGTTTTTCATCGTGACAAGGAGGACAGCGGTAATGATTGATATTGTTACAATATGACAGGCCTTGAGCCTTTTGGGCGGAAATGCCATATAGACCATGACCATACATATGATTGTCACTATTAATGACGCGAGGATATCCCCTCTGCCCTTAAAAAAAGGTATTGTGTCAATAAAAGGGCGCGCGAAGGATATATATGCCATTTCACCTGCGACAAGGCCAACGAACAGGGAGAGCATAAGTATTGTTGTCGCTATATTGATGAGTTGTACCCGGAGAAAGGATATCTCCCGTGTAACATTAAAAATCTTGAGAAAGGCCGTTCGCAGGGAATCACTCACAGACATCAGCGACACAAAGATAAGGGATAGGCTGATAGAACCCCAGGTAATCCTGTAACTGGTTGAAAAATAGAATTCTTTTATCGTGAACATATTAAAGTTCGGCAATACATGCATCATAAGATTTTCAATACCGTTAATGACCTGTTGAGAAAGGTCATCATAGCTGCCGAAAAGATACGCCACAAAGAACAGAAGTGGAATGATCGAAAAAAATCCATATGATGCGAGAGCAACGGACATCTCAAAATTGTTGTGACCCAGAAAAGATCCGATGGATTCCTTAATGATAATAAAGAACATTCCGGCAGGCCGATTGTTTCTTTCATGTTTCATACAGTTTTGCGCATCCGTTAATTTTTATAATATCCGAAGTAACCTTAAACAATTATGTTTATACCCTGTTGTATTCAAAAGCCCCATTCGCAAGCGGATACCCGGCGCAATGTCACATTATGCCCGGGAGTGCGGAGAGGAGTCAACAAAGACGGGCAAATGAAGGCAGCATGGTATTATATATAACAGAAATTAAAAGAATACTTAAACATTTTAATCGTCCGCTCCCCTTAGACAAGCTTTTTGTCTCTGAAATTTCTATAATATCTTTTTCACTGCTTCCATAATAGACACAGGCGTGACTATATACCATCCCTTTGAGAGCGCAGCTTCCCTGAGACCTTCTGTTGCATTTATGCAAAAAGCATATGCAACCTTATTGAGCATGCCTATATCTCCCTCTGAATCACCGAAAGCCAGGGAGTCCTTGTATGAATATGCACAAAAAAGGTCTTCAATGGCATCTCTTTTTTCTTCCTTCTTTGCCAGGGACTTACTGATGTTTCCGGTAAACACGACATTTTCAACCTCCGTTTCTGTTGAAACGTATCCATGTACGGAAAAATAATCTGCAACGGCTTTACCGACAAATTGCATTTCTCCGGTGACAAGATAGACATCGTGCGTTTTTTTCAATAATTCTATAAGCGGTTCTGCAAAGGGAAAGAAACTGCCGCCTTCCCTGGTCTCAAGAAAAGCAGCTGTTGCTCTGAAGATTGAACCGGGAGAATGATCTTTCAAACCGTAAGCCAGGTGCATGTTGAAATTCTCAACACTTGTCTCATAATCAACCTGCCTTGAACGATACAAATGCAGATCCTGATACAGATTATCGACAATATCTCTGCTGATGATATGCTCTTTAAAAAAATATTCAGCCAGGGGGAAAATCAAATATCCGTCGTAGATGGTTTTGTCTATATCAAATAACGCTATCTTTCTCCTGTCCATAGCAAGGCCTATTCAACAGATAAACGCTGCCGTACCTCATCGGCTTTCCCGCATGTAAGGGAACCTTCCGGGCACTTCCCTTTAAGACAGGGAGGTCCTCCATGACGGAAAACGGCAGGGGCTAAGGGTCTTGCAAGTTTTAACATGAGATACGCCATTTCCCGGATCTCCCACTGTGCACGGTTACACAATCGTATACTGAAAAAATGGAGGAGTTCCCGGGCATTCATGGTTACGATAATCTTTGTTTCCGCTGCATTCGGCAGGACAAAACGTGCATCTTCCCGCGCGGACTCGATGCTGCAGCCTTTTTCTCTGAGTTTTTTGACGATGTATCCGTACGATCTGCCGGCTTCCTCCATGAGGTGTTCAAAATGTTTACTAAGTTCCTTGTCTTCCTTAATCACCGGAGGAATAACATAGGAAAATCCATCTTCTTCCCCGACATATCGCTGGGACTGCTGGCTATATGATGCAAGACGATGTCGGACGAGTTGATGCGAACAGGCACGCGATATCCCCTCAACAGCGAAGGTAAAGGAGGCATGCTCAACAGGGCTTAAATGTCCGACGGCGATCAGTTTTTCAAGAAAGGCAGATTTATCGTCTTTTCCGGTGTCATAAACAACCTGTTCAACATCTGCCGGACTGTAGCAGAGCCTCGCCGCAGCGCTGATAGCTTTTTCAGGGTCGGGTGTATGACTTACGAGGATTACTTTTAAATATGTTTCCATGAATGCTCCTGTTATTCTTATACCGTGATTTTGTGGTCAAACCGTAATGCATTATTTGTATTACAAAACGCAGACTTTTGCAACATAACGGAGATATTGCTTCACATCCTTTTCATTGCAATTATCTAAATATTGCCGATATATTATCTAAGGGAGAAAAAACTGATGGATGGAACAAATCGGTCTGATATAGCACAGGGGATGAAGGTTGCCATCGTGCTGAAAAAAGATCAGCGTACGGGGATAATGACAGAAGGAGTTGTAAAGGATATCTTAACTAAATCACCACGGCATCCTCATGGCATCAAAGTACGCTTAGAAAGCGGGGAGATAGGGCGTGTGAAGAAAATTCTTAATCGGATTAAAATAGTTGCCGGGAGTTGAAAACCTATGGACAGCAAGGATATTGACTGCAGAAAGTGCAGACACTATTATATAACCTGGGACAAAAAATTTCCTTACGGGTGCAAGGCCATTCAATTCAAATCTGCCAGACCGCCTTCTCTCGAAGTCTTTGCTGCCTCCGGCATTTCCTGCCTGCGTTTTGAAGAAAAAACGATCAAACAGGGTGTAACTAACTAATACAAGCTGTAATGGTGTCTTTACTGTTTGCCATGATATGCAACGCTTCAAATAATATTCAACAATCCTAGACGTATGACTGACAAAAAAACGCTTGACAACTTTTCGAAATTTCAGGAAAATGGAAAGAAAAAAAGGAGAAAGAACAGCGAATAATTTGGTTCGACAATTTTCCTTTGACAGAAAAGGAATATGTCTATTGCGTACGTATACATGCATACAAGGAGGCAATCATGTCAATTCGGAATAGATCCTATTTTAATTCACTTTTATCATTACAATGTTTATTGTTGTTCGTTTTCATGTTTTTGTTTGGGATTACGATATATACGCCTGTCATTGCACAAACTGTCTGGTACAATGATTGTGCCAGCGCTTCGGTGGGTTGGGGCCAGGAGGGAGCTCGCTCTAACGCTGGTAAATTTACTATACCTGCAGGAAGTGTGGCCACTCAATTAACATATCGCAATGATGATCCTGGCGGAATATATACAAGGAACACTGTTGGTTCCGCAATTTACTCTGTTACACAAAAAAACTACCTATCCAATCCTGCCACACTACCTCCAGGGGATTATTGGGTCTATGCAAGCGGGAAACCCGGAGCTACTGCAAAACTTTGTTATAGTCTCGTTAAAACTGGCAGAACATATACGGGACGATCCTATACTTCAAAACCTCCCGTAACCCAGCCACCTGTCAATGGAAGCCGTTCGACACTCACGAGAGGTTGGGATATCTTCAACGATCCGCTTTCTTCGGGCAATGTTGTATGGAATATCTCCGGACAAAACCTCCAGGTGTCTTTTCAGCTAAGCGGGGCAAAACCTGACCATTCATATACCGTTGGAGCTCATCTTTTTAATCGGGCAAGTCTTGCAAGCGTTCCCCAACCAAAGCAATTCGGTGGGTATGCGGTTGGAGGCGAAGGAACGATCTCAAGGGAAAGCAAAGGTGCCTACGTAGTGGCATGGGACTTTGGGCAATTGAATACTGACAGAGGCGGCAATGGTTCTGCCAGATTCAACCTGCCTGTTCCTCCAGGGACTTACTATGTCCAATTTACTGTAAGAATAGGCGGTTCCGGTACATGTCTTACCTCGCGAGGTATTACACATGGCTGTTCGGTTGTATACCGTACCGGAAACAGATTTGCTGAGCAGTTTGAAACAATAACAATTCCCGGCGGAGGCCGTTCATACACGTCAAGACCTCCCGTCTCACAGCAATGTCCGCCAGGCCCCCACAACATTAGAATTGACCGGAGATGGAAAGGGGATGTAATTGTGTCCGTTCCTGACGGAGTATTTACCGTGCCTCAGGGTTGTCAGGCAATAATTAACTCATTCTTCTGGCAGGACGGAACCCCTGGTACAGGTAGAAGCACACAGATCGGTAAATCCAATATCTATTCACATACACAGCAGCTCTATATAAATGCGCCAAACGCACCCCTTCCGGAAGGCATTTATACATTCAGGATAGACGGACATCCCAATGCAACAGGGCACCTCCAGTACAAACTTGTTCCTACTGCTGGAACACCGATAGGGCAGCCGCAGACAGGTCAATCAACGGGGCAGCAGCCACCAGTTCCGCAACCACCAACAACGGTTGATGACGCGCTCAATATATTTAAAAAGGCGAGGGATATATTCGGTAAGTAGTGAACAGTAGAAATTATCATATTAATGACTCATTGCAACAACGGTGTAAAATTATCTGTCAAACTTTTGGCAATCTTTTTATTGCAGCAGAGGGATGCCGTTGCTCCAAAGAACGCTGCTCCTCCTCCTGTTCCGAAAAAAAAGGGCGCCTTCAAAAGGAATAATTTCGCCGGTTGCAGTATGACCGGCAAAAACAATATCGTAAACATTCATCTCAACTCTTCCTCGTTAATGTAATTCCCATGAATTAATATTCAGTCATGGAGCGAAAAGATTAAAACTGGCATCTTTTTCGATAGTTTTTGATAATACAGATTAATTTTCAACCTTTATTATTGCGGGGACGTCAGGATTGTAACAACAGGATAAATTTGTTTCCCCTGCAACATTGACAACATCTTGTACGGGCATTATATTAAACCTGAAAACTTAAAAAAGAACAGGAGGATATATATATGGCAAAGAAGGTAATCGGAATAGACCTTGGGACAACCAACTCTGTTGTGGCAATTATGGAAGGCGGTGAGCCGAAGGTAATAATAAATGAAGAAGGCAGCAGGCTGACGCCAAGTGTAGTTGCATTTACGAAGGACGGTGAAGTACTCGTCGGCCAGACCGCAAAAAGACAGGCTATTACAAATCCTGAAAATACAATCTTCTCGATTAAGAGATTTGTGGGAAGAAGATACAATGAGGTTCAGGGAGAAATAAAGACAGTTCCCTATAAAGTAGTGGCGGATCAGGAAGGTAACGTAAGGGTTGACATAAGGGGCAAACAGTATACACCCCAGGAAATTTCCGCTTTTGTGCTTCAGAAGCTCAAGAAATCTGCTGAAGCATATCTCGGTCAGACAATAGAAGATGCGGTTATTACAGTGCCAGCATATTTTAACGATTCCCAGAGACAGGCAACGAAGGATGCGGGAAGGATAGCGGGACTCAATGTGCTGCGCATCATCAATGAACCGACAGCGTCTGCGCTTGCATACGGACTTGACAAGAAGAAAGATGAAACCATTGCGGTTTATGACTTCGGCGGCGGCACATTTGATATTTCAATACTTGAAGTCGGCGACAATGTAGTTGAAGTAAAATCTACCAATGGCGATACACACCTTGGCGGTGATGATATAGACCAGCTTGTCATAGATTGGATTGTTACCGAATTCAAGAAGGATCAGGGCATTGACCTTTCAAAGGACAGGATGGCATTGCAGAGGCTGAAAGAGGCAGGGGAGAGGGCTAAGATCGAGTTGTCAACAGCCGTTGAAACTGAGATCAACCTTCCTTTCATAACTGCCGACAGTGCCGGCCCGAAGCACCTGAATATGAAGCTTCGCAGGGCTGAGCTTGAAAAACTTGCCGACAGTATAATACAAAAGACAGTTGAGCCGTGCAAAAGGGCTATGGAAGATGCAAAGCTGGATTTCAGCAAAATAGATGAAGTTGTGCTTGTAGGCGGATCTACAAGGATACCGAAGGTTCAGGAGGTTGTAAAAGGTTTCTTTGGCAAAGAACCCCATAGAGGCGTGAACCCGGATGAGGTTGTCGCTCTTGGCGCAGCGGTCCAGGCAGGCGTACTGGCAGGTGAAGTAAAAGATGTGCTGCTCCTTGATGTGACCCCGCTTTCACTCGGCATTGAGACATTGGGCGGAGTGATGACGAAAATCATTGAAAGGAACACCACTATTCCTACAAAGAAGAGCCAGATTTTTACTACTGCCGAAGACAGCCAGATGAGCGTGGAGATCCATGTACTTCAGGGTGAAAGGGAATTTGCAAGGGATAACAGAACCCTTGGGAGATTTCAGCTCGTGGGATTGCCGCCGGCCCCCAGAGGGGTTCCTCAGATAGAAGTTACCTTTGATATTGATGCAAACGGCATCCTCCATGTTAATGCGAAAGACCTTGCCACAGGAAAAGAACAGAATATCAGAATCACTGCGTCAACAGGTTTGAGCGAGGATGAAATAAAGAAAATGGTTCATGAAGCTGAGGCAAATGCCGAAGAGGACAGGAAAAGGAAACAGGATATAGAGGCAAAAAACCAGCTTGATAACCTTGTATACCAGACAGAGAAAACACTGAATGAAAATAAAGATAAACTGACAGGTGAAGACACAAAGTCCGTTGAGGATGCAATGGCTTCAGCGAAAGATGTTTTAAAGACCGGCGATTCCGATAGAATCAAGAGTGCCATTGAAGAACTCACCAAGGCTTCCCATAAGCTTGCCGAGGTACTGTATAAAAAGACGGCAGGACCCGCGGGCGGGGAACAGGGCCCGGAAGGACAGAAAACCCAGCAGGAAGGGGGAGGCCGCAAGGGCGACGACGATGTGGTGGATGCTGAATTTGAGGATGTGAAGAAATAGGGGGATTGAATGGTGATAGGTTTGAGAAACGATAAAGGCACAAAGGACAGAATATTTTATCCTTCAGAACTCCCCATATTGCCGCTTCGAGGGACGGTTGCTTACCCGGACCTTGTTATGCCGCTCATAGTAGGAAGAGAACGTTCTATAAAGCTTATAGATGAATCAATGAATATGGATAAGATGATTGCGATCATTACACAAAAAAATCCGGATATTGAAGACCCGGACATAGAAGACCTCTACACTGTAGGCACCATTGCCACAATAATGAAAATGGTGAAAATGGTGGATGGGAGCCAGCGGGTAGTAATTCAAGGTCTTTGCAGGTTTAAACTCATCGAATTTACCCAGAGGGAGCCGCACTTACGGGCAAAAATATTGCCGATCTTTGAGGATTACCAGAAGGATATTGAGGTCGATGCAATGTATATAAACCTCAGAAACCTCTTTAAGAAAGCTATAGATATGGCGCCCTATCTCTCTTCAGAGCTCTCCCAGATTGCAACGAAGGTGGAAAACCCGGGCAACCTGGCAGACCTTATTGCCTCTACCATAAATATCAGCGTTATTGAAAAGCAGGAGATCCTTGAAAAAATTGACCTGAAGGAGAGACTGAGAAAAGTCACCATATTTCTGAACAGAGAGGTGGAGACCCTTGAACTGAGCAGCAGAATTCAGACTAATGTGAAAGAAGGCATCGACAAAACCCAGAGAGAATACTATCTGAGAGAGCAGCTCAAGGCTATTCAGAAAGAGCTTGGCGATACCGATGATAAAATGTCGGAAGTTGACGAAATACGGAAAAAGATACTTGACGCAAAGATGCCTCCTGATGTGCAAAAGGTTGCAGAAAAGGAACTTGACAGGCTTTCCAAGATGAGCACCATGTCGGCGGAATATACTGTTGCAAGGACATATCTCGACTGGCTTACGGAAGTCCCATGGTCTATTCAGACAGAGGATAATCTTGATATTGCAGGGGCAGATACAATCCTCAATGAAGACCACTATGACCTTACAAAAGTGAAAAAAAGAATCTTGGAATATCTTGCTGTTCGAAAGCTGAAGTCGGACATGAAGGGACCGATTTTGTGTTTTGTAGGCCCTCCGGGTGTGGGCAAGACATCGCTCGGCAAATCAATCGCCAGAGCCCTGGGGAGAAAATTTATGAGAATCTCCCTTGGAGGCATACGGGATGAAGCCGAAATCAGGGGACACAGGAGAACATATGTCGGCGCTTTACCGGGCAGGATTATTCAGGGAGTTAAAAAGGCAGGATCCAATAACCCGGTTTTCATGCTTGACGAAGTCGATAAAATCGGAACTGATTTCAGGGGAGACCCCTCAAGCGCCTTGCTTGAGGTTCTGGATCCCGAACAAAACTTTTCCTTTAGCGACCACTACCTTGAAGTACCCTTTGATCTGTCCAAGGTGATGTTCATTGCAACGGCAAACATGCTTGACCCAATACCTCCTGCTTTGAGGGACAGGATGGAGGTCCTTGAACTTCCCGGTTATACCGAGGAAGAAAAAGTGATGATTGCCAAACAGTTCCTTATACCTAAAGAGCGCTTTGAACATGGTCTCAATGAAGACCTGATTGCCTTTGATGACGAGGCGCTGAAGATTGTTATCCGTTCATACACAAGGGAATCCGGTGTAAGGAACCTTGAAAGGGAGATAGCAACAATTTGCAGAGCAGTAGCTAAATTGGTTGCAGAAGGTGATACAGAGAAGAAGATAATTACGTTAGAGAGCATTCATGGATATTTAGGGCCGATAAAGTTTTTCTCAGAGATTGCCGAGAGAACAAAATATTCCGGTGTTGCAACAGGCCTTGCCTGGACGCCTACCGGCGGGGATATCCTTTTTATAGAATCGACCAAGATGAGAGGCAAGGGGAATCTTTCTCTTACAGGTCAGCTTGGTGATGTCATGAAGGAATCTGCCCAGGCAGCGTTGAGTTATATCAGAAGTAAAGCAGGAGAATATCAGATTCCTGAAGATTTTTTTGAGAAAAACGACCTGCATGTCCATGTTCCACAGGGCGCTATTCCGAAAGACGGACCTTCTGCAGGTGTAACCATGCTTGTTTCTCTTGTATCGCTTATAACGGATAAGCTTGTAAGAAACGATGTGGCTATGACAGGAGAGATTACTCTACGCGGTCTTGTCCTGCCTGTAGGCGGAATAAAACAGAAGGTGCTTGCAGCAAAAAGGGCAGGGATACAGAATATAATCCTGCCGAAATTAAATGAAAAAGACCTTGAAGAAGTGCCTGAAAGCATCAAAGAGAATATGCATTTCAGATTCATAGAAAGAATGGATGAGGCGATAAAAATCTGCTTAACACAGTAGCATAAAGGGTAATGCAACAAAAAGGGGCAGGGTTTTTATCCCTGCCCCTTTTTGTTGGACTTTACGGCGCAAGCTGAACCTGATCCCCGAAACGTTCTTTGAGCGCCTCAGATAATACACCGGCAGACTTCTCATCTTCAAATTCTACCATTAGCTCGCCGCCGTCCCCCAATACCAGACGGCCGTATTTTTTTACTATTTCGGCCACGTCTGCCGGTTCAACTGTCCACCAGCCGCGCGTCCTTCTGAGCAGTTCCTCCCCTTTCAAAGGTTGCGGCGTTACCAGATCAATAGTCCTGAACCAGGCGCTCCACCCTATCTGTGCCGGCGCCCGCAGTACAGGCGAAACCGGGTCATGATAAATACGACAGCGACCGAATAGACGCAGACGGATCATTTTAGTACCTCCTTCATGAGGCTTTCGATATTTTCATCAACGGGAAGTATTTCAGGAGGTACTCCTATCCTGTTCAGTTTAAGGAAGTGGGCAAGGCAATACAGGTAGATTTTTGAAACTCGTTCTTTTTCAGCAGGGATGCCGCGATTTGACGATAACATCCATACTTTTTCAAATAATTTTAGAGATGCTTCGCGCCAGCGGCGAAGTCTGTCATCAAAAGGAGATATGTTCAAGCGATGCAGAAAATCTGCCTGCGCTGTCTCTGTATACCCGAATACCTGACGTAAGTATCTTACTTGCGGATCGGCACCAAAATTATCTCTTTCCAAGTGTTTGCCTCCATATGCTTTTAACTCATAAACCTTTTATAGTAGTGCCATGTAACGAGTTGAATGCTGTACGCTGCTCATTAATGTTATCAAGGCGGACTCAAACGTGTCAATATGTTTTGAAGCGGTAAGCTGGGAACATTATCATTTCCCTTTACTTCAAAGCTGATTTTAGATAATATTTTTTCATGGAAAATGTATTATCGTCTATCCGAAGAATATGGACAAACCTTATGCTTTCAGCGATATTCATAGGGTCTATTTTTATTCACAGCGCTTGCGTTGCTGCGCCACCTGATCAGCAGGCAACCGGCTTCATGACTTCATTCGGCGCCGGTAAAATCAAGGTTACTTTGTATTCCGATTATTTTTGCGGACCTTGCAGGGCTGCAGAACCCAGAATAGAACCCATTATAAAAACGCTGGTTCAAAATAACAAAATTAACATTACATTTATCGATGTGCCTTTTCACAAATATTCCTCGTTGTATGCGAGATATTTTCTCTTCATATTGAAAGAGAAAAATGATTTCAATTATGCGTTATCCTTGAGAGGGTTACTATTTGATATGGCAAAAGAGAATCTGACTGAAGCAGAAAAGATAGAAGAATACTTGAAGAAAAAAGGTATTAAGATTAAGCAGTTTGATGTTAAACCTGTTTTTAGTGTTTTTAAAAACCACTTGGAAGCAGATAATATTAATTCTACTCCCACCTGTGTTATTGAACGCAACGGCAAGAAGGAAGTATTTAAGGGCGGTGATGATATCCTGAAATCCCTTGAAAGTCTTAAGTTTTAAAAGCCTATCCATAGATAAAAACTTTGGAAAGCAGGAAAAAACAGGGAGACCGTTATGAACGCTGAAGATATAAAGAAAAAAGAGCTGTTGTCATCATCAAGGGTGATTGCCATAGTCGGGCTTTCGCCTAAGGAAGAGAAGCCGAGCTATACTGTGGCAAAATATCTCATTAACGCCGGATACAGGATTATCCCTGTCAACCCTGGATATGATGAGATACTGGGCGAGAAGTGTTTCCACACCCTCTCTGATATCCCTGAAAAGGTTGATATAGTAGATATCTTCATGCGGTCCGACAGTGTCATGCCTGTTGTGGAAGAAGCAGTTACAATAAAACCGGGGTGTATATGGCTGCAGCTGGGGATAGTCAATGAAGAGGCAAAAAAAACTGTTGAAAACCACGGTATTATGTTTTTCATGGATGTCTGCGTAAAGAAGGAACATGAAAGGCTGTTTTCGAAATGATGTGTTGAGTTTTTAATGTTGAGCTTTGAGTTAAAAGCCTTTTGTCTGATCTTTAACATTCAAAACTTAAAACTCAGAATCGTATTTTTGGCGCGCCCGACAGGATTTGAACCTGTGGCCTTCGGCTCCGGAGGCCGACGCTCTATCCAACTGAGCTACGGGCGCAAAGGTTTCCAAGAGTATACACTAAAACTGTGATAAAAATGTGATAAAAGTGTAAAACATTCTGTAAGTAACTAATATTAAGAGAGAAAGCAGGTTTTGTTACGTATAGCTTCCTGAAGCCAAGCATTTGGCTATTTTGACGAGTATACATCCTTTCAAATGGTAATGAATGGCCTTAAGCAGATGGTCGTTTTATGCCTCATTCTCGTTGGTGCCAACCTCCACAAGGGTATGGTTGGTACAGTAATAAATTGTTTGACAAAATAAAACTATTTGTTATCATTGAATAAAGTGATTATGCTAAAAAAAGCATGTTTAGGGGATTTTGAAACATCTCAAAAAATTGGATGTTATAAAACATATGTTATCAAAACATAATAAGATAAATAAATTAAATTTATTTATCAACAATTCATGGAGGTGTCATATGGCCTTAAGAACGTTTGCACAGTACTCGTAGCATTACTTCTTTTTGTAACTACCGTCTTTGCTCAGTTTGCCGGTCCTGGAACAGGAGGCAGCAAAATGACAGTAAAAGAAGTTTTAAATAGTGCTCAAGCGGAACATGTCAATGAAAATGAGACACTTTTATAAAACATTTAGTGTAGTTCCTCTTCACTTTTAGAGAACGGTTTATTAATCCATACTTCCTGAGGGACAGCCATTTGTTTCGGCATCTT
>Ga0351900_1091_pt1 | contig 26303 bp, 27 predicted proteins | sample BONcelHT113001D3_FD_205827 | JGI IMG/M metagenome (GOLD analysis project Ga0351900, IMG submission 205827) | Enriched cells from coal bed in the Powder River Basin, Montana, United States - BONCAT cells T11 rep1 HSBNCT.T11.300.1.D3 ...
GGGCAAGAACGGCTTCGACTTCGATATCGAGATTCACATGGGGTCGGGCGCCTACGTGTGCGGGGAGGAAACCGCTCTCATCGAATCCATGGAAGGCCATCGCGGTGAGCCTCGCAACCGCCCGCCTTTCCCGGTGGAGGTAGGCTACATGGGCTACCCCACTGCGGTTCAGAACGTGGAGACCTGCGCGTGGGTCACCGCCATTCTCAGCAAGGGTGTTGAGTGGTGGAAGAGCCTCGGGACCGATAGCTCTACCGGCCTCAAGCTCTTCAGCATCTCCGGCGATTGTGCCGAACCCGGGGTGTATGAGTTCCCGCTGGGTCTGAGCGTGGCCGAGCTTCTGGAGGCGGTTGGCGGGACGGGTGCGAAGGGCGTTCAGATCGGTGGAGCTTCCGGCAACTGCATCCCTGCGAAGGATTTCGATCGTCTCATCGCGTACGAGGACGTCGCTACCGGCGGCTCGGTGATTGTCTTCGGTCCCGACCGTGACATGCTGCAGGTGGCCAAGAACTTCATGGAGTTCTTCGTCGAGGAATCCTGCGGCCAGTGTACGCCCTGCCGTGAAGGTAACGAAGTCCTGCTTGAGGGCATCGAGATGCTGGAGTATGGACAATGCTCCACGGCTTACCTGAAGGAGCTGGTCAAGCTCGGCGAGACCATGCAATTCTCCTCCAAGTGCGGCCTCGGCCAGTCCAGCCCGAACGCCTTCCTTTCGATAGTCGAGAACTTCCGCGAAGAGATCCTGGGTCGCGGCTAGTCCGCCCGACAAGGTTAAGGAGCAAAGATGGATTCGAAGCAACCATTTACTTGTGATACCACGCGGGCGCCTCTCAGCCAGCAGGGCCTTGTCTGCACCCTGCCAATCGACTATGACGGGCCCCGGGTTGTCGCCAACATCGACGGCATAGACGTGGAGGTCGCGCCCGGCACGACGGTCCTCGAGGCCGCCAAGCAGGTGGGTGTGAAGATACCCACCCTGTGCGCCCATCCGGACCTCGCGATAGCAGGTGTCTGCCGTATGTGCGTGGTCGAAGTGGAGGGTCAGCGAACTCTGCAGGCGGCCTGCGCGTACCCTATCACCGGTCCCCTCACCGTGCGTACCACGAGCCGTCGAATCCGGCAGGCCCGCCGGCACATCCTGCAGCTGATCTTCCGCAAGCACTACGGAGAGTGCTATGCGTGCGTTCGCAACAACAACTGTGAGCTGCAGTCTCTGGCCAAGGAATACGGCATCGACGAGTTCGTGTTCGGGCATCCAGAAGAGCCCATGTACGACCTCGACCTTTCCAGCTACTCGGTCCACCGCGACATGAACAAGTGTGTCTTGTGCCGTCGTTGCGTGCGCACCTGTGTCGATATGCAGGAAGTAGGCGTGTACGAGGCCGTAGGGCGCAGTAATTGGACCAAGATCGAGACCTACCTGGACAAGCCTCTGGCCGACGTCGTGTGCATCAACTGCGGCCAGTGCATCAACCGTTGTCCCACCGGTGCTTTGCGGGCCAACGACCCGCGTGACGAGATCTGGGAAGCGATCGATGATCCGACCAAGCATGTGGTCATCCAGACCGCTCCGTCTCCGAGGGCCGGCATCGGCGAGGTGTTCGGTCTCGAGCCGGGCAAGGCCCTCACCTTCGAGATGAACACGGCGCTTCGTCGCTGCGGCTTCGACAAGGTGTTCGACACCAACTTCACGGCCGACCTCACTATCATCGAAGAAGGCACCGAGCTCATCTTGCGCCTGCACAAGGCGTTGGTGCAGGGCGACAAAGACGTAGCGCTGCCTCAGTTCACCAGCTGTTCGCCGGGCTGGGTGAAGTACCTGGAGCACTTCTACCCCGAGTTCATCCCCAACCTATCTACGGCCAAGAGCCCGCAGCAAATGTTCGGCTCGGTCATCAAAACCTACTATGCCGAGAAAGAGGGCATCGATCCGGCCGATATCGTGACCGTGGCCCTCATGCCCTGCTCGGCCAAGAAGTACGAGTGCAACCGCCCGGAGATGGTCGACAGCGGTTACAAAGACATCGACTATGGTCTCACCACCCGAGAGCTCGGTCAGATGATCATGGAAGCAGGTGTATGGCTTCCCGACATGCCGAAGAGCGATTTTGACGATCCGTTCGGCACCGCCACCGGCTCCGGGGTCATCTTCGGCGCAACCGGCGGTGTGATGGAGGCGGCGCTCAGGTCGGTGATCGAGCTGGTGACCGGTCTCAAGGTCGAGAGCATCTACGAGCACGCCGATATCATCCCCGTGCGGGGTTTTGAGGGCATCAAGTACGCGGAGATCACCGTTCCCCAGGTGGGGCCGGTGCCCGACATCCTGAAGGGTCTTCTCGATAGCTGGGATTGGTTGAATGGCGCCACTCTGAAGGTGGCGGTCGCACACGGCACGGCGAACGCCAAGAAGGTTCTCGACAACATCAAAGCCGGCGGCAAGTTCGCCGACTGTCACTTCATCGAGTTCATGGCGTGTCCCGGCGGATGCATCGGCGGCGGCGGCCAGCCCATCCCCACCAGCCCGGAGATCAGGGCGGCACGGGCGAAGGCCATCTACGACGAGGACGCGGCTTACGAGATCCGCAAGTCGCACGAGAACCCGGCCGTGTTGGACCTATACACCAACTTCCTCACCGATGGTCCCTGCGGCCACCAGAGCCACAAACTGCTGCACACGTACTACACGGCCCGAGGCAAGTACATCAAGTAGTTGCTGAGAAGTGATTGTCATCCTGCGCCGAGGCCCAGTTGCCGAGACACGGGATGGTCGATGAATGATGGCGCGGGGGCGCGGGGACTACCGTCCCGGCGCCCCCGCCCGGTGATGGACAGGCGCTCACTGTCGTTCAGAGTCGGGACGGGACGCACGCACCTCGATGAGCCCCTCGCGCGTTTAGGCCGCCCGGGTCAAGGGGCATAGTCCTGGGCGATATGGTGCGTAGGATCATCCGTGGTCCGTGAGCGGCAAAGGAGAACCGGAGATGGCCAAGCGTACGATCCTCGGCGTGCACGTCTCTCAGAGGGCGCAGAGCATTCCCGATGTTCAAGCCCTCTTTACCGAGTATGGGTGCAATATAAAGACCCGTGTGGGCATGCACGACGTGCAGGGTGATTACTGTTCCCCCAGTGGCCTTGTGGTACTCGAGATGCTGGGGGATCCAGTCGATATCGATGCGTTCTACACCAAACTCGGCCAAATCGCCGGGGTGTACGTTCAGCGCATGGATTTCGAGGGCTAGCCGTTCCACAAGCAGTAGGCGAGCGCCGGCCGAGTACGATTTCCGGCCCGCTTCAGTGCGTGGCTGTGGCGGCGGTTAAGCTGATATAATTTGTACGAAATACGGTTGGGGCTCTTCGTACCCGAGTGGGTGGGTGCGGTCGGGCCAAATGGTCTTTGTCCCCCTCCAGTCAGCAGCCCCTTTGCGGGCGCGTCCAATCCAGGAGTGAGTGCATGCCCAAGAACACTGAGAATCCTGGGGGCCGCCACAGCAGCGACGCTGATGGTTTTCTCCGCCGGCGCACTGGCTGGCTGTGGTACGGCCACTACGACCACCACGACCGCCGAGGAGACCACCTCCTCCACGCTGGTCACCGCCACATCGGAGACCAGCGTCACTTCGTTGCCCAAGCTGCCAAAGCTCACCCTGGTAGTCCCACCCGGCCCCATGGCCATCCCGGCGGCCTACCTGGCGGCCGGCGACAAACTGTCCGCGGTCGCTGAGAGCACGGAAGTGATCGTGTGGGAGAACCCCGAACAGTTGCGCGCCATCGTGGCCAGCAGCCAGGGGGATTTCGTCACCTTCCCCGCCAATAACGCGGCCATCTTCTACAATCGCGGCCTGAAGGTGCAGCTTCTGGACGTGTCGGTGTGGAACATCACGTACATGCTGAGCTACAACCCCGACGTGAAGTCACTCGCCGACATGAAAGCGGTGGCAGAGCGGGAGGGTCTCAGTGTGGCCGTGTCGTTCCAGGGGAGCGTGCCCGATCTGATGTTCCAGTACATGTGTCTGCAACAGGGCATTGATCCTATGGAGACCTTTGATGTCCGCTACGTGGCCGATCCTACCCAGGCGGCTCAGACCATGCTTTCGGGTGCGGTAGACGCGGCCGTGATCGGAGAGATGCTGGCCACCGCGGTGCTCGCGCAGGCCAAGGAGAAGGGTGAGCCCGGATACCGCGCCTTTGGTTTCGAGGAAGAGTGGCAAAGGAGTACTGATGCGACCGAGCGCACGCCGATCGCGGGGACTGTGGCGACCGGGGCAGTCATGGGTCGGCCCGATGTGATCGACGAGTTCATCCGCCAGTGCAGAGCGGCCGTGGAGTGGATGGTGGCCAATCCAGAGGAGGCTGGCCGCCTGGTGGAGCAAGAGCTGCCCCAGCTCGGCCTGAAGGGCGCCGTGGTGTCGAGCTCCATGCAGAACATCACCTGGGAACATGTGGAGGCCAAGGATGCCCGGTTTGCTATTGAAGCGTTCTTTAGCGTGCTGGCGGAGCTTTCGCCGGACGTGATCGGCGGGAAGCTGCCGGACGACGGCTTCTACTATCCGGGTCTGCCGGAGTAGCCCGAGGCGGCGTCGCCGAGGCGGTCCGAGCTCTTTGCCTCATTCGCCGGTCCGGATGGACTCTTCCCTCGATGGCTCCGGGTTTGTCGCCTCTGCCGCTTGCGTTTGCGGCTGGGGCTTCTCGCGCCGCCTGACGGTGGCCACCGACACGAGGCGGGCGACGATGGTCACGAGGAACAGCTGTCCCAGCACGGCTTGGAACACGGCCAGCGTCCTCGCCAGGTTGGTGGCGGGCACAATGTCTCCGAAACCGACGGTGGCCATGTTGATGAAGCTGAAGTAGTAGAAGTTCCCACGGGCGAGGGTCTGATACGGATCGATGGACGACACCAACACCGCACTCTGCTGCAAGAACGAGAGCACGAGGTTGAGATTGGCGAATGCCATCCCGAGCAACAGATATACGCACAGCGCCCCCACCACGGTCTCCCAGGTGACCTCCTCGTGGCGGGCGATTCGACCGAGCACAAGGGGGACGGAAGCGACTAGCAGCACCGTGAAGAGCAGGCCCACCAACCCGGAGACCGCAGGCACGTTGAGGAACTCGCCTGCGATGGCGCTGCAGACCGCTCCGGCGAGCGCGACCCAACCGAGGAGGCGCCAAGTGTGGGACGCCTGCGCCGCGAGGACTGCCAACAGCAGCGCACCGCCCGTCAGGACCTCGCCACCCAACCGGCTCCAGCGCGCCTCAGTTCCACCAATGAGTAAGGCTAGGCTTGCGAGGAGCAGGAAGAAGAGCAGGAAGAACGTGCGCCCGCCTCTGATGTGGCTCCTCAACCGGGCGTCCCAAGACCGCTCTCTGTCGGCCTGTTCGTCGCCGCCGGGCGCCTGTACGTCAGTCACGCGCTTCTCCCTCCGATCGTACAGCTCTTGGTTCTTCAAGAACCGCGAGGGCGGCCACCACGAGCGCCTCGGTGCCGGCCGATATGGACTTCATCATGTCGGTGGGAGCGTAGGTGGGAGAGTGCAGCGGAGTGCACGCACCGCCGCCGCAGCCCGTCTCGCCGATACCGAGGGCCCAGAAATCGAGCGACGCTCCTTCCGCTCCGTACTCGGCGAAGTCCTCGGCCGTGGAGGAGAACGGTTGCCTCAGCATCTTCTCTGTGCCGAAGTGAGCGGCGTGCGCCGCCTCTATGGTGGCGTCGAGCGCTTCGTCGTTCACGACCGTCGGGCACTCTACCAGGGTCACGATCTCGGGTTCCCGCAGCGCGCTACCCGCGGCGGCTTCCGCTCGGATCACACGGTTCACGGCCGCTACCGTCCGTGCCATGGCCGCGGGCGTGGCGGCGCGCAGGTCGATCTCCAGGTAAGCGTGATCGGGAATGATGTTGGCCGCGGTGCCGGCGCGCAGCACCCCCACGGTAACGACCACCCGGTCCTCGGGAGGGGCCTCTCTCGCCGCTACCGTCTGCAGCCGGGTGACGATGTGGGCGCAGATGACGACCGGGTCGACCGTCAAGTGCGGAGTGGAGCCGTGGCCGCCTCGGCCGTACACGGTCACGGCCAGGCGTGTGCAGCCGCCGAAGAACGGTCCAGGCCGATGACCGATGGTGCCGAGAGGTGCGGGCCAGGTGTGCTGGCCAAGCACGTAGTCAGGGCGAGGGAAGCGCTCGAAGAGGCCGTCGTTGAGCATGGCCCGTGCGCCGGAGACCTCCTCCTCAGCCGGTTGCGCGACGATGAGCAGCGTGCCGCTCCACGCGGAGCGTGCTCGGCTCAGACAGTGGGCCGCGCCGAGCAGGCAGGCTGTGTGCAGGTCGTGGCCGCAGGCGTGCATCACCGGCACCTCGAACCCGTGCCTGTTGGTGGCGCGCACGGTGCTCGCGTAGGGGAGGCCGGTCTTCTCCTCGACGGGCAGAGCATCCATGTCGGCCCTGAGCATGACCGTGGGGCCCGGTCCTCTGGCGAGCACTCCCACCACGCCGAAGCCGCCGATGCCCTCGGTGACCGAGAATCCCTCTTCGCGGAGCCAGGCTGCCACCGCACTTGCCGTCTCCCGCTCCTGTCTGGAGAGCTCGGGGTTGCGGTGCAGGTGCATGTAGAGCCCGGCAAGCTTCGCAAGAAGCCCGTCGAGGCCGTCAAGTACCAGTCTGCTTCTGTTCGCGCTCTCGTACCGACCCTCATGGCCGCGTGATTCAGTCACCGATGGGCTCCCTCCTAGCGTCTCCTGCTCTAGAATGACACATGATGACCAAACTCGCCTCTACAAAACCCGCCTCTATCAGACCCTCTTCCGCCAACACCCTGCTCTACGGACTGGTGGGTGCCGCCGTGCTGGTGGGGATATGGCAGCTGCTCTCGCTGGTCGTCAATCCGGCCGTATTGGCGTCTCCCGGCGACACGGTCGTCGCACTCTGGCACTTGGCCGCGGAGGGCAATCTCTGGAGACAGGGCTTCATCACGCTGCGTCGTCTCGTGCTCGGCCTCTTGATGGGAGGGGTGCTCGGCTTGGGCCTGGGTGTGTTCGCAGGCCTTCGGCCCGCGGTACGGTCGTTTCTGGAGCCGGTTCGCTGGCTCAGCATGACCGTGCCCGCAGTTGTGGTCGCGGTGCTCGCGATGATGTGGCTCGGCATCGGAGAGCGGCAGGTAATATTCGTGGTGGCGGTGATAGTGGCTCCTGTGATCTATGTGAACACCGTGGCCGGCGTGCTCGCAGTCGATGAGAGGCTGCTGGAGATGGGGCGTGTTTACGGTTTCTCGCGGCGACAGATGCTTCTGCACTTGTACCTTCCGGGCATCGGGTCGCCAGTGTTCGCGGGGCTCACCTTGGCCGCGGGCATAGGAGTGCGGGCGGCCGTGTTGGGGGAGGTGCTCGGAGCGTTCGACGGCATCGGCCACAGCTTCTCGCGGGCCATGAGCTTTCTCAAGACGCCTGAGGTGTTCGCCTGGGTCATCGCCATTCTCGCCTTGATGGCCATACTGGAATTCGTGGTACTCAACCCGGCCCGCAAGAGGGTGATGCGGTGGAAGAGGCCCACATGATGTCGCCGCCGGCTAGTCGACCAAGGTTCCAGGTGAGGCCGCTTATGGTGTCCATCCACCGCGTCTCCAAGGCTTTCGGTGAGCAGTCGGTGCTGCGCGATTTCTCTCTCGAGGTGGCGTCGGGCTCCATCGTAGCCATCGTGGGCCCTTCGGGAGTGGGCAAGAGCACGCTGCTCAAACTCGTGGCCGGGGTGCTCGCTCCGGACTCGGGCCGAGTCGAGATCGAGGCCACGCGCATGGGGTACGTGTTCCAGGAACCACGGCTTCTGCCTTGGCGGACGGCGAGGGAGAACATCGCGTTGGTGCTCCGGTCCGCTGGACGCGGGAAGCACGAGGCCCGTCTTGAAGCGGGGGAGTGGCTCGCGCGTATGCGTCTTCAGGGGTTCGAGGACCATTACCCTTCACAGCTCTCCGGCGGCATGATGCAGCGGGTCGCTCTGGGAAGGGCCTTCGCCGCCGCTCCGGACATCGTGCTCATGGACGAGCCCTTCAGCAGCTTGGACGCCGCTTTGAAGGCCGAGCTTCTGCTCCTCATCGGGTCGCTGGTGAAGGAGCGCGGCACCACCGTCCTGTACGTGACCCACGACCTGTCGGAAGCGCTGCAGCTGGCCGATCGCGTCGTGGAGATGGTACCGGACGGAATCATCAAGGAGCTTGGGCTGGAGGACCGGGAAGAGCTTCTTCACCGGTGGATAACGGCCCTGCTCTCAGGCAGGGAGTGGGTGTAGCCGTGGTAGACTTGTTCTTCGAACCATAGTGGAAGGAGGGGAGATGCGCGAGAGTATAGGGGGTTATCTCCCCCGCCGCCCCCACGGTCTCCAGGCCGTCCAGGTCGACATCGACGACACCACTCTTCGCGACGGCGAGCAGACGGCCGGCGTTGTATTCGCCAACGAAGAGAAGATACGCATAGCCAGACTGCTTGACGAGATCGGTGTCTATCAGATCGAGGCTGGCATCCCTACCATGGGCGGCGCGGAAAAAGAGGCGGTCGCAAAGATCGCGGCACTCGACCTGAACTGCAGCATCCTGGCCTGGAACCGGGCCGTCGTGTCCGACATCAAGGAGTCGATCGAGTGTGGCGTCGATGCCGTGGCGATCTCCATGTCCGCGTCCGACATACATATCGAGCACAAGCTGAGAGCAACCAGGGAGTGGGTGCTCGAAAGCGTCAAGGAAGCGGTCGACTTCGCGAAGAACAAGGGCCTGTACGTGTCGGTTAACGCCGAGGACGCCTCTCGGTCCGACATGGAGTTCCTGCTTAGTTTCGCGCGCATAGCGCGTGACGCGGGCGCCGATCGCATCCGCTTCTGTGACACACTGGGCATCCTCGATCCCTTCAATACCTTCATGAAGATCAAGACGTTGATCGACGTCACCGGCATGGACGTGGAGATGCACACCCACAATGACTTCGGCATGGCCACCGCCAACGCCCTGGCCGGGGTGAAAGCCGGAGCCCGTTTCGTGAACACCACGGTCAACGGCCTGGGCGAGCGGGCCGGCAACGCTGCGCTCGAAGAGGTCATCATGGCCCTCAAGCACGTTGAGAAGATCGATCTCAACTACAGGCCGGAGAAGTTCCGTGAGCTTTCCCAGTACGTGGCTAGGGCTTCGAACAGGCCCATACCCCCTTGGAAACCCATCGTTGGCGCAAGCCTTTTCTGGTACGAGAGCGGCAGTCGTGCGGCCGGGGTCATCGAAGACCCTACCAACTTCGAGGTTTTCCCTCCCGAGGATGTCGGTCTTCGGCGTCGCTTCATCATAGGGAAGTACTCAGGCATAGCGTCCCTCAAGCTCAAGTTGTCCGAACACGCCGTCTGCGTCACTGACGAAGAGGCGGCCCTTCTCATCTGCCGCCTTCGCTCAAAGAGCGTCAGGCTGAAGCGGGCGCTATTCGACGCTGAGATCCTTGAGTCGTACGAAGCGCTCATCGGGGAAGTCAGAGAAGAGATCGAGGCAAGGAGAGGCGGCGGCGACTTGTTGGCCGAGGCCTGCGTGGCCGCTGCCGAGATTGCAGAGCGACTCGGAGAGGGTAGTAGCGCCGATTCCGACAATGGTGCCGGAGCCCTGGCTTCCGCCGAGAGCTCCACCAGGAAGGATTGACATGGTGCCGAGATTCGGCGTGAGGGCCGGCATCGATTACCGTACCCGCAAAGCCCGTCCCTTCGAGTCGGGCTTCGAGCACAGTGATCACGAGGTCTTCCTGGTCGACACCACTCTGCGTGACGGTGAGCAGAACGTGGGCGTGGTGTTCGCTGGGCAGGAGAAAGTTCGCATCGCCCGTCTTCTCTCCGAGATCGGTGTACACGAGATAGAAGCCGGTACGCCGGCGCTGTGTGTCGAGGAACGCGAGGCGATCTCCGACATCGCCGGGCTGGGACTGCGCTCCCGTATCCTCGCCATGTGTCGGCCGATGCCCGTGGATATCGATCTGGCCGCCGATTGCGGCGTGAACGCGGTCGTGGTCTGGGTGAGCACCTCGGGTATAGGCAGCCCTTCCGGCGCGAAGCCTCTGGACGAGAACTTGGCCCGTATCGAAGAGACGGCGGAGCGGGCAAAAGACCACGGTTTGCCGCTCATCTTCGCGGCCGAGGATGCCTCGCGCACGCGCATGGATCATCTGTTGCGCTATGCAGTCTTCGCTCAGGAGATCGGCGCCGAGCGCTTTCGTTTCTGCGACACGCTCTCGGTGCTCGAGCCCTTCACTGCCTTCCAGAGAATACAGGTTGTGTTGGAGGCCATCGATCTCGACGTGGAGATAAACTGCCACAACGATTTCGGCATGGCCACTGCCAACTGCCTTGCCGGGATCAGGGCGGGCGCCCGGTACGTGACGGTCGCCGTCAACGGTCTGGGAGAGCGTACGGGCAATCCCGCGCTCGAAGAAGTGGTCATGGCTCTCAAGTATCTGGACGGCATCGATCTCGATGTGGCCACCAGCCGTTTCCGCGAGCTGTCAGAATACGTGGCCCGGGCGTGCGGTGGCGTTCTGCCGATTTGGAAGGCCATCGTGGGTGAGAACGTCTTCGCGCACGAATCCGGCATCCACGCCGACGGGGTCATCAAGAATCCCCTCACCTACGAGGTCTTCACACCGGAAGAGGTGGGGCTCACCCGTCAGCTGGTGGTGGGCAAGCATTCAGGTAGCCGCACCATTCAGTACAAGTACAAAGAATTCGGCATCGACCTTTCCGACAAGACGGCCACGGAAGTCCTGAACAAGGCCCGCCAGATGGCGGTGGAGCTCAAACGGGCCCTTTTCGACAAGGAACTCATGTACGTCTATCAGGACTTCATGCGAGACAAGAGTCGGCAGGAAGCGTCGGCAGAGGCGGACGGTTGTACCGACGAAGACGTGTGAGTGGGGTGTGGAGCGCGAGGAGCACGGTCTCGCGGGCAGCGCCGGGCCGCCCAGATCGCTGTTCATCACCAACGATTTCCCGCCCCGAGTGGGTGGCTTCCAGTCGTACTACTGGGGCTTGATCCAGACTCTCTCGCCCGACGATGTGGTGATCATGGCGCCCGCATACGCGGGCGCCGCAGACTTTGACTCGAGCATCCCCTATCGCGTGCATCGGGTTGCTACCTCGGTGGTGTGGCCCACCCGGCGTCATCTTCGGAAGGCCCTCGAGATCATCGAGCAGTTCCGCCCCGAGCTCATCCAGATGGGTCATCCACTGCCCGCCGGGCTGCTCGCGCCGGTACTGAGCAAGAGGACCGGGCTTCCCTACCTCGTGTTCCTGGGGGGATCCGAGCTCACCGTGCCGGCAGTCATACCCGGAGTGGCGGCGGCTACCCGCCACGTGATCGGGCAGGCCTCGTTGCTCATCTCCGTGAGCGACTTCACCACCAACGCCGCCCGTCGGTACACCGGTGGGCGGGTGGCCTGCGCCACGTTGCGCCCCTGTATCGACGTGGACCGCTTTGCCGTGCCGGGGGCGGCGGCGAAGGCGGCGGCGAAGGCGGCACTGGGCATTCAGGGGCCGCTGGTGGTCTGCGTGGGGCGTCTGGTGCCGCGCAAGGGGCAGGACAGGCTGATAGACGCCGTTGGACTGCTTGCCGACCGGTTCCCCGATCTTCACCTCGGCATCGTTGGCGACGGGCGCTTGCATGGTAGGCTTCGCCGCAAGGCCGCTAGGCATGGGATCGCCGAGCGGGTGCATCTGGCCGGCGAGGTGCAGGATGAGGCGTTGAGGACCTGGCTGCGGGCGGCCGACGTGTTCGCCTCGCCCTGCCGGGTGCGGTGGGGTGGACTCGAGGTGGAGGGTTTCGGGCTGGTGTTCTCGGAGGCTGCGTTGATGGGGCTTCCGGTGCTTGCAGGCCGGTCCGGCGGGGCGATCGAAGCCGTGAAGGCCGGCGAGACGGGACTCGCGGTGTGTGGTTCGTGCGCGGAGGAGGTGGCCGCCGGCCTGTGCCGGTTGCTGAGCCTGTCTGATGCCCGGCGGCAGGCGTTCGGTGAGGCCGGCCGGCGGTTGGCGTTGTCTCGCCACGCGCGCGGAGTAGCGGGCAGGCGGTATCGTTCGCTTCTGCAGTTGGTGACGGAAGAGCGCGAGTAGGCGGGAGGAATGGGCGCCGACGACGACAGCACACTAGAGGCTGAGCCCCGCGGAGATGCCCACGGTGGAGACGACGCAGCGCAGGTCGGGTCTCCTTCTGCCGAGACTCTCGAGGCCGAGCCTCCCGAGCCCGAGATTCCGCGCAAGGTGGCGCTTCCCTGGCGTCGTATGGTGCTCGGGATCTTTCTTGGGCTCTTGGCCGGCGTCGTGGTCATCCTCATCGTCAATCCGCATGTGGCCGAGGATATCGAGGCCGCGACGCTTGCCACCAGGCAGCCTTGGTATCTGTTCTTCGCTTTTCTCTCTCTCCTAGTACTTCTAGTCGCCGACTCCTGGTCGCTCGTGCTGCTCGTCCGCGTGATTAGACCGGAGGTCTCGCGCAAGAAGACGCTGGGGGTGGCGCTCGAGGCGCACCTCGTGGGTGGGGCCACCTCGTTCGGGGGGCTCGAGATCCCCTACCAGGTATTCGTGCTGTACCGCATAGGACTTCGTCCCTCCGAGTCCATGTCTGCCGTGCTGGTGAAGGGTGTCATCCACACCACCGTGCTGGTGCTGGTGGCCCTCGCTGCCTTCATGCCTTTCGCCAGCTCTCCCATCACTCCGCTTCAGCGCTGGATCGTGCTGGGGATCATCGGCGCTATGCTGTTCGCCTGGGTAGTGGGCTACTTCTGGCTGCGTCGGCCGCTTGGGCTCTCCCTCCTTCCCGAAAGGATACGCACGCGTCTTGACGGGTTCATCGAGGCGATGGCGGTCTTTCGCCACGCCGGTTGGAGGGTGATGGTGCAGCTCGTTGCCCTGCAACTCGTGTACTGGGTGGCCATGTTCGCCATCATCCCCCTGGTGCTTCACGCGCTGGGATGGAGAGGGCCGATCATGCCCATCATGACCGGCCAGGCGGTGCTGCAGGTGCTCATGCCGCTGTCGCCGCTTCCGGGAGGTGCGGGTGTGGCCGAGTTTGGCTATCTGGAGCTCATCGGGCCGAACGCGCCCGAGCGTATCCGTGTCGCGAGCCTCATCCTCTGGCGTGTGTTCACCTGGCTCATTCCGATGGCCATCGGTGCGGTAGCATTAGGTATGCGTACGGCTGGCTATGGTGGACGACTTCGTAGGCGACGATAAGGTGGGAGGCGGTGGGGTCATGGGAGGTTTGCTGCACGCCTCGGGGCGCCGGCGGCCCTCTTCGTGGGTCCTGCGGCTGTTGCTGGCGGGAGGGGCCTTTGCCCTCGGGTGCCTGCCAAGTGCGCGCCTGGTGACGCGCAGGGCAGCCGGACTCTCCATCGAAGGGCTGGGTGACGGCAACCCCGGCGCTGCCAACGTGCGCCGCTCATTGGGGCTGCGGCCGGCGCTTGCGGTTGCGGCCCTCGATATCGGAAAGGGCTGGCTCCCGCCGCTTCTCGGCCGCCGGCTGGGAGCCGACGATGCAATGGTGGGGATGCTGGGCTTCGCCCCGGTAGCCGGTCACGTGTTCGGCTTGAGAGGGCGGGGGGCCGCCTCGGCGTTGGGAGCCGGTCTGGGCATGGATTTCTGGGCCATGGCCTCCGCGGGTCTATTCATCATCGCCGGCACTATCAAGCGGGTGCATGCGCCCGCCGTGCTGTTGGGTGTGTTCATCACACCCCTCTTCTCCATCATGTTCGGCCGCTCACGTCCCCGGGTCCTATGGTCTATGATGACAATGTCGCTCCTGATCGTATCCCGGCTCAGAGGACCGCGGCGGGGAGCCCTGCCGCTATCTCTCGACGTCTTGTGGCAGCGTTTCGTTTACGACCGGGAGTCTTGATGGCCGTCTATGGCGGGGGCGGCGCATCCGTCGAAGCGCACCGGCGTTCAGGTAACATGGGAGGGGGGCAATGAGGGTCGGTTTGATCTCACCCTATTCTTGGACGGTCCCGGGCGGAGTCAACGATCATGTGGCGAATCTGGCCGCGCAGCTCAAGGCCCGTGGCCACGAGGTATACATAATGGCTCCCACCGGAGGGCCTGGTCACAGTCGCTCCCGCCGCCAGCCGAACGACCACTTCATCTCCGTCGGCATTGCCACTTCCTTCAAGTCGAACGGGAGCAAGGCGTACGTGAACCCGTCGCCGCTTATGTTCCCCCGCATGGAGAAGCTGCTACGCACCATGCGTTTCGATGTGGTGCACCTGCACGAACCGTGCACGCCCATGGTGTCCGCGTGTGCGGTGCTGCGCAGTCCCCCCGGTCTGCCCATGGTGGGCACCTTCCATGCGGCGCTGCGGTACTCTCCACTCTATCGTCACCTCAACTCTGTTGCCGCTCGGATCATACGGGCCTTGACCGTCAAGATTGCGGTGTCGGAGGCGGCGAAAGAGTACGTGGCGCGGGAATTCCCAGGTGAATACCGCATCATCCCCAATGGCGTGCCCGTGGAGGCGTATGCCCCTGCCCGGCAGGGCGATCCCACCCCTGGGCGCGTGGTGTTCATCGGGAGGGCGGAACCCAGAAAGGGCGTGATCGTGCTGCTGCGCGCATTCAAGTTGGTGAAAGAGAAGCTGCCCGAAGCCACGCTGGTCATGGTGGGGCCGCGTTGGTCGCAGGTTCAGGACCTTGTGGCCCGTGCCGACAGCGGGCTGGAATGGCCCATGCCGGGCATCGCCGCGCTCGGACGGGTGTCTCACGAGGCGAAGTTGAAGGAGATGTCCCGCGGCCAGGTGATGTGCGTACCCTCACTGGAGGGAGAGAGCTTCGGCATCGTGCTGGCCGAGGCGCTGGCCGCCGGACTGCCGCTGGTCGCATCCGATCTCCCCGGCTATCGATCAGTGCTTAAGGACGGAGAGCTTGGGGAACTCGTCGCGGTTGGCGACCATGTTGCCCTGGCCGGTGCCCTCTGTCGCCTCCTGTCCGAACCCGAAGTGCGTGCGGTGCGTGCGGCGAGGGGCATCGAAGCAGTGGAAGAGCTCTCGTGGCATCGGGTGGCGGAAAGGGTGCTCGAGACGTACGAGTCCGCCGTCGAGAACTGCGAACAGCGCGCAGCTTCCGCTCGTTGAGTGTTGTCTGGTAGCCTTCCCATCACCGCAAAGCCCGACAGGAGGGAACTGATGCGCTCTTTGGTCGTCCACTTCTCCGGCGGCACGGAGATATCGATAGAGACCCCCATGGAACCGCGGGCCGTGTTCGCTATGCTTGCCGAGCAAGAAGAGTGGCTTGTTCTCGAGGATTCTTCTGGGGAGAAGCACTATCTCTCGAAACCTCACATCGCCTATCTTACCTTCGGCAGCAAGAAGGGTATCGGGTTTGCCTGATACTCGGCTCGCGCGCCAGCATGACCGGCGGACAAGTCTACCGACGCAAGGAGAGTCTGAAGCATGACCCACCGAGTGACCTGCATTCCCGGCGACGGCACCGGCCCCGAGCTCATGGCGGCAGCCAAGACCGCGGTATCGGCCACGGGTGTGCCTATCGAATGGATCGACGTGGAGGCCGGAGCGGACGTGATGGACAAGTACGGCACGCCGCTCCCCGAGCATGTCCTCGAGTCGGTCCGTGAGACCAAGACCGCCATCAAGGGCCCCATCACCACCCCGGTGGGCTCAGGCTTTCGTTCGGTCAACGTCGCTCTTCGCAAGGAGCTTGACCTCTACGCGAACCTTAGACCGGCGGTCAGCATTCCTGGGGTTAGGTCTCGCTATGAGGCAATCGATCTCGTGGTGGTCCGAGAGAACACCGAGGACCTGTACGCGGGTGTAGAGCACATGGTGGGCAAGAACGCGGCTGAGTCCATCAAGATCATCACTCGGGAGGGCTCCGAGCGCATCTGCCGCTTCGCCTTCGACTACGCTCGGCGCGAAGGGCGGCAGAAGGTGACGGCGGTGCACAAAGCCAACATCATGAAGTGCACCGACGGGCTGTTTCTGGATGTGGCCCGTGAAGTCGCCAAACACTACCCCGACATCTACTTCGAGGACCGCATCGTCGACAACATGTGTATGCAGCTCGTCCAGAAGCCGGAGCTGTACGACGTGTTGTTGTGCCCCAACCTCTACGGCGACATCGTGAGCGACCTCTGCGCCGGCCTTGTGGGCGGCTTGGGCGTCGCCCCCGGAGCCAACATCGGCAGTGAGATCGCCATTTTCGAGCCGGTGCACGGTTCGGCGCCGAAATACGCGGGCCAGAACAAGGTCAATCCTACCGCGCTCATTCTGTCCGCGGTGCTCATGCTGCGTCACTTGGGCGAGAAGACCGCGGCCGACGCTCTCTTCGAGGCCGTCAAAGCGGTCATCGGCGAAGGTCGTTGCGTGACCTACGACCTTGGAGGCACGGCAGGCACCAGCGACATGGGCGAAGCCATCGCCGCTCGTGCGGTGGAGTTGCTCTCGGCGTAGCGGCGGCCGATTGTTCAGCCGTAGGGTGACCCGCCCTGGCCGTTCGCTTCGAGTTCGGCTTGCGGGTCCGTGCTGCGCATCGGCGACGAGGCGTCCATCAGCCGCTCGAGCGCAGAAATCTCCGCCTCTACTTCTTCGACCTTCGCTTGAAGATGCGCCTGTCGATGAACAAGCAGCAGCAAGTAGCCGCCGATCAGCACCCAGACGACGGCGAGGCCGACGAAGAGGAACTCCGATGATGTCACGAGGGAACCTCCTCGTCGGTCGCGGGTCGGGTAGTCGCGATTGCCCTACTATGCAGCCATTCTGCCCGCATTGTCAGCGCATGGAGATCATCGCCGATACGGAGCTGACCGGCGCGCAGCCATAACAGCAGTAAGTAAAGGAGCGTGAACGCCCCTAACGCCAGGAACAGGACCGCGGTCATCGTTCCCTCGAGCTGCATCCCTGAACCGGTGATCACCTGCGGATGGATGGTGCGCCACCAGCGGATCGACATGAACACCAAGGGTACATCCACCCAGGCCACGATGCCGTATACGGCCGCGATTCGGGCCCGCCTTTCCCCTGCAGGGAGCATCGAACGAAGCAGGAGGTAGCCGACATACATGAACCAGAGGATGAGGGTGGTTGTCAGGCGCGGATCCCACGTCCAGTAGGTTAACCATACTGTCCGCGCCCACAGCGGGCCGGTGGTGAGCGTGATGGTCGTGAACACCACTCCGATCTCTGCCGATGCCGCAGCCACCCGGTCCAACGCGGGCCTGCGTTTCACGAGATAGGCGATGCTGCAAGCGAATACGACCGTGAAGGCCGGCCCGAGCGCAACCCACGCGCTTGCCATGTGGAAGTAGAAGAGCCGCTGCACGTCGCCCATCACTCGCTCGGTGGGGGCCCAGACCAGGCTCCCGTACAAGGCGACAAGCACGAGTGCCACTGTGGCTACCCCCAGAAGAAGGAGTGCCCGGGGCGCAGGTCTGTGGGATGTTCTACTCACTGCGAGGCCGCATCCCTCTCGGGCCGCATCCCTCTCGGGCCGCGTCTTGCTTCGGTCATCAGATCTTCCAGCGTGTCACGTCATTCCTCCAGCACGTAGTCGAATACAAGAAGTGATATCACCACGAACACTACATCGTAGACCGCCATCAGCACCAGCCAGAACCCTTGGCCGAGGAGCGGCTGCCCAGCGAGCAGCGCCTGCGTGGAGCGGGACCCCGCGAGTATGAGGGGGGACAGCAGTGGAAAGAGCAGGACGGAGAGGACCGCGTCGCGGGAGCGGAGGCCGAGAGTGAGCGCAGCGAACAGCGTGCCGACGCCGGCAAAGCCCAGGGCGCACAGGAAAAGGACGGCCAAGAGGGGGGGTATCGCACGCGGGGACTCCAGGTCGTACACGACGGCGAAGAAGGCCAGGATAACGGCTCCCGATACGAAGAGGAACACCACGTTCGCAAAGAGCTTACCCAGGTAGATAGCCGGGCGGCCAACGGGTGAAGCCAGCAACCCGCGGATAGCTTCGTTCTGCCGTTCTGTCTGGAAGGAGCGTCCCACACCGAGCACGAACGCGAAGGTGAGCGCGATCCAGAGGACGCCCGATCGCACGCGGTCTCCATCCTCTATACCCGGTTCGATGGCAAAACTCGTCACCAGTACGACCAGCACACCGAAGAGGGCCATTGCGGGCAGGAACTCTCGTCCCCTGATTTCGGACAGCAGGTCCTTGCGGGCGATCGCGGCCGCGAACATGAGGAAGCGCCTCATGGGCGCCTCCGAGAACCGCGCTCCTCCTGGAATACGTTGGTGATCCCCACGTGGCGAAGATAGATCTCCTGCAGCGCATCGGCACTCAGGCCTGCCGTGGGGCGTTCGAAGACGAGCCGGCCGGAGGCCAGGATCGCCAACCTGTCACTCAAGGAGAGACCCTCCTCCAATCGGTGGGTGGCCATCACGACTGTGCGTCTCTCCGAGTAGAAGGAGGCCAGCAGTTCGGAAAGGGTGGATGCCGCATGGATGTCGAGGCCTGAGAAGGGCTCGTCGAGCAGCAGGAGTCTTGGGTCGTGCAGCAGGGCGCGTGCGATGGCCAACCTCTGCCGCATTCCTTGAGAGAAGTGGCAGACGAGGTCGTTGCGGCGACCGTATAGGCCGAGTGAGTCGAGCATATCGTGGCTTCGTTCACCAGCGTCACCGATCCCGTAGAGGCGCCCGTAAAAGAGGAGGTTCTCAAGCGCGGTGAGGTTGTCGTAAGCGAACGAGTCATGGGAAACGAGACCGACCTGGCTGCGGACCAACGCCCCATCAGCCAGGGTATCGTGACCGAAGACCGCCACCCTTCCCTCAGTGGGGCGGGCAATGGTCGCGAGCACGGCAAGAAGGGTGGTCTTGCCGGCACCGTTCGGGCCGAACACCGAGAGGAACGCGCCCTCGGGTACCAAGAGATCGACCTCGCGTAGAGCGACGATACTCCCGTAGCGCTTCGACACTCCCTCGAGTCTGACGGCGTCCGTCACGCGGGGTCAGTCCCCTCTCCCCTGCGACCCGGAAGCCGGCGAGGTAGGTTTCGGCCGCCGGCGGACACTTGCCGGATCAGCGGTCGAGGTCTTCAAGTTCCCGCACCTTCCGCTCGGCGGCTCCTTCGTACTTGCTCGGACACTTGGTGAGCACGTGTGAGGCCGCGAACAGGTCGCCGCCCTCGTAGTCACCCTCCACTACAACTTCGAGCTCGCCCTCAACCCTCAGATTGTCAGGGATGGGACCCTCGTACACGACCGTGAGGCCGGTCTCCGGATGGCCCGCATCCTCGATACGAAAGCTCACTGCCTGTCCAAGGGCACCCTCTTCAATGCTGCCCGCCACCAGCGCACCCGCCACTCGGACCCCACCAGCCTGTCCTGCCTGCCGGATCTCTGCCACGGTGTAGTAGTAGGTAAGATTCCCGCGGGAAGCCACCGCCACAAGCAGGGCGAGCGCCGCCACGATGATCAGACCTCCCACGAGCGTCCATATGCGTCGCCTGGTCTGCGCTGTCGTCTTCATGCCGTCATTATCGCACCGCGCCGGAGTAGTATGCTGATAAGGTGTGTCCGCATTTGTCAGGATCGGCGGCGCGCCGTTCAAGTAATGAGTTAGGGGAACACGAAGATGCCGCACGTTGTGTCTGTGAACAAGTCTGATAACAAGGGCGAGGTCAAGACGCCTGTTCCCTCCATAAGCCTGGCTCCCGACCTGGGCGTAGAGGGGGATGCCCACTCTGGGCCCTGGCATCGCCAAGTGAGCCTCCTCGCTGAGGAGTCCATAGAGCGGGCACTTGAGGCGGCTCGGTCCCGAGCCATCCTCTCATGCACCGAGACCGGCTTCGAGCCGTCGCCGACCTCGGCGTCGTCACCGATCTCCGAGCCGGCACTCAGCCCCGGAGCGTTCGCCGAGAACATCACCACCCGCGGTCTGGATCTGGCTGGGCTACCCGTCGGTACGCGTCTTGCGGTGGGGGAGGCTCGACTCGAGGTAACCCAGATCGGCAAAGAGTGCCACGGCCGCTGCGCCATCTACTATCAGATCGGGGATTGCGTCATGCCCCGGGAGGGGATATTCGCTCGTGTGACACTGGGCGGCGTAGTAAGGCCGGGCGATAGTGTGAACGTCATCGAAGGAGACGATTAGGGATTATGTGGGACTACACCGACAAGGTCAAAGACCGCTTTCTCAATCCCCGCAACGTGGGGGAGGTCGAGGATCCGGACGGCGTGGGTGAGGTGGGATCTCTTGCCTGTGGCGATGCTCTGCGCCTTACCTTCAAGCTTGATGACGAGGGCCGCATCGCCGAGGCCAGGTTCAAGACCTTCGGCTGCGGCAGCGCCATCGCCTCTGCTTCCGCCCTGACCGAGATGATGACGGGCATGACGTTGGAGGAAGCTGAGACTATCACCAACCAGGACATCGCTGATTACCTGGGGGGGCTTCCCAAGGAGAAGATGCACTGCTCCGTCATGGGCCGGGAAGCGCTCGAAGACGCGATCGCCCACTATCGGGGCGAGGAGAGCCCCCGCACCGAGGGCACTGTCGTGTGCGAGTGCTTCGGCGTGACCGACCTCGAGATCGAGCGGGCGGTGCGCGAGAACGACCTGCACACCGTGGAGGAAGTCACCAATTACACGAAGGCGGGCGGCGGCTGCGAGCGCTGCCACGAGCAGATTGAGGAGATCATCCGCGAGGTCAGGGGCGAGGAGCAGCCGCCTGCGGCAGCGCCGGCGCCGAAGCGACTCACCAACATAGAGAAGATCCGCCTCATCGAAGACACTCTGGAGCGCGAGATCCGGCCTTCATTGCGCATGGACGGAGGCGACATCGAGCTTATCGACGTGGACGGCAACCGGGTCATCGTCAGGTTGCAGGGCACCTGTTCGGGATGCAAGTCTGCCGAGATAACGCTGCGGGACTACGTTCAGGCCAGACTGCGCGAGTTGGTAGCCCCGGAGCTGTCCGTTGAGGAGGTGTGAGGGATGAGCGACGCGGGGAACGCTTCCGCAGCGCCGACGCCGGCGCTCGTATACGCGGACAACAACGCCACCACGCGGGTGGCGCCTGAGGTCCTCGAGGAGATGCTTCCGTATCTGACCGACTACTATGGCAACCCCTCGAGCATGTACGGCTTCGCCGAACGGGTGGGTCACAAGATAGTCGAAGCGCGCGAGCGCGTGGCTGCGCTCATCGGGGCCCACCCCGACGAGATCGTTTTCACGAGCTGCGGCACTGAGGGCGACAACACTGCGCTGCGATCCGCACTTGCCTCCTATCCGAACCGCACCGCGGTGGTCACCACCAAGGTGGAGCATCCGGCCGTCAAGAACGCGGCCGAGAAGATGGCCAAGGAAGGCAGACGGGTGACGTTCCTGCCGGTGGACAGGCAGGGCGGGCTGGACCTCGACCAGGTCGCCGACGCACTGACCGAAGACGTGGCCGTGATCAGCGTGATGTGGGCAAACAACGAGACGGGCACAGTGTTCCCCATCGAGCGTATCGGCGTCATGGCTGCCGAGGCCGGGGTGATGTTCCACACCGACGCCGTGCAGGCCGCGGGCAAGGTGCCGATCGACCTGGGGGCTACTCCCATCGACATGCTCACGATCTCCGGCCATAAGGTGCATGCCCCGAAGGGTGTGGGCGCGCTCTATGTGCGGCGGGGCACCCGCTTCGCTCCGTTCATTGTGGGCGGACACCAGGAGCGGGGGAGAAGAGGCGGTACCGAGAATGTGGCCGGCATCGTGGCGCTCGGCAAGGCCTGCGAACTGGCCCAACTCCACTTGGCCGAGGAGAACGAGCGCGTGCGGCTTCTGCGCGACCGGCTGGAAAGGGATCTACTTGCGCGGATTCCCGGCACGTTGATAAACGGGAACCCAGAGAACCGGCTTCCCAACACCACTTCCCTCAGCTTCGAATACGTGGAAGGCGAATCGATCCTCCTCATGCTGAACGAACACGGCATCTGCGCGTCCTCGGGGTCGGCCTGCACGTCCGGTTCGCTCGAGCCTTCGCACGTGCTTCGGGCCATGGGAGTACCGTTCACAGCCGCACACGGCTCCATACGCTTCAGCCTGGGAGTCTACAACAGCGAACCCGAGATCGATCTCATCATCGAGAAGCTTCCGCCCATTATCGCCCGCCTGCGCGAGCTCTCGCCTTATTGGACACCCGAGACCGCGGCGGCCTGCCTCCGGGCCTCAGCCGACGCCTCATAGGCGGCACTCGGACGGTCTTGCGCTAACCGAGCGCCTTGAGCATGGGGCGCAGCCGGCGGAAATCGGTCAGCTGCGGGGAGTGGTCGAGACCGTGGAGCTCGGCCTGCCGCAGACGGTCGTAGAGAAGGAAGGGCATGCCGGCGCGCTCGGCCGCCTCCTGATCAAGTGCGGTGTCGCCGATGTAGAGCACGTGGGAGGGGCGTTTCTCCAGCCGCGCGGCGGCCTCGAACAGAAGATCGGGACTGGGCTTGGGTTTCTCCACCTGGTTAGCCGTCAGCACCGCGTCGAGGTAGTCGTCGAGCTTGAAGTGGCGGACGATCTCCCGCATCTCGTGAGTGCGGTTGGTGGCCAAAGCGAGCGGATATTCGGGCCGCAGATCGGCCAGGCATTCCAGTACGAAAGGCTCAAGCTGGAAACCCACTGTGAGCCCCACATAGTCGAGCCCGCACACGTGTTCCCACATGCGTTCCCGCAGCGCTTCATCTGCCACGAAGCACTCTAGAAGCTCGGGCACGGAGCGCCCCTGTACCGTCTTTTCGACAGTCGGGGTGCGCCACGCCGGCTGTGGAGCCGCGAAAGCATCGAAAAGCTCCTCGTAGAAGCCGAGCAGGCTCTCGCGGCTATCGACCAGGGTGCCGTCGAAATCGAAGATGATGGCCTCGATCATAAGAACAGTATAGAGGTCGCTGCGGACGGATTCCTGCTGTGAGTGTCCTTCGTCCGCGCCGATGGGCGCCAGCGTGCAAGGGTAGCCGATGAGTGCCGCCTGTCCCTGGTATATTGATACACTTCCTTTCTCGTGTCCGATGCTGGAGGAACAATGCCGGCTCTGCGTAGCGATCAGGTGATGAAAGGGGCCTCCCGGGCCCCCCATCGTTCATTGTTCCGATCCCTCGGACTTGACTCCGATGCTGTGGGCCGGCCGCTCATAGGGGTGGCAAACTCCTACAGCGAGGTCATTCCCGGGCATATCCATCTCCGGTCCATCGCCGAGCAGGTCAAGTTCGGCGTGTACCAGGCAGGCGGGGTACCGCTCGAGTTCAACGTCATCGGGGTCTGTGACGGCATCGCCATGAATCACGCGGGCATGAACTACTCGCTGGTCTCGCGCGAGAACATCGCCGACGGCGTCGAGATCATGGCGCAAGGCCACGCTTTCGACGCTCTGGTACTCATAGCCAACTGCGACAAGATCGTTCCCGGCATGGTGATGGCGGCCGCTCGGCTCGACATACCCGTCGTCGTGTTGTCGGGTGGCCCGATGCTGGCCGGCGATCATCGCGGCCGCAAGGTGAGCCTGGTCAATGTCTTTGAGGGTGTGGGCGCCTACTTCAGCGGCAAGATGACCGCCGAGGAGCTCTCCGAACTCGAGGAGTGTGCCTGTCCCACCTGCGGTTCCTGTGCCGGCCTCTTCACAGCCAACTCCATGAGTTGCCTCACCGAGGTACTCGGTCTCTCCCTTCCCGGCGACGCCACCATTCCTGCTCCATACTCCGCCCGTTTGGCGTTGTCCCGACGTGCGGGTGCACGGTCGGTCGAGGTGGCGCGTCAGGGGCTCGGGGCTCGACAGTTCATCACCGAACGTTCCTTGCACAACGCCCTCGCGCTCGACGCGGCTCTGGGCTGCTCCACCAACACGGTGCTGCACCTCACCGCTATCGCCCACGAGGCAGGCGTGGACCTGCCGCTTGCCCACATCAACGAGGTGGCGGGTCGGACTCCCCACCTGGTGAAGCTCGCTCCGTCTGGTCCCAACCATATGGAAGACCTTCACCGGGCAGGCGGCATCATGGCCGTGTGCAGGCGTCTTCACGAGGGCGGGCTCATCGATGGCTCTGTTCTCACGGTCTCCGGCCTCACGCTGGGCGAGCAGTGCGCATCGGCCGAGGTCAAAGAAGACGACATCATCCGGCCGCTGGCCGATCCCCATTCGTCCACCGGCGGGCTCGCGGTGCTGTTCGGCAACCTCGCCGCCAAAGGGGCGGTGGTGAAGGAAGCCGCCGTGCTGCCCACCATGTTGTGCCATAGGGGTCCGGCGCAGGTCTTCGACGACGAAGCTGCGGCCATGACCGCCATTGAAGCGGGCGGCGTCAAACCCGGCAGCGTGGTGGTCATCCGCTACGTGGGACCGAAGGGCGGCCCGGGCATGCCCGAGATGCTCAGCCCTACCTCCGCGCTCGCCGGCGCCGGCCTCGATGAGAGCGTCGCCCTTATCACCGACGGCCGGTTCAGCGGAGCCAGCCGGGGTGCCAGCATCGGTCACGTCGCGCCCGAGGCGACCGACGGCGGCCTGATAGCCTTGGTCAAAGACGGCGATCTGATCTTAATCGACATCCCCGCAAGATCATTGATCCTCGAGGTTTCCGAGGATGAGCTTTCGCAAAGGAGGGCGGCCTGGCAGTGTCCGGAGCGCAAGCTTACCGGCGTGCTGGGCCGTTACGTAGCATCCGTGTCCGGCGCCGACACAGGGGCGGTGCTCCGGGGATGACCGAGGCCCGGGAGCCCGGCGGCGGAGCATTCCGTGTCCCCGCCGAGGAGCCCGAGGAGGATTCATCCGCTCTGTGTGGGGTCCGGCAGTGGTCCCCTGTGACAGTATGAACAACGACCGTGTGCTCTTTGACACGTTATGGAGTTGAGTGAGGCATGAAAGCAGCAAGGGCGCTTCTTGAAGCGTTGAAGAGGGAAGGCGCCGATGTCGTCTTCGGCTATCCGGGCGGCCAAGTCATCCCTCTCTACGATGCACTTTACGATTTCGACATCCGTCACATATTGACGCGCCACGAGCAGGGGGCGGCCCATGCCGCCGATGGCTACGCGCGGGCATCAGGCAAGGTGGGGGTTTGCATCGCCACCTCCGGCCCGGGCGCCACGAATCTCACCACTGGCATCGCGAACGCCTACCTGGACAGCGTGCCGCTAGTCGCCATCACCGGCCAGGTGCGGACATCCATGATCGGCACCGACGCCTTCCAGGAGGCCGATGTCACCGGCATCACCCTCCCGATAGTCAAGCACAGTTACCTGGTGCATTCGGCGGAGGAGATACCCCAGATCATCCATGAGGCCTTCTACATCGCTCGCACGGGGCGGCCGGGTCCGGTCGTGGTTGACGTGCCCGTAGACCTGCAGTTGGCCGAGATCGACTACGACGCCGATCGGGCCGCGGTGATCGACCTGCCCGGGTACAAGCCCACCCTGCGGGGTCATCCCAAGCAAGTGCGGGCCGCCGCTCGGGCCATCGCCGAGGCTGAGCGCCCGCTCATCTATGCGGGCGGAGGAGTGGTGAGCGCAGGTGCGCACCAGGAGTTGTTCGAGTTGGCGGAATACGCCCACATCCCAGTTACCACCACGCTTAACGGCATCGGCTGTTTCCCCGGCACCCACCATCTCTCTCTGGGTATGCTGGGCATGCATGGCACCAAGTACGCGAACTACGCCATCAACAACTGCGATCTCATCTTTGCCGTGGGAGTCCGCTTCGACGACCGGGTCACCGGTAACTTGGAGACCTTCGCGCCCCAGGCCAAGGTAGTTCATGTCGACATCGATCCGGCCGAGATCTCAAAGAACGTGGCCGTGGGCATCCCCATCGTGGGCGACGCCAGGCGCGTGCTTGCGGAGCTTCTGATCGAGATCAGGAAGCTGGATCTTTCTCCCGAAAGGCACTTGGCTTGGATGCAGCAGGTGGAGGAGTGGAAGGATGGCCACCCTCTCAAGATCCGCAGCGACGAGGACGGCGAGATCATGCCGGAGTTCGTCGTGCGAAAGATCTGGGAGGTCACCGACGGCGAGGCTATCGTCTGCACGGAAGTGGGCCAGAATCAGATGTGGGCCGCCCAGCTCTATATGCCTCGAGGTCCGCGGCAGTTCATAAGCTCAGGCGGTCTCGGCACCATGGGCTTCGGGTTCCCAGCGGCGATAGGGGCACAGGTCGCCCGGCCCGATGCGCTGGTGATCGATATCGCGGGAGACGGCTCCATCCAGATGAATATCCAGGAGCTTTCCACCGCGGTCGGCAACCAGCTTCCCGTCAAGATATGCATTCTCAACAACCGCTGCCTGGGCATGGTGCGCCAATGGCAGGACCTGTTCTGGAACAAGCGCTACAGCTGCACCACCCCGATCACC
>Ga0351900_1094_pt1 | contig 26190 bp, 28 predicted proteins | sample BONcelHT113001D3_FD_205827 | JGI IMG/M metagenome (GOLD analysis project Ga0351900, IMG submission 205827) | Enriched cells from coal bed in the Powder River Basin, Montana, United States - BONCAT cells T11 rep1 HSBNCT.T11.300.1.D3 ...
CCGTTGAGGACCAGTGCCTCCAGATGAGGAAAGGCAGGCTCCAATGACGTGAAAGTCTCCTCAGTCATGTCGCCTTCCATGGTGCGCCGATCCCAGGTTTCCTTGACGCACATACGACAGCGGAGATTGCAGCGGGTCGTGGTTTCCACGAACAGTTTCGAAGGCCAGGGCCTTCGTGGCGGGATGGGCATTTCCATTTGTGGGGTTTCGTTGTTCTGAATCATAGCTACCTTTCGTCTGCTTCAGAGACCTGCCAGGTTTTGAAAACCTGGCAGGTCTTAGTCGATTCAGCGCGCCAGAAGGTTTTAAAAACCTGGCAGGTCTACATTAATTTACCGTACCGGAAGGTACTTTCCGCGAGTTCCCTCTTTGGACAGAACGATCTGCCACAACTGGTTGGCCCTTGCGCGAAAGGCACCGGCGCATAATAGCAGATAATATCGCCACATGCGGTAGAATCTCTCTCCATAGCAGGCGGACAGATCCGGCCAGGAATCCTCGAACCTCCGGAACCAGGCCATCAGGGTGGTGTCGTAATCCGGACCGAAGTTATGCCAGTCTTCAAGAATGAAAAGACCCTCAATTGAAGAGGTAATCTGAACCGCCGAAGGGAGCATCCCGTTGGGAAAGATATAGCGTTCCAGCCAGGGGTCGCAGGTGGTAACGGTCATGTACGTTCGATAGTTCTTGTAACCGACATGTTCGAACATGCCGATGGAGACGATCCGGTCAAAGGGTTCATGGAGATCGCGATAGTCCTGAAACCTTATTTCTACGGGTAACCCGGCACACCTCTGCCGGGCTGCCTTGACCTGTTTTTGCGATACGGTCACCCCGACCACTTCGACACCATATCGTTCCGCCGCGAACTGCGCCATACCGCCCCAGCCGCAGCCGATGTCCAGCAACCGCTGCCCCGGTTCCAGATGCAGTTTGCGGCAAACCAGGTCAAGCTTATGCTCCTGAGCCATCTCCAGAGTATCAGCTTCCCTCCAGTACGCGCAACTGTATATCATGCGGGAATCGAGCATCCGCTGATAGAGATCATTACCGATGTCGTAATGGTACGTGCCAACCTGAAAGGAGCGTGTCTGCGACTGACGGTTGGAAAGCCGTGCCGTGATCGCGGCAACTGCCATTTCCCAGGTCCGCACCTGCCGGTCAATTCCCTTGCTCAATAGTCGGCAGATAAACTCGTCAACTTTTTCACAATCCCACCAGCCATCCATGTAGGATTCACCAAGTCCGAGAGAACCGTGGGCCAGAAGTCGTCTGAAGAGGTGGCAGTTATGGACGGTAATATCCCAGGGACGATTGCCGTTGATTACGATATCAGCCGGAGTAAATAGTTTTTCAATACGCTTTTGGTAGGTTGTCATGTCTTCTCCTCTACCAAATCATCATGAGATATACCTGCAGGGGATAAAGCCAGAGGTCATACGTTATGAGTATAGCGCAGATTGAGACAAAAAAAGCCCCCGCCGGTCGCGGTGGGGGCATAAGGATGAGGAATCTAGAGGAAAAATCAGGAGAGACACTGAAAAAGTCCCATGCACCAGAAACAGTCGCCGCAGGGGACGGTATTCGTATAGCAGTCCTGCTCGAACTCCTCGCAATAGATATATTCACAGGGCAGCAGGTTGCAGTTGGAGCAAAAAGGATATTCGTGTTTGAGTACTTCTTCCCGAAAGGCTCGGAACGGAGGATCGTTCCAGACACTCAAGATGCCTTTGTCTGCAAGTGTGCCGAAGACCTTCTTGCTGACATATTTTTTACGTCCGGAAAAGTGGCACTGGAAACTGTGCCAGAGAAAGTAGCAGGGGTGAACTTCACCGTTCCAGGAAACAAAAACGCCGCCATTATCAACGAAATCGCACCTCCTCTCATTTCTCGGCGCTTCTCCCGGCAGTTTCAGATCAAGACCTGTCTCCTCGGCAACAGCCCTGGCTTTTTCAAAGGTATCGGCAACCTTAGCCGCAAGGCTCTCATCCCGTTTCATCAGATTCTCGATATGGAGGAAAATGTCGCGTGACCTGGCCTCGGCTATCATTTCCAGCATGAAGTCGACCATCCGCTGCTCTTCCGGGGTCCTGATATATTTACAGTGATAGACATGGAAAAAATTGCTGATGTCTATCCCCTGCTCTTCAGCCTTCTTCCGCCAGGCGCTGAAGAGTTCCACGGCTTCCTGGGTATTGTAATCATAAGCAATCTGGTCCACGTAATCCTTGTCATAGGGGAGCAAGTGCGAAACTATGGCAAAAGAGACCCCCCGTGAGGCGGCCCAGCGAAGCACATCCGGAAGCTGGTGAATGTTGTCACGCATGACCACAAACTCAACCCCAACCTGAAGTTTATTGTCGGGGTGCCGCTTCTTTGCTTTATTCAGGCAGGTGAAGGCCTGCTCCATATCCTCCACTTCCCCGCCCTCCCGGATCTTTCGGAAGGTGTCGGGACAGATTGCATCCAATGAGAGGCAAATCCGGTCAAGTCCGGAACGAACCAGCGATTCGGCGCGGACATCGTCGAGAAGCAGGCCGTTTGATTGAAAGCCGACCCAACTGTCGACAGGCATCAACTTTTTCGCCCTGCGAATGAAAGCTTCCAAATCCGGGTGAAGGAGCGGCTCGCCGATGCCGTTCAAGACCAGAACTTCAGCTGTGGGAAGAGCCGGTTCGATAGCCTCGAAAGTTTCAAAAGTGAGATCACCCTCTTCCAGACCGCTCCCCATGCTCTGTTTGACGCACATCTGGCACTTCATGTTGCAGCGGGTGGTGGTTTCCACAAAGAGCCGGGAAGGATGATTCCGTAAAGCCGGCAATAAATTTTCCTCAGGTTCGGTTCTGCATGTTTGCGATGTATTGGTAGTCATAGCGAAGTTCTTTCTCTCTCCTTTTCATTACTTGATGGACTTGCAAAATTTGTCATACCCGCGCAGGCGGGTATCCAGCCTGTTTGTAACCTTCAAAAATTCCTGGATTCCCGCTTTGCTCCTTCGCTAGGGCTACTGCGCACAAGCCGCGGGAATGACGGAAGTAACGCCGCACCTTCAAGGTTACGGGAGTGTCACGTCTTGCACCTTGCATGTCATCTGGTTAGCAAAATACTTTCTTTGAAAATAAAATGCCAGATTTACCAGGCTGATAAGCACCGGCACCTCCACCAGTGGACCGATGACCGAAGCGAAGGCCTGACCGGAGTTGAGACCGAACACCGAGATGGACACGGCAATGGCCAGTTCGAAGTTGTTACTGGCGGCGGTGAATGAAAGCGTTGCACTCTTCTCGTAGTTGGTACCGAGTTTTTTGCTCATGAAAAACGAGACCACGAACATAACGACAAAATAGATGAGGAGCGGAATCGCTATCACGACCACGTCGAAAGGCTGGCTGAGGATTTTGTCCCCCTGGGTGGCAAACATGACAACGATGGTGAAGAGCAGGAAGATCAGGGTCAGGGGACTGATGGCAGGGACAAAAGAATTTTCGTACCACTCCTTGCCTTTAATCCGGGTAAGACTGAAATGGGTTATCATACCGGCGAGGAAGGGGATTCCCAGATAGATAAAGACGCTTGTGGCTATCTCGCCCATGGAAATGTTTACCTCTGCCCCCTTGATGCCGAACAGTGGGGGGAGAACCGTCACAAACACGTAGCAGTAAACAGAGAAGAATAACACCTGGAAGATTGAGTTGAAGGCCACCAGACCGGCGGCATATTCCCGATCGCCACAGGCCAGGTCATTCCAGACGATGACCATCGCAATGCAACGGGCCATCCCCATCATGATCAGGCCGACCATATATTCCGGATAGTTGTGGAGAAAGACGATGGCAAGGACAAACATCAGGATCGGTCCCACCACCCAGTTCTGCACCAGGGAGAGGCCAAGCACCTTCTTGTTCCGGAAAACCAGCGGCAGATCCTCGTACTTGACCTTGGCCAACGGGGGATACATCATCAGGATCAGACCGATGGCAATCAGCATGTTGGTCGTTCCCACCTGAAAATAGTTGATAAGAGTCTTGAAACCCGGCACAAAATATCCGAGACCGATACCCAGAAACATTGCTGAAAAAATCCAGACAGTCAGATAACGGTCGAGAAATGACAGCCTTTTTGTTAGTCCCTGTACCATGATGTGCTCTCCCTTCGAAGTGTGGTTAGCTGTTTGTGGACAGCTGATCGAATTCTCTGGCGAAAAAGTCAAGGAGAGTACCCTTGACTTGATCCCTCACTTTCCTGAATTCAGTGAGTATCTCCTCTTCAGTCCCCGTTGCCTTCGCCGGGTCGGAAAAACCGATATGAATTCTTTGCGCGCCACCGAAGAATAGCGGGCACTTTTCGTTGGCGTCGCCGCAGAGGGTTATGACATAGTCAAAGCTATCCGTGGCAAACTCTTCCATATTCTTGGAGCGATGTCCGGAAATATCGACCCCAATCTCCTCCAACACGGCAACGGCCCTTGGGTTAACGAAAGATGCTTCGGTCCCCGCGGAAACGGCTGCCACCCGGTCTCCCAGGAAATGATTTGCAATCCCCTCTGCCATCTGGGAGCGGCAGGAGTTGGCGGTACAGAGGAACAAAATCTTCTTTTTCACGGAAACCTCTCCTTCTGGATATCCGCATGAGCGGATTCAATGATCAAAAAAATCAGGCACAGATGTTATTGCGACTCAACTCGTTCAATCGCAGACGGTCGGATGCCGCCGCCTCCAGAGAGGGCAAGACATTACGCAGAGTGCCAATCAGGTCTTTCTGGAATTCGCTCACGCTCACTGGTATCGCATAGTACATCCAGACCCCGCAGCGACGGTCATCAACCCAGCCCGAGTTCTTAAGATAGGCCAGATGGCGTGAGACCGTCGACTGGGGGAGCTGGAGAACCTCCATGAGATCGCAGACGCATAACTCACCCTCCAGCAGGAGACAAAGGATGCGAAGACGTGTTTCGTCGGAAAGCGCTTTAAACATTCGTGCCGTAGTTTTCATGTGTCCAACATATCCGCATATGCGGTTACACTCAAGAACAAATTTTTTCAACTAGCCGCAGCAAGATCCTTCCCCTTTGTTACTACCGGAACAGCAGGCAATTTCAGCGGCCGGTTTTTGCGTAAGCATCTCGGCGGAATACTTCCTCATGGCGCTCATCGCACCTTTCTCGACCATATGTCCTGCCTCAATCGCTGCTTTGATAGTCTCTTCGTCGATTCCAAGTTCACGGGCCTTGTCTACATGCCAGGCCAGGCAAGGTTGGCAGTGGGCTCCTACTGATGCTCCAATTGCTACGAGTTCTCTGGTACGTTCATCCATTTCGTTAACTTCCTTTCTCGCTTGAACACAGTGTGATGATATCAGAATTCGGCAGCGACTCAGACGGCAGCCGTGATATTGTTACTTTTCCTTCCAGACTATCTTTTTCCTGGACACAAACCCGTTACAGGTAGAACAGAAAAAGCCCTGGGTGCATTTGGAACAAACCTCTAGTTTGTCGCCGCACACGGGGCAGAAAGGATCCATGTCAAATTCATCATAGGGGCTATGCCTGTCGCAACTCGTGCAGAAAAATCTGGGACCTTCGGGGGTTAATTCTTTTAGCATTTCGGAACCGCATTCACGACATATTCTTCTTAACATGGCAGTCTCCGTGGAGATCGGTCTGACAAAGGGCGTCTTTGATACTATGTACATCTGTTCTGCCGACTAAACCCGGCAAGCCTTTCACGATCCGCAGCGGCAAACTCTAAAACAGGAAGGGTTTCCCGCAGATACTTCAGCAAACCTACATGCAAATCATTTACGCTATCAACTATCGAATAATACATCCAGACACCGCACCTGCGATCATCCACCAAGCCGGCGTTCTTCAGGTAGGCAAGATGGCGGGAGACCGTGGATTGGGGAAGTTGGAGCACATCCTTGATATCGCAGACGCACAACTTTTTCTCCAGGAGGAGGCAGAGAATACGAAGACGGGTTTCATCGGCAAGAGCCTTGAAAATGTGAGCCGTTGTTTTCATGAGGATCTCATATTTGCCTATCAGGAAATCAGACTATTTTTGATTGCACGTTTCGACAGGTAGATTCACCATCGAATTTCCGATGATACGCTTCTACGCCCGGCACCACCTTCTCAATGAACAGATCCCGGCAAAAAGTCTATCCTGCATTCCTCTTTGAAAGCTTCTCCTTGATTAAAGCCGAAAACTCCTTCTCCTTCGGGAAGGAAATCGCATCGACCGGACAGAGCTTCGCGCAGGCCTTGCACTCGACCACGCAGTTAAACGGATATTTCACCCGCGCCTTCCCTGCTTCCTCATCAAATTCCAGGACCTCATTGGGACAAAATTCCACGCATGCCCGGCAACCAATGCACTTCTCTTCATCAATAGTTGGAAACCAGGGAATTTCTTCCCGGGGGATGCCACGCCATTCTTTCATAACACCACCTCGTCACGGATTCTCGGCAGCCATTTCCTTGATGGCCGCAACCGCCTCTTCCGTGGTCTTGTTGCGAATATCAAGTGCAATATGCTTTTCCTTGTCGAAACCGGACGCTTCAAAGGCGTCCCGGAACATCTTGCCCTGCATCCTGGGGTCACATCCGGCAACATAGAGCTTTTCCGTCTCGCCACCCGACAGGAGCACCTTGATGAATTCGTCGCCGTCACCGACACAGAGTTGCGGATGAAGACAGACATAATCAAATAGCTTTTCCCTCCTGACATCAGAGAGCACAGCGAAAATGTCCATCTTGCCAAAACTCGGACAGGTTCCCTGACAAACACACAGTATGAATCCTTTTTTTCCCATTGTATCCTCCTCACCGAAACTGGTATCACATTCCGGAGGTTATCTATGCAGCTACTCTTAATATATCCGCATAGGCGGATATTGCAAGTTTATTTTTTTACTTGCTTGTATATTCCTGAAATCATGGCGGCAATCAGAATGAGACGCCGAAAATCTTCGTAATGCAGTAGTACACGCCGATAGCGATAAAAATGACTCCCGTTACCCTCCGTGCCCATTTCTCGAAACCGGCAAGCGCCGTGTAGGCCTCCGCAAGCCGTTGCAGACCAAAGGCGATGATCAGGGAGAACAGGGCGACCGGCAGGCCGGTGGCTATGCCGTAGAGCACCGGCAGTACAATTCCTGACTTATGCTGGACAGCCAGGGGCAGCAGGCTGCCGAAAAACAGCGCCGCTGATACCGGACAGAACGAAAGAGCGAACAGTATGCCCAACAGCAACGCCCCCCAGGAGCCGAGGGCGTCAATTCGTGCCTGCATCTTCCCGCTGCTGCCGAAACCCGGCAGGGTGAAGGAAATCAGTTCCAGCAGCACCATGCCGACGAGTATCAGAATCGGGCCCAGCGCCAGGTGCATGTATTTCTGGAGAACATGGGAAAGCGCCGGAGCGGAAAGGAGGCTTGAAACCAGCAGGATGCCCAGTACGGTATAGGTCAGGGTCCGGCCGGTAATATAGAGCACGCCGTGCAGGAGAACCTTGCCCGGTTTGTCTACCCTGCGGCTGACATAGGAAATTGCCGCCACATTCGTGGCAAGCGGACAGGGGCTGATGGACGTCAAAATACCCAGCCATACCGCAGAAAAAGCAGCCAGGAAAAATTCCGCGGACATCATGCCCCTCCCAGCAGCTGTTTTGTTTCATCTACCACATAACGATTAAATGCATCGGGGTCACGCACCAGGGTCCAAACCTGATCAAGATTTTTCCAGGTGTCCTGCTTGTCGTTCAGAATGCGCGATAGGACAACGGAGCGAGTAACAAGCTGATAATCCTGCACGAAATGCTCATTATTCGGTTCTTCCACATTTACCGCTCGGAACTCAATTCGCCCCGTTTTCAGTTCAGCAGCAAAACCGCTTTCTATAGCCGACTTGGCAAAACTCTCGATTTTTTTGCAGGTGATACAGCGGGTATTTCCATGAAAATAGTAGACAATTACCTTAGGCGCAACTGGTACGTTTTCAGCTACCCTGCTCGAGTTGACAGGCACCACGCGTCCGACTTTAGCAGGACCTGAACCGGGACCGACCGGAATCTCAGACGGTTGCACTGAAGCGGTGGGAAGTGGAGATTTGCTGTCGTCCTTCACCTGTGCCACCCCGGTGGGCGGGGCATTTTCATTTACCGCCACGGATTGGGCCTGGGAATCGGGTTTCGCCGGAACCCGGCTTTCACGAAAAACGAGAAATGAAACACTCACGACGACAAAAGCCAGCAGGATGGCTGTTACGATATTTTTACTCTTCACTTGGTTCTCCTTTTTGTATGCGGCAGAATGCCACCAATCTCAACCGGGACATTTCTCCCGTTCTGTGCTAGCCGAAAAACGCACCATACAACATACCGGAAAAAGTCGACATGACGATGACCAGAGACACAAACACCACGGTTTTCCGGGTACCCATGATGCTGCGGATCACCAGCATATTGGGCAGCGACAGTGCCGGTCCGGCCAGCAGCAGCGCCAGTGCCGGCCCCTTTCCCATGCCGGAGCCGATCAGGCCCTGGAGGATCGGCACCTCGGTCAGGGTGGCGAAATACATAAAGGCACCAGCGAAGGAAGCGAAGAAATTGGCCCAGAGGGAATTGCCGCCCACCATGCTCGCAACCCATTGGGAAGGAATGAGTCCTTCATGACCGACCCGTCCCAGGAGCGCCCCGGCAATCAGCACCCCGAACAGCAGCAACGGCAGAATCTTCTTGGCGAAATCCCATGATGAGGAGAACCATTCGGTGGTTTCACCGGTTTCCGTGGTAGTGATGATAGAAAGGGCAATGACACCGGCAATAAACGGAAGCAGCGGTTGACCCGGGAACAGCAGTGCCAGTGCGGTAACGATAATCACCGATGAAACAACCTTCCAGGCTTTTACACCAAACCACGCAACCAGAATGACACTCAGAGCAATGGCGGAAAGCGAGGTAAGAAGCCACTTGGCGTCATACAGAGCGGACCAGACACCGGTGTCCCCGGCGGGCTTTCCCCAGTTGGCGAAGACCAGAATTGCCACCATGGAAGCAAAGTAGAGGGCATTCTGCCAGAGCGGTCGCTTCACGCCGTCATCGGGCATCACGACCTGCGCATCGGCCTTTTCCCGCTCTTCCTTGATAAAAAACAGGTGCATCAGCACGCCGATAATAATACTGAAGGAAACTGCGCCCACGGCACGGGCGATGCCCAACTCAGGTCCAAGCACCCGGGCGGTGAGGACAATGGCCAAGATATTGATTGCCGGACCGGAATAGAGAAAGGCCGATGCCGGACCGAGTCCGGCACCGCGGAAATAGATACTGGCAAACAGCGGGAGCACGGTGCAGGAGCAGACCGCCAGGATGGTGCCGGAGACCGACGCCACACCATAGGCAAGGACCTTGTTGGCCTTTGGGCCCAGATACTTCATAACCGAAGCCTGGCTGACAAAAACACCGACTGCCCCGGCAATGAAAAAGGCCGGGATCAGACAGAGAATCACATGCTCCTGTGCGTACCATTTGACCAGGTGAAAGGCTTCAAGGATCGCGTTATTGAAGCGCTCCGTGCCTACAGGCAGGTAGTAGCAGCCGAGAAAAACGGCAATGATAAGTGAGAGCGGTTTCCACTCGTCCCTCCAGTTCATGCGATAATCCTTTCGAAATATGATGCAGTCGCAAAAAGTCGTCATACCCGCGAAAGCGGGTATCCACGGTTTATGTAATAAGTTGAAATTCCTGGATTCCCGTTTTCACGGGAATGACGAGAAAATGCAGTTGGAGACTTTTTGCGAACGTATCAAATATACTTTATTCGGAAGATGGGGAGATTCAGCTCTGTTCTGCCACATTCCTGTTGTGCAGGACTTTCGAGGTAAATGCCTCCTGTCCCCCGAGCAGAATAAGTGGGACAGGGTAAATTTGACCGCCCCTCCCCTATGATGAATCTCAGCGATCACAGCATCGCCTTGATTTCCTCCGGGGAAACCAGTTTACCGGAAACCTTGACCACGCCATCCACCACGATTGCCGGTGTAGACATGACACCGTAGGCAACGATGTCCTTGATGTCCTCCACCTTTGACACCTCTGCCTCTTTGCCGCTCAGCTTCACCGCTTCAAGGGTATTTTCATACAACTTCTTGCATTTCGCGCAGCCGGTTCCCAGAATCTCGATTTTCATGATCTTCTCCTTTATTGGTATATGACAGGTCACGTGCGACCCTGTTCTTCATCAATCTTTTCAACTGTTTTTCATCCGGAAACTCAAAAACAGTGCTGTTCCGCGATGGGCTGGGGCTTTCCCGGAGTTCCTCGTACGGCTTCATTGCACGATATCGATAGCATGGAAAGCGCCTGAAGTCGGCAGGTTGCCTGAGCCGTGTCTAGGAGCCTGTCGGACTTAGGAAGTCGACGCGAAAATTCGGCTGGGCGAGGACAGATTTTGTCGATTTTGCAGGGTAATAGTTGTTCTATTGCCCAAAAAAACGGCGAAATATGGACCGTCCAGACGGATTTGCAGCAGAATTGCCCTAAGTCCGACAGGTTCCTAAGGTGGCGACCGATTACGAGAGGCTTCGGGGAAATTCCAGCCCTGCCCCTGCCGAGACTGGACTCACCTGTTTCCGCAGGCAAACTCAGACCGCCTTGAGCAGGTCATTCTTGCCGCTGATTTCTTTCTTCAGAATTGCCGAAGCCAGCTCCAGAATTTCCAGCACCTCCGGATGTTTCACCCGGTACATGATCTTTATACCCTCCTTGCGACGGGCAAGGATGCCGCAACCCTGCATCATGTTGAGATGCCGGGAGGTGTTCGATTGTTCCTCGTCGATAGCCGGGAATATCTCGCACACGCAGCGTTCTCCGTCTCTCAGTAAATCTATAATCTTCATGCGGGTCGGCTGAGCAATCGCCTTCAGTATTTCGGCCCGCGCTACGGTAAGTGCACCCATGTCTTCCTCCATCATATGATTATATGCTCATACACCAAAAATGATGTTCATGTCAAGCCGTATTCCAGCATGATTTGTTGCAACGGTGACCTTTCATGGACCATCAAGAGCCTCGCCACCACTTTCCGGAACGACTGCCGTGGATGGCACGGTGATATCACCATCAGCAGTTTCCCGCACGATCACCCCGTCTCGCACCTCCAGAATTCTGTCAAACCCTTCCACCATCCGGTGGTCATGAGTGACCACCAGGATGGCTGAATGATTGTCCACCGCCAGTTTCTTCAAGAGGACCATGACATTTTTTCCGTTCTCGGTGTCGAGGGCTGCTGTCGGCTCGTCGGCGAGGATGACCTTCGGCCTGTTCGCCAGGGCACGCGCGATTGCCACCCGCTGCGCTTCGCCGCCGGACAGAGCGGATGGGTAATTATTCAGTCGATGCCCGATATTGAGTGAGGTCAGCAGCTCAGTCGCCCGCATTTTTGCTTCCGTCCTCGGCACCTGGTTTATTTCCAGTGCAATCATGACATTCTCCAGAGCAGTCAGGAACGGAATCAGATTATGCGCCTGAAAAATGAAGCCGAGTTTTTCCCGACGAATCCGCTTCAGGTCCAGACCCGGCAGCCACCCCTCATCTGCTACGGCAACCCCGTCAATGACCACCTTGCCGTGGGTCGGTTCATTGATAAGACCAATTGCGGTCAGCAGCGTGGTTTTCCCGGAACCCGAAGGGCCGAGAATGGCAACAAGCTCGCCCGGCCTGACCTGAAAGGTGGCGTCCGAAATGGCCGTAACCGCTGTTTCACCCTTGCCGTAAATCTTCGTCAGCTTTTCCACTTCTATCGCATACATATTTATCCACCCAGGGCTTCCGCCGGTTCGACCTTCAATGCCTTGCGTATACCGACGAAGCTGGAAATCGCGCAGATGGCGATAACAATAACAAACAGGGCCTGCAGGTCGAAAGCTTCAAGGACGATCCGCCGGGGGAATTTTTCGTAGGTTAATGTGATCAGGGCATACCCGATGCCGTAAGCAATAACCCCCATGAGCAGCGACTGCTGGAGGATCATGCCGATGATCACCCGGTTCTGCGAACCGATCAGTTTCAGAGTGGCGATGACCCTGATTTTGTCGAGGGTCGAAGTGTAAATAATGAGAGAGATGATGACCGCCGAGATAACAAGGAGGATGAGGCGAAAGAGGCCCAACTGCTTCCTCGCCTTTTCGATCATCCCTTTGGTAAGAATTGTTCGCTGTTCCTCGTCGGATATGGCGCGAAAGTGGTTCCAGCGGCCGATCCGTTCCTGCACCTCCTGAAGATTTGCGCCCGGCCGCAGTCTGGCGACGACAGAATTTACCGTGTGCGTGGACTCGGTAATGTCCCTGATATTCCGGTTCAGGAATTTCGCCTGTGCCGGAGAAAGGGTCTGTATCCCGGCCAGATTCGCGCCGATTCGCGCCCGGTCGTTTCTGATCAGGTTATTATCCTTCTTGAACTGGATCTCCTGGGCATCGGCCAGACTCACATACGCGGACGGATCACCGCCGGATGAGACCATCTTGCCGGTGATCCCCACCACGGTGTATTCATGCAGCCCGAGCCGGATTTTTTTACCGAGCTCCATCTTCATCCCCTGTGCAACTACCATTTCATAGTGTTTGCGGCGAATGTTCCGCCCGGCGGTTATTTCAGGCGGACCGCCCAAGCCCTTCAGGTCGTAGCCGATGAGAAAAAAACGGAACGGCTTTCCGTGACGGTCGATCTGGATGGTCTGAAACGAAAGGGGTGATGCCTCCGCTACGCCGGGAACCAGCGCGATGCGGTATTTGATGTCCTCGGGAATGCGCGACGACTCGGCAAACGGGCCGTTGGTGTCCTGCTGTACCACCCAGATGTCCGCCCCGGTTGCATTGAGAGTAGCCAGGGCATCGGCAAACAGTCCCCGGTAGATGCCGCCCATGCTCATCACCACCCCGAGGAGCAGACCCAAACCAATGGAGGTAAGGATGAACCGCCCCAGGTGATAACGGATATCACGTATGGCAAGATTCATCGGGCAACCCTGACCTTCATACCATCTCTGAACTTTGCCATAATCGGAGGAGGAGCCATTGCGACCTGTTCGTTCCCGTCAAGCCCTTTTACAATTTCCCTGAAGTTGCGCCGGTCCTCGATCCCGACGGTCACCGGCCTGAAATTCAGCTTACCCTTCACAACAACCCAAACACCCCGTGTTTTCTCCTTTGTCATGATGGCGGCGGAGGGGAGCGAAGGAACTGCTTGCCTGGTTTCGGTGACGATGTAGACGTCGGACTGTTCCCCCAGCCGAAAATTGGCCTGTGGCGTTTCAAAAGCCACATCCACCTCAAGTTCTTCGGTGACCCGGTCGCTTTCGCGGCCAAGGCGGGCCACTCGCCCGGGAAGCTGATCTTCGGGTGAGGAACGGAGGGAAATTACAGCCTTTTTGCCGACCGCCACGCCCTTCAACTGCGACTCGTCAACGTTGGCCTTGACCCAGACAATCCGTGGATCAGCCAGGGTGAAGATGGACATGCCCTGCGTGACGGTAGCACCCTTTTCCAGGTCCCGGGTAATAATGACCCCATCCTGCGGGGCATGGATCAGAGTATCGGCCACTTTGCTCCGGGCAAAACCGAGTCCGGCGCGGTTTGCCGATTGCTCCATCTTTGCCGATTCCAGAGCCGCGGCGCTACGTCTTACCTCCTCTTTGGCAATCTGCCAGGTATTTTCATATTGTTCGGCCTCCAGCCTCGAGACAAAGTTTTTCTCGGCAAGATTTTTAAAACGCCGGGCATTCTTCTCTGCCAGAACCAGATTGGCACGGGCCTTTTCGAGACCGGCCTGCTCCACATTCAGGTTGGCCGCGGCCCTGTTAACCCCGGCCTCCGACTGAAGCTGCTGCTGGACGAGATCATCGCTTTCAAGCCGGGCGAGCAGTTGTCCACGGGTTACATGGTCCCCCTGGTCGGCGTACAGTTCGACGATCCTGCCGGTGATCTTGCTGGAGATGCCCACTACCACTTTCGCCTCAACGGTACCGTTGCCGTAAACCTCTGCCGCAAGATCACGTTTTTCGACTTTGACCACCGTGACCTTCGCCGGAGCCAGAACCGTCACCTTGAACAAAACCACGACGGCCAGAATGATTATCAGCCAGATCAGATACTTTTTCTTACGTGCCAAGCGTTTCAGCAACTCCATTCTTTTCTCCTCAGGGACTCGGAAAATACCGAGTCCCTTATATTTTCCCCAGAGCCCGGTCAAGACGGGCACGTGCGGTATGGTAATCATAAAACGCCTGGATATGAGCCGTCTCAGCGGCCAGCGCCTGTGACTGGGCATCCGTAACTTCAATGATGTTGCCAACCCCTTCCTGGTAACGGCCCATGGACAGAGCCCGGTTTTCCCGTGCGGCAGACTCCTCCTTTTCGGTGGACACGATGCGGGCAGATGCTTCCCGTACGCCAAGCCATGCGGATTCCACATCCTTGCCGATTTGCAGCCTCAGATCGTTCTCCCTGGCTTCTACGGCCCGCAGTGACGAAACCGCTTCCTTTACCAGTTCAACGGTGGAAAAACCGGAAAAAATCGGCACGGTCAGGTTCAACCCCACCGCCCAGACATTGCCGCCGGGAGGAAAGTCCTTGTCCGCATAACCGACGCTCGCCGTTCCGGACAAAATAGGAAAATACCCGCTGCGAGCCGTTTTCAGGTTGCCTGCAGCCGCATCTTTCAGGGCATTCAGCCGTTTCAACTCGGCCCGGTTGGCAAGGGCTTCCAGCCGCACCCGGCTCCGTTCGGGCACATCAGCAGCCACGATACCAGGTTCCACGGGCATGCGGTCCTCCAGCGAGGGAACGCCCATGGCATTGGCGAGTTCGAGTTTGGCAATCTCCAGGTTGTTCTCCGCCCGGATCAGTAAAGTTCGAGCCGCATGCATGTCGGCTTCGGCCCGTGCCACATCCACCTTGGCCCTGATCCCTTCAGTGAAGAATCCCCGAGCCTGCCGATACACCTCTTCCCTGGCCAGCACTGTTTCTCTGACGGCAACGATCTGTTTCTCGGCAGCCAGCACAAGGTAATAGGCGGCCCGCACCCTGAATGCCACGTCCTGCCGCGTTACTGCAAGCAATTCCGCGGCGGCCGCGCTGTTGCCACGCGCCGCTTCCACCGCGCCGGCGGTGCGGCCAAAATCATAAATAGTCTGCTTGAGGTAAAGGGTATCACTCTGGACTTCGATACTCTTGACACTTTCACTGGCGGTGAGAAAGGAACGCCCTTTGCTCCAGTCAGCGGCGATGCTTATCTGGGGATAATAGTTTGCAAGAGCCTGGCCGGTCCTTGCTTCCGCCCCGTTCAGGTTCTCCCTGGCCTCAACCGTCAGAGGGTGGTTTTTCAAAGCCGTAGCCAGCGCTTCAGTCAGAGTAAGCGGTGCCGCCGCATATGCCCTGGCGGACATAAGAACCATCATGAAAACTAGAACCTTAAGCGCGTACATCACAAGCGGGGTTTTGCTGTTTGGTGGGCGATTGCGTGTCGTTACTGATTTTGCATTGCTGAGGGACATCCGGATTGTCTTCCTTTCGAAACCGCATTTTCTACCAGATCCAGGAACTTTTGTTGCTGATCTTTCTCCAGGGAAGTCTTGACTTCAAGAATGCGAGTTGTCACCATCCATTCCATCTCTTCCCGCATTCCGCTGATCTCGGACACTACTGCTTCGATGGCTTGGTAATCGGGTTTGTCGGCACGCATCAGGTTGAAGAGATACTTCCTCTTCGCTTCAATGTGCTGTCGTTTTCCATCGATCTCGGCACGGCACGTCATGGCCCCTTCCCTCATTTTCTTCTTCTGGTCCGGACTCAGAGACAGCTCCTCGAACAGGAACTTGTCCTTAGGCATCATCCCGCCAAGGGGAGAAACCCAGTAGTTGTTTTTCGAGTAGTGGAAATATCCCGCCGCGCCGAGAACGGAGAGGTTGAATACCAGGGAAACGGCCAGAGCAATCTTCAACAGGCTGATTCTCATCGACCTTCCTCCGTCATGGCGAGATATGCCCTGCCCATGGAATCAGGCGGCATGGCCTCGAAGGTCTCCAGGGAAAGGGACGATACAACCTGCGTACCCTTTTGATGAGGGGCAAAGGCGTTCATCAGCATTCCGCCGGACATGATCCCGGCGGCGATAACCAGCAGGAATACCCCGGCCTTCACGAATCGCGCAAAAAACGGCAAGAAGGCAAAACCCTTCACCGGCTGAGAATCTACCCTTTCCATTACCTCAGCTGAAAAACCGGGCGGCGCGACATGCCTCTCAGCCTGCCCGAACAGACCATGCAGTCGCCCTATCTCGTCTAACTCTCGGGAGCATCGCTCACACCCCGCAAGGTGCGCTTCGAACCGGGCGATCTCCGTTGGTCCAAGCTCGCCATCGAGATACGGTGAAAAGTATTTTCCGGCCCGTGTACATTTCATGGCTGGTCTCCTGTGTATTAAACGAATCAGACTCTTTTTTGTTCCGTAGATTTTTGCATATATTTTTTTAATTCCACCCGCGCCCTGGAAATCCTCGATTTCACAGTCCCCACGGACACGTCGAGGATCGCGGCAATCTCTTCGTAGGAGAGTCCTTCCAGTTCTTTCAGGATGATTATCGCGCGCAACTTTCCTGAGAGCCGCTGCATGGCGACGGCCAGGGCCTCCATGGATTGCCTGTCCGCATAGGCTGCTTCAGGGGAAGGCATGGGCGAAGGGAAGATGTTCAAATGTTCTTCGTTGCCCGTGGGAAAGAAAAATGATCGTAAGGAGAATTTTCGTTGGTAGTCGAGGCAGGTATTTACGGCAATGCGGTACAGCCAGGTGTAGAAGGTCGAGTTTGGTGTAAAGTCTTTGAGTCCCTGAAATGCCTTGACGAATACGTCCTGCGCCGCATCATGGGAATCATCCGGATCAGCAAGCATATGGCGGCACAGGTTATAGATCCTGTCCTGGTATTTCCGTGCAAGCGTGCCGAATGCCGCACTATTACCCGATTTGAATGCTGTCAGCAGCCGATTGTCTTCAATCATTGATGAGATTATGCCTCTTACTGCGACTGCCTTTCATTATCATTACTCAGATGCCGTCCGAGAACAGCGCTAAAAATTCCCGATTGAAACGGTGGCCCGGTCCCGGCTCGACGGCCGGGCCATACGAATTTCCGTTTGTTACCGTCGCCAACCTGCCCAAGCGGGATACCCATTGTCGTCCCTGAGCTTCAGGACGGCATCCCCTTTATTCACCTCAGCCGCGATGACGGCCGGTTTGCCATTGTAGGTTATGCGTGAGCCCTTGACCTCCAAGGAGTCTCCTTTTTCAATCTTGGTGTCGAGCCGCTCCAGGTACCAGGACGGCCCAAGGTGGACAGGGACCGTCTCCTTGGCTGTTTTCAGCATGATGTGAATCCCTTGGCTCATCCCCTTCATGGGTGTTGCCCTGTCGACACTCAGCACCTCGCCAACAACAACTTCAACCTTGGCCGGATCATACATCCGCTGGTAGGCGCCTCCCATCCCCCAGCCGCCGCTGCCGCGCCAACCCTGCCACGGCCCGGCCAGAGCCGGAACGGCAAGCAGCGCCGACAAAACAAGAATCAGTGATGCAGTAACCCACTTCCGTGTGTTCATTTGAACCTCCTTTTCGAGCCGGCAAAGGTATTTATTTAAACGACCGAAGGCACTATGGGTTGACCGGATTTCAGTCGATTTTGGATGATACGGCTTTGAGCGCCGCCCGGCGAATCAGATCCTTGGGAATTTCCTCATAGGTTTTTCCTTCAAATTCGACGGTTCTGCAGAGAGTCTCCTCACCGGTGAGGCAGGCACATGAGGCACAGGGGTTTTCGGCAACATCCATTTCCGCAAGAAGATTTTCCAAGGGGATGCCGTTGAACAGGATCATGTTCGACTCGGCAATGCGTGAGGCGGGAAGCAGCGTTTCCGTAAGGGTAACCTCGACACCCTCACCTTTCAGCTCTTGCTGCAACTCGGCGACGACAGTAGCAAGATTTTCCCCCGTACCGGCGCATCGTTCGCAGGTTTCGCCTTCTTTTTCAAAGTGTTTCCATTCAATCGCGAGTTTTTTCATGACACTTCGGCTCCTTTCACCTTTTCAGTCAACATCTGACCGTCTCACGCAGCAGATACAGTTTATTATATGACTATATGCTCATACAGCAAATTATTTTGTCCGTCAACCCGTTTGCGTCTTGAAAATGAGGCTTTGAAATGCTACTGTGCAGAAAATTTAGCGGTCTACATTTTTTGGAGGGGGGGTCATGAACATGGGGAAAAAGCCACAAAAACCAAAAAAAGCAGCAACGCACTATGAAAAGAATTTTCAGGATGGTGAATCAATCGGATGCGGTTGTGAAATGAATCACCTGCACCCGGCAATGGCGGAGATTCTGCAAACGATCAATCCTGAAGTGCTTCAGGCGTCCGTCGGAGCGGTATCCCCTCTCCCCCCCCGACATCGAAGGCTGTACGGTGCTCGATTTGGGCTGCGGCAGCGGCCTGACCGCCTTTGCGGCATCGCGTCTTGTTGGATCCAAAGGGCGCGTTATCGGAGTGGATATGCGGGAGGGGCTTCTGGCCCTCGCTGAAATGCATGTGGCCGGACAGATGAAGACGTTCCGCTACAAAAAAGCCAACGTGGAATTTCTGAAAGGTTACCCGGAGGATCTCTCGGTCCTGGGAATAAAGGACAACTCGGTCGACGTGGTCATTGCCAACGAGATTATCAACCTCTCCCCGGATAAAAGGGCCGTATTTTCCGAAATCTTCCGCGTCCTTAAGCCGGGTGGAGAGCTCTGCTTCTCCACCATTGTCGCGGATCGACGGCTTCCCGCGACCCTTGCTGAAGACTCTGCGCTGATGAGCGCCGGACTGGCAGGAGCACTATACAGTGAGGACTTCCGAAGACTCCTGCGGGATCTCGGATGCTACGACTACCGGACAATAATAAAACAGCCCGTCTGCATCTACGATCCTGACACCGCTGAAAAACTGGGCCTCGCCTCGTTCAGCTTCCGCATCATTCGCACCTTCAAGCTCCCCCTGGAGGACATCTGCGAAGATTACGGCCAGGTCGCAGTGTACAAGGGGACCATGCCCGGCTTTCCCGATGCCTTCCCCCTTGACGACCACCACCTCTTCATCACCAATAAACCGATGCTGGTCTGTGGCAACTCCGGTGCGATGGTTGATGATACCCGTTTCGGGAAGCATTTCACCGTCACCGGCGACAAGAAGGTCCACTACGGCTCCTTCGACTGCTCCTAACGGATTTTCGTTATTGTATGGTGAGCGGTCTGACCCCCTGTCGTTTCAGACCGAAGAAATGTTTTCAACAGTTTTCCTGTTGAATCAAAAAAGGGCGTGGATATTTTATCCGCGCCCTTTTGCGCTTTGTCTGAAAAACCTCTGCAAATTACTAACCTACTTATTGACGCCGCTACATCTCCATGATCATCGGCAGAATCATCGGTCTGCGCTCAATGGTCTTCTTGAAAAATCGCCGAAGCACCTGGCGCACGGACTGGTTGACCGCTTCGCTGTCGCACCGCATTTCCTCGCTCAGTTCTGCCAGCGAATCGACGATAATTTTTTTGGTCTCATCAAGAAACTCCTGACTCTCGTCCTCGAAGACAAACCCGCGCGAGACGATATCCGGGCCGTAGATAATTGCGCCGCTGGTTTGATTGATACCGATTATAACCACCACCATGCCGTCTTCGGAGAGCTGTCTGCGATCCTTGAGCACGATGGCGCCCACGTCGCCGACCCCCTTGCCGTCGACGAAGACTCGCCCGGTTTCGACCTTCTCCACGATGGCCCCGGTATCGGCATAGAAGGAAATGACGTCGCCGTTGGTGGCCAACAGGCAGCGTTCTTCCGGGATGCCGACCTTCCGCGCCAGTTGGATATGCTTGTACAGGTGACGGAATTCGCCATGGATCGGGATAAAGAATCGCGGCTTCACCAGGTTGATCATCAGCTTCAGTTCTTCCTGGCTGGCATGGCCGGAGACGTGTACCTCGGAGACCCTTTCGTGAATGACCTCGGCGCCGCGGCGATAGAGGTGGTTGATCATCTCGGAGATGGTGCGTTCGTTGCCGGGAATGACACGCGAGGAAAGAATCACCGTGTCGCCCTGTTCCAGCTTGATCTGCTTATGGTCGTCCATGGCGATCCGGGTCAGGGCGCTCATCGGTTCGCCCTGGCTGCCGGTGGTGATGATACAGACCTCTTCCGGCTTCAGATACGGCAATTCTTTCAGATCCATCAATAGCTCGTCATCGATGTGCAGGTAGCCCAACTGTCGGGCGATCTGGACGTTTCTCACCATCGAGCGGCCGTTCAGCAGGACCTTTCTACCGTTGGCGGCAGCCGCGTCGGCCACCTGTTGTACGCGGTGGATACTGCTGGAGAAGGCGGCCACGATGATGCGACCACGACAGGCAGGGAAGATCTCGGCGAGGGCTTCACCCACATATTTCTCGGACAGGGTGTGCCCCTCGCGCTCCACATTGGTGGAATCGGAAAACAGCGCCAGGACACCTGCCTCGCCATAGCGGGAAAGGCTTGCCAGGTCGGTCAACTGGCCGTCCACCGGGGTCTGATCGATCTTGAAATCGCCGGTATGGATCACCACTCCTTCGGGCGTGGTAATGGCCAGGGCGCAGCCGTCCACGATGGAGTGGGCCGCCCGCAGGAATTCCACTCGAAAACAGCCGAGGGTGACGGTATCTCGGGGTTTGACGGTGATCAGTTCCACGGCGTCGTCGAGCCGATATTCCTTCAGCTTTTCGTTGACGAAACCCAGAGTGAGGGCCGTGCCGTAGACCGGCACGTTCAATTCCCGCAGGACAAAGGGCAGCGCGCCGATGTGATCCTCATGGCCATGGGTCAGGCAAATGGCGCGGATATCTTCGCTGCGCTCGCGCAACCAGGAAATATCCGGGATCACGTAATCGACTCCAGGGGCGTCCGCTCCGGGAAACATCAGGCCGCAGTCAACGACGACAATGTCGTTGCCGTGCTGGTAGGCCATCATATTGATGCCTATTTCGCCCAGGCCGCCCAGGGGGACGATCTGCAGGGGCGAATTTGATTCTGTAAAGCTCATAAGTACCTTTCCTGGTGCGCCGGGACCGGCCGGTATACTATCAATGCAATATTTATATCTGCCGTGTCACCTGTGATTGCGACTTTGCATGGGATCCCTCCGAAATTCGGAAAAATCGTTCGATAAGGTTATCTTGGTCTTGGATTTTGCGACAATCAACGCAATAGCAGCAGAGGTATCGTTGATTTGCGAATCATAGCGGTCGTGGTACTGCCGACCAGCAACTGGCGAATCCTCGAATGGCCGTAGGCGCCCATGATCATCAGATCGATGTCATGTTCCTTTTGATAGGCACTCAGCACGTTTTCCGGTTCACCGGGGAGGATTGCCGTCGGCGCTGTGAACCCCGCTGCCTCCATGGTCTGGCGGGCCTCGGCCAGTTGTGCGCGAGCTTCCGCGGTATCTGCTCCCGCCATCACCAGATGGCAGGGTAACCCTTGGAACAGGGGACTGGTCGCGACCATGTTGATTCCTTTGCGAGTGGTTGCGCTGCCGTCAAAGGCGAGCATAACGCGCCGTGGTGGCTGAAATTCAGTTGTAGTCACCAATATGGGGCGACGAATGGCGCGGATGACCCTCTCCAGACGGCTTCCCACATGGTCGGAGGCGATATCCGACGCTTCGCCGCGCTTGCCGAGAACCAGTAGTCGAATGCCGTCTTCCATTTCCGTCAGTGTCTCCACCAGTCCGCCATGACGCTTCAGTCCTTCGGGCGCGATGACTCCGGCGGTACGCGCTCGCTCCATGGCTGCCGCAAGAATTTGTCGTCCCCGTTCCAGAGCAAGTTTGCCGCGCTTTTCGTCCAAGGCTGCAAGCTCTTCAAGGAGGGTTTCCTGTGCCCCGAAGCCGATGGTGCCACTCAGGTCAGACTGGGGCGGGTGCTGCGGCTTGTCAAGTAAGTGAAGAAAGGTTAATGGCGCTTCCAGCTGCAGGGCTGCCCAGGCAGAGGCGTCACATACGGCGGGTGAATAGGCCGAGCCGTCGATACAAGCCATTACTTTAGGTTGCATGTTGTTTCTCCTTTAATGTCCCATCAGGCGTTCTACCGCATCCGGCTTGTCATGCACCGCAAAACGGTCAACCATGGTGGCGCTGGCTTCGTTGAGCCCGACTATTTCCACTTCGGTTCCTTCCCTGCGGAATTTCACCACCACTTTATCGAGCGAACTTATCGCGGTAATATCCCAGAAATGGGCGCGACCAACATTGATTTCTACCCTCTCCACTGCTTCCTTGAAGTCAAATGAGTCGATGAACTGATCGGCGGAAGTGAAAAACACCTGACCTACCACCTTGTACCGTCGCACCATGCCATCTTCGGACAGGCTTGAACCGATATACAGAACCTGGCCGATTTTGTGGGCAAAGAACAGCGTGCTGAGCAATACGCCGGTGAGCACGCCCAACGCCAGATTATGGGTGGCGACTACCACCACGACCGTGGCAAGCATGACCACGCTTGAGCTTTTCGGATTCTTGCGCAGATTGCGAATCGACTCCCAGCTGAAGGTACCGATGGAAACCATGATCATGACCGCCACCAGTGCAGCCATCGGAATACGCGCCACCCAGTCGCCGAGGAACACCACCATCAGCAGAAGGAACACCCCGGCCAGCAGGGTTGACAGACGACCGCGTCCGCCCGATTTGACATTGATGACCGACTGGCCGATCATGGCGCAACCGGCCATGCCGCCCATGAACCCCGAGGCGATATTGGCGACGCCCTGGCCGACACATTCGCGATTCTTGTTACTGGAAGTATCGGTCAGGTCATCGACGATGGTAGCTGTCATCATCGACTCCAGCAGACCGACCACCGCCAGGGTTAACGAGTACGGGAAAATGATCGACAGCGTTTCGAACGTCAGCGGCAGGTCGGGCAGCAGAAATATCGGCAGGCTGTCGGGCAAGGCCCCCATATCGCCGACGGTGCGGATATCCATCCCCAGAAAAATGGCGACCGCCGTCAGCGCGACGATACAGATCAGCGGTGAAGGAACTACCTTGGTAACATAGGGAAACAGGTAGATCAAACCGAGACCGGCTGCCGTCATGGCATAGACCTGCCAACCCACGTTGGTAAGTTCCGGCAGTTGCGCCAGAAAGATCAGGATGGCGAGGGCATTAACGAATCCGGTCACTACCGAGCGCGAAACAAAGCGCATCAACGAGCCTAAGCGGAATGTACCGGCCAGAATCTGCAGCACCCCGGTGAGCAGGGTTGCCGCCAGAAGATACTGCAGACCATGCCCCTTGACCAGCGTAACCATCAAAAGCGCCATGGCACCGGTTGCCGCTGAGATCATCCCCGGACGACCCCCGGCAAAGGCCGTGACCACGGCAATACAGAAAGAGGCATACAGGCCGACCTTGGGGTCGACCCCGGCGATAATGGAAAAGGCGATCGCCTCCGGAATCAGGGCAAGAGCAACTACTATGGCCGCGAGCGTATCGCCGCGGACATTGGACAGCCAGTCCCGCCGAATTGTCTGAATACTCATTAAATTTCCTTACAAGTTTATTTTTTGCATCAATGAAACACAACAGCACATAAAGGCCGATGAATGCATACCGTCGTAAAACACACTGGGGACTGTCACGAAAATGGGAGGTATCGGACAAACAGGGGTGTTCGGAGAATCAGGGTGGAGTACTGCCTGAAGATGTTTTTGCGGAAAAACAGCCGTTCGGAGCAAATACCGAGAGGACCGACATACTGTACAAAGGAAGATACAACATTTCGACACTATACGTACTTTACATAAGTGCGTCAACCCCATAAACGGCAAAAATCTTGACAAAACAGCATCTTTGATGATTTTGCAGACAGTCCAAGACAGGACGGCGTCCCGACCGGCAGAGGTCTGAACACTCCCAGGAGCCTGAATATATTAGTCACGTTTTGACAGCCGGTAACTGCCTGCTATTATAAATAACAGTTGAGTGCGCTTCATCCAGACAGCCATTTACTTTGATTCTACCTGGTGATTTATATGAAAACATCATGGCTTATTGGCGGCCTGGTCGTCTCGATAGGCGCTGTTGTTGCCCTTCTGGCACTGATGTACATACTGCCGCTGGATCTGACCAATCGCTCTCCGGTCCAACCGCTCTACTTCAGTCATAAACAGCATGCCGGTGACAACGGCATCCAGTGTCTCTATTGTCACCGCTACGCCGCAAAATCTCCGGTCGCCGGCATCCCGTCGGTGGCCGACTGCCGGGCCTGCCACCAGTTCATCGCTCCTGACAGCCCGAAGATCAGGAAGCTGATGGACTACTGGGATAAACGCGAACCGATTCCATGGGTCAGGGTCAATAGTCTTCCAGATCATGTTTATTTCCCGCACATGATGCATATCCGCGCCAATATTGACTGCAACGCCTGTCATGGCAAGGTGGTCACGATGTACTGGATCAGCCGTACGGCCAATCTCAAGATGGGTTGGTGCCTGAGATGTCACCGGCAACATAAGGCCAGCATCGATTGCTGGACGTGTCACCGTTGAGGGAGACCTGATGAAGCGCAGAACCTTTTTACAGCTCGGTGGAATGACTGTCGCCAGTGCACTTTTAGCAGGCTGCCAGTCTCAGAATGAGAAACTGATCCCCTACCTGATCCCGCCGGACGAGGGTATCACGCCTGGCAAGGCCACGTATTATGCCAGCTCCTGCAATTTCTGTCCGGCCGGATGTGGTATCCTGGTGCGGGTATCGGAAGGGCGGGCCAAGAAAATCGAGGGGAACCCGCATCATCCGGTTAACCGGGGCAGGCTCTGCGCCCGGGGCCAGGCACTTTTGCAAGAACTCTATCATCCTGACCGGGTGCAACAGCCGCTCAGGCGCAGCGGCCCACGCGGTTCGGGTAAATTCCAGAAGATTTCCTGGACAGAGGGGCTCAACCTTCTCACCACCAAGCTTATGGAATTGCAGCGGGAGCATAGCACTGACAGTTTGGCCCTGCTGACACCGCAGCTCTCTGGCTCCCTGGCCTCGCTTACCGGCGAATTCATGCGCTCCTTCGGCTCACCCCACCACCTCTTCTACGAACTGTTGGCCCCTGACTGGCTGCGTCTGGCTGGTGAACAATCCTTTGGCCAGCCGGACCTCCCCTTCTACGACCTTGCTGAGACCCGTTACCTGCTCAGCTTCGGCGCCGATTTCGTCGAGAGCCACCTGTCGCCAGTCCAGTACGGCAACGCTTTCGGCCGGATGCGTCAGGGACGCGACACGGTTCGCGGGCATTTCACCTATGTTGGCGGCCGCATGTCTCTGACAGCTGCCTCCGCCGACCGCTGGATGCCTGCCAGGCCCGGAAGCGAGGGAGCACTGGCACTCGGCCTGGCCCACCTGATCCTGGCCGAAACACTGTCCGATAAAGCCGCGCTGGCCGCCAATGGTCTCAGGCCGGAAGAGCTTCTGGGTCGCTTGCAGGACTACGATCTGCCGCGCGTGGCCGACTTGACCGGCTTGACGAAGGAGTCTATTGCCGAGGTGGCCCGGGAGTTCGCCACCACTCGTCCTTCCCTGGCCATGGCCGGTGAGATGGTCGCCTTCCAGAGCAACGGTCATGAAGCGGTCCGCGCCATCCAACTACTGAACATCCTGGTGGGCAATCTGAACCGTCCCGGCGGAGTCTACCCGGCTGGCTCCGTGGCCGATTCAACCGCTGGTTCTCCTGCCGGTCAGGAAAACTCCTTCGGCGAACTGCTTGCTCTGGTTGACAGCATGCGTACCGGGAGGATCACGACGGCCCTGATCAAGGGCAACCCGGTCCATACCGTTCCACCGGTCACCGGGTTCCAGGAGGCGCTGGACAACGTACCGTTCGTGGTCAGCTTTTCTACCTTGATTGACGACACCGCCCTGCAGGCCGACCTGATTCTTCCCGACCACGCCGCACTGGAAAGTTGGGGGGATGTCGTCCCGCTGGCCGGCTCCCGCTTTCCGGTGTACGGAATGATGCAGCCGGTGGTCACACCGCTTTATGATACCCGCCAGTTCGCCGATGTGCTGCTGGCTGCGGCCTCCCGATTGGGTGG
>Ga0351900_1095_pt1 | contig 26140 bp, 20 predicted proteins | sample BONcelHT113001D3_FD_205827 | JGI IMG/M metagenome (GOLD analysis project Ga0351900, IMG submission 205827) | Enriched cells from coal bed in the Powder River Basin, Montana, United States - BONCAT cells T11 rep1 HSBNCT.T11.300.1.D3 ...
CACATGAAAGTGCACTGATCGGAGAGTTGCCAAGAGGAGTCCCACAAAATCTGCTCCCTTTTGTAACCCAGACAGCCATAGGCAAAAGAGAACAACTAAATGTTTTTGGTAACGATTACAACACTCCGGACGGTTCATGCATAAGGGATTATATTTATGTATGTGACCTGGCAAAGGCACATGTTGCAGCAATTAAACGTATGCTGTATGAGTCTGAAAGGATGGAGGGAAATATTGAGTACTTTAACCTCGGAACAGGCAGAGGTCTGTCGGTTTTCGAAGTAATTAGCGAATTTGAAAAGGCTACCGGAGTAAAAGTTCCATATAAAATAGCTCCAAGAAGGGAGGGAGATGTAGAACAGGTATGGGCAGACCCGTCCAAAGCCAATAAAATTCTGGGTTGGATTGCAGAGACTCCGCTTGATGAGGTGATGAAAAGTGCCTGGTTATGGGAGCAGCGACTTGCGTCTGATTCTTAGAATACTCTCCTCTTTTCCCAGAAGCGCCATAATATCTGCAACTCCCGGACCCTTTGATTCTCCAACAAGAAGCAATCTGAGGCAGTTCATGACAGAGCCCATCTGCCATCCTCTCTCCTTGATTGTTGCAGGTAAAATCTCTTCGATGTTCTCTTTTGTGAAATTTTCCATTCCCTCAAACAAAACTATTATCTGGTCCAGAATTCCTGATGTCTCCTCTTTCCAGAATTTGTCCTTGACCTTAAGGTCATAGCTTTCAGGGGTTTTAAACATGAAATCGGAAAGACTCCAAAAGTCATGAACAAAAGTAGCTCTATCTTTAAATAACTCTATCACTTTTGTAATGAATTCAGCCTCCCTTTCAATGCCCTTTTCTTTTAAAACCAACGCAAATTCTAAAGCAAGTGATTCTGAACATCTCATTCTTAGATACTCCTGATTGAACCATTTAGCCTTCTCTGGATTAAACTTTGCTCCCGATTTGACAACTCTTTCGAGAGTGAACGCCTCGGTTAACTCTTCAAGTGAAAATATCTCTTGTTCGGTTCCGGGATTCCAGCCTAAAAAAGCAAGAAGGTTTACAAATGCTTCAGGAAAGTAGCCATCTTCTCTATATCCCCTTGATATCTCCCCTGAATCATTTTTCCACTCAAGAGGAAATACAGGAAATCCGAGTCGATCTCCATCTCTCTTACTTAGTTTTCCCTTTCCGTCAGGTTTCAACAGCAGTGAAAGGTGGGCAAAACGTGGCCTGGAATCGCTCCAGCCAAATGCCTCATATAGCATAAAATGTAAAGGAAGTGAAGGTAACCACTCCTCTCCACGAATTACGTCGCTAATCTCCATTAGCCTGTCATCAACAACATTTGCCAGATGGTATGTTGGCAACTGATCTGCGGCTTTCCATAAAACCTTGTCGTCAAGAGTTGATGAATTTACCTCAATATCACCCCTAATTTCATCTGTCATTTTAATAATGTGATTGACAGGCATTTTAAACCTCACAACCCATTTATTATCTTGTGTAAGTAGTATCTCTGTCTCTTCCGGTGACAATGTAAGAGAGGTTTTCATCTTCTCTCTTATTTGGTGGTTATAGGTAAATACCTCTCCGTCGGCCTCTGTCTGAGATCTTACGGCATCGAGCTCTTCTGATGTATCAAACGCATAATATGCATAACCCTTTTTTACCAGATCCTCTGCGTAATCTCTGTAAATATCCTTTCTCTGCGACTGTCTGTAAGGCGCAAATGGGTGTTTTTCAGATGGCTGCTCAACTATTTTGCCATTCTCAACACCCTCATCAGGTGATATTCCGCACCATGCAAGTGCCTCAATAATGTACTCCTCTGCTCCGGGGACAAATCTTTGTGAATCGGTATCCTCAATTCTGAGAATGAAATCTCCCCCTCTCTTCTTTGCATAAAGATAATTATACAGAGCTGTCCTTACACCTCCAATATGAAGCGGTCCCGTGGGACTTGGGGCGAAACGTACTCTGGTCTTTGCGGTCATCTTAGTCTTGTGTTTGATGTATAAATGAATTGTCTGATAAGAGTTGCTGCTTTCCGTCGTTCTCTTCGAGTCGGAATGTGCTGCTCTCTCTCATATCCGAAACAGGTGAACCGCTCTCCTGGTTCTTTAGTTTCATCTGTTTTCGTATATAGGCAGGTTGCTTTTCCAATTGAGAAATATCCTCTCCCTGTTCCAGGATAAGTGCAGGTTTACTCTTTTTAACAACGCTCTCCTGACTGTAGACAGGTTGTTTTACAGATGTTTTCAGAGGTCTTTCTGCAGGAATAATATCAGCCGGAACGGGAGTCAAATGCTCTTCGTTTTTTTGTGATATTGACTGCATTATCTCATTACCAAGAACGACACTCTCGACTATTTTCCCTCCGGACGAAGAGATCTGAGGAAGCGAGTGCATATCGAATCCCGTTGCTACGATAGTTACGCTTATAGACTCACCTATTGAAGGATCACAAACAACTCCACGTTTGAAGTTCTCGGCATTACCCCCGGTAAATTCGCTGATGTAGGCCATAATCTGTGATAGCTCTGCCATCGTAAGACCGTGATCGTTGCTGGATGTTATGTTAACAAGAACATTTTTTGCAGATGTCAGGTCAAAATCATTAAGGAGCGGAGAAGACAATGCCTCTTCTACTGCCCGTATGGCTCTGTTATCACCTGTTGCTGTTCCCACTCCCATAAGCGCCATGCCGCTGTTGTTCATTACCATTCTTACGTCGGCAAAGTCAACATTTATAAAACCGGGACGCGTGATTATCTCTGCAATACCCTTAACGGCAGTACTCAAAACAGCGTCTGCTTTAGGGAATGCCTCAAAAATAGAGAGCTCCCCAAATATTTTATATAATTTCTGATTATCAATAATCAGAAGACTATCTACGTTTTTTTCAAGTTCTTTAATTCCAAGAATGGCCCTTTTAAGAAACTCGCTTCCTTCATCTCTAAAGGGCAGGGTAACAACGGCAACTGTAAGTAATCCCATATCTCTTGCCACCTTTGCAATAACGGGGGCCGCTCCGGTTCCGGTGCCACCACCCATACCGGCAGTTATAAAGACCATTTCTGTAAAACCGCTAAGGAGCTCGGTAATTTTGTCGATTGTCTCCATGGCGGCCTTTCTGCCCTGTTCGGGATTACAACCGGCCCCAAGGCCACGGGTTGCAACATTTCCAAGCTGAAGTTTTTCTGGCACAGGACTGGCAGCAAGAGCCTGAACATCAGTGTTGCAGATTAAAAAATCTACATCCTTGATGCCTTGCCTAAACATCTGATTTACAGCGTTTCCGCCACCTCCTCCTACACCAATAACCTTGATGATGGACCTGTTGGCTTCCCAGTCTACCGGTAAATACTCTTTCATAATACAAAGTTATGCTTCGTCATTGGAATTTTCAAATATGTTTCCGAAAAAGCCCGGAATGGCGCCAAGTATATTTCGTCCGCTTCTTGTACTTACCTTGGAACCAGCCTTTTCTCTACGTCCTACCGAAGAGCCTGCCTCGGACATAATCTCCTCCTCGGGAAACAGAGTTGTGCAGGATGGAGTCTCCTCTACTTTATTCTGTTCACTTTCATGTCCCAGAATAAGAAGGCCTATGGCAGTCGAAGTTGCAGGTCTGCAAATTTCGTGGGATGTTTCAAAACATACATGATTTGAAGGCGAGGCTATTCTTGTGTCATACCCTGTTCTGAATTTTACAAACTGACAAAGGTTTGTCAGCTGTGAACCTCCGCCTGTGATAACTATGCCGGCTCCCAGTCTGTCCTGATATCCTGAGTTTTCTATTTCATACATGATAGCCTCAATAATCTCCTCAACTCTAGCCTCAATAATTCCTGCTATCACTTTGAATGAGACCTCTCTGGATTCTCTGCCTCCAAGGCCGGGGATTATTACCGTTTTATTTTCCGGAGCATATTCGCTATAGCATGAGCCATACTGAATTTTCATCTGTTCTGCATTTCTAAGCGAAACGCCACACCCTTGTCTTAGATCTTCTGTAATGGAATTCCCTCCAAATGGAATCACAGCAGTATGTCGGATAATATTATTGTGGTATATGAGCAGATCGGTTGTTCCGCCTCCGATATCTACCATAGCCACTCCAAGTTCGGTTTCATCTTCAGATAGAACAGCCCTGCCTGATGCTACAGGCTCAAGAATAAGCTCCCTTAATTTTAATCCGGCACGGCTGATAACCAGTTTACTATGCTCCACGGAGTTTGTTTTGCCTATAAAGAGCTTATAGTCACCTTCGATCCTTGTTCCGGTCATCCCCTTTGCACTCTCAACACCCATATGGTCATCAACATTATAGGACTGAGGTATGACATGAAGAATCTTCTCTCCTGCATTAACCCTCGAGTTGGACATCTCTTTGATCATTTCATCTATCTCTTCCTGAGAGATAAGATTTTCTGCCCTGCTTCTATTCCTGCTTATTCTGGCAGATGAGCACTTTATGTTCTGTCCTGCAATTCCAACATAAACCTCTCTGATCTCAATAGAGTGCTCTTTTTTAATCTCTTCTATAGTTGGAAGCAGTGAGTCAAGTACCTCCTGTATGTTTACCACCTCGCCTCGCATAACTCCTTTTGAGGGGGCTTCGCGGAATGCTACAATCCTGAACCCCGACTCTGTCTTCTCTCCCACCAGGGTAACCACCTTTGTGGTTCCCAGGTCTATGGCCGCAACATAATTATTCATAAGTTTAAGTTTTTATTTATTTTTTTCTCTGATTTTTTCTCTGATTTTTTGCAAACTAACTGATTTCCGAATCTTAGGTCGACACTCTTATATGCACCCCAGCCCTGAGCCGGAATCACCTTGTTATAAAATGCCTCCAGTTTGAGGAATTTATACTCAATATTGTCAGGTTCTCCAAAGATTACCTCAAAGCTCCCCACTCTTGGGATGAAAGAGAGAACACCCTTTTCATCCACATAAATCTGCTCTACCATTGAGTTCCAGAAACTTTCCCTCTCCAGATAAATTCCCAGATTGTGTATCATGTAAGCCCATTTTTGATTATTCTTCAATTCACCTCTAAACCCAACAGGTATTTTAAGGGGGATATTTCCGGTAACTACCGGAACATAAGAGGTAAAGCTTCTCATTAAAGGAAAAATATAGGCTGTCTCATCCATGTAAAAACCGCCATTGGCTGTCTCAAGTCTTAAAACCGGTCTTCTCTGTGTTATATCTACCTTAAGAATTCCTTTTCGGTTAATGCTCACTTGTGAAATTTTTACAGCTGTTCGGTTATTGATTATATTCTCGAGTTCATAAAGGTTTATATGCTTAATCTTGCTCTCTCCCGGAGTAATTCCCTCTACTCTTAGCAGCTCCTTTATCTCTGCAGGGCTTACAAAACGGTTTTTTGCACTGTCTAAAACGGCAACTTTGATCTCGGTGCAACGTAGTTTATCAGTCTCCTCAGCAGTAAGTACCGATGACCAGAAAAAATAGGCCACCAGTGCAGCTGTAACTAGCACATATCCCGTATATATGAGAATTTTTTTAAACATTATATCTCTTTTTAAGATATTCTTTTACAGGACTAACAAATCTGTCAATGTCCCCGGCTCCAAATGTTATCAGAACATCAATGTCTCTTTTTCCCAACTCTGCCATTAACTTATCTTTTGAAACGAGTATCTTGTTTTTAATCGTTACATTATCAATAATTATTTGGGATGAAACACCCTCTATCGGAAGCTCTCTTGCCGGATATATGTCCAGCAGAATTAACTCATCTAGCTTTGATAGACTCTCAGCAAACTCATCGGCAAAATCTCTTGTGCGTGTGTAGAGGTGAGGCTGGAACACTCCGGTAAGTTTTCTGTCGGGAAACATATTTCTGATTGAACTTACTGCAGCTGTTATCTCTTTAGGGTGATGTGCGTAATCGTCAATATATGAGCACTTAGGCGTGTTAATCTGAATATCGAATCTTCTCTCAACACCTTGGAAAAGAGCAAGAGCATCTTTAACCTTTTCAGGTGAAATGCCCTCGATAATTGCTGCCGCAGATGCCGCAACTGCATTCTCTACATTTACCCATCCCGGAATGCCTACGGTGCAGTTATTGATTGAACCGCCGGGATAATTAAGTGTGAACCTGAAGTAACCTCCGGGTTGAACCTTTATCTCGGAGGCAAAAAAATCACACTTTTGATCGTATGAGTAATAGAGAACCTTCGCTTTACTTACATTTTCGGCATCAATTCCTGCCCCTTTCTTAACTATTAGGGTACCGTTTACCTGTGATGCAAAATCTTCAAACGCCTTTTTTATTGTTTCATAATTGTTGTATATGTCAAGATGGTCGGCGTCGGCTGATGTTATTACAGCAGTCTGAGGCCACAGCTGAAGAAACGATCTGTCAAATTCATCTGCCTCAGCTACAAGAAGATCACTATCGCTTAACAATAAATTGGTATGGTAGTTTTTTGAGATACCACCAAGAAAAGCGTTGCACCCTCTGCCTGAATTTTCAAGAATGTGAGCCAATAGGGTAGATGTTGTTGTTTTTCCGTGAGTTCCCGCAACAGCAATAGTGCGTTTCTCTTTGGCAATTACCCCAAGAGCAAGAGATCTTTTTACAATTGTGTACCCCATCTCCTTAAAATAGATGTACTCCATAAGATCGGCGGGAATTGCCGGTGTATAAATAACCAACGTTTTATCCTTCTCTTTTTTGAAAACCTGAGGAATGTGGGTAATATCATCTTCATAGTGAATATCCATACCCTCCTGTTCAAGCTCTTTGGTAAGCGAGCTGGAAGTTCTGTCATAACCTGCCACAATGCTGCCATGATGTTTGTAATATCTGGCAAGGGCACTCATCCCGATTCCTCCAATTCCAATCAAATAGACATTTTTCATTTTCTTATTTTATATTTAAAGGGATGCTGCTTTAATTATCTCTCTTGCAATGATCTCTGCAGAATTTCTTAGTGCCATCTCTTCAATTTTTATCTCAAGTTCTTTTATTTGTGAATCCTCTTTTATAAGGGTCATTGCAGTTTTCATCAGCTCTTTACCGGCATATTCGTCAGGCACAAGCAGTGCTGCTCCTCTGTCTGATAGTGATCTGGCGTTGTGAGTCTGATGATCTTCGGCTACATTGGGTGATGGTACAAATATTACTGCTTTAGCTGCAATACAAAGCTCTGATATAGTTCCCGCTCCGGCTCTGCTGATAACCACATCTGCCGCAGCAAATGCAAGATCCATATCGCTCAGAAATTCGTAGCAACGTATATAATCTCTGGGGTTTTGATCATTAAACCCTTTAATATTATTATAGTAGTATTTACCTGTTTGCCATATTATATTAACATCGCATTCCATGTTTGCAGTTATCCACTCGCTCATGCATCTGTTAAGAGTTCCTGCTCCCAGTGATCCCCCAATAACAAGCAGTGTTTTTTTGCTTTTATCCAAAGAAAATAGTTGAGCTGCCTTATCTTTCATCTCAGGGGTAGCTTTTGTTATCCCTTTTCTTACGGGGTTACCGGTAATAATAATCTTTTCTCTACTGAAGAATTTTTCCATCCCTTCGTAGGCAACACATATTTTTTTTGCCCTCTTTCCAAGCAGTTTATTTGTCAGCCCGGCATATGAGTTCTGTTCCTGAATAATATAAGGAACCCTCTTTCTTCCTGCCATCCATAGCAGGGGCCCGGAAGCATAACCTCCAACACCTACAGCAGCGTCAGGCTTGAAATTATCAATAATGCTTCCTGCCATTTTGATACTTCTTAATATTTTAAAGGGAAGCTTTAAATTTTCAATGCTCAAAGACCTCTTTAGCCCTGCAACAGGAAGTCCTTCAATTTTATATCCTGCGGCAGGCACTCTCTCCATCTCCATTCTTCCCAATGCGCCAACAAACAGTATCTCACAATTGGGGCTAAGCTCCTTCAAGGCATTGGCAATGGATATTGCAGGAAAGATATGTCCTCCCGTTCCTCCTCCGCTGATTATAACCCTTATCCCCTTATTCATCTATTTTTTCTCCTCTTTTACAGCCTCTACACTGTTATTCTCCAGGCCTTTGTTCTCTTCTGCCTTTGCTGCAGCCTCCTTTGTTGAAATATTCTCAATAGTTCTGCTGACAGACAAAATAATTCCAAATCCGCCACTCATAATAATAAGTGAGGTGCCGCCAAGACTGACAAGCGGCAGAGTGTGTCCTGTTACTGGCAACAATCCTACATTGACACAAATATGAAGCATTGCTTGTGATGTTATGAGTATGGCAAGACCCATTACTAACATTAATGAGAATGTTTTTGTGCATGCCTTTGCAAGCATTATACACCTTGTAAAGAACCAGACATAAAGCATCAATACCAGAAGACCTCCAATGAAACCCCACTCCTCAATGATAATTGCATAGATATAGTCTGAGTAGGGGTGTGGAAGAAGATTTCTTTGGATGCTGTTACCGGGACCTTTACCCAAAATCCCTGCAGAGGCAACGGCAATTTTTGCCATATCGGCCTGGAATGTTTTATCCAGAATTGCCTGTTTCTCCTGAGGAGAGAGCGCATCCTGAGCCTTGTTCTCAACTGTATGGCTCTTTATTCTGTTAATAGCGGTCTCTAATCTCGGAAAAAGACCGAAGGCCATATTCAGGACAACAATCAGTACTAGCATCACAACTGCTATTCCTGCTGTTTTTAAGAGATGTTTCCACTTAATTCCTGCAATCAGAAAGAGTAAAAAAGAGACTGCTCCTACCAGAAGTCCGGTAGATATACTTCCGTATAGAATAAGGAGGATAACAGTACCAAGCGGAGCCACAGCCCAAATCAAAAACTCTTTAAATGTCTCAAATTTAAAATCTTCCAGGATTTTTGCCAGGTATAGAACAACCGCGATTTTTGCAAATTCTGCAGGTTGAAACGATATAACACCTATTCTCAGCCATCTTTCAGCATCATTATAGCTGCTCCCCACAATCATAGTCGCTATGAGAAAACCAACAGATAGAATAATCCCGAAATAGGAGAGCATTCTATACCATCCAAGCGGAATTTTGTAGCAAATGTAAAGTGCAGTTAGTCCGAATATTACAAATCTGAGTTGTTTAAAAAGGAAGTCCATGGTGCTTTTATTCTCTCTGAATGCGAGAGAGCTGCTGGAAGAGTACACTGCCGCAATAGAGATAAGCGACAGCATAAATATGATAATCCATATCACTTTATCTCCCTTAAGTCTGTATATTATGTTCTTCTCTTCCATGAGTCTTTTAGTCTCTAAAATATTACAGCTTTTGTACAGCTTCCTTAAAAAGTCTGCCCCTCTCTTCAAAATTTTTGAAAAGATCAAAACTTGCACAGGCAGGAGATAATAAAACGGTATCACCCGGCTGGGCTATTTTGTAGGCAATCTCAACAGCCTCTTTTGCAGATGTTGCATCATACATGCTATCGACCATACCTCCGAAAACCTTATGGAGTTTTGTGTTGTCGGCTCCAAGACAGATTATTGCCCTTACACGCTCTTTAACAAGATCGAAAAGGGGCTCATACTCATTTCCTTTGTCCTTTCCCCCGGCAATCCAAACCACAGGTGTTGTCATGCTCTCCAAAGCATACCAGGTTGAGTTGACATTTGTTGCTTTTGAGTCATTGATGTACAATACATTTTTCACCTTAAGAACCTTCTCCATCCTGTGTTCTACACCCTGAAAACTTGTGAGGCTGTCCCGAAGCACTTCGTTATCTATATCCAGTATCTTGCCGGTTATTGCCGCAGCCATCGAGTTGTAAACATTGTGTTTTCCCTGAAGTGAGAGTTCGTTCAGAAACATCTGATATTCTCGGTCAATATATGTAACATGCATCTTTTCGTCTCTTACAAACGCACCCTCTTCAACCTCTTTCTCTTGACTGAAAGGGAGCTGCTTTGCATGTAAAACAATTTGATTAAGGTGAGAAATACTCACTTCGTCATCGGCACAAAAGATAAAGCAATCGTCGGCAGACATATTTTGTGTGATTCTGAACTTTGCCTTTATATAGTTCTCCATCTGATTGTTGTATCTGTCAAGATGGTCAGGGGTTATGTTCAGCAATACAGCAATATCGGCTTTGAAATCATACATACCTTCAAGTTGAAAACTGCTCAACTCCAGAACGTAATATTCATAATTGCATGTTGCCACCTGAAAAGCGTAACTCTGACCGATATTTCCGGCCAGACCTACATTTAAACCTGCGTTTTTTAGCAGAAAGTAGATTATTGATGCGGTGGTTGTTTTTCCGTTACTTCCTGTTACGCATATCTTTTTTGATTTGTCGTATCTGCCGGCAAATTCAATCTCAGATATAACCGGAACATTATTACTGATTAACTCTTCGACAATAGGAACCGTATCCGGAATCCCGGGGCTCTTAACTACAACAGAGGCATTGAGTATCTTCTCTCTAGTGTGCCCCCCCTCTTCAAAAGGGATATCGTACTTTTCAAGCAACTCCCTGGCCTGGTCGGTCACCATATTGCTGTCGGAAAGAAACACTTCGTGCCCCTTTACTGTAGCAAGAACCGCTGTTCCCACTCCGCTTTCACCTCCGCCAAGAACGACAACTCTGTTCATATTATCTTATTTTTAAAGTAATTATTGTAATAACTGCAAGAAATATTGCTATAATCCAAAAGCGTGTAACAATTTTTGCCTCCGGAAGAGCTCTTTTGGGAGATTTGATAATTGATTCACTGCTCTCAATCTGAAAATGGTGGTGAAGAGGTGACATTTTAAACACTCTGACACCTTTGCCATACTTCCGTTTTGTGTACTTGAAATAAATTCTCTGGATTATAACTGACAAACTCTCAACGAAGAAAATGCCGCAAAGAATTGGAATTAACAGCTCCTTTCTAATCATAACTGCCGCAACTGCAATAATGCCACCTATTGCCAAACTCCCGGTATCACCCATAAACACCTGAGCAGGGTATGAGTTATACCAAAGGAATCCTATAAGTGCACCAATGAACGCCGCCATTACAACCACAATTTCACCAGTGTTTGGCAGGTACATAATATGGAGGTAGTTTGCGTAAATTATGTTTCCGGACAAATATGCCAGGATTGCCAGCGTTGTACCCACTATTACAGATATACCGGTGGTAAGGCCATCCATTCCATCTGTAAGATTTGTGCCGTTGGACACAGCAGTTACAATGAATATTATTGAAATTATATAAATAATCCAGGCAACATTTTTACCGGCTTTTCCGTTGAAAGGAGAGAGCCATGCATAGTCAAATTCATTGTCCTTTATAAATGGGATAGTTGTTTTTGTGCTCTTTTCATCTTTGAAGTAACTCAACCTTGATTCAAAACCCTCTTGCGATACTACCTCAGATTTTGCATCCTTCTCTACCGACGACGCAGGTACTCTAACAATTGCCTGATCACTCGCGTACAGAGCAATTCCAACAATAAGCCCCAATCCTATCTGACCAAATATTTTAAATCTCCCTTTAAGCCCCTCTTTATTCTTCTTGAACACCTTTATATAGTCATCTGCGAAACCTATAAAACCAAGCCAAATGGCTGTAACGATCAGAAGCTGAACATATATATTTGTAAGATCACCAAGTAAAAGCGCAGGAATCAGCGTTGCTATTAAAATTATGATTCCACCCATTGTCGGTGTTCCCTTTTTCTGAATCTGACCCTCTAAGCCCAAATCACGAATATCTTCGCCAATCTGTTTCATGGCGAGTTTGTGTATGATTTTTTTACCTACAAAAAGGGCAATTATCAGTGATAAGAGTATGGCTGCAAATGCTCTGAATGTGATGTATCTGAACAGCCCTATTCCCGGGAAGTCCACACTCTCTCTAAGATATTCGAATAAGTTGTATAACATTGCCCTATTATTTTATGTCAAAAATCTCATGAATAATCTCCTTGTCATCAAAGTGGTGTTTGACGCCCTTTATATCTTGATAATTCTCGTGCCCTTTTCCTGCCACTAAAATCAGAGACCCCGGCTGAGCAAGTGCTGCTGCTGTTCTTATGGCCTCTCTGCGATCAGTGATAAAGAGAGCTCTGGCGCGCTCTGATACGGTAAATCCCTTTTTTATATCTTCAATAATCTCTTCAGGCTCTTCAAAGCGCGGATTATCTGATGTAACAATAATTTTATCTGAATACTTTGCCGACACCTGAGCCATCTCAGGTCTCTTTGTCTTGTCTCTGTCTCCCCCACAACCGAATACAGTGATTATCTCTCTGCCGGCAGCGCTGTCACTAAGTGTTTTCAATACATTTTCAAGTGCATCCGGAGTATGGGCGTAATCAACCACAGCAGTAATGTCCTGCCCTCCCTTTATGTATTCAAGTCTTCCTGATACCGACTCCAAAGAACTTAATGCCACCAACGTCTCCTCCTGAGCAGCTCCCAGCAAGATTGCCGTTGAGTAAACTGCCAGCAGGTTATAAGCGTTGTGAGTTCCTATAAATTTTGTCCAGACCTCTTTATTGCCAATTTTTAAAAGCATGCCGTCAAGACTGTTTTCAATTATTCTGCAATTGAATGAGGCAGGGGAAAGGCATGAGTAGGTGTGAACCTTTGCTTTGCTGTTTTGTACCATTACCAACCCGTTTTTATCATCAATGTTGGTTAGTGCAAAACATTCTGATGGAAGGTTGTCAAACAGGATTTTCTTTGCCTTTATGTACTCAATGAAGGTTTTATGATAATCAAGGTGATCGTGGGTTATGTTTGAGAAAATTGCTCCGGCGAAAGTCAGTCCCGCAACTCTTTGTTGATCAAGTGAATGAGAACTTACCTCCATAAAGCAATATTCACAGCCGCCGGTTGCCATTTCGGAGAGCAGAGAGTTAATACTCACAGGATCGGGAGTTGTGTGGGTTGCCTCAAATTTAGTATCACCTATATAATTTGCAATTGTTGAGAGAAGTCCGCACTTATAACCTAATTTAGTAAATAGCTGATAAAGAAGGGTTACGGTTGTTGTTTTGCCATTTGTTCCTGTAATACCCACCAATTTAATCTTCTCAGAGGGATTCCCAAAAAATTCAGCGGCAGCTACTCCCAATGCATAGTGGCTGTTTTTTACCACAATGGTTGTAATGCCCGATGGAACATTCGTTGAATCTTCGCACATAATGGCAACAGCCCCCGAATTTAGTGCTGAAGCAATATAGCTGTGACCATCCGATGTGGTGCCTTTTAAAGCGACAAATAGAGATCCCTTTTTTACCTCTCTTGAGTCAAAAACCACTGATGAGATATCTATTTCAATATCACCAGAAGTTTTCAGGCAACTTATATTTTGTATGATTTTACTTAACAACATAAAATTCTGAAAGTTGAAGGTCAATAACTCCGTTTTTGGGGAGGTAGGTTCCTGGTAAAGGATTTTGCAAGGTTACCCTCCCTTTGCCTTTGAACTGTACCCTGAATCCTCTGTTTTCCAAAAGATAAAGAGCATCTTTAAGCCCCATGTTGATAACATCCGGAACTGAGTCGTTTGGTACTGCCTCGTATGACACCAGTGCCTTTCCTGTACTGTCTCTTCTCAGCCACTCTCCCTGTGCAACCGACCTGAAGCTTGTCTTTAATCTTGGTAATACAGCCCTGACCGATGACCCAGCTCCGGCAAGAACCTCAGGATACTCTTCTCTCTCCTCTGCTTTAACAGGCTCATTCCAGTGCGGACTTACAGAGTAGATTTTATCGGCAACCAGCTTAAATACTGGTGCTGCCCATGCTCCACCGTAGAAGTTTCCGCTTGTTTTGTTTGTATAAAGCACAACAATGGCTGAATATTCAGGGTTATCGGAAGGAAAGAAGCCTGCAAATGATGCCTGGTGCTTCTTGTTCCCCTGAGCATCTTTATATCTGCCGTCGAATGCTATTTGTGCAGTTCCGGTTTTGCCTGATATTTTATAGTTGGGATTGTCGAGTGGTTTTGCAGTTCCGTGTTCTACTACTCCTCTGAGGGCTCTGTGTACCTGTTCTATGGTTTTCTTTGAGCACACAGAGCCGCTCACCTCTTGCGGGCCAAACTCTTTTACAATTACACCGTTCTTTTGAAGGTTCTCAACAAAATAGGGTTTCATCATTTTGCCGTTGTTGGCAATTGCATTGTAAAAGGTAAGGGTGTGCAGAGGGGTGAGAAGAGAGAAGTAACCAATTGACATCATTGGCAGAGATAATCTTGACCACATCGGATCACCGGGCATATATACGGCAGCTCTTGCCTCTCCCGGAAGATCGAGGTTAAACCGTTCGTTAATCTTCATATTCATTATACGGTTCACATAGCTCTTTTCGTTGTTGGCATAGTGTTCAACCGCAAGTTTTGCAAAGGCCACATTCGATGATTTTTCAAATGCCTCGAGCACGCTAATGTTACCATAACCGCCCGCTCTTACATCTGTGAAATTTGTAGTACTGTATGCCCACTTACCGTTTCCGGCATCTACCCTTGTATCAAGGGTTACAAATCCATCTTCAAGCAGTGCTACAAGAGTTGCAAGCTTAAATGTTGAACCAGGCTCAGTTGCGTGAGCAACAGCATAATTATATGATTCGTCAAATGTTCCGCCTTCACCCTTTTTCATGTTTGCAATTGCTCTTATTGCTCCGGTTTTAACCTCCATTACAATCACAGTGGCACCCTCAAATACATCTGATTTTGATAATTGCTCCCTTAAAGCGTTTTCGGCGGCTTCCTGGATTTCAATACTTAAGGTGGTTTGAACATCCATGCCATCATTCGGAAGTACTAACTCCTCCCCAATAACAGGAACCCATTCCCCTCCCAACATTCTCTGAACAGTTTGTCTTCCTGGGATACCTTTTAGATAGTAGTCGTAACTCTTTTCGATGCCTACACCTACACCCTCATTATTTATAAAGCCGATTGTCCTGTAGGCAAGCCTTCCGTAAGGGTTGTTCCGTCTGTTTCTCTGCTCGGTAATAATACCTCCTCTGTTCACGCCCTCTTTAAAAATTGGAAATTTTCTTATCTGAAGCATTTCGCTGTAGTCAACCAGGCGGTTTCCAACAGTTTTATACCTTTTACCCTCTCTTCTTGCAGTAACTAGTTCACGTTTGTACTCAGCAGCACCCTTATCATTAAAAAAGAGCGAGAGTTCTCTTGACAGAGCATCAATATTGTTATTAAAGAGAGAGTCTATTGGAACGACGCAGTCCATTCTTATCTGAAAATATGGAACAGATGCAGAGAGAGGCCTCCCATCCATTGCAAGAACACTTCCCCTGGTTGCCTCAATCTCCTCCTGCCTGAACGAGATATCAGTATCACTCATTTTAATATCGGCAAAGTACTGAAGGAATATAATTCTCCACATTATCCTTAAAGTGAGGATAATGAGCAAAACATAAACGATATATACCCTTTTTATGAATGTGTTCATAAAGTTATTCTCCGATAATTACCCTTTTTGGAGGATTCTGTGGTGCTTTTAATGTTGAATTAAGTTCTAAAAGTCTCTTTTCGACCTCAAGTCTCTTGCTTTGATATTGCAACCGGGCAGATTTACTGGTGAAGTCTGCCTTTAGGTGTTTAAGTTCTCTCTGATTCCTTCTTTCGATGAGGAGACTGCTCTCCATACCGAAGTTTATGGTTATGTAAAGGATTACGAGGACAAACAGAAACAGGACAAAACGGGCGTGTTGAAGGATACCGCTGTGAAGGAGTATTTGCCCCCCAAGTATCTCATTCATCCAGTTTTTCTTAGCCATAGTCAGGTTCTTTTAATCATACTCTTTCTGCAACTCGTAATTTGGCGCTTCTTGCCCTTGTGTTGGACGATATCTCCTCTTCAGAAGGAGTTACCGGTTTTTTTGTTATTATTTTAAACGGTGTTTCGAATTTTCCATATAAATCTTTCTCAATCTTTCCCTCTGTATTTCCCGATTTCATAAAAATTTTTACCATTCTGTCTTCCAGTGAGTGATAGGTGATTATTACCAATCTTCCACCCGGTTTAAGAATCTCTTTTGTGTCATTTAAAAAATATTCCAATGCCTTCATCTCTCCGTTTACCTCTATTCTTAAGGCTTGATATACCTTTGCCAGATATTTGTGCTCTGAGAATTTTGGTAGAACCGGGGCTAATGCCCTATTCAGATCTGCTGTAGTTTTTATCGCCAGCTTCTCCCTCTCCCTGCATATAAGTGATGCCACCTTCCTGCTGTTTTCAACCTCGCCGTATTTCCAGAGCACACTTGAGAGCTCCTCTTGCTGATAACTATTTAAAATATCTGCTGCAGTCTGTTTTGCAAGCGTGTTCATTCTCATATCCAGGAGAGAGTCAAATCTGAAAGAGAATCCTCTCTGCTCTGTGTCGAACTGATGCGAGGAGACCCCAAGATCTGCCAATATTCCGTCCAATTTTTCATATCCGTGGTACCTTACATAATTTCTCAGGAATCTGAAATTATTATGTACAAGAACCAACCTTTTGTCATCCGGTGCATTTTTCAACGCATCGGTATCTCTGTCCATTGCAATCAACTGCCCTTTTTTGTCGAGTCTGTTCAGAATCTCCCGGCTGTGTCCCCCGCCACCAAAAGTAACATCGGCATATATGCCCCCCTTGGATAAAACCAAGGCTGATACACTCTCTTCAAGTAGTACAGGTGTGTGGTAAATTCCCATAACCGGCTCCTCCTTATCCTAAGATTTTCTCTGCTAATTCCGAATAGTCATTTCCGGGGAGTCTGTCCTGGCTATAATTCTCTTTCGCCCAGATTTCAACTTTGTGGTCATTGCCTGCAAATAGCACCTCCCTGTCTACTCCGATTTCACTCAGGAGCCGTTTAGGAATTGATATTCTGCCAAATTTTTCATCCGGTTCAACCAAGGCTCTGTCTCTCATGTACTCCCTCCAGAAAAGGGCGTGCTCTTTTTTGAAAAAATTGAGACGGGATTTTACCTCCTCAGATTGTCTTATCCACTCCTCATAGGTGTACATCTCAAGACAATTGAAATAGAGGTCCTTTTTAACTACAAATCTAAGGTCAGCGGAGCCTCCCAGCATGGCTTTAAGTGACGAAGGAAAAACAACTCTCCCTTTGTCATCTATCTTTGCTGTATGTTCTCCTATGAACTTTATCATTACTTATCCTGAATTGTGGATTTGACCTAGGCAAATTTAAAGAATCTTTTCCACTTTATTACAAATTTTTACAATTTTTTCCACATATTTTTCAACAGTCTTGGATTAATTATCTATCTTCGAGCATCAAAATGGATAAGGATGAAGAGGATTTTTTTAATTGCACTAATTTTGACTCAACTCTCATGCACTTCAAAGAGAGGAGAAAACATCGAAAGTCTTGAGACGGAAGTTGCAGAAAATGAGGTATATGAATTTGGATTTCCGATGTCAGAATTTGAGTCCGAAGAGGGGCAAATCAAGCGCGGAGAGTTCTTCACAAATCTAATGACATCACTAGGTGTTCCTCAACCCGATATTTACTCTTTAACACAGGCATCAAGAGGAGTTTTTGATCTAAGAAAGATAAAAATTGGAAACAGCTACAAAGCTTTTTTTACAAAGGACGAAGATCGCAGGCTTGCATACCTTGTTTATGAAGACACAAAAACATCTTTCGTAACATTTGGAGTACACGATTCAATTGTAGTAAAGGTTTCGGAGCGAGCGATTGAGAGCAGATTAAAAATGGCAGCGGTTACGATAAACTCTTCTCTTTGGAACGATGTTGTAAGGGCAGGTTATAATCCTCTCCTGGCTTTGAGATTATCTGACATTTATGCCTGGTCTATTGACTTTTTTGGACTAAGAAAGGGAGACTCATTTATGGCTATATACGAAGAGTTATATGTTGGCGATAAGTTTGTGGATATAGGTACAATACATGGGGCATATTTTACTCATGCAGGCAGGGAGTATGATGCATATCGTTTTATACAAGATGAAGTTGCCCAGTACTGGAACGAAAAGGGAGAAAATCTGCGGAAAGCATTTCTTAAGGCACCTTTGAGTTTTTCACGTATTTCGTCGGGTTTTTCATACGCACGAAGGCACCCGGTAACAAGAGTGGTAAGACCTCACACGGGAGTTGATTATGCAGCACCAAGGGGAACTCCGGTAATGAGCATCGGTGACGGAGTTGTAATTCAGAAAAGTTATGCAGGTGGAGGAGGAAACACCGTCAGAATTAAACACAATTCAACTTATACAACAGCTTATTTACATCTTCACAACTATGCAAAAGGGCTAGCTGTAGGGAAAAGAGTGAGACAGGGAGAGGTTATTGGCTATGTTGGAAGCACCGGTCTGTCAACCGGCCCGCATCTTGACTTTAGAGTATGGAAGAACGGAAAAGCGATTAATCCTCTCACCATGGAGGCACCTCCGGCTGATCCGATTAAAAAGTCTAGTGCAGAGTCATTCAAAGAGACCATTTCAAGAGTTATGATGCAGAGAGACTCACTAATCTCAGTTGGTTATATTGACTCACTGATTCTTAAATTGGGAAAGAGATAATATGGTATTATCTTTGCCGTGTAATTTATTAAAAACATGGCGGACGAAAAGATAATATTTTCAATGAACGGCGTCGGTAAAATACTGCCGACCAACAATAAAGCAATTCTTAAAGACATTTACCTCTCCTTTTTTTACGGAGCCAAGATTGGTATTATAGGTCTTAACGGATCTGGTAAATCAACTTTGCTCAAAATTATTGCAGGGGTTGAAAAATCGATACAGGGTGATGTAGTATGGGCACCGGGTTATACCGTAGGTTACCTGGAGCAGGAGCCTGTACTGGATGAAAGTAAAACGGTGCTCGATATAGTGAAAGAGGGAGCACACGAAATAGTTGATCTTCTAAAGCAATATGAGGAGGTAAATGCAAAATTTGCTGAGCCCATGGATGATGACGAGATGGCTAAGCTTATTGATCTACAGGGCGAGTTAACAGACAAAATTGAACATCTCAACGGTTGGGACATTGACTCAAAACTGGAGAAGGCAATGGATGCTCTTCAGTGCCCGGAACCTGATGCTCTGGTTAAACACCTGAGCGGAGGGGAGAAACGCAGAATCGCGCTTTGCAGGCTTCTGCTTAAAGAACCGGATGTTCTACTGCTTGATGAGCCAACCAACCACCTTGATACAGAGAGTATTCAGTGGCTTGAGGCGCACTTGCAGCAGTACAAGGGAACTGTAATCGCAGTAACACACGACCGTTACTTCCTTGATAATGTTGCCGGATGGATACTTGAACTGGACAGGGGAGAGGGAATTCCATGGAAGGGAAACTACACTTCATGGCTTGAGCAAAAATCTACCAGACTGGCACAGGAGGAGAAGCAGGAGAGCAAAAGAAGAAAGACTCTTGAACGCGAGCTGGAGTGGGTAAGAATGGCACCAAAAGCTCGTCAGGCCAAATCCAAGGCACGACTCTCTGCTTACGAAAAGCTCCTTAGCGAAGATGGAAGGGCAAAAGAGGAGAGGCTTGAGATGTTTATTCCAAACGGACCAAGACTGGGTGATAAAGTTATTGAGGCGACCAATGTGGTAAAAGGTTTTGGAGACAGAATCCTGTTTGAGAATATGAACTTTAAGCTCCCTCCTGCAGGAATTGTAGGTGTTATCGGGCCAAATGGCGCAGGAAAGACAACTCTTTTCAGACTTATAATGGGAATTGATAATGCTGATTCCGGAAACTTTACGGTTGGAGAGACAGTTAAGATTGCATATGTAGATCAGCAGCACAGACTTATTGACCCGGACAAGACGGTTTATGAAACAATATCTCAGAACTCCGAATTTGTCAAGCTTGGGAATAAAGAGGTAAATGCCAGGGCATATGTTTCGAGATTCAATTTTTCCGGAGCAGATCAGGAGAAGATGTGTGGCATTCTGTCGGGTGGTGAGAGAAACCGACTTCACCTTGCCCTTACTCTAAAAGAGGAGGCAAATGTTTTACTTCTTGATGAGCCTACCAATGATGTGGATGTTAACACAATAAGGGCGCTTGAAGAGGGTCTGGAAAATTTTGCGGGTTGTGCGGTGATTATATCACACGACAGATGGTTTCTGGATAGAATTGCAACCCACATACTTGCATTTGAGGGAGATTCAAAAACCTATTTCTTTGAGGGAAGTTACTCAGAATACGAAGAGAATAAGAAGAGAAGGCTGGGCGATATCACTCCAAAGAGATTTAAATACAAAAAACTAACACGCTAAATATGTCTGTCAGCGAGCTCAATCCACCGCTCTCCTTTGGTTTCAAGCTCCTGAATCACCTCCGCATACCTAGCTGAGGTTTTGAGCAGATTATCAGACAATAGTGTACCCGAATTAAGAGCAGTCTCAAGGCTGCTCTTTTCATTTTCAAGACTTGCTATCAGTTTTTCGAGAGTCTCCAGCTCCTTTTTTTCCTTAAATGTCAGCTTTACCTTACCACCCGGTTCAGGCAAACTTCGCTGATTCTCCCTTGATGTGCTCTCGTCTCTCACTGCCCGCTCCCTTTGAACCTCCTGTCTCTCTAGTTCACGCATCATCTCCCTGTACTCAGAGTATTTGCCAACATAATCCTTAATTACGCCATTTCCCTCAAAAACAAACAGGTGCTGAGCTATTTTGTCCAGAAAATATCTGTCGTGGGTCACCACAATCACACAACCGGTAAATGAGTCAAGGTACTCCTCAAGAACATTCAGACTCATTATGTCAAGGTCGTTTGTAGGCTCGTCAAGTATCAAGAAATTGGGACTTTTCATTAGAACGGTTACAAGATAAAGTCTGCGTCTTTCACCTCCGCTCAATGTGCCGATTTTGTTGTATTGCATGTTATGCGGAAAGAGAAAACGGTTCAGAAACGAGGCAACTGGAATGGTGTTTCCGTCAGACAGAGTAATAACCTCCGCAAATTTTCTCACCGCGTCAATTACTGTCTCTTCCGGATCAAACTCAAGACCGTTTTGTCTGTAATATCCAAAAACGATTGTCTCTCCCAGCTCTCTTTCACCGGAATTCTGTTTAATTGCTCCGGTTAAAACTTCAAGGAAAGTTGTTTTACCAACTCCGTTTGGCCCAACAAGACCAATTTTTTCACCTCTGGCAAAATTGTATGTAAAACTGTCAATTGTTTTATAGTCACCAAAGGAGTGTGATAATTTTTTACAGTGAATTATCTTTTTACCAAGGCGTGATGTTGCCACATCTATGCTTATGTTCTTCTCGCGAGTAACCCTCTCTGCCCTATCTTTGAGCTCATAAAATGCATTTATCCTGTACTTTGCCTTTGTTGCTCTTGCCTGTGGCATCCTACGCATCCATTCAAGTTCTCCTTTAAGAAGATTTTTAGCCCGGTCTGTTTCGGTGTTATAATTCTCAATTCTCTGCTCTCTCTTCTCCAGAAAATAGGAGTAGTTGCCGTTATATGTATATAGCGAACCGTTTTCGAGCTCAATAATTTTGTTGCAAACTCTGTCCAGAAAATATCTGTCGTGGGTAACCATCAGAATTGTTGATTTGCCCCTTTTAAGGTACTCTTCGAGATATTCGGTAATGTCAAGATCCAGATGGTTTGTAGGCTCATCAAGAAGAATCAGATCAGATTCGGCAATCATCATTTTGGCTAGGGCAACTCTCTTTCTCTGACCACCCGAAAGCTCACCCATTTTATTGTTAAGCCCATCGATCTTAAGCCCTGTAAGAATCTGTTTTATACGCAACTCATACTGCCAGCCGTTTAGATGATCCATATCGTGAATAGCATCCTGCAGCTCTTTCTGAGTTCCGGAAAGCAAGGCTTTTTCGTAGCGGGCAACTGCCGCAGAAGTCTCATCAGAAGAGATATACACCTCCTGAAAAACCGTCCTTTCGGGATTGAATTCAGGCTCTTGCTCCAACCATGCGATACCTGTGTTTGAAAAGAGTTTCACACTGCCACCTCTGTCCGAGGTATCTTTTCCTGCAAGTATCTTCAATAGAGAACTTTTACCACTCCCATTGGGAGCAATCAAAGCCACCTTTTCACCCTCATTTATATTAAGATCTAGATTCTCAAAAAGAACCTTTGTTCCGTAACTCTTGGATAGTTTTTCTGCCTGTAGTACTGATGCCATTTTGCAAAGGTAAGCAGCGCCCCGCTCTGCACCAAAACTAGCTCACCTAAATGTCTCGATTATTTTCAAAATATACTTTATTTAACTGTTATAAGAGCGGAATAATGCTAGTAATTGGTTAGTTAAGAAAAATTTTCTGAGAGTTGTAAACATTATATAAATGTTTGCCGATCGTTGTGTTTACGCCTGTTTTGAGCAGCTTTGTACCACGTAATTATCTACTAATCATTAAATTTTGAACTTTTTATTAGCAAATTTTTCAGATATTTTTATTATGTTTGAGGAAATATCTGGGATTAAACACTATATGCCTCTCTGCTAATGTAACTGATATATAAATTTAAAGTCTTCGTGAATGAAATATAGTAACGAGAATATATTTTTGATTGCAGCGACATCATTAGTAATGTTGCTGCTTCTCTCATGTGGCAGACATTCAAATGTTGAAATTGTTCGGATCACTCCGAAGCTTGTTGATACAGCCGAAGTCGAAAATCCTTGTTTTACATCAATGTCATTAAAACTTGATAACAGCTATCTATTTTGTATTACAAATTGTGCGTACAAATATATATGGCTTATTGATGCTAATACTTTGGAAATTGCAAAGCAGTTTGGTAATAAGGGCTTAGCAAGATCAGAGTTTGAAATGCCAATTGAGTTAAAATTATCACACGAAATAGATTCTTCGGTAACGCTTTACGAATTAAACCTACAAAGAATTAAAAGAATTAATCTGACCAATGTTTTCTCTTCAAATTTTAACGAGTGGAATGCAATATCAGACAGTGTAGCAGATAAAGCACTGTTTGGTATCTGTGATGATATTTCTATGATTGCAGATTCAATCCTATTGTGTCAAAAACAAGCAGAAGATGATTATCAAATATTTAGCTATAATATATACTCAAAACAAATCAAAGTTATTGATCAATATAAGGCATTTGAAAATAAACCGATCAAATCAAGGCTATATCTTTTTAACAGATGTAATGTTATATCAAGCTACAAAGAAAAAAGATATGCAATTATATTTAAGTACATTAATTCAATATCATTCTACGACCTTAATAACAATCTTATTAAGCATAAATCTTTTGACCAACTAATACCGCCCGAGACTTACGAAGAATACAACATCGTGACTCAGTCGTCGAATTATTTTAACTATTATTACGCCACAGATAATTTCTTGTTTGTTTCCAAATTAATAAATAACTCAGACAGATCTGAAATATTCTGTTTTGATTGGAATGGAAATCTGTTAAAAATACTTGATATGGATCATAAGGTTTTATTATTTGCTGTGAACGAGCAGACACAAGAGCTCTTTACTCTTCCATATGCCACAAGTGGAAGTACAATTAAGATTTCTAAGTTCACTTACTGATTATTATGAAAAAACCAGAATTATATTAATTTATGAAAAAAGTACTTTTAATTGCCACCATGCTGGTGGTTGTCGGCAATCTCTTGTCACAGGAATATTATACCGCAAAATGGGAAAAATGTCAGCCTAAACAGGCAATGTATGCCCTCTTTAGCCCTGAGTCGGACAGCAGTAATTTGCACCTGGTTAAAGTAATGGCAAAGGGTAAATTCACAGGGAGTGAGGGCTATTTTGCAACCAATGACAAGAAGAACGGCAATCTGATAATGTTTGCGAAAGGGATGAATAGAATACTCTACAACGCAACCATAATAAACGGTTTAAGGCAAGGCCCGTCAAGAGTTTTCAGAGCAGATGGGACTGTTATCGGAATACAGCAATTTGCAGAGGGCAAACTACAAGGGGTGAGTGAGTACTATTTCAAAAGCGGTAAGAGGTCTGCAGCAATAGAGTATAAAGATGATAAGAAAATCAAAGAGGAGTACTGGGACGAAGACGGCACTGTTGTAACAGACAAGTCAGTCGTGACTCAGAAGCCGCTGTTCAGAGGCAAGCCTGTGGAGTCGGAGTTTGTCTTTTGGGTAAGCAGAAACCTCACCTATCCCGAGAGTTGCAGAGATGCCGGGATAGAGGGAGCGGTTCAGCTAAGATTTACAATAACAGAAGAGGGCCGTCTGACTGACATAGAAGTTATCAGCAGCCCTCATCCGGATTTGTCGGCAGAGGCGGTCTCTGTTGTAAGCAACTCTCCTCTCTGGAACCCTGCCAGAATGTATAATCAGACCGTAAGCGTAGTGTATACATTCCCGATAATATTCAAACTGCAGGAGGCGCACAGAAGAGCTTACTGATCTAAATTTCAATTTTTACAGGTTTAACCATATTTGCAGGGTCAAGAATCTTGTCCATCTGCTCCTTTGTCAAAATGCCCCTTTCAAGGACAAGTTTGTATACACTCTTTCCTGTCAGGAGGGCCTCTTTTGCTATATCAGTACTCTTTTCGTAGCCGATAAATGGTTTAAGGGCAGTTACAATACCTATTGAGTTCTCTACCATATTGCGGCAGTGTTCCGGATTGGCCTTTATGCCATCTATACATTCAACCCTAAGAGTGTTTAGGGCTCTGATCATCCAGTCACTTGACTCGACAATGCTTTGAACCATAACCGGTTCCATTACATTCAGTTCAAGTTGGGCAGCCTCCGATGCCATACAAACGGCTGCTTCGTTACTAATAATTTTAAAGCAGACCTGATTAACAACTTCAGGAATTACAGGGTTTACTTTACCCGGCATTATAGATGAGCCAGGTTGTTTTGGAGGGAGGCTGATCTCAGCAATACCTGTTCTGGGGCCGGATGAGAGTATTCTCAGGTCATTGCAAATTTTTGATAACCTTATTGCTATCATTTTCAGAGCTGAGGCGTATGAAACCATGCAAGATGTATCGTGTGTGGCCTCTATCAGATTGCTTGCAAGTTTTATGTCCCAACCTGTGATTTGCCTGATGTTTTTGATGCACTCTTCGGCATACCCCGGCTCGGCAGTAATTCCTGTTCCAATAGCTGTTGCTCCCATGTTTATTTCGAGGAATTCGGTAGCAGACCTTTCAAGCCTCTCCAGCTCATGCTTCATTGCAGAGGCATATGCACCAAAGCTTTGCCCAAGTGTCATTGGAACAGCATCCTGCAGTTGGGTTCTTCCCATTTTTATAATGCCTGCAAACTCTTTTTCCTTTCTTTCAAATGATTGAATCAGACTCTCCATTGCATCCCTTACATGAAAGTGGGTAAGGTAGAGCCCTATATGCATTGCACTCGGATAGGCATCGTTTGTTGACTGAGCCATATTTACGTGGTCGTTAGGGCTGCAGAACTGATACTGACCACGTTCTTTGCCCATTATCTCAAGTGCCCTGTTTGCAATTACTTCGTTTGCATTCATGTTAACGCTTGTTCCTGCTCCACCCTGCACCATATCTATCGGGAAGTGTTCAAGGTGTTGTCCATCCATAAGCTCTTTACAAGCAGCAACAACAGCACTTTTTATTTGATCATTTACAAGGCCTAGTTTATGGTTTGCCAGAATGGCCCCCATCTTGACAATGCCAAGAGCTTTAGTAAATTCGGGGTATTCAGAGAGATAGTCCCTGCTTATATCAAAATTCTCTACGCATCTTAAAGTCTGAATTCCGAAAAGTGCCTCAACCGGTACCTCTTTTTCTCCCAGTAAATCATGCTCGGTGCGTGTCTTTCCGCTAACTTCAAATTGAAATCTTCCCATCTCGTTATTAATTTAAAAATGTGCGGCAAAGGTAATAAATCGAAATGAAATAAGCTACTTTTGCTTACAAATTGCAATAATCAGAGATTCAGACTCTTGAGATTTGAATGAATACCCGGAATCAGGCGAAGAATTTATTTACCTTTTTCAAGGCAGATGGAAGGGCAAATACCACAACACGGTCATATGGTTTTATCTCGCTGTCACCAAGGGCAATAAAACTGTTGTTTCCCCTTATTACACCTCCGATAATAGCATCTTTAGGGAAACCTATGTTGCGAACTTTATCCTTTGTGATAACGCTGTTTGGGT
>Ga0351900_1096_pt1 | contig 26045 bp, 22 predicted proteins | sample BONcelHT113001D3_FD_205827 | JGI IMG/M metagenome (GOLD analysis project Ga0351900, IMG submission 205827) | Enriched cells from coal bed in the Powder River Basin, Montana, United States - BONCAT cells T11 rep1 HSBNCT.T11.300.1.D3 ...
ATGTTTGCGCCATGAATGCTGTTCCGAAACAGATTGTGGTAAACATTGCGCTTTCAGGTAAATTTTCGGTTGAAGCGGTTGAGGAATTGTACTCCGGAATTCATCAGGCCTGCGAAAAATATGGTGTCGATTTGGTGGGTGGCGACACTACCAGTTCGTTAACCGGATTAACCATCAGCATCACTGTTTTGGGCGAAGTTGAAAAGGGAAATGTGGTAATGAGAAGTGGTGCAAAACCCAACGATTTGTTATGTGTTACAGGCGATTTGGGTGGCGCTTACATGGGTTTACAACTGCTCGAACGCGAAAATGAAGTTTATAAAGTGAACCCAAATATGCAGCCTCAGTTGTTGGGATATGATTACATTCTTCAAAGGCAGTTAAGACCCGAAGCCCGGATGGATATTGTTTCGGCATTTAAAAATCTCGGTATAAAACCTACCTCGATGATTGATATTTCCGACGGCCTTTCTTCAGAAATTCATCACCTGTGTAAAAATTCGGGACTTGGCTGCAATTTATACGAGGATAAAGTGCCGCTCGATTTTCAGACCAAGAAAATGGCGGAGGAAATGAACATCAATCCACTGGTTGCCGCGCTGAACGGGGGCGAGGATTACGAACTGCTTTTTACACTTCCAATTACTGATTACGAAAAAATTAAAAACGACCCCGATTTTACCATCATCGGCCACATGACCGAAGCTGCTGAAGGAGTGAATCTGATAACCGGAGCAGGTTCCGCAATTCCGCTGGTGGCACAGGGGTGGGTGCATGGGAGAGGGGAGTGACAGGTTGGTTTTTATGAGAAAATTGGAAATTCCTTATAAAACTTCATCAGACTAATTGTTTCAGTTCGCAATTTTGTTTTAACGAAAGTTTTCATTTCAATATCCATAAGTTCACCCATTCCGTGCAGTAAACCCTTGTCGCTCATTGATTCAAGAAGATCGATACATTTTTGCAGGTAACCGGCAAATGGCATTTCCATCCGAAGTTCTACAATACTTTTATTGACAGGGGTTTGCTTTTGCATAAAAAACCAACAGTCAAAAATATCACGGTTGGTTACTGCATTTCGGTCGAGTAATGCACAAAGTTTATGGGCAAACATATCAGACAAAACCATCACTTTCATATTAATACCAAGCAGGTCTTTTATTTCATAATGATTGTCGAATATCCGGTTTGAGATTTCCACTTTCAGTTTGCGTTCTCCAAAACCATAATCAAGCACGATTACCGGGCCAAAAAACTTTTTTGCTTCATCGGTGATTTTCCCATATTTGAGCAAAGTATTGCGAACTTTTTCATAAACAATATCTTCTTTTTCGGTATTCAGCAGGTTGAAATCCAAATCGACCGAAAAACGGGGCAGATCGTAAAAAAACATAAGAGCTGTCCCGCCTTTAAATCCCAGCCAGTTTGACAATTCAATATCAGAATAGATGTCTTTCAGAATTTGAACCAAAAGAAATTTGTGACGGTTTATATCAATCATTTTGAAAAAGTTTTGTTATTCTTTTATTCATTGCCTGCGACTGATATATTGGCAACAATTTAAATATCAGTTCTTTGTTTAATGGATTCAGATTGTCGAAATAGTACTTTGGGTTGAGGTATAAAACATCTAAAAAAGCCCTTTCCGGCGTTGCAATGTTTACTTGGTTTTCTTTTCTGATGATTCCTTCAGTATTTATCAGCAATTCTCCTTTAATTTTTCTGAAAAAATATGCTTGGTTTTCAAGTTCAATGCTTCTGCTTAAATTACAAACAACCGAAATCCGGGAATCATACTGAAACAAAACACCCACTTTTTGCAAAACATATTCCAGCGAAATGTAAGAAGGAGTAAAGATAGTACAAGCCATTTCTTCATGATTATAACCGGATTTTGTATAAATACCTTTGCGGGGATTTTGCAGTTTTCCGGTTTTTACATGGTAATTCAATTTTTTATTGAGCGATAGAAAATTGGTTTCGTCGGTTAGCAATGCAATATCCTTCAAACGGAATACCGTCCGGTTGTCGGAATAAATGGCAAGAATTATTGCCGATTTGTTATTTTGTGAACTGAACATCCAAATAATTCGTATGTTTAGTTCACGAAATTAATAAAATATCTCAATATTGCAATTTTTAGATTTATGCGGTGATTACGACAAAGTAAAAAGCGCACCATCATTTTTATCCTAGGCTACAATCCCAAAGCAACTTAAATAATCAATTTAATTTCCCTTGCGACTCTGCAATTCCATTGATAGCGCGGAGAGGGAGTAAGTAAGAGGTTAATTGTTTTCAAAACCCAAACCCCACATGCACTCCCAGCGAAAAGTGCGATTCTTCCCTGTCGATGCCAAAACCAAGCATGGGGCCGAGATGGATTCCGCCGATGTTAAATTCGAAAACGGCTTCGGTGTGAAAAGCGGGTAATATTTCGGTTTCGCCATCGTGGCTGCCAATAACCAGGCCCGGCCCGGTAATGAACGAAAGAAAATCGAAAGGGCGCCAGTTGGCCAGCAGATTGATGCTGCTGTGGATGTTTTCTTCAATAATGGCTTCGTAACCAAGTCCAATTCCCCATTGCTTTTCGTGTCCCAACTGACGGATAAAATGCACATGAAATCCCGGCGCTAAACCTTCTTCGCTTGTCAGGTAAGTGCCCGCAAGGCCAAATCCCAAATGGTACTTGTGAGAATCGTGCAGATGATGGTCGTGTTCAGTGTGTTGCCCGGTAACATTGAAAACGAGAACAGTCATGAAAGCGATTAGAACAAAAAACCGGATTTTATTTTGAAAGTGTTTCATATGATTTCTTTGAAAATTATGAAAGTGAAAATGATAAAAAACAAAACCCCGGTGATTGAAGCCGGAGTTTCACGAAAGAAATATGTTTTTAGATTATTAATCAGGAAAATAACCCCTGATAATTCCTCTTTTCGAGTCTTTTACAAAAAGCAGGATTTCGTCCCTTTCGAGGGAAGCGGGCATTTCGGCCTCAATAATCTCAACCGCCTGCGATGTGTTTAATCCTTTTTGGTAGATGTAACGGTAAATGTCCTGCACCTCGCGGATTTTCTCGTTCGAATAGTTCCTGCGGCGAAGGCCGATGGAATTGATTCCCACATAAGAGAGCGGTTCGCGGCCGGCTTTGATAAACGGCGGAACGTCTTTTCTTACCAGCGAACCGCCGGCAATCATTACATGCTTTCCAACATGGCAAAACTGGTGAACGGCCACCATTCCGCCCAAAATTGCATAATCGTCAACAATTACTTCGCCTGCCAACTGGGTGTTGTTTACAAGAATTACGTTGCTGCCCACAATACAATCGTGTGCAATGTGCACATAGGCCATAATCAGGTTATTGCTTCCCACAACTGTTTTGCCGTTGGCCACGGTTCCCCGGTTAATGGTTACAAATTCGCGGATGGTGTTGTTGTCGCCAATTTCGAGGGTGGTATATTCGCCCCTGAATTTTAAATCCTGGGGAATTGCGCCAATTACCGCTCCGGGGAAAATCCGGCAGTTTTTGCCGATTCTTGTTCCGGGCAGAATGGTAACACTCGAACCAATCCGTGTTCCTTCTCCAATCACAACGTCCTGATCGATGGTTACGAATGGTTCAATAACAACGTTATCTGCTACTTTAGCATCAGGATGAACGTATGCTAATGGTTGTTTCATCATGGTGTATTAACTAATTTCGTTTTGTTTTACAATTTGTGCCATAAACTCACCTTCGGCAACAATTTTATCACCCACATAGGTTACGCCCTTCATGTTGGCAATTCCTCTCCGAATGGGCGAAACTAAGGTTAATTTAAAAATCAACGTATCGCCGGGGACAACTTTCTTTCTGAATTTAACATTGTCGATACGGACAAAATAAGTGGAGAATTTACCAACCATCTGGCTTAACACCAGCAACCCCCCTGTTTGCGCCATTGCTTCAACCAGTAAAACGCCCGGCATCACAGCTTCGTCGGGGAAATGCCCCTGGAAAAACTGTTCGTTAAAAGTAACGTTTTTAATCCCAACTATTTCATTGTCGGTTTTTGCAATTATTTTGTCAACCAGTAAAAACGGGTAACGGTGGGGTAAAAGTTCTTTTATTTGACTGACGTCTAATACCGGCGTTTTATTGGGGTCGTATTCCGGAGCACTTTCCTGGGCTTGCAATATGCTTTTTTTCAGGGCTTTGGCAAATAGTGTATTTGGTCCGTGACCCGGTTTCGAAGCAATTATTCTTCCCTTTATATGTTTTCCGCACAGGGCCAAATCGCCAATTACATCGAGTAACTTGTGGCGGGCACATTCGTTGTCGAAATGTAATTCGAGGTTATTCAAAATCCCCTGCGGTTTAACTTCAACATGTTTGTGATGAAATAAATCGGCCAGACGATCAAGTTCCGCCTGACTGATATCTTTGTCGATAATCACAATTGCATTATCCAGATCACCCCCTTTAACAAGGTTATGACTGAGTAAAAATTCAAGTTCGTGTAAAAAAACAAAAGTACGGCAACTGGCAATTTCAGTTTTAAAATCTTTGATTGAATTTAAAGTGGCATACTGGTTATTCAGTACTTTCGATTTAAATGAAATGTTAACATTCAAACGAAAATCATCATCGGGCAATGCAACAATTTCAGAACCTGATTTTGGGTCGAATATTTCAATTTTTTCCTTGATGACAAAATATTCACGTTCAGCATCCTGTTCAACAATTCCTGCTTTTTCAATTGCCTTTACAAAATAAATTGAACTGCCGTCGATAATTGGCGCTTCTTCATTGTTAACTTCAATTAATACGTTGTCGAGGTCCATACCAACCAGCGCCGCCAGTGCATGTTCTATTGTTCCTATTCTGGCGCCGTTTTTCTGGAGCAGTGTGCCTCTCGAAGTATCGACCACCAAATCAACATCGGCTTCAATAATAGGTTGGTTTTCAAGATCGATTCGCTTGAATTTAAATCCATGGTTAACGGGGGCGGGCAAAAAGTTCATTGTAACATCCACTCCGGTATGCAATCCTTTTCCATGAATTGTAAACGAACTTGCCAGCGTTTTTTGTTTTACCTCCATCCCTAATCTGTGTTTTCTGAATTTTTTATCTGTTGTTTTAAAGATTTCATTTCCTTTTGAAGTTGAATTACTTCATCGCGAAGTTTTGGAAGGTTTTTGTAAACGGTAATTATTCTGATGGCGTCGCTGATGTTTACGGCGGGCGAACCGAGGATTACCTGACCGGCTTTTACCGATTTTGCCACACCCGACTGTGCGCCAATGGTTACATTATCGCCAATGGTAAGATGGCCTGCCAGGCCAACCTGCCCTCCAAATTTACAGTTTTTACCAACTTTGGAAGTTCCGGCCAAACCCGATTGTGCCGCAATTACTGTGTTTTCGCCAATTTCGCAATTATGGGCCACCTGAACCAGGTTATCAATTTTACTTCCTTTCCTGATAATGGTTGAACCCATGGTTCCGCAATCAATGGTTGAATTAGCGCCAATTTCAACATCGTCTTCCAAAACGGCATTCCCGATTTGCGCTATTTTTTTGTAGGTTCCGTCTTCAAGAGGCGCAAACCCAAATCCATCGGAGCCAATTACTGCTCCCGAGTGAATGATACAACGGTTGCCAATCACAGAATCGTCGTAAATTTTAGCGCCGGCATAAATGATACAGTCATTGCCAACAGTTACATTATCGCCAATAAAAACCTGGGGATAGATTTTTGAGTTGTTGCCAATTTTCGAATTTTTACCGGCGTAAGCAAAAGCTCCAAAATAAATGTCTTTTCCAACAGAAGCGGATTGGTCGATGTAACTGGGCTGCTCAATTCCGGTTTTTAACGATGATTTGGCCTGCATGTACAAATCTAGCAACGAGGCAAATGCCTGGTAGGCATCATCAACTTTAATCAATGTAGCGTTAACATTTTCTTTTGGCACGAAACTTTTATTAACAAGCACCACCGAAGCGTTGGTTGTGTAAAGAAAATTCTCGTATTTCAGATTAGCCAGAAATGCTAAAGTGCCTGGTTTTCCCTCTTCTATTTTCGAAACGTTTGATACCTTAATGTCTTCATTTCCAATAATTTCCCCGTTTAGAAATTTGGCAATGTCTGTAACTTTAAAATCCATTATCTGTTTTTTAGGCGGTGCAAATATAACGCTAAACTAATTAATGTCCAATTCTTTCGGATAACACAAAAAATACTTGCGGATTGTTTTTGTCAGCGCATTTAAATTCATATCCGAAGCCTGCTGCATATCTTTTGTTTTTCCGGTTTTATCTAAAACAAGAATTTTCTCATTGTGTTTATTGTATGCGTTATTTGTTATTTCGCCGGTCATCAGAAAATATTTCGAAAGGGCTTTGTCTCCGGTAATATCGCGTGTAATTATTTCAAGAATTTTTTCCTCTGTTTTTTTTGTCACAGGTTCAGTCTGAAGCTGGATTTTAAACAGTTTCCGGTTGTTCAGGCTTTTGGCGAGCGATGAAAGAACCAAATCGGGGTGCGACTGCCACTCTTTTATCGAGATTGAAATGTCGTTGTCGTCTAAAACAGAGTACCAGTCTAAAACAGTTTTCCCGTCAACCACTGTATTTTTTTTGAAATCACCGGGGCTGAAATTATTTTCAAGGAATATTTTAAGCGCAGGTGTTGAATAAATTGGAACACCGGCAATTGCAAGTTCTTTGGCTCTTTTTAAAACGTTGATTAAAAGGCTTTCGGCCGAAACAACTGTTTTATGCAGATAAACCTGCCAGTACATCAATCGCCTTGAAATGAGGAATTTTTCGATAGAATAAATTCCCTTTTCGTCAACAACCAACTGATCATTCCAAATGTTGAACATTTTAATAATCCGCTCAACACCAACAGTTCCCTCGGCAACACCGGTAAAAAAACTGTCGCGGTTCAGATAATCGAGCCTGTCCATATCAAGTTGGCTTGAAACCAGTTGATGTAAAAATCGCTTTTTGTATTTATTGGTAAAAATCTGTATTGCCAGGTTCAGTTTGCCCTCAAAATGCTCGTTTAACCGGTTCATCAGCAAAAGCGAAATTTCTTCGTGCGAAATTTCAACCAGCGTATTTTCCAAAACATGCGAAAACGGGGCATGGCCAATATCGTGAAGGAGAATAGCTGCCGTAACCGCTTCTGCCTCGGCATCGGTAATTTCATGTCCTTTCAGCCGGAGTGCAGAAACTGCCTGACGCATCAAATGGCTGGCGCCCAGGGCATGTTCAAAACGCGAATGGTTGGCGCCCGGAAAAACAAGGTAGGAAAGCCCCAGTTGTTTTATTCTTCTTAACCGCTGAAAAACAGGGTGTTCAATTAAATCAAAAATTATTTCTGATTGAAGATTAATGAAACCCAAAACAGGGTCGTTAATTATCTTTTTCTTATTTATTTGTTGTTGAATCACAAATTCGTTGTTCAGATTTTTCAAAAGTATAAAACTTTAACAAACTAAATACAAGCAACTTGTTTTTTGAGGGCAGGGGATGTGCTAAACTGGTAAAAGTTGTTTTTCACAGTATTAAGCTGATATTATTTATTCTTTAAAATCAACAGGTTATATGTACACAGGTATTTGTGTGTATTGGAAAATTTATTATTTTTGCGAAGATTTTTCTAAAACGTGTTTTTAGGGGGCCTCTGGTTCCCTATTTTGTTAGATATAAGTAATGATTGACAGTGATTTAGTTAAAAAATTGGTTGAAGAAAGACTGGACGACAAAATGTTTCTGGTAGAAATTACCGTGAACGAAAGAAACGTAATAAACATTTATGTTGACAGTTACGATGGATTAACCATCGACCAGTGCATTAACATTAGCCGGCATGTGGAACACAGTCTCGACAGGGATGAGGAAGATTTCGAACTTCAGGTTTCGTCGCCCGGTTTGTCAGCAAAATTTAAAGTAAAAGAGCAATATTATAAATATGTCGGGCGGCCGGTTGAAGTGGTTACTACTGACAATGTTGAACTTGAAGGTGTTATTTTAAGTGCAGCAGAGGAAGGAATAATACTTGAAACGTCAGCACGCGAACTGGTGGAAGGACATAAAAAGAAACAGTTGGTTGTTAAACAACATCATTTAAAATTCGAAGAAATAAAAAGTGCGACAGCAGTTATTTCATTTAAATAAAAGATTTGAAGTATGGAAAATATTAATCTGATTGATTCATTTGCTGAATTCAAGGAGTTGAAAAACATCGACAGGGCAACGATGATGAGTGTTATTGAAGATGTATTTCGCAGTGTGCTGATCAGACAGTTTGGAACCGACGAAAATTTCGATGTAATTATTAATATCGATAAAGGCGACTTCGAAATCTGGAGAAACAGGATTGTTGTTGAAGACGACCAGATTGAAGATCCAAATGCGCAGATTACTTTAACCGACGCATTAAAAATCGACAGCGATTACGAAGTTGGCGAAGAAGTTACCGACGAAGTAAAATTTATTGACTTTGGAAGAAGGGCGATATTAAATCTCAGGCAAAATCTGGCCAGCAAAATTCTGGAACTCGAAAAAGATCACATTTACGGTAAATACAAATCGAAAATCGGCGATATTGTTACCGGCGAAGTTTACCAGGTTTGGAAAAAGGAAATACTTATTCTGGATGATGAAGGAAACGAACTGATACTTCCAAAATCGGAACAAATCCCGTCAGATTATTTCAGAAAGGGCGACAACGTTCGGGCAATTGTTTATAAAGTGGAACTGCGAAACAACAATCCGCTAATTATATTGTCGCGCACCGCACCTGTTTTCCTCGAAAGATTATTCGAACTTGAAATACCTGAAATTTTCGACGGGCTGATAACCATTAAAAAGATAGTTAGGGTTCCCGGCGAACGTGCCAAAGTTGCAGTTGAATCGTACGACGAAAGAATTGACCCGGTTGGCGCCTGCGTTGGTATGAAAGGTTCGCGAATACACGGAATTGTGCGCGAACTCAGAAACGAAAATATCGATGTTATCAACTATTCTGCCAATAACCAGTTGTTTATAAAACGTGCTTTGAACCCAGCGAAAATAAATTCGATTAAAATTGTTGAAGACCAAAAAAGGGCTGAAGTTTATCTCAGACCGGAAGAGGTTTCGCTGGCCATTGGAAAGGGAGGTTTAAACATACGGCTGGCAAGCCAGTTAACCGGATACGAAATTGATGTTTACCGCGAAATGGAAGAGGACGATGAAGATGTGAACCTCGATGAATTTGGCGATGAAATTGAAAGCTGGGTTATCGACGCATTAAAGGCAATCGGCTGCGATTCAGCTAAAAATGTACTGAATATTTCCAGGGCTGAACTCATTAAACGTACCGATTTGGAAGAAGAAACAATAGACGAGGTACTCAGGATATTAAAATCGGAATTTGAATAAACCTGTTAATTGATAGGTGCAAGTTGGGTTTTTATTAATATTGCACCTAAAATTCAACAGAAACATATAGAAAAGAAAAAGGATTTTTATGGTAGATGGCAACACAATCAGACTTAGTAAACTTACAAGAGAATTCAATGTAGGGGTACACACCATTGTTGAATTTTTACATAAAAAGGGATTTGATATTGACTCGAATCCCAATACTAAGGTTTCTGCGGAAGCTGTGCAACTTCTTGAAAAAGAGTTTAAAGTCGATCTTTCCATTAAAAAGGAATCGGAGAAAATCAGCTTAAAAAGTCATCGTCCAAAAAAAGAAAGCATTTCTATTGACGACCTTGACGATTATGAAGATGAGGAAACAGAAGAAAAACCAGCTCCTAAAGTTGCTCCTGAAAAGAAAGAAACAAAAGTAGAGGAAGTGGTTATCCCGGTTGAGAAAATCGAGAAGTTTAAGGTGATTGGAAAAATTGACCTGAGTACTTTAAACAAACCAAAAAAGAAAGTTACTGTTGAGAAAAAACCGGAACCTGTGGTTGTTGTGCCAAAAGTTGAGAAACAGCCGGAACTGAAAGTTGAAAAACAACCCGAGCCTAAAATTGAAAAGGAACCGGAAATTAAGAAGCCTGTAATTCAGGAAAAGAAAGTGGAAGAGCCGGTTCAAAAAGCTCCGGAACCAGTAACACCGGAAAAAGAAACGACACCCGAAGCTGAAATATATGTTCATAGTCCCCGCGTATCCAAAGTAGAAGAGGTTAAAGTGGTGGGAATGATTGATTTGGGAAATATCAATCAAAGAACCCGCCCGGCCAAAAAATCGAAGGAAGAAAAGGAAAAAGAGCGCAAGGAACGCAACAGGGTAACCGTAAATAAGCAAACCTCGGAAAAGCCAAAAGTTGAAGGAAAGAAAGAGGATAATAATTTGCTTAAAACTCAGGTGGTAAAATTAACCGGGCCTACAGTTTTAGGTAAAATTAATCTGCCCGATGAAAGAAAAGAACAAGGGGAACAGAGCAATAATCGTAAGAAACGCAGAAAACGAATTACGAAGGAAAATGGCAAAGTTACTGTTGAACGTAAACCGGGCGACAAGCCAAAAGGAAATTTTGTTGTAAATAAACAGGTGCCGGGCCAGAGCCAGGGACAAGGCCAGGGTTTAGGCGGGAAAAAGAAACGCCTGCTTAAAAAAGAGGTAAACGAAGAAGATGTACAAAAGCAAATTAAAGATACACTTGCCAGGTTAACCTCGAAAGGAAAATCAAAAGGGTCGAAACACCGTCGCGATAAAAGGGCTGTATATAACGAACGTATGCAGGCCGACATGGAACAGCAGGAAAAGGACAAAAGTATTCTGAAAGTCACTGAATTTGTCTCTGTTGCCGAGTTTGCAACCATGATGAATGTTAGCGTTACTCAGGTTATCTCTTCTTGTATGAGCCTCGGTTTGTTTGTTTCAATCAATCAGCGTCTTGATGCCGAAACACTTTCGGTTGTGGCCGACGAATTTGGTTTCAAAGTTGAATTTGTAAGTGTCGAAATTCAGGAAGCTATTGATTCAGAAGAAGATAAAGAAGAAGATTTGCTGCCTCGTTCACCCATTGTAACGGTAATGGGGCATGTTGACCACGGAAAAACTTCTTTACTCGATTATATCCGCAGTACAAACGTAATCGCCGGCGAAGCGGGTGGTATTACACAGCACATTGGAGCTTACCATGTTAAACTGGAGGATGGCAGAAAAATCACTTTCCTCGATACACCTGGTCACGAAGCTTTTACTGCCATGCGTGCCCGCGGAGCTCAGGTTACCGACATTGCAATTATTATTGTGGCTGCCGACGACAATGTGATGCCTCAAACTGTTGAAGCAATTAATCATGCTGCAGCAGCAGGTGTACCAATTGTTTTTGCAATTAACAAAATTGACAAACCGGGCGCAAATCCCGAAAAAATAAAAGAGGCCCTGGCCAACATGAATTACCTTGTTGAAGAGTGGGGCGGAAAATACCAGTCACACGATATTTCAGCCAAACAGGGAATTGGTGTTTCAGAGTTGCTCGAGAAAGTACTCCTTGAAGCAGAAATGCTCGACCTGAAAGCCAATCCGGATAAAAATGCCCACGGTACAATCATCGAATCATCGCTCGATAAAGGACGCGGTTATGTGGCAACTTTGCTGGTGCAGGGAGGAACGCTGAAAGTTGGCGATATGATTATTGCCGGCCAGCATTACGGACACGTTAAAGCAATGTTTAACGAACGCAACCAAAAAGTTGATAAAGTTGGGCCTGCCGAACCTGCAATAATTCTTGGATTGAGCGGCGCTCCGCAGGCAGGCGACAGGTTTAACGTGATGGATAATGAGCGGGAAGCCCGGAATATTGCCAACAAACGAGAACAATTGGCACGCGAACAGGGACTTAGAACTCAAAAACATATTACTCTCGACGAAATTGGCCGACGCATTGCCATTGGAAACTTCCAGGAACTTAACCTTATTGTAAAAGGTGACGTTGATGGTTCAATTGAAGCGCTTTCCGATTCGTTAATAAAACTCTCAACCGAAGAAATTCAGGTAAATATTAAACACAAAGCAGTGGGTCAGATTTCTGAATCGGATATTCTTTTGGCCGCAGCATCTGAAGCTATTGTTATCGGATTTCAGGTTCGTCCGTCGTTAAATGCACGCAAACTGGCCGAAAAAGAGCAGATTGATGTTCGTTTATATTCAATTATTTACGATGCAATCAACGAAATCAGGGCTGCAATGGAAGGTATGTTATCGCCCGAAATTAAGGAAGAAATACTGGGAACTGTTGAAGTGCTCGAAGTGTTTGAAATTACCAAAGTAGGTAACATTGCAGGTTGTATCGTTCGCGACGGTAAAATAAGCCGGAACTCAAGAATACGTGTTATCCGCGATGGAATTGTAATTTACACAGGTACTCTGGGCTCACTGAAGCGCTTTAAAGATGACGTAAAAGAAGTGAAAAACGGATATGAATGCGGATTAAATATCGATAAATTCAACGATATAAAAATTGGCGACCATATTGAAGCATTTCACGAAGTTGAAGTTGCAAAACAACTTTAATAATAAAATACAAACTGAAAAGGCCGGAAATCCCGGCCTTTTTTGATCTGAAAAGATTCAAAAAACAAGGTTATTAACAATCAGTGTTTCATTTAAAAAGCTGAAAAGCAATTCTTTTGATTTTTCGATTGTGTAATTTTGAGGCAAAATTTGGGGATGTGCATATTTTCGGTTGAACCACAATTCAGTCGGGAAGCGATTTTCTGCCAAAGTAAAGTATTGAATTATGAAAGGAAAACTGATCGTTGTAATCGCCCTGTTTTTGGCAATCATTGTTGCCGCAGTTTTTTATTTCACAAAAACTGAAAATACATTTTTCAAGGATACTTCGTTGTACACGGCAGTTCCGGTTTCGGTTCCGGTTTTTATCGAGGTAAGTTCAATCAAATCGATACCGGTAAAAAATGCTGTTATTGAACAATTTTCAGGGTTGGAGAAAATTGGGCGCGTTACCGGCTGGATACAAAATCTGGATTCGATAATTAAAGAGAACAGTGAAATTCAGAATAGTTTGAGAAGTGAGCCGTTTATTGTTGCGCTGGGTTATATGGGCGAAAAAAACCTGACCCCGTTAATTATTCTGAAAGCCGAAAGCAACAACCGGCAACAGTCGCTCGGAAATCTTGCACGTGCATTGTATCCTGAAACTGAAAATACTTACAATGAAATTGATTACACCGGTTATAAAATTACTTCAGTTACAACGTCAAACAATGTAAATGTGCTCAATTATTGTTTTACTTCGGGTTTATATCTGGCCAGTTCAAACCTCGTTTTGGTGCAACAATCGTTACTTCAGTTAACAGAATCCGGAATTTCCGGCAACCCCGGTTTTATTAAGCTTAATAAAGCTGTTGAATCGCAGCCGGATATTTCAATTTATCTTAATCAAAGACTCTACCCCGATATTATTACCGAGTGGGTGAACAGCGCTTCAATTGAAGCTGTAAATGAATTTGGCGAAAATACCAGGCGAAACCATTACCGCAGTATTCAGAGTTTTAAAAAATATGCGTCATGGAGCCAGTTGGGCGCGGTGATTAAGAATCACGACCTTATTTTTAAAGGCAAAACTGTGGCAAATGATTCGCTAAATCAATTTCTGGCGGTTTTTAACGGGCAACTTCCGGTTCGCTCCCAGGCCGAAAATGTGCTGCCCGGCAACACGTCATTTTTTACCAGTTACACATTTTCAAACAAAAAACTGTTATTCGAAAAGATTGAAAGATATAATGCGCTTGGAGAAACCTTTTATAAACGCGAGGATTTAATCCGGAAAATTGAGCTTGATTTCAAAATTAAATTTAAGAATAAATTTCAGTCGCTTGTGAAAAACGAGATGATTGTGGCCAATACAAATATACCCGCCGACCCTGTAAATAAAACCACCCTCTTTTTACTCGAACTGGATAATAAATCGAAAGCCGAAAAGCAACTTGACACGATGCTGATGAATTATGCCCAGCGAAAAGAAATCACGGTTGAAGATTTGAAAACAACAATTTCGGTAAACGATAAAACCGATTTTACCATTTTTGAATTCCCCTTTCCTTCATTTCCGGGGATATGGCTGGGCAAACCATTTTCCGGAGCCCAGGCAAAATATGGGATTTTTTACAAGGATTTTCTGGTTTTTTGCAATACCGAAGAAGGATTGCAGGATTACCTGTACGAGTTGAACGAGAATAACACACTTTCAAAAAATCCGCGTTACCAGAGGGTTAAAGGCAATTCCGACAGTAAATCGAATATCAATACCTATGTTAATGCAGGGCGTAACCTGAATATGATGAACGAACTTTTTAATTCTGAAACCACAAAAAAAATAAATAAAAACAAAACGCTGGCAAGAAAAATATTAGCCCTGAACTGGCAGGTGAGCAGTGGGAAAGAAATTTTTACCAATACAATTTCAGTTTCGTTTGACGATGGAAAAACTGACGTTGAGGAAAACACTGAAAGCAAAGGAAGCAAAGTAGCCACCGGAAAAGTGGAAAATACCGGAGACAGGCAAACTACGTGGCAATGCAGAATTGGCAATGCGCTAATCACCAAACCTGTTTTTACCGTGAATCACCTCGAAAGGGAAAACCGCGAAATCATTGTTCAGGATAAATCGAATAAACTTCATCAAATCAGTAACGACGGCACTATTCGATGGAGCATCGAACTTGAAGGGCCAGTGATGAGCGAAATCTTCCAAATCGATTATCTGGCCAACGGAAAACTTCAATACCTGTTCAGCACCAAAAACAAACTATATATTGTTGACAGAAATGGAGTTAACCTTGAGAATTTCCCGGTTACGTTCCCATCGCCGGCAACCAATGGCGTAAATGTGCTCGATTACGACAATAACCGTATTTACAGGTATTTTGTGGCTTGCAGCGACAAAAAGATTTATGCTTACGACAAGGAAGGAAAATTAATGACAGGATGGAATTTTGAAGGAACCAAAACTGCGGTAACAACACCGGTTCAGCATTTCAGGATTGGCGGTAAGGATTACATTGCATTTAAAGATAAACACAAGATTTACATTCAAAACCGTAAAGGCGAACCTGTTGCAAAAACTTCGGCAGAATTTGAGAATTCGCGAAACCCTTTAATGCTCAGCATTGGCGGAAAACCCAAAATTGTGGCAACCGACACCAAAGGAACCATTTATTACATCGACTTCGACGGAAACTACACCGAAATGAAAGTGGGCAAATTTGGCAGCAACCACTTTTTTAAAACCGACGATTTGAATGGCGACAATAAACCCGAGTTTATTTTTACCAATGGAAAAGAATTGACGGTAACCGATGAAAATGGTACTGTTTTGTTCACCCAAAAGTTTGCCAATACAATTCAGAATGAACCCAATATTTACAGGTTTGGCCCGAAACAGAAAAAAATCGGGGTGGTTGATGCAAAAGCCAGCCGGATTTATCTGTTTGATATTACCGGACAACCGCATCCGGGATTTCCGTTGCAGGGAGCAACAGAATTCAGCATTGGTAAACTGACTCAGAAATCGGATAAACTCAATTTAATTGTGGGAAGCAAAGGGGGGAATTTGTACAACTATACGCTGGATTAACTTTTCTCAAAAATATAAATAACCGAGCTACATTTTGCTGGATTGACAAGACTTTTCAGCCAGGAAATTTTCCCGAAGTAAATTCCTTTTATTAAGGCAAGTTTCGATTTTTTGTATTTCTCGCTCAGCAGCGAAACATAAAACGAATCGAAAGGCATTGTGTGCAGTGAAGCCAGTTTAAAGCCATGTTTTTCGCCAAGCCGTTTCATTTGTTTCGGGGCAAAATGCCAGATGTGGCGCGGTACATCGTAAGCTGCCCAAAATTCTTTGTAATGTTTTGCATCGGTCGAATCGTGATTTGGAACCGCGATAATCAGTTTCCCCTTTTCTTTTAAAAGCCGATGGAAGGTTTCCATATTCTTATTAATCAGGTGAATGTGTTCCAAAACGTGCCAAAGTGTAATAACATCGAAACTTTTATCTTTCAACGTAAAGAGATTTTCCGACGGAAGATTTTCGAGGTTGAACTCCTTTTTTGCAAAATCGCGGGCATCGCTGCTTTTTTCAGTTCCGGTAACCTGCCAGCCCTTTTCTTTCATTTCATTCAGAAAAAAACCAGTACCGGTACCAACATCAAGAATTTGTCCGGATTTTAGTGAAGTGGCTTTTTCAATTAGCCTCCTTTTCCGGCCAAGCATATATTTACGCACCGCATGATAAACCGAATTTATCAGCCCTTTTGCCGTGTTCGAATGTGAAATGTATTCTTCCGACTGGTAATACCGTCCGATATTTTCTTCGTCCTCAATGTTTTCGGTAATTTTAAAACCACACGAACTGCATTGTTTAATACTGAATTTTTCGCCCGAAACAAAAAAATCGGTACAGATTAAAAAAGGCGCGAAAGAGTTTCCATCGCAAACCGGACAATACTGAACGTTAAATTTTGGCATTTTTCTGAAATTTGGCGCAAGTTAATATTTCCGTGTTTTTTATTCCTGAATTTAAAAAATGAATTTTTAAAAGATAAGGTTAATAAGGTTAGTTATCTTGTTTAATTTCAGGCTACTAAGGTTTAAGAATAAAAATAAAGTTTTAACTCTTTTTTGAATTTTTATCAATAAAAAACCACGAAAATCATTATCTCCGTGGTTGAATTATTTAGTGAATAGTCATTCTTTTCTTTCACCCTTAGGGTAGGTAGGGTGCGACTTCCTTAAATAATCAGCATCGCATCCCCGTATGTGCCAAAGCGATAATCCTCTTTCAACGCTGTACGGTATGCTTCCATCACAAAATCGTATCCGCCAAAAGCGGCCACCATCATCAGCAAAGTAGAGTAGGGCAGGTGAAAGTTTGTAATCATCGAGTTGGCAACGCTGAATTCGTATGGAGGAAATATGAATTTGTTGGTCCAGCCTTCAAACGGGTTCAAATATCCCTGTGTTGAAACCGAACTTTCCATGGTGCGAATAACGGTTGTGCCAACGGCGCAGATGTTCTTTTTCATGTCTTTGGCGGCGTTCACAATTTTGCAGGCTTCATCTGTAATCCATATTTGTTCCGAATCCATTTTGTGTTTTGTTAAATCTTCAACGTCAACACTGCGGAAGTTTCCCAATCCAACATGCAGGGTGAGGTAAGTAAAGTTCACCCCTTTTATTTCGAGCCGTTTTAATAGTTCGCGGCTAAAGTGCAGCCCGGCAGTTGGTGCTGCCACTGCGCCTTCGTGTTTGGCGTAAATGGTCTGGTATCTTTCTTTATCTTCGGGTTGAACCGGGCGGTTAATAAATTTTGGCAGCGGGGTTTCACCCAGTTCGTACAATGTTTTTTTGAATTCGTCATACGGCCCGTCGAACAAAAAACGAAGTGTACGGCCGCGCGAGGTTGTGTTGTCGATAACTTCGGCAACCAGCAAATCATCTTCGCCAAAATACAGTTTGTTTCCAATCCTTATTTTTCGGGCGGGGTCAACCAAAACATCCCAAAGCCGCTGTTCGCGGTTTAATTCACGTAACAGAAAAACTTCTATTTCGGCGCCGGTTTTTTCCTTATTGCCATACAAACGGGCAGGGAAAACCTTGGTATTGTTAAATACCATTACGTCTTTATCATCGAAATAATCGAGTACGTCTTTAAATAATTTATGTTCAATGGAACGTTTGGCACGATTTAATACCATTAACTTCGATTCGTCCCTGTTACTGGTAGGGTGTAACGCAATTTTTTTTGAATCCAATTCAAACTTGAACTTTGATAGTTTCATATAATATTCCTTTTTTTAAGTCACTAAGTTAACGCCGTATCTTTCAATTGGTTTCAAACAGGCTTAAATTTTCTGTAAAATAATCAACAGACATGGCATTTTCAATCTTAAAATCTCCGATTCGCGTTCGTTGTAAACCTGTTAAATAAGCTCCACATTTAAGTTCTGCTCCAATATCGCGGGCCAGCGAACGTATGTAGGTTCCTTTGCTGCAAACAATCCTTATGTTCACAGTTGGCAACTTGCATAAAATCAGTTCCAGTTCACTAATAACAATTTTTTTGGGTTGAAGTTTTAAAGATTCTCCTTTTCGTGCATATTCAAACGCTCTTTTACCTTTAACCTTAACCGCAGAAAAAACCGGTGGAATCTGTTCTGTTTCCCCATCGAATTTTTTAAGGGCCGATAAAACGAGCTCTTCGGTAACATGCGAGTAATCTTTGCTGCTGTCCTCTTCAGTTTCCATATCAAACGAAGGTGTTGTAGCTCCAAGCCGAATGGTGGCCAGGTATTCTTTTTCCTGCAACTGAAGGGCTTCAATTTGTTTTGTAGCTTTACCGGTGCAAAGAATCATCAGTCCTGTTGCAAGCGGGTCAAGTGTTCCGGCATGACCTACTTTCAGCTTCTTTACGCCTGTTTTACGATACAATGCATTCCGCACTTTACTTACCAAATCGAATGATGTCCAGTGGAGGTCTTTATTAAATAATAAAACCTCGCCATTGATAAAATCATAAGATTTTTTGAACTCCGACATCTGTAATTACCTAAAATTCAGTATTTTGCATGATTTTTGCAAAAATCAGGCTGCAAAGATAGCAATAACGCTAATAAACAGAACAGGAAATTGTGAAATTAATTGTTGTTTTTAGGTTTTTTCATGATGGCATAAATTTCAAAAGCGAAACCAAACAACAAAACCATTGGGGCAAGTGTAATACGACGGAAACTAAAAATATCGGGATTAAAAACATTTGGGTCGTTGCTTTTTCCGCCTGCCATTAAAATAAATCCAATAACAATTATTGCGAATCCGATTGCCATAAGTTTGTAATTTTCTTTACCTAATGCAAAACCGGCGGTTTCTTTTATCTCTTTTTTAGCCATTTTCAATTATTTAATGTGGTAAAGATAATTAATAAAACATTTCATCAAATTTCATCCCCAGGAATTTGTTCACTGCAAAGTAGGTGGACAGGTATGAGAAAATTACACCAAGAATAAATACAGTGCCAAAAACAATCCCGGTAGGATAAATGATTTCAGCCGATATCAAACCTTGTAACTCATTTCTGTACAGATAAATGCCGGTTAAAATAATAGCGCTGGCAATAAACGATCCGTAAAAACCCATCAGCAAACTTTGTTTGAGGAAAGGCTTTCGTATAAAAGAATTACTGGCTCCAACCATTTGCATGGTATTAATGGTAAAACGCTGCGAATAAACCGAGATGCGTATGGTATTATTGATTAGCGCAACGAAAATAATGGTTAACAAGGCGCTGATTACCAGCACGAAAAAGGTTATTTTTTTAATATTCTCGTTTATAATCTGAACCAGGTCTTTCTGATAATATACTTCTTTTACCTGAGGATAGGCCAGAAACTTTTTTTCAAGCAATTGCAAACTGTCAGTATCGGTGTAATTTGCAAACAACTTAACTTCTATTGATTCAAACAACGGATTAAACCCCAGAAATCCGGTAAAATCTTCGCCCAGTTGTTCTGTTAATTCTTTGCTTGCAGTTTCCTTGTCAATATAGCGGGTCGATTTTACATAGCTGCTTTTATTCAGGTTTTCCTGAAGTTTTTTCACTGCATCGGGTTTAATATTATCATGCAAAACCAGGGTAAACCCAATTTTCTCACGCACATAATCAGATAATTGCCGGCCATTTACCAATATCAACCCAAGCAGCCCCAACATGGTTAGAACCAGCGAAATGCTTATCAACGAGGTAATCCACGAATTGAAAACCCGTTTTTTTAATCTTTTTGGTTTTGTCTCTTTAATTGCCATTTTGCGAATAATTAATAACGCTCAGCCATCAACCGACAAAAGTAAAAAAAATGACGGTTTATGAAAATGTAATCCATTAACAACGATTTAATAACCCGAAAAATTAATTGTTATTTTTTGGAAATATGAAAAAAGGGAATACTTTTGCAGTCCCGATTATTATCCTTAATTATAAGGAGTGTAAATAGTTGATTTTCTTTGCTTTTAAGATGTTTGTTAATATTATTCCGTTGCGATAAATATCTGACAGGTGGATGAATCACAAGTTTTGAATAAAAAAAATAATATAAAGTGGACACACTTAGTTACAAAACAATTTCGGCCAACAAAGCCACTGCCAATAAAGAGTGGGTAGTTGTAGATGCCGATGGACAGGTTTTAGGACGTTTGGCCAGTAAAGTAGCCAAAATCCTGAGAGGAAAGAACAAATCAAATTTTACTCCACATGCTGATTGTGGTGATAATGTAATTGTCATTAATGCTGAAAAAGTGGCTTTAACCGGTAAAAAAATGAGTGACAAGGTTTATATCCGTCACACAGGCTATCCGGGAGGACAACGGCAGCAAACAGCAACTGAAGTAATGGCTAAATTCCCTGAACGACTGGTTGAAAAAGCAGTAAAAGGAATGTTGCCAAAAAACAGTTTGGGCAGAAAGTTATACACTAACTTACATGTGGTAATTGGCGCTGAGCACAAATATGAAGCTCAAAAACCAAAAGTTGTTGATTTAAATACGATTAAATAGGCAAGATGGAATTAGTAAATTCATTAGGACGTAGAAAAACAGCAGTTGCCCGCATTTACCTGAATGAAGGTAAAGGTAACATTACGATTAACAACAGGGAGTTTAAAGAATACTTCCCATCGCTTTCGCTGCAGTACATAGTTTTGCAGCCGTTAAATCTGATTGGAGTTCCGGAAAAATACGATATCAAAGTAAACCTCGACGGCGGTGGTCCAACAGGACAGGCAGAAGCTTTGCGACTGGCTATTTCGCGCGCTTTGGTTGAAATTGATGCCGAAGCAAGGAAAGAGTTGAAAGCTGCAGGTTTTCTTACCCGTGATCCCCGCGAAGTGGAACGTAAAAAACCGGGACAACCAAAAGCAAGGAAACGTTTCCAATTCTCAAAACGTTAATATTAGTTATTCATTATATGGATCTAAAACGGTTGAGACTCCCGGATTCCGGGGCTACTCAATGGTTGCTTTTAGGAACATAGAAAAAGTAAAAAGATGCCAAGAACAAATTTTCAGGAGTTATTAGATGCAGGTGCACATTTTGGTCACCTCAGAAGAAAGTGGAATCCAAATATGGAACCATACATTTTTATGGAAAAAAATGGAATCCACATTATTGATCTTCAAAAAACAATAGTAAAAATTGACGAAGCCGCTGCTGCAATTAAACAAATTGCAAAATCGGGCCGTAAAATTTTATTTGTAGCAACAAAAAAGCAAGCCAAAGACCTGGTTTCAGAATTGGTAACATCGGTAGGAATGCCTTACGTTACTGAGCGCTGGCCCGGTGGTATGCTTACCAACTTTCCAACAATCAGGAAAGCAGTAAAGAAAATGGTGTCAATCGACAGGTTGGCAAAAGATGCTGCCTGGGATAACCTTTCAAAAAGAGAAAAACTGCAGATTACAAGACAACATGCTAAACTCGAAAAGATGCTGGGAAGTATTTCCGACCTTTCAAGATTGCCCGCAGCGTTGTTCATTGTTGATGTTATGAAAGAACGAATTGCAGTTCGCGAAGCTCAACGCCTTGGAATTCCGGTGTTTGCAATGGTTGATACAAATTCAAATCCTGATGATGTTGATTTTGTAATCCCGGCAAACGATGATGCTTCACAGTCGATTAAACTCATTGTTGGCATTATGACAGATGCCATTCGCGAAGGATTGAGCGAACGCAAAGTGGAAAAAGATGTTGTTGAAGCTGACGAGGAAGAAGAAGCTCCAAAAAGATCGAGAAGAAAAATAAAAGCAAGGGTCACCGATGAAGTTGAAGATACTGACCTTGACCTCGATTAATTATTGTTTAAATAAGAATTAAAAACACTTTAAAGATATTCTATTATGTCGTTTACAACTGCCGATGTAGTTAAGTTACGTAAAGTAACCGGTGCAGGAATGATGGATTGCAAGGGTGCACTTGCCGATGCCGATGGTAATTTCGAAAGAGCAGTAGAAATTATCCGCGAAAAGGGAAAATTAGTGGCCAACAAACGTGCCGACAGAGATGCCGCCGAAGGTGTGGTTTTGGCAAAAGTTTCTGATGACAGAAAATTGGGAGCAATGATTGTTTTAAATTGCGAAACCGATTTTGTTGCTAAAAACGAAAATTTTGTTGCTTTCGCCGACAGTATTTTAATTACCGCTATGGCAAACAATGCCGATAGTTTGGAAACTGTTAAAAGTCTGATGCTTGAAGGAAGAACAATTGGCGACCAGGTAACCGAACAAACCGGTATAATTGGCGAAAAAATTGAGCTTTCATATTACAGCAAAATTGACGCGGAAACCGTTGTAAGTTATATTCACCCCGGAAACAAACTGGCTACGCTGGTTGGTTTTAACAAACCTGGTGTTGATGTTCAGCTTACCAAAGATGTGGCAATGCAGGTTGCCGCAATGGCTCCTGTAGCTCTTGATAAAGATTCTGTTTCGCAGGAAGTTATTGAAAAAGAACTTGCCATTGCCAAAGAAAAATTCCGTTTGGAAGGCAAACCCGAAGCCATGCTCGATAAAATTGCGCAGGGTGCGCTCCAGAAATTCTTCCAGGATTCTACCCTCTTAAACCAGACTTTTGTAAAAGATGGTAAAATTTCGGTAAAAGAATATCTGGTTCAAACCAATAAAGAACTTACAGTTACTGCATTCGACCGTTATTCGCTGAATGTGTAATTGAAAGAATAACAATATTAAGGAAAAGCTACTCGTTTATTCGGGTAGCTTTTTTTTTTGCCTTTTTTTGCCATGCTCTCACTATATGTTGTGGCAAACTGTGAGAGTATGACTAATTCATTTTGGTTGAAAGAAATTTTAATAGCTACATCTTACTGAATTTCTTAATGATACTTTCTCCCATATTACAATTTAGCTTTATGAAATAAATACCTGGCAATAGCTTCTGGATATCAATTGGGAAATGATTTAAATTTATTTCATTCCGACTAATCATTTTTCTTCCACTTAAATCAAATAATTCAAAAGAGGTAATCTGATTTTGTTTCCCGTCAATAGTGATTATTGTTCTTGCCGGATTTGGATAAAGATTAACCGATTGCGAAAGTTGTTCATCATTAATGCCTACTGAAAGATTTGATGCAATTGTCCAGTTTTCGGCCAGACTGTTGTCTGAATTAATATCTGTCAAATGCAGAAAATAACCGCCGCCATCGGCTTCAGCCGGCCAGGGTAAACTATCCAGATATCTTACTGAATCGATAACATTTCCAAAAGCATCGGCAAGCACAATTTTTTCAGATTTATTCGATAAATCCCTTGTAAAACTGCCAAAAGGAGCTAAACCATAAAATTGCAGAAATGACTTTTCATTTCCAGCGAGAATAATTTTTCCACCGCCGCTGATGGTTGAATTTGCCGGAAACTGATACGAAATCCCCAGTTCGCTGAAATAGAATCCGGTTAAGGTTAAAGTTTGGTTGCTATTGTTGGTGATTTCGATAAACTCCAGATCATCGCTTTTAAAATCACCGGCAGGCACGGGATGATAATTGATTTTTGAAATAACAAGCGGCGGAATTACCGGGTTTGCACATGCTGAATAGTTATTTAATCTTCCGTTAATCCAGTTAATCCGGTTTTGAAGCCACGATTTCATTTTGGCAATTTCTCCGCTTTGGTTTGGAACGGTTCCCCATCGCATATTTTCCCTAACAACAGCTTCAGAAATCAAACTGACCAGCCGGTCCATTCTTTCTGCGATTGTATTGTAATTTAAAGGGCTGTTTTCCGAAATCAGTTCCTGCCACCGTTTCGAGAGGTAGCATTTAAAAGTTGGGTTGTTATATAAATCTCTCCAGAATCTTGAACCTGTATTGTCGCTGTTATCGAATTGCCATACATAGTAATGGCTTCTGTTTAATCCCCAGCTAAATATATCGTTGCCATAAGTTAAATCGAAATCCCAAACCGGTCCGGCCCTTAATTTCCCATTCCTGTCTTTGTGAAAATAGGTGCTGTACTGGTAAGCATCGGCATTTGAAGCAAGTTCGTTGATTAACATGAAATCGACAAAAGTGGGAATATCAATAATTGAAGGGAAACCGTTGATAATCGACGCATTTTGGGCGGTTGCAGCATTTTGCAAAAGGGTAAACTGGCTACGGATATAATTATTTTGCTGCGAAGTAATTTCAGAAGGTTTCGGGTTGTCATGCAAATAACTGGTTGAACCGCTGTACGATTGCATCGTCCATGCAACGGGGTCACCGCCTGTGGTTTTATCGGCTTTGGTAACATAACCTCCCGACAAAGCGGGAAGTGTGTTGTCGTTATAGTTCATTTTAACAATGTTAATACGCGCATCATCTATTTTCAGTTTTTCCATGAAAATGTAAAGGCCTTTGTAGTCGCCGTTAATCACAACTTCGCAATATTCTCCCCGGGCAGCATAGTTTTCGGTACTGCGTGCCAAATCGTACGATAAGTAATTTCTGATCAGCGATGGATCAAACGCCAGCGAATTCAAAACCCAGTCGTTTTCTTTTGGCATTCCCAAAATACTGACATTGTTGTTGGTCGCGTTGTCCTCTTTAAGTGTGGTAAGCCCGTATCCCTTTTTCGGAAGTGTTTGTGATGATGAGCCTCTTTTTTCAATGGCTATCCGGCCGCTGTAGTTTAGATATTCCGGATTGTTTATATCTGATAAATAATTTCTTGAACCGTCGGGCCTGTAAATAATTTTCATGGTTGCCCCTATTTTAGGTTCATCGGGTATTTCATAAGGCCGCCCGGTACCTGGGTTGATATTGGTATTAATAATAACAATAGGCAAGTTGCTGCCGGTAAGTATTTGGGCGTCGCTGATTAACGCAAACAAAATTAAAAATGATATCAAAAGAAATAGCCTCATTATAAACTGTTAAGCTGACCAACCACGCTGTTTTAAATTGGTCAGATTCTCCATTATTTAATTCGAAAACCAAGAAATGCAGAGAACTGTATCATGTTAATTTCGTTGTAGGTTATTGGTACAACTTCGTTTGGCTTTGAAATAAACTGTGGAAAAAAGGATACTTCGAATGATGGTTTTATAAAATTATACTTTCTGGCATTGGGCTGAAATCCAATGATTGCGCCGTAATAAAACATCCCGTAAAAATCCTTGCCGTTTTCGTTTACATCAACTATTACCAGAGGCATTTCCTGGTTTAACCCGTAGGTGGTTTTTGTGCCTTTTGTTTTGGTAACAAAATGCATCCCGCCAACGGCGCCGCCATAAATAAAAGCTTCAGTTTTGCCTTGAAATTTTGCCTGGTAGAGAACTTTTACATAACCGTTGAAAGTTTGATGATTTAGTTTGAAATCTTTACCATCGGTTTGGTCGCCTCTGACTTCATGTTCCTGAAATAAATACCAGGCCACACCCGGATTGATACTCATTCTTGGCTTTAGTCTTACTTCAACCGGGAAAGGTTTTTCAAGCGAAAAAGTTGGAATATTGGTTGAAATGGTATGAAAATCAGTTCCTTCGCTGTCATCTTCGTCGAGAACATAAGGATACCCGACACTGAATTTTATAGCCGGACTTATCTGGCAAAAACTTGTGACAGAATATGCCAGCAGTGCGATAAGGATAAAAACACTTCTCATAACAGATGTATTGGTTTGTAAATCAGGTTAAAATTAGTTTTTTATTTCATAATTCAGATATCTAATTCAGCAAAAAGTCAAAAAAGGCTCGTGAAATTGTATTCAGCAATATGACCGGAACAGCAATCTAACTTAATACATAAGTAAAAACTGAAAAATCAGGCTTAATTTTTTAACTAAAATTTAAAAATCAGGCTTAAAATTTTAACTATAATTGGAAAATCAGGCTGAAATTTCTAAGTATATGTAAAAAGTTGCATGAATGTATCAATGAGATATAAGTAACCTAATTGAAAAGAGCTTATGGAAATGGATGTTTTATTTCTTTAAAAATGCTTTTCTTTTTATATTTTCGGCAAAATGCTTTTTTATGC
>Ga0351900_1100_pt1 | contig 25837 bp, 18 predicted proteins | sample BONcelHT113001D3_FD_205827 | JGI IMG/M metagenome (GOLD analysis project Ga0351900, IMG submission 205827) | Enriched cells from coal bed in the Powder River Basin, Montana, United States - BONCAT cells T11 rep1 HSBNCT.T11.300.1.D3 ...
GAATAATTCTCTTTTAAGAACAATTAGATTAGAAAAAAGTTTACAGTGGAAACAAATTTAGGTAATGTTGTGCGGAAACAAGTATTTACCGATTTGTAGATTAAACGCTCCTTGAATTTCATGACTTTGATTTTTATGCTTCAAAGTTACTGCTAAAGCTGTTTATCCCCCGTAGAATCCGATTAATCTTTGGTTAAGGGACGTTTAAAAAAATGTTAAACGTTGTGTCGGTCAGTTACTGATTCAGTCTGAAATTACTTTCAATTTCCTGAAAATTTCTTTAGGTATTTTTCCAGTTCTTCCGGTGAATATCTTTCTTTGGCGCTTTCCGGAATTTCAATACGCTGTTTTATTTTGGCAATTTCGCTGCCTTCGCTGAAACTGTTTTTACCATTTTTGTCTTTTTTGATGACAAAATGGTCGTACAAATCACCAGCCACTGTAAACGAATGATATTCCAGTTTATCCTGACTGACTGAAATATTCTGGTAAAGCTGAGTCATGGAAGCCACGCGGTCACTCCAGAAACTGGTGTTCAGCCCGTACATTTTGGGACCGGAAACCGATACTATATATAAAGGTGGATTTTTACCCTTTACCATAATGTTTTCAGTGTTAAAACCCCGGCAATAAGTATGATCGTGGCCGGCAAGTACCAAATCGACGTTGTATTTTTCGAGCAGGGGTTGCACTGCCGTTCGGTAACGCTCGTTATTTCTGCCCTGCGAACACGAATAAATGGGGTAGTGCGTAAAAAATATGGTCCAGCGGTTTGTATTTTCAGTCAGTGTTTTCTCCAGCCATTTGATTACAAGTGTGCTGTCTTCGGGATAATTCCCCAGCGACGGCGAGTCAAGCGAAATAAACCTCACGCCCTGGTAGTCGATGTAATAATTTCTGTTGCTGTATTTTTTCGATGGCGAATTAACCGGCATCTGGTAAATCTGGTTCCAGTGTTTCGAAAAAGTTCGCGCACCGTTTTCGTTGCTGTCAAACTCGTGGTTACCGGGTGTTACAATGCTTGGCATCATTCCAAACATCCAGCCTCCGGCATAAAAAAACTCACGCCAGTATTCCTCGTTGCTTCGGCTTACAATGTCGCCGGCAAAAAGCATAAAATCGGCATTGGGGAAATGGGAATATGCCTGCCGCATTGCCCGTGAGCCAAGTGATTTAATATCGTTCTGAACATCGCCTAAATAAATAAACGAAAAGGGCTCGGCATTGGCGGATGAAGTTTCGAATTGAAACCATTCGCTCCAGTTTTTTCCATCACCCACACGATATGCATATTTTGTTTTGGGTTGAAGATTTTCAAAAATAACCTTATGTCCCATTGAAACCTCGGTGCCTTCTTCCCACGGCGAATGTGTTCCGGTAACCGTAACCACCTTATCTTCAAATCTGGGTGATGGATCGAGTATTGCAATTTCCCCAACACTTGCGGTAACGGCAAAAGCAGTTCGCCACGAAACAGCACGCGATGTTGCCGGATCTCCTGAAAGTGAAAGCATTATACGGTCAGGGAAAACAGTGGGTTCGAAGTTGGAAAACTGATTTTCACTGGTTTGAGCAATTACAACTTGAACGGGAGTTAAAATGCATAAGAACAAAAGCAGAAACAGCATTTGATATTTCATAATCAGAAGTTTTTAAATTTTTTTCATAAAAGAAAAGTACTTTTCAAATTTAGGTTTTTTATTTCGATCTGAATTTTTTTCACATTTAAACCGGGTTAAAACTAAAAACCCACCTGCTCAAACCAATCAGAACAAGAATGATTCCTTCGAGTCTGCCTATTTTCCAGTTGGTACGCATAAAAAGAATAACAAGCAAAACCATTCCCACCAGCAACAGCATGTTTGTACGGGCTTCAGCATCAACAGGTAATTCACGTATTATTGCAGCCACTCCCAGCACTCCGAACATATTAAAGATATCGCTGCCAATCAGGTTCCCGACCGACATGCCGTGATGCCCTTTGTAGGCGGCAACCAGTGCTGTTGCAAATTCGGGCGCCGATGTTCCGGCAGCCACAATTGTGGCCCCAATCACCCATTGCGAAACACCAAAAATGGCAGCCAAATCGGAGGCCGATTCAACTAAAAAATGCGAACTGGCCACTATCAGGATCAAACTAAACAGCAACAAAAGAGGGTCGTATTTTTTGTAAGGTTCATTATTTTCGGCTTCCTCTAAATTTACGGGGTCTTTCTTCCAGTATAAATAACCAAGGTAAACAATCAGCGATCCAAATAAAATAGCTCCTTCTGTAAAACTAAGTTTCGAATCCCATAAAAACAGGGTTAATGCAACTGTTCCTGCCAGTAAAAATGTACCATCGCGGTAAACCAATTTTTTGCTTGTTTTCAAACTCCTGAAAATGGCTGTTCCGCCTAAAATAAGGCCTAAGTTAAATATGTTTGAGCCAACAATGTTTCCAACCGAAATATCGCCCATATTGCGGATAGCGGCGGTTACAGTTACTGCAAATTCGGGCGCCGATGTTCCAATGGCAATCACAGTCAGACCAATAACCAGTTCCGAAATGTTAAACTTCCGGGCAATCCGCACCGAAGAATCAACCAGCCAGCCAGCCCCTTTGGCTATTAAAAGTATTGTGACAACTATGATTGCAATATCAATTGCTATTTTCATTCTATCTGAATTACCCTTATAGAAACACTAAACGTTTATTTTAGTTTTTCTTTTTACGGGAATAATGATTTGTTTTTCAGGCCCGGCCATTAATGTTGCAATCACTCTTGTACGTGGGTATTGTTCAAAAATTATTTTCAGGAAAACGGTAAGTGGTATCGACATAATTAAACCCGGCACGCCCCATAAAAATCCCCAAAACATCAACATTATCAATATGGTAACCACATTTATGGAAAATGATTTTCCCATGAATACGGGTTCAATTATACTTCCAAATAAAACCTGAACACCGGTTAAAAACAGAACAAACAGAAACCATGTACCAGTGGTATCAAGTTCAACAAGCGCAAACAAAGCGGTTATAACAACCGAAACAACCGAACCAACCATTTGAACAAAATTAAACAGAAAAGCTAACAAGCCCCATAAAACCGGAAAATCGATACCAAAAATAAAACACCCCAATGCAATACCCATTCCTGTAAAAAGACTGATGAAAAATTTGACAATGATGAATTTTATTAAATCACTTTCGATTTTCATAAAAACCCGTACCGATGAAAATTTTTGTTTCAGAATCGTCTGATTCAGTAATTTCTGAAAATTGATGGATTCTGCAACCAAAAGAACCACAAAAAAAATTGTCATTAAAGTCATGGATAACGTATCCCCGATGAAATCGATGGTTGAACCAAAATTGCTGAATTTGTTGCTTTTTTTCAGATAATGTATAATTACATTTCCTCCTTCAACTCTTTGTATTCCAAAAATATTTTCTAATGAAACGATCAGGTTTGTAAGTTTTACCTGAGCTTTATTTAAAAGTTCGCTGTCGGCTGAAAGTATTTGTTTACTGATTACTTCCACAACTTCTCCACCAATTATTATTACGCCGGCAATAATTGCAATTACTATGGTTATTCTTAAAAATTTGGGGACACCATGTTTTTTCATCCAGCGCATAAAAGGTAAAAACATTAACGCGATAAACATCGATAAAAAGAGGGGAATAAAAATAAACGACAGTATTTTTAAAATGAAAAATACAAGTGGAATTACAATTATCAGCAGTAATAAATTTGTGGTTTTTATCGTGTTCATCGAATATATTTACTGAAGTGCTGAGCGTGTATTTGTAATAAAGTCGCGCTGCGATTTAATCATATTGACCGTATGTAAAAGCAGATTTTTTGTCTCTGAATTTATTTTGAAATAAAGCAATGAGTTACGTGTGTTGACTTCTTTATTTTTGATGCGTTTAATCTGGTTTTTCTCCAATTTCGAAAGTGCTTCAAAAATCTTTTCCCTGTCGGCTATTAATGTTTCAATATTTTCGAATTTATTCTCTTTCACGGTGTGAAGCGCAAAATTAAAAAAGTTATCAACCTGCACCACCAACTTGAGTAACTCAGCACTTTGTTCGGCAGTAAAAGGTTTGTGATCGTTATCGGAATATACTATTATCGGGTCGATTATAAAATGCGCTGCATGGGCCATTTCGCGTTTGTAATTCATCACCTGAACATAGTAGTGGGCAGTATCAACCTTGCCGCCTGTTAAGGCCTCAACGGTTGAATATACTTTTTCTTTATTTCTTTTTGATCTTCGCGAGAAATCAGCGCTTGCCTTTTCTGCCAGTTTCATTTTGTTCCGGTCTTCGTTTAAGAAACCTTCAATTCCCAATGAAAAAACATAATTTGACGAAACAATCGCTTTAACAACCTGCTTTGAACTTTTGGTAATAATCACTTCGTAAGGATCTTTTACATCGATTAAATCTTCCTGGTCAGCCAGTGTTTTTTTATTCCTCGAATTAAATAAAAGATGAGTTCTTAATACCATAAATATTGCCACTGCAATAAATACAAAAATCATGAGTTTACCGCCCAGCGAAATAAAAAGGGCGACTATTGCGGCGCCTGAAAAAGCAAATAATGCGGTGAGAAACCATCCGCCAATAACTGCCATTACACCCGAAATACGAAAAACTGCACTGTCACGATCCCATGCCCTGTCGGAAAGCGAAGTTCCCATAGCTACCATAAAAGTGACATAAGTAGTTGAAAGAGGTAATTTTAATGATGTTCCAACCGCAATTAAAATACTGGCTACTACAAGGTTTACAGAAGCCCGGATTTTGTCGAATGCAGGTGGTTCAGGATCATTAATAATATAATCAGAAGGTTGGAACCTAGAATTAATGGTTTGCAACACAGGATTGGGAATAATCTTTTTTAAATTTTTATTGAACCGGGTGGTTGACCTTACAATTACCCTTGCAAGAAGCGATGAATCAAATTTTTCCGTTCCTTCGTGCTGCCGCGAAAGATCAACCGAAGTTGCAACAACTTTATGTGCTTTTTTTGAAAAAATAAGCGTTGCAATCATCACCAATCCTGCAATCAGAAGCATATATCCGGGAGTATCGACTTTACCCGCCAGCATCCCCATCGAAAAGCTGTCAGGATTAGTTGCTCCTGCTGCCATCCATGCCTTAAAAGAATTAAAACCGGCAAGCGGAACCCCGATAAAGTTTACCAAATCGTTACCGGCAAAAGCCATGGCAAGCGCAAATGTGCCAACCAAAACCACAACTTTTAAAATCTTAACCTTAAACAGCCAGTTTAAGATTTGCATAATGATTGCCCAACCAATAAAACTGGCCAGCAATACCTTGACTGAATTATGATTTACCCAATCACTAATGGTTTCATCACCTGTTACTTTTATTTCGGCAAACGAAGAATCGCTGATACCCTTAACAATTATAAAATAGGTAATGGCTGTTATGGCCAAACCACCGTAAATTGCGCCAAAATATTTCATTGGCCTCCGGTAATTAAACGAAAAAATAAGACGGGCAATATATTGCACAAACGCGCCAATAGTAAAAGCAATAACTACCGAAACCAAAATACCTGTAATAATGGCCAGCGCTTTATCAGAATTTATGTATTGGGAAAGTTCAAGGAAAGCTGATCCTCCCGCCATTTTAATCTTCACAATTGCAACGGCAACCGCCGCACCTAACAATTCAAAAACTATTGAAACTGTTGTTGAAGTTGGCATTCCGAGGGCATTAAAAGTATCCAGCATAATTACATCGGTAATCATTACTGCCAGAAAAATGATCATGATTTCGGAAAAGAAGAACATATCGGGATGAAATATCCCTTTTCGGGCAACTTCCATCATTCCGTTTGAAAATGCAGCTCCGATTAAAACCCCTAAGGCAGCCATGAAAAAAATGAGCCATTTGGGAGCAGCTTTGGAACCAACAGCCGAATTTAAAAAGTTAACCGCATCGTTGGCAACACCAACAACTAAATCTGAAATTGCCAAAGCGAAAAGTACAACTACGACAATAATGTAAAAATTTTCCATTAATTCGGTTCATTAAATTTAGAGTGACAAATATAGATGTTAAGCATTTATTAAAACTTGTTATTAACATTAAAAAAACATTAACAATGAGTGAAATTACTGTTACTCAATGTTTAACATTTATTGTCTAACTTTGCGACGCAAACAAAGATAATAATGAATAAACTTACTTCGCGCCAGGTCGTTGTTTTTCTTGCTTTAATTTTAACCGTAATTGTTGGGTTAGGCTGGTATTATCTGCTGATAACAAGGTTTTCCTTTTTGTTTATGGTTATTGGGCTGGTGCTGTTTTTTCTCATCGCGTTTTACATTATTCAGTTTGCCATTCACCGGTTTATACTCGAAAAAATACGCCCCATTTATAAAATAATCGATTTTATTCCCCGGAAACAGAAAGAGGAAAAGCTAAAATTTGCACCCGGTTTTGTTGAACTTACCGACGTGGAGCAGGATGTGGAAAACTGGGCACAAAACCAGCGCCAGGAAATAGAACGCCTGAAAGAACTGGAGCGTTACCGGAAAGATTTTGTTGGTAATGTTTCGCACGAACTGAAAACGCCGATATTCAATATTCAGGGTTATATTCTAACACTTCTCGAGGGCGGATTGGAAGACCCAACAATCAATAAACTGTATCTTACCCGAACCGAAAAAAGTATCGACAGGATGATTTCGATAGTGGAAGACCTTGAATCGATCAATAAACTGGAAACCGGCGAATTAAAGCCGCAGTTCAGCGTTTTCGACATGGTAAAAATTGTTGAAGATGTTATTGAAATGGAACAGCGTCTCTCGAAGGAGCGCAAAATTTGGCTGACTATTACCGACAAGCCCGATAAACCGCTAATGGTAAAAGCCGACAGGAAACGCATTATTGAGGTAATGACCAACCTGGTTGTAAATGCCATTAAATACGGAAAAAAGAACGGTTTTGTAAAAGTGGGTTTTTACGATTTTGATGATAAAATTATGGTTGAAGTTTCGGATAACGGAATTGGAATTGACAAAAAAGACTTACCCAGGGTTTTTGAACGTTTTTACCGCGTAGATAAATCAAGGTCGCGCGAGCAGGGTGGAACCGGACTGGGACTTTCAATTGTGAAACACATTATTGAAGCACATAACCAGACGATTAATGTGCAAAGCGTGTTAAATGAAGGGACTACTTTTACATTTACGCTTGAAAAAGCCAAATAATAACCTAACTTTGAGTAATTTAAAAATTTAAATATGGAAGATACAATTTTTAAAATTCTACTGGTTGACGATGAGGAGGATATTCTTGAATTCATAAGCTACAATCTTCAAAAAGAAGGTTACAAGGTTTTTACCGCCAAGAATGGGATTGAAGCTGTAAAATCTGCCGAAAAAAATATTCCGCATCTCGTTATTCTCGATGTAATGATGCCTGAGATGGACGGAATAGCAGCCTGCGAGGAAATGCGCAAAATACCTGCGCTCGACAATACAGTAATTGCGTTTCTTACCGCACGCGGCGAAGATTATTCGCAGATTGCAGGTTTTGAAGCAGGCGCCGACGATTATATCACAAAACCGGTGAGGCCTAAAGTTTTGGTCAGCCGAGTGAAAGCTTTGCTGAAGCGTACCGGGGAAACTACAGTTGCAACGGTTCCGGTAAACGAAAATACAGTGAATGTTGGTAATTTGGTTATTGATAAAGAGCGTTACCTCATTCGGATAAACAATGTTGAAATGGTTCTGCCGAGAAAGGAGTTTGAACTTTTATCGCTTCTGGTCTCGAAACAGGGAAAAGTTTTTACCCGCGAAGAAATATACCATTCGGTTTGGGGCGAAAATGTGGTTGTTGGCGACCGGACTATCGATGTTCATATCAGAAAGTTACGCGAGAAAATTGGTAACGACCACATTAAAACACTAAAAGGAATCGGATATAAATATGTTGAGTAGTTTTCAGAGAAAATAAATTACGGGATACAAAATAACAAATCCCAATATATAACCTGCTGCCACCTGCAACAGGTTATTTTTATTTAATGCCAAACGGGCAGTCCCCAACAGTCCCGAAACAAGTACTACTGCAATAACAGCATATACCGGATTTACTCCTGCCCGAAACGACAAAGCAAATAAAGTTGCAGTTACAGCTCCTGCCGCTGCCATATGAATACTGATATTCCATTTAAAAGAAATCAACAGCAATGCAACTATTAAAAGAACTGAGGCAATCATGAATAACTTAAACATCGATATAAAATGAATGCGGCTTAGCAAAATAAAACCAACATAAAAGAAAACCGAGGCAAACAGAAGAGGTAAAATCCTGTCGCGGCTGTCGGGCATTAAAAAATCGAATTTTGAGTTTAATGCAAGTATCGCAATTGCAAGCATGGGAAGAGTTGCAGTGCTAAAAAAAACAACAAGTAGAATAAATTGTCTGGCTTCTTTGGTCAGCATCGAGTCGTAAAAACCTGCCGTAAACATCAATAGAAATCCCAATGTTGGTAAAAGCACGGGATGAAAAAGGGCAGAAATAATTTTGGCAAGTTTCTCGGGCATATTAAAGTTCCTTTCGCAATCGTGCAACCGGAATTCCCAGTTGCTCGCGGTATTTGGCAACAGTGCGGCGGGCAATGTTGTAAGTTTTTTTCTTTAATATCAGCGCCAGTTTATCGTCGGTTAAAGGTTTGCTTTTGTCTTCGTTATCAATGCAATCCTGTAATATCTTTTTAATTTCACGGGTCGAAACCTCCTCTCCGTCATCTTTCTGAAGTCCCTCAGAGAAAAAATATTTCAGCGGGTAAATGCCAAAATGAGTTTGAATGTATTTGCTGTTCGAAACCCGCGAAATGGTGGAAATATCGAGATTGGTGCGCTCGGCTATATCTTTTAAAATCATCGGGCGCAATTTTGTTTCATCGCCATCCTGAAAATATTCGTGCTGAAGATTAATAATCTCCGACATGGTAACCAGCAAAGTTGTCTGCCGTTGTTGCAAAGCATCGATAAACCATTTGGCCGAATCGAGTTTTTCCTTTACAAACTGCAGCGCTTCTTTTTTGTTTTTTTCCTTGTGATTCTGGCCCAAAGCTTTGAGCATTTCAAGATAAGTGTCGTTGATTTTTAAATCGGGCACATTTCGTTGGTTTAACGAAAGTATCAGTTCTCCGTCAATATTTTCAAGAATAAAATCGGGGACAATATGCTGGTTCGATTTGTTTAACGGATTACTGTATGAACTTCCCGGTTTTGGATTTAGCTTTAAAATGAGGTCGATGGCATCTTTTAATTCTTTATCCGAAAGCTCCAGTCTGTTCTGTATTTTTGAATAATGTTTTTTAGTGAATTCGTCGAAAAAGTCGTTTAAAATATTGTATGCAACATGCTGAATGTCGCCGTGTTTTTTTCTGATCTGAATCAACAGGCACTCCTGTAAATCGCGGGCGCCAACTCCCGGCGGGTCGAATTCCTGGATAACCTTTAAAATTTTGTATAATTCATCTTCTGTCACTTCAACGTTCTGGTTAAAAGCCAGATCGTCGCTGATGGCCGATAAATCGCGGCGCAAATAACCGTCGTCGTCAATATTACCGATAATGTATTCTGCCAACTGGCTTTGCTCTTCGGTAAGTTTTACCATTCCCAGTTGTTCATATAAAAACTCGTGGAACGAAGTACCTACCGAAAAAGGGATATCAACATAAACATCGTCTTTCGAATAGTTGTTGACGTTTAATTTGTACGATGGAATATCTTCATCCTCATCGTAATAATCATCAAATGTAAATTCGTCGTTGTCAACATCGGTATCAGGCGTGTCATCATCGCGGATTTCATTATCTTCTTCCGGTTCCTGCCCATCCTGTTCGAGTTCAAGAACCGGGTTTTCCTCAAGTTCTTTTTTGATGCGTTGTTCGAGTAACAAAGTCGGGATTTCCAAAAGCTTTATCACCTGTATTTGCTGTGGTGAAAGCTTTTGAAGCAGCTTTTGTTGCAGTGAAAGATTTTGCTTCATATCCCAAACGTTTACACCGTAAATTTACTATTTTTTTGCAAAGTAAATTTTTAATGTTTTTTAGAACTCGGCATTTTTTGGAGTACGGGCAAAAGGAATCACATCTCGGATATTTCCCATTCCGGTTATAAACAAGATAAACCGCTCGAAACCAAGACCGAAGCCACTGTGAACCACCGAACCAAAACGCCGTGTATCGAGGTACCACCACATTTCTTCAACCGGAATATCCATTTCACGCATTCGTGTTTCCAGTTTTTCAAGGTTCTCCTCGCGTTGCGAACCTCCAATGATTTCGCCAATTTGAGGAAACAAAACGTCCATGGCGCCGACGGTTTTTCCATCGTCGTTCTGTTTCATGTAAAACGCTTTGATTTCTTTCGGGTAATTGACGAGAATTACAGGGCATTTAAAATGTTTTTCAACTAAATAACGTTCGTGTTCGCTCTGCAAATCAACACCCCATTCAACAGGGAACTGGAATTTCTTCTTTTTATACGGTGCTGAATTTTTCAGTATTTCAATTGCTTCTGTGTAGGTAATTCTTATAAAATCGTTTTCGAGAACGAATTTCAGTTTTTCAATTAAATCCATCGAACGCTGGTCGGCTGGTTTATCTTTTTCTTCCTGCTGAAGCCGGCTGGCCAGAAACTGCAGGTCGTCCATACAATTATCAAGTGCATACTGAATCAGCGATTTCAAAAACTCTTCGGCCAAATCCATGTTGTCTTTCAAATCGTAAAAAGCCATTTCGGGTTCAATCATCCAAAACTCGGCCAAATGGCGTGTTGTATTCGAGTTTTCGGCCCTGAAAGTTGGCCCGAAAGTGTAAATTTCGCCCAGCGCCATAGCTCCAAGCTCGCCTTCCAACTGCCCCGAAACAGTTAAATTGGTTGGTTTTCCGAAAAAGTCCTGGCTGTAATCAATTTCGCCATCTTCTGTTAGCGGCAGGTTTTTGGGGTCGAGCGTGCTTACCCTAAACATCTGTCCGGCGCCTTCGGCATCGCTGGCGGTAATAATCGGGGTGTGCAGGTAATTAAAACCTTTATCGTTAAAATATTTATGAATGGCAAAAGCCATGGCGTGCCTGATTCTGAAAATGGCGCTGAAAGTATTGGTGCGAAAACGCAAGTGAGCATTTTCGCGCAAAAATTCAAGCGAGTGTTTTTTGGGCTGAATCGGATATTTTTCAGGGTCGGCAGCGCCAAGCAGTTCAACCTGTTGGGCAATTAATTCAATATTCTGGCCGCTGCCTGCCGATTCGGTTAACTTTCCGGTAATTGAAAGGGCTGCCCCGGTATTGATTTCACGTAAAAGCGATTCGTCGAAATTATTAACATCTGCTACAACCTGGAGGTTGTGAATGGTGGAACCATCGTTTAATGCAATAAAATAAACATTCTTACTCCCTCTTTTTGTTCGTACCCATCCTTTTGCAACCACAGTGTCGTTTACTTTTCCACTGAGCAGAATGTCTTTAATTTTTGTCCGTTTCATAATAAACAGCTTTTTATGATGTTTTTTTTATTTTAAAATTGAAGGTTACAAAAGTAAGTTTTTATGCGAAAATCAGTCGGCATCAGGTTAAATAATGCTGATTTTTGACGAACTCATAAAATAAAAAACCATTCTTCCGTCATTTGACTTCCGAATGGTTTTTGTCCGGATTGATTGATTAATTCCTTTGCAGGAAAGTTAAAAAAGGAGAAACCATTTTGCAGGTTTCTCCCGGTAAGTTCATTTTATGCCTTCTCATATGTTCCAGGTACCGGAACAGTTGCTTTTGCCATGTAACCGATATTGCCCATAATATAAGTATCCGGGCCAAGTTTCATATCAGAGTTCATCATTTCATCATAAGTCACTTCTTTTCCTGTGTACGCCGAAACCCTTCCCATAATGGCAACCATATTGGAAATTGCTGTTGCTTCAGCTTCGTTGAACGGAATATCCTGACGGATGCAGGTAACAAGGTTAATGTGTTCCTGAACGTAAGGACTTGTTTCCGATTTTTCGGCAGTAAATAATGCATTTCCTGCTGCATCAACAATCATTGGATCTTTTCCATCAGTTTTTGCCATTGCTTTTGTTCCGTGAAATACTTCGTAAACACCGTTTGAACAACCATTAATCTGGCGGCAGGTGCTGTGCATGTGGCGTCCATCGCCAAATGTATAGTCAATACTGAAATTATCGAACTGATCGCCGGTAGGCCTGCGCTGTCTTGAACCAAAACCAAGCGCCTTAACCGGGTGGTCGCCCATGTACCACATGGCAACATCGAGGTTATGAACGTGTTGTTCAACAATATGGTCGCCCGAAAGCCAGCACCAGTTTACCCAGTCACGTAACATCCATTCCATTTCAGTCCAGCTCGGATTGTTGTCGCGATGCCACAATTTACCGCCATTCCAGTAAACATTGGCTGATACAATTTTTCCAATTCCATTATTTTGCAATTCTTTATACAGATTTACGTAGCTGTGTTGGTGTCTTCTTTGAGTTCCGGTAACCACTTTTAATCCCAGAGAATCGGCCATTTTAGCGGCTGCCATAACCTGACGGATACCTGCCGGATCAACTGCCAGTGGTTTTTCCATAAACACGTGTTTGCGTGCTTTTACAGCAGCTTCAAAATGATCGGGACGAAATTTTGGAGGAGTAGCAAGAATGATAACATCAACACCCGAATCAATTACCTTTTCGTAAGCGTCGAAACCAACAAAGCAGTTTTCAATCGGAACTTCCTGCCCTTTTTCCTTTTTTATTTTTTCACGGCAACTGTCAACCCTATCCTGGAATGTATCTCCAATGGCTGTAATTGTGAGACCTGGGCCAGCATTCAAAAAGTCAATTGCTGCGCCTGAACCACGTCCGCCGCAACCGATAATACCTGCTTTTAGTTCTTTTCCTTCCGGGGCTGTAACCAGCATTGGCGGAAATTTATACTCGGTTGGAACCCAGTCGAAAGCGCCGGTTGCTGATTTTCCACCTCCGGCTGCGCACGATGTTAAAGCTCCCACACCCATTGAACCTGCTGCGCCAACTGCTGCTGCGCTGGCTAAAAACTTTCTTCTTGAAAATTGATTGTTACTCATAATATTAATTTTTTTAGTTGAATTTAGGATTTTAAAATTATTAATTTTTTCCGGTTTTTTCATCAAATTCACAAACAACTCTGAAACTGATATAATTACAGTCTGACAACCACCACATGCTTTTGGGCATTTGCGGGTCGGTTTTCATCCAGGCCACCGACTGGGTTGCACTGCGGGCAGCAGTTCTTACATCAGCAATATCACTTCTGAAATAGCCGCCCCTTATCACACGTTCTTCACCGCTTGCAGGCCCTTTTGGGTCGGTGGCGCCATCAGTCAATTGTGCATAAGCTTCGGGCGAGTACCAGTCTGAACAGTACTCGGCGGCATTTCCCAGCATGTGTTTCAATCCATACGGATTTGCCTCTACCTTTTCAGGTTCTTCGGTTTTTGACCTGCTGTTTTTTCCGTAAACAACATATTGGTTAATCACATCACTCTCTTTTCCAAACAGTCTTCCGATAAAACCTTTTTCAGCAAAATCTTTTACGTTGCCCTCGAAAAAGAAAGGTGTGGCAGTTCCGCCCCGCGCTGCATATTCCCACTCGGCTTCAGTTGGTAAACGGTATGTTTTTCCGGTAACCTTCGACAACCATTTGCAGTAAGTTTCGGCTGCATGGAAACTCATTGTAATTGCAGGCCGTTTGCCCAAACCCCAGTTTTGGTCGGGTTGCCCGTATGGTGGAGTTGGTCCCGAAATAGCGTCAACATCGTCAGTAGTGCGTGTTCCCTCGGTATCGGTTGACCTCCCTTCGACGGCAGTGGCCGAATAAAACGCGAGGAATTCTTCCCAGCTTACTTCAATTTCGGCCATAAAAAACGGGCTGATTTTTATCTCTTTTTGCGGCCCTTCATCGGGGTTGCGCATTGGTTCTTTTTCCGGACTGCCAATTTTAAATGCACCTCCCGGTATTGCTTTCATGTTGAATGAAACTGTTGTATTTGGAACTGTTTCCGTAAAATCTTTAAGTTCTGTAACCTGCGCCGGCTCTGTATATTTTTCCTTGCCTGCACCGCCTGTGCTTCCAAAAGCCACATTTTTTGCGTGAAGTGCATTCGGGTCGTAATGACCAACATGCAAATGGCAGTTAATACAAAGCAATCCTTGTTTTTCTACATTCTGAGTGTAATAGAGATGCGCGTTTTGGCCGTCTTTGGTTAAGGTAAGCGGAAACAAATTCGGATGACATTTATCGCATGATGCCTGAAAAACATGTTTGCTTGCAAATTCAAGTGTCGATTTTTCTTCCCAGTTAAAATCGGCGCTGTCTTTAAAAACCAGGCCATAAACATCGCGAGCAGAAGCTTTAATTTTTTCTTTCAGATAACCTTGCCCTTTGGGAGGTAAATGGCAATCAACGCAACCTACATGAATTCCGACACGCGTAATATAGTGGTCTGACAGTTTCCACGATTCGGTGGCATGTGGGTGCACGTGACACATTTCGCACGATTCGTTGGTTGAGGTTGCTTCAAGTACTTTGTTGGTGAGAATGGTGAATGTAATTCCAATAACAAAGCCAATGAATATGATAAGAAGGATATGGTTTCGTAAATAAGTAACAAACTTTTTCAGCATGATTCAATGTTTAACTTTTAGGTATGATTGAAAAATAAAAAACCAAAATTAGCAATTTATTAAAACGCAATTCATTCACAGTGCGAATTATCACAAATTTAGAAACGTTCAAGCAATAGTTCAGATATTTTCTCTGCGTAACTAAATTCAGTTTTATTGACGCAAAAATCACAAACTATACCTAATCAAACCCAAAAAGAAAAGGTTGCCTTGCATTAAGACAACCCCGGGAATAGATTCAAAAGAAAATTTGAAGTGAGGATAATTCTTTTTATTAAAGCAGTTTAATACAAAAAATTAAATCAATGCAAGTTTAGGGGTTATTCATTTCATGAGTTTTACATATCGGTTAAATTTTGATTAAATCATTTTGGCACCAAACCATATAAATTAATATCTTTCCGGCTATGAATGAGTTAACCAGAGGATTATCCAGTATCGCGGAACTTTTTTTCCCGACTTTATGCGTTACCTGCGGAAACCGGCTGGTGACCCAGGAAAAATTTGTTTGTTTCGATTGCTGGCACGATTTGCCGGTGACCAATTTTCATTTTGATGCCGAAAATAAAGTAGCCCGTCTTTTTTGGGGAAGGGTACAGATTGAGAATGCCACCGCCTTTTTCGCTTATAACAAGGGCAGTAACTACCAGCATCTTATTCATTTTATTAAATACAAAGGGATGAAAGAGTTGGGTTTTGTTACGGGCAGGCGATTCGGGAATGCACTCATGCTGTCGCCTGAATTTAATTCAATCGATGTTGTTGTGCCGGTTCCGTTACATCCTAAAAAGCAAAAAATGCGCGGTTACAATCAAAGCGAATGGATTGCAAAGGGAATATCCGACTCGTTGGGGAAACCGGTTTCGGTTAACAATTTGCGCCGGAATTTGCATACTTCAACCCAAACCCGGAAAAACCGCTACGAGCGCTGGGAAAACGTGGAAAATATTTTTGAAATACTTAATCCTGAAGAGTTTGCCGGGAAGCACATCTTATTAATTGATGATGTAGTTACTACCGGATCAACACTCGAATCATGCGCTTTTCAACTGCTTCAGATTGAAAATGTGAAAGTGAGCATTGCAACCCTTGCTTTTGCAGACTATTAAAATGGTACAGTGCAAATTAATCTGCAAAGTAAAATACGGATAAGCACAAGTTATTGATTTACCGGAACAATCCTTGCCACCCATCCGCCACCCGAAGCCAGATTGAGCTTCATGGTTTCTCCTGCACTAAATTCCATAACAACTTTTTTGTAATCTTCGGCTCTTGTACCGGCATTTATTCCATCCTGAATAGCTTCCAGTTTATATTTTCCGGGTTTCAGAAAATCCGTTTTTAATTCAATTGTGCGTGAATCATAGTTTGTAATAGCGCCTACAAACCAATCGGTGCCCGAACGGCGTGCCATGACTGTATATTTTTCGATTTTACCTTGCAGCAGTTTTGTTTCGTCCCATTCGACAGGGATTTTTGCAATGAAATTGGTACATTCCTGTTCGCGTTTATAATCCGATGGCGCATCGGGAAGCATGGTCATCGGGCTGTTAAGTATTACAAACAAGGCAATGGCATGAGCGCGTGTTCCAATACCCATCGGATAATCGCCAACCGGACGAAAATTGTCTTTGGTTGAATTGCGCATTGTGGCCGGAATATAATCCATTGGCCCGGTAAATGCCCTGATGTACGGCAGCAAATTATGATGCACCGGATTTGCTTCACTGGTCCATCCGTTATATTCAAATTCGATTAGACCTTCTCGGGTAAGCACGTTTGGATACTTGCGGCGCAAACCGCAAGGTTTGTAGGCTCCATGATAATTCACCACCATCTTTTTTTCGGCGGCTTTTTTGGCAACAGCCTCAAAAAACTCCACCATTTTCTGGTCGTCGCGGTTCATAAAGTCCATCTTAATTCCTTTGATCCCCCATTTTTCAAACAGGTCGAAAGCTTCGTCCCACTGATTTTCGAGCGCATGCCAGATGACCCAAAGCATCACATCAACGCCTTTGGTTTTGGCGTAGGCGGTAACTTCTGCCATATCCAAACCGTCAACTTCGTGCAGCAAATCTTCCTTTGCACACCAGCCATCATCGAAAAGAAAATAACGGAATCCCATTTCGGCACAGTAGTCAATAAAATATTTGGCGGTTTCGGTATTAATTCCGGCTTTAAAATCAACGCCGTAAATGTTATTTTTCGCCCACCAGTCGAACATTACAACTCCCGGTTTTATCCACGAAACATCTTTCAAAGCATTGGGTGTGGCAAGTAAATAAACCATATTGTTGTCAGTTAGTTGAATTTCGTCGTCGGCAACCGCAAAAATCCGCCAGGGATATATGCGGGTTCCATTTACTTTTGCAATAAAATTTTCGGTTTCGGCAATTTGTCCGTGGCCATAAACACTGCCTGTATAATTTAGTTTTTTCGGATAAGGTGGATTTGTTCCGCTAAATTCTGCTTTCCCGGTGCCTTTCAGCCATAGCCCGGGGTAATTGTACAAATCGGCTTCGGTTATCAGCACAAAAAGCCCGTTTTGTTTTTCAACCAAAAGTGGTAAATGGCACAATTCATCTTTTTCAATACCCGAAATTATTCGGTGTTCATAAGGAGTTTCATAAGATGAGTTAAAAGATTTTGATGCCTGAAATCTGACGGAATCACTTTCGTCAAGATTAATACTGAGATTTTCCCTGTAAACAATAAGGCTGTCTTTTGAAGAAGTCGATAAACGATAAGCCAGACCTTCATTAAATAACCTGAAAGTGATGCCATTTCCGGCTTTAAATTTTATTTCGAGTTCGTTGTATGTGTTGGTCAAAACTGCAGCCTTTTCGCGTATTTCAGGCGTTACTGTTTCGTTCACCGTTTTGCGAATTGCCTTTTGAACTTTGTAATCAGAACCCTGCTTTGCTTCTTTAACGGTTTCAATCGAAATGTTTTGCATTGCAACGGCCGACTTGCCCTCTTTTGTCAGGATTGCAGAAATACCTTCCTTAATTTCAACATCTGCTTTCAGCTTACCATCGGGTGAACGGAGTTCGTATTTCTGAGCAGTGATTATTAGCGAAACAAATGCGAATGTGGTCAGCAATAAGATTTTTTTCATTTTATCAGTTTATATTGGTTATCGTTTTTAATTGAATCACCTGGTGGGTTGAAGAACAATCTTCTCGCCAGCTTTCATACTAATTTCCAGAATTCCGTTTTCTTCCTTCATATTCTTCAATCCCTTGATTTGCCTGTCTGCAAACGGATTTGCCAGTTTAATCACACCACCTTTTTCAGAAAGAATTTCAACTTTTTCAACTATTTCATCCTTTTTTACTGCTGAAACCAAAAAAGCCCCGGTTGTTCGCAGTTGATTAAACGAAACATCTTTCCAATCTGATGGAATTGCAGGAAAAATACGGACTACGCCAGTGTGGCTTTGAATCAGCATTTCCTGAATTGCCGAGGCATAAGCAAAATTGCCTTCGAGCGTAAACGGACGGTATTTGAATTTTGAATATCCGCGGTTGTGCTGTTCACCGTTGACATGAAAACTGTTGGGCAAACAGAAATTTTCGGAAAAAATGCGAAGTATTTCGGCAGCTTTTTCACCCATAAAAGCACGTGCATAAAGGTTTCCCATCCAACTGAAAGAGTACCCGCACCACCAGTCAGTTCCTACACGTTCCAGTTCTGCAATTGTTGCCTTGATAATTTTTTGGTTTGCTTCACCATTCGACCAGTCAATGATTCCGACCGGATGCCAGGCAACCAGGTGCGAAAAATGGCGGTGCGATTCGCTGTATGGATAATTGGGCGCAAAAGCCAGCCCACCGGATGTGCTGTCCAATGCAAATTCAGGCCACTCTTTTGCAATTGCGCTCCACTTCTCAGCATCTTCATCCAGTTTCAGTTCCTTTGCCAGTTCAGCGGCTTTTTCAAAATTCCAGCGGATAAATGCAATGTCAAAATTGGTGGTTTTATCGAACCAGGCAGTAATATCGTTATCGTTAATCTCGGGACTTGAACTGATGGGTAATTTCCGGAAACCCTGTTCATCACGGACTGAAATTTCATCGAGAAAAACAGCAACTTCTTTCAGCCACGGATAAGCTTTTTCTTTCAGAAAAACGTCATCTTTTGAATAAATCCAGTGCAGGTAAAAATGTTGTGCCAGCCATGAAGCCACTGTTGGCCCAAAGGAATACTGAATCCAGCCGCCCATCGGTTCGCCGGTAAGCGTGGTTACACCCGGAACATTCATTCCCTCAGTTCCAAAATAGGTTTTTGTATATTCCTGAAAAGTTGATTTGTATTTCCACATCCAGTTCAGAAAACCCATCTCCAAATCGAGGTGATTTCCCGCGTAAGAAGGCCAATAGCTCAGTTGTGTGTTCAAATCGTGGTGAAAATCGCCTTTCCACGGTGGAAGTTTTCCGTTGTCGGCTGTCCAGACCGCCTGCAACGAAATGGGCGGGGTATTGTCGCGGGCAGCAGCGCCGAATTTGTACATTTCGAGATAGTATTGTTTTTCGAGAATGGAGTCGGGGAGAGTTACTGAAGATTTGGCCCAGTAATTTCCCCACCAGTTTACATGAGTTTTAAATGTTTCCTCAAAACTGGTTTCGTTAATCATTTCAGTAACCAGCATTCCGGCAGGTTTGCCACTTTCTTTTTCTGAAAATGAAGAAGAAATACTCCACACTCCTGAAATGTTATCTCCCGAATTTTGCCAGGTAACAGCCACTTCGTATTCAAAATCATTCCAGCCCTCCTGACGGTAAATCTGTTTTTGGGTTTCTGAAGTTACAGTTCCCTGTTCATAACCAAGGCGCTGTAAATCCTGACCGGTTACGGGGCTGTCTTCGCCACTTTCGGTTTGTTTTTTATATTGAGGTGGAATAATCTGCGGAGCAAAATCTTCAGGAACACCGGTAAATCTGAACCATCCGGCTTGATTTTCGGCATGAACAAATGTTTCGAGTTTAGCGCCATTTTCCCATTCCACAAGGCAAATCGCATTTGTAATATCCAACCTAACCGATTTTACTTTTCCAAGAGTGCTGATTTCGAATTCAAGTGCTGCCCCCGGAATTTTTGATGGCGCCGGCATTTGGTCATAAGGAACATCAAACATTTCCTGAACGTTTCGGTAGGTATTGTTTTTCACCTGTTCCTGCACCCATTTATAGCTAAATTCAGGCCGCGAAAGATTTTCGACAGGGCGTAAATCCCACAAATCGGCGCGGTCGAGCGAGAACCTGAGTTTTTCCCCGTTTTGCCAGACAAGTGCGCCCAGCATTCCGTTTCCGAGCGGAATCGTTTCGTCCCAACTCGCTGCCAGTTCGTTAAAAACCAAATCATTTTTCGATATCGAAGTTGTATTTTCCTTTTGCTGACAGGAAAAAAGGATAACAAGCAGGATGATTAAAATTTTTTTTTCGATAAGCATGTGACAGATGATTAAATGTAGGTTTTAAAAATAGGAAGAAAATAGATAAAACGGCTGAACAGGCACAAAAAAAGGTGGTTGAGAAAATGCTCCAACCACCTTTTCAAAAAAAATGACTCCCATTATGTTATTTTCTGCTGAACTTGTGAGTTTTAATTGTTTTTCCGGCTGAGGAAATCCGGCAAATATAAATTCCCTGTTTCAGCAATTCTGTATTTATACTGAATTCCTGTCCATCATAAATATTGGAATAACTTTCTGCTGAAACCAGTTTTCCCATAATATCGCTGATTTCCACCGTAATTTTTGATTGATATTCGCCTGAATACCTGATGTTTAATTTGCTGGTAACAGGATTTGGCCAAAGTTTTATGGTAGGTTCAATCTGAATATCTTCAATTCCTGTAACAGAACCCTTCAACGAGATATTTTCTGAATAGACCACATTGCCCAGCGAGTCTTTGACAATCATGTTCGACACGTTTCCTCCACAGTTAATTTCATCAAGCGGAATACTGTCGGCTTCAACCATGGTTCCGTCGCAAAGTCGCCATTCAACCTTCATGCCTGCGGCTACATCAGAGCGGACATACATTTTTTCTCTTTCGCCGCTTAACCACCAGTTAATAGGTGAAACCGGAGTAATCGATCCGTCTGAGCCCAAAACGAAATTCGTCCAAATTGCGCATCCGTCGGGCATCAGCGCTTTTACTGTGTAAGTTCGGGTTGGACAAAGGCCGTTAACCTTTGCCAGTGTGTCGCCGGTTGACCAACTAATGATTTGTGGTATTACTTCCTCATCCTTCAAATACACTTTTGCAGATGCCCAACCTGCACACGACGACATTTCAGGCGGAAATCCGCCGTCAATCTTAATATAGTAAGGGCAATCCGGGTTGATGATAATGGGATCGACAACTACAACCGTATCAGTGTATCCGTTGCTTACATAAACTGCTTCGCAGAAAGTATTGGTACAACTGTCGGCAAAAGTTACTGTGAGACAAACTTTATGAACCGGCTGAAAAATATCGAATGTTACCAAAAGTTCTTTTTCGGTGCTTGTTGAACCATCTTCAAACTGCCAGAGTCTTGAAATTATTTCGCCTTCAGTAACATCAACCAGTTGAATCGGAACGACTTCGGGAATAGACATAATATCATCGGGCCGGTAATATTTAAAATAAACAGGGCATTTTTCAGGTTCAGGATCAGGAACCCAACCAAAAACCTGAATAGTTTGGCAAATTGAAACCTTACATTCTTCAGCAGTTTTAACTGTGAGACAAACGGTTCTGAAAGGATTATATATCACATTTATTGAATCCGAAATTGCCGGCATAGTATAAACATGGGTTGGTTTCGGTTCGTTGCTTGTTGTGCCATCTCCAAAATCCCAAAACCATTCAGTCGCTTCAGGAAAGGATTTAGAATAAAAATCGATGACGACAGAAGGCAGGGGTGACATCAGTAGATCTTTTCTTTCAAAAGCAAAATCGACAAAACAATCAGGAGAGATCACAGTGTCGATGATGTCGGGATATTGAACATAAACCGGTTCGCATACGGTACTTACACAACTGTCGGAACCGGTTACTGTTAAACAAACTTTGTATTCCGGTTGATTCATAGACAGAGTTATCTCCGGATTTTGTTCTGTACTTGTTATCTTATCAGTAAATTGCCATAAATAGCTAAGCTCTTTACCTTCAGACCTGTCGTCGAAATGGAATGTTACCGTACCTGCTGCAGAATCACGCGACATTTCGTAATATTTAAACCTGGCAAAGCAGGTTTGAGGCTCGTAAATAACGCCTTCCATGATATTGATAACCTGTGAAACAGTGCTTTTGCAACTGTCGGTTACAATTGTAAGTCTTACCGTCCGGTAAGGATTAATTTTAACATTTGGCCCACCGAGCGGGTGATTAAAAATAAACATCGGGTTTTGCTCTTTGCTGGTGTTTCCATCGCCAAAATCCCAGTACCATTGTTTTACTTCGCCTTCAGAAGTATCATAAAAATTAATGGCAGTGGCAGGCACAAGCGTGTAAATATTCGGGTTCACCTCAAATTTAAATGCCGCCTTGCAATCGCCTGAACTGTAAAAATCCTGTGCGTTTACCGAAAGGGAGATTATTAACAAACCAAGTAGAATTATCCGTTTCATAGTTTTGCTTTTTTAGTTATAACAATTTCAAGACGCAGTTTCCTGATTAAAGGTTGCGTATAAAATTTACAAAATGTAAAACTTGTGATAATTTGCGAATAAATTAATATATATTCAACATCACAATAAATGATTTTTCGAATTTAGTATTATAGAATTAATTGAAACATGGCGCTACCGGTAAACATTTCAGAATTGGTTCATGGCAAAGTGGTTGAATGGGAACGGCTTGAATTTAAAGAAGGATGGAATCCCGAAGATATTTTACATTCGGTATGTGCTTTTGCCAACGACATGAACAATTGGGGCGGCGGCTATATCATCATAGGCATCAAAGCGAATGATGGTATTCCTCATTTTCCTCCTAAAGGATTGGTGAAGGAAAGTATCGACCGTATCCAGGGAGAATTAATTGGAGTTTGCTATAAAATTCAACCCAATTACTTGCCAATAACTCAGCCTTATGAAATTGATGGAAAACACATTTTAGTTATTTGGTGCCCCGCCGGTGATATGCGTCCCTATTCCTGTCCATCAACTTTAGGAGACGATGCACGGCGGCAATATTACATTCGGTCGGGCAGTCGGAGCATAATTGCACAAGGCGATAACCAGACCCGCTTGATTGAATTAACAGCAAAAGTTCCTTACGATGATCGCATCAATCAGGAAGCAAAACTGAACGATCTCGAACTGGGACTGATTCGCGAGTTTTTACAGGAAGTTGGCAGCGATTTGTTTGAAGAAAGCACTACCATGCCATTTGCCGATTTATGCAAAGCAATGCAAATTGCCCGTGGACCCGTTGAATCGTTAAGGCCGGTAAATGCAGGTCTTCTGTTTTTCAACAGTCATCCGCACCGTTTTTTTAACAGGGCCTGGATTGAACTGGCTATTCACAAAGATGAAGCTGGCAGAAATTATATTTCTGAAACGTTTAAAGGGCCGGTGCAACGTCAAATCCGCAATTGTCTGGCATATTTGAAAGTTGAAATTCTAAAAACAGAAACCAGAAAAATTACCGGACAGGCTGAAAGTATAACCATCAGCAACTATCCGTACAATGCTTTGGAGGAAGCTATTAGCAACGCGGTTTATCATAAAAGTTATGCTGAAGAAAAGCCAATAGAAATTCAAGTGCTGCCCGATCGGATTGAAATTCTGAGTTATCCGGGTCCTTTGCCACCAATAAAAAATGCCGATTTACAACAACGAAGGGTAATTGCACGTGATTACCGAAACCGCCGGATTGGCGATTTTTTGAAGGAACTCCAGCTCACCGAAGGCAAAGCAACCGGGTTTCCGGTAATTCGCGATGCAATGGCCAAAAACGGAAATCCCGAACCTGTGTTTTATACCGATGAAGATAAAATGTTGTTTTTGGTTACTTTACCGTGCCATGCTGAATTAACAGGAATAGTAACTAAGTTGGGGAACAAGTCGGTAACTAAGTTAACGCGAGAAGATATTGATGAAATGTTTGCAAAAAATATTGATTTACAGGAATTAAGCGATATTTTGGAATTTGATATTACTAATGTTTCAGACTATATTCGAGACTATATTCGGACAAAATCAATTCAAAAAGTAACTAAGTCAACTCAAAAAGTAATTAAGTCGGCGAAAAAAGTAACAAGGTTGTTTGGATTGGCTGACTTTTTAACAGATGAAAAAAGCAGATATGAAATTTTGAGTTTTCTGGAATTAGATAACCAAACCAAGAATTTTGTAACCCATATAAAACCGTTAATAGAAAATGGTATTATTGAGTTAACCTCATCAGATAAACCCAATAGCAGGTTTCAAAAATACCGTTTAACCGAAAAAGGGAAAAAACTTACAAAATAATGCCTAACCCAAAAAAGGATTATGCATAACGCTTATGTTTGATTTAATCGAGATTTATTTCACCCCCGTTGTTCCACCTCCTTTCAAAGTAAGTTCCATAGGTTTATTGGTTTTCCATGCACCTCTTGTAAAGTCCGGAACATCAACCGAATTTGAACGGTTGCTTACCGATTTTTCACTCAGTGGCGCAATACTACTCCAAAGGGCAGCATCATAAACATCCTGATCGAGCGGAAGGCCGTTCCGTAAACAATCAATCAGCCGCCAGTCCATCATAAAATCCATTCCGCCGTGGCCGCCCACTTTTTTTGCCATTTCGCCAATGTGTTTTACGATTTCCGGGGTGTATTTTTCGTTGAGTTCTTTCATTTTCTCTTCGTCCAGCCAATCGTGACCAGAAGCAATTTTCCCTGGTTCGGGGTATTTTTGTGCCACTCCCTTTGTTCCGCTGATGAGGTGAATTCGCGAATAAACCCGCGGACTGGTAACATCGTGTTGCAGCATAATAGTACGCCCCTTGAAAGTGCGGATTGTGGTTGTGTTCATGTTTCCGCGGAATTGTTTTCCGGCAAACTCATTGAAAAAACTATCGGTTGCAGCCAGTTCTTTTGCACGGGCAGCCATCTGAAAATCGTTTGTTTGTATAGCAGTGAGGTATTCCATCTGGTCGCCGCGGTTGATGTCCATCGCCTGGGCAATTGGGCCTAACCCGTGCGTTGGGTAAAGATTACCGTTTCTTAAGTTTTCCTTCAACCGCCACATTTCGGCATAACCGGTTTTATTGAAATTGGAATCGATAAGCGTGTGAATGTATGCGCCTTCGGCATGAACAATCTCTCCGAAAAATCCCTGCCGGGCCATGTTCAGCGTTAAAAGTTCAAAAAAGTCGTAACAGGTGTTTTCGAGCATCATGCAATGTTTCCGGGTTTTTTCCGAAGTTTCAACAAGTTGCCAGCACTCGTCGATGGTTTTTGCAGCAGGTACTTCAATTGCGGCATGTTTTCCATTTTCCATCGCATACACAGCCATCGGGGTATGCCACGCCCAGGGTGTGCAGATGTAAATCAGGTCGATATCAGGATTCTCACACATCTGTTTCCAAACTTCTTTGCTGCCTGAGTATGACTTTGCCCGCGGAATTCCCTGTTCTTCCAGTTTTTTCTGCACTTTTTCCACCTCGTGTTCGTACTGGTCGCAAAGCGCTGCAATTTCAACCCCTTCAATATGCGACATGCGGTTAACCGCACCCGGACCGCGACTGCCAAGACCAATAAAACCGATGCGCACTTTATCGAGTTTCGGGGCTGCATATCCGCACATATTAAATGATTGAGCTGCTCTTTTTTTACTTCCTTTTTCAAAAGATTCGGTGTTCAATGCACTTGCACTTCCGGCAAATCCGGTGGCTATTATTCCTGATCCAATCAATGTCTGTTTCAGAAAATTTCTTCTGTTTGATGTCATTTTTGGTTTTTTTATTTGTTTAAAAATTTCATTTTTTTGCAAATATCAAAGTTAACAGGATATCGCAATTTTAGCGAAAATGAACACATCAAATTCCAATTCTTTTGGTTGAATGCTGCAAAATCGGATTAGTAAAATGTATTAGATTCGTTAAAAAAAATTAATTGTAAATTTATTTTCGGGTCAT
>Ga0351900_1098_pt1 | contig 25706 bp, 24 predicted proteins | sample BONcelHT113001D3_FD_205827 | JGI IMG/M metagenome (GOLD analysis project Ga0351900, IMG submission 205827) | Enriched cells from coal bed in the Powder River Basin, Montana, United States - BONCAT cells T11 rep1 HSBNCT.T11.300.1.D3 ...
GCAGTCGTCCTGTGGCGAAAGGGTACTGCTCCCCGCAACGTCTTCATCTACCTGGGTGCTTTCTCTGCCGCCAAGATACCGATGCTGACGTTTGAGATTGCTTTTCTGGGGTGGCAGTTCTCGCTTGTGCGGACGGCCGTGACACTGCCGGTGTTCATCGCGCTTGGATACCTTCTCGAGCGGCTCCTGCCGGTTGATGTCAGCATTCCCTCAATGGACGCATCTCAGGTTGGACGGTGAGTGGATCTGCCGGGGTCTGGTTCATCATCTCATTGAGTGCATCTAGTGCTTCGAATCGGCAAAGGAGACCGATGTGGCCACTACGAGGTACTTGGCGTTGTCCGCGGTGCCTCGCTCGCGGACATCAAGCGCGCCTACCGGCGCCTTGCCCGGTGCTTTCATCCGGACGTGAATCCTGACGACGCGGGATGCGAGGAGCGGTTCAAAGAGGTCACCGAGGCGCGCGAGGTGTTGCGTGATTCGGCTCTTCGCCACGACTACGACGACCGAGGCGACTCCCCTTTCCGCCTGCAGGGCGGTCAGCGTCAGTGGGGGGTCTTCTTCGACGAGACGGAGGAGCCGCAGATACAAGCGCTGATGTTGCTGCGCATGAGTCCCCGGTTCAAGAAGTACCTCAAGCGGAATCCGCGCTTCTGAGACCTCATGTGCGGGCTCGAGATCTGCGCGTCGGCCGCAATTCCCGCCAGGGCCAGGTGCTAGGTCTAGTTCTCTCTTTGCGAGATTGCTCGTATGATGAAGACGGCGCAGGCATACGGGGAGAGCGAACAAAGGGGAGAGGACATGATCATCGAGTTGGCCGAAGACGCGGATGCGCAGGCCGTCCTTGATCTTCAGCGACTGGCCTACGTGAGCGAAGCAGAGCTCTACAACGACTACTCAATCCCGCCGCTCACCCAGACTCTGGAGGAGATGCAGTCGGACTTCCGACGGCAGGTCGTATACAGAGCCACGATCGACGGGCGCATCATCGGGTCGGTGCGAGGACACCTTGAGGACGGGACCTGCCATATCGGCCGTCTTATCGTTCACCCTGATTTCCAGAACCGGGGGATCGGAACGGCTCTCATGGCTCGGGTAGAGCAGCACTTCACCGATGCCGTTCGCTTCGAGCTCTTCACGGGCGATATCAGCGAGCACAATCTCTACCTGTACGGCAAGTTGGGCTACCACGTCTTCGACACAAAGCACCTCACTGACAAGGTGACAATCGTGCTCTTGGAGAAGTCGCGGGACGCAGACGCGCAGTGAGGTGAAGGCCACGGATCGCGCGGCGTAAGATGTATCATTCGTTAACCCCGAGGGGTCGGCCGGACGGTCTGGACGGCGACCTCTCGCGGCCGGCGTGACCGGGCCGCAAGGGCGACGGCGCCTCCCATTGCCATGAGACCGCCGCCGATCCAGAGCCATATGACCAGCGGATTGACCTCCATCTGTATGAGCACCTCCTGTTCGACCTCCCTGTAGTCGAGGAGGATCACGTATACGTCACGGGCGAGACTCGAGTGCACGGCGACCCGCGGCCAGGACTGACCATTCTTGAAGTAGAACTCCCGGACGGGTCTGACCTGGACTTGCGGACGGCCGTTATGGGTGAGTGCCAGGATGGCCTGCGCTTCCTCCTTGGTCTGCGTCTTGGCGACGTTGAGTTCTTCGAAGGTGAGGGAGAAGCCGTTCAAGGTGAGGGCTTCACCCAGCGTAAGCACCGTCTGATCGCTCTTCATCTGGAAGCCTTGGGAGCCTGTGATTCCGAGCAGGAACAGGATCACTCCCAGATGTACTGTCCAAGCGCCGTAGCGCCGCAAGCGCGCCCGCATGTTGCCACGAGGTTGCAGTTGCTCGCCGGCTGCTTCGCCGGTGTTCTCTGGTCTCGTGTCGGCTGTTCTCCTTGTCACACCTCGTGTCTCCAGGACAATTCGTTCGGCCAGCGCGGCAAGCGAGAACGCGCCCAGCGCGAGCGCCACGGTTGCCCAGACGGGCCCTTCGACCAGCGCTTCGGCAAGCAGAGCCGCCACGACTGCGACTGCCCCCGGGGGGATCAGGCGGCGTGCGAGCTGGCGCGAGGAAAGGTAGCCCCACTCAGAAAGCGTGCACACGCCAAGCAGGGCGGTAAGAGCCAAGCCTAAGGGACCCACGGCTCGGTTGAAGAACGAAGGTCCCAGATCCATGCGCTCCCCCGAGATGGCTTCGCGCAAGACGGGGGCGAGGACGCCGTAGAGCACAAGGGCTCCCATTGCTGCGAGCACGATGTTGTTTGTGAAGAAGGCCACGCGCCTGGTGCTTCCGGCGGAAGAGGCAGCCGAGGCGGGGGCAAGGAGTCCTCTTCGGCGCCATACGACGATGCCGGCGAATATCAGCGTCACGGCGATGAGCGCGACGAAGAACGGTCCCAACGAAGTGTCTCCGAAGGCGTGTACCGACCCGGTGAGACCGGAACGCGTAATGAGTGTGCCGAAGATTGTAAGGACGAAACCGGCGACGGCGAGCCACACGTCCCAATGAATGAAGCCGTCTCGTCTGCGGGTACCAGCGAGCAGGGAGTGGGCGAGGGCCGTGGCGATGAGCCAGGGAATCAGGGAGGCGTTCTCCACCGGATCCCAGGCCCAGTAGCCGCCCCAGCCGAGGGTGACGTAGGCCCACCAGGCGCCGGTCACATTGCCGAGGGTGAGGAAGAGCCAGGCAAAGAGAGTCCAACGGCTCGTCCATTCGAGAACGGTACGGCGGCCTCCTTCGGCCAGCAACCATCCCATAGTGAGCGCGAAGGGCACAGCGAGTGCCACGAAACCGAGGTAGATGGCGACCGGATGGATGACCATGCCCAGATTGACGAGCTGGGGGTTCATTCCCAGTCCATCGGCCGGGACTGCATGGCCGGCCGCGATTGTAACGAAGGGGTTCGCATCACGAACGATCACCAATATGAGACAGAAGACGAACGACAAGAAGGCCATGATGGCCGCAGCGAGCGCGAAGGGACGTTGTTCGTTCTCCGACGGCCGCGTCGCAGGGGTCGCGCCTATACGCGCCGCCGCGCGGGCGCTTCGCCAGGCAAGAACGGCCCCACACAGCGTAACCAGTAGCAACCACAGAAGAAGCGAGCCGCCGTTCCCCGACCAGAAGGCGGAGAACGTGTACGCGAGGGGGAGGTCGCGGGACGTGTGCTCGTACACGTAGATGTTGCTGAAGTCCCGCGAGAGAAGGGCGTACTGAAGGCAGATCGACGCAATGAGAGCCAGGGCGAAGGAAGCGTAGGAGGCGCGCCGAGCCGATTCGGCGAGGCGCTGTCGCCCCTTGAGGAACGCCCCGGCGAAGCCGGCGGTGGCGCCAAAGGTGCCCACCAGAAGCAAGAGAAGAAGCGACGCGTTGCCGATGTCGTTCACCGACTCATCCCCCCAGAGCCCGTCTGGCAATCACCGAATCGTTCACCACATAGGAGAGTAACAGGATTGGTTGGCCTACAGTATCTGTGAGCGACGAGGGTTCCTCGGGGGCCGCGGCATGGCGTCGGCAAGGCCACTCCAGGGCATTTCGCCGTGCTAGTACCCCGCCGGGATGAGCAGCACCGGGGCGGTCTTCGACCGCCTTGCCACCTCGTGGCTTACGCTTCCCAGGAAGAACTCCGCCACGTATCCGCGCCCTTGGCTGCCCATCACTACGAGCGAGATATCTCCTTGGTTCACGCGTTCCACGATCTCCTTCTTGGGATTGCCTTCCCGTGACTCCACGTTCACCCGCATCGGACCGCGTGACTCAAGGTCGGTCTTCATCTCCGCCAGGCGTTGGTCAACGACGCGTTCATCCGGGCTTTCCCCCGGTTTGCGGACGTGCAGGAGGGTGATCTCGGCCGCCCCGACATCCGCAAGCCCCAGCACGCTTCGGAACGCGTTCCCGGCGTTGGCAGAGAAGTCGGTTGGGAACAGCACGTGGCCGCGGAAGTCACAGGTGAGGAACTCGCACACCTCTCGGTCGCCGAGGTCCTTGAACTTCAACCGGATCACGAGCAGCGGCCGAACGGCGTTGTGCAGGATCGCGCCGGCCACTCCGCCGAGGAGAATCCGCCCCGAGCCTGTCTCCCCGTGAGAGCCGATCACCACGAGCCCGCAGTCTCGCTCCTCGGCCTGGCGGTTCACCTCTATGTGCGGGAGCCCCAGCGCAAGCTCCGTGGTGACCGCGAATCCGTGCTCCTCGAGCTTGCGTCCTTGAGCATCCAACGCTGGTCTCGTGAGCTTCATGAGCCGGGGAGCCAACGTGCCGGCGTCGCGGAGATTGAGGCAGTACAGGAGCACGGATTCCTTCACGCCGAGGGCCGCGAGCCCGCCCAGCGCCTCGATGACCCTGTCCGACGCTTCAGAGAGATCGGTGGCAACCAGCATCCTATCGAACATCTCACTTCCCCCTTACGCCGCAGCCGTCTCTTTGGCCGACGCGCCTCCGTTCCCCGCGGGGAACCAGTGCTGTGTGCGCAGGCATATCTTCACCAGCAGGAGCATGACCGGCACCTCGATCAACACGCCCACCACCGTTGCGAGTGCGGCACCCGACTGCAGGCCGAACAGCATGACGGCAGTGGCGATGGCGACTTCGAAGTGGTTGGACGCGCCGATCATTGCAGCCGGTGCCGCGTCCTGGTATCGGAGCCGGAGCGTCTTTGAGAGCCCATACCCCAGCCAGAAGATGAGGTTGGTCTGGATGAAAAGCGGGATCGCGATCCAAAGGATGGTGAGAGGATTGGAGATTATGACGTCGCCCTTGAAGCTGAAAAGGAGCACCAGCGTCACGAGCAGCGCGATGATGGTGATGGGGGTGAGGACGTGGAGGAACTTCTCCTGGAACCACACCACCCCCTTGGCTTTGATGAGCCACTTGCGCGACAGGTAGCCGGCCGCGAGCGGCAAGGCCACGTAGATGCCCACCGAGAGCAGAAGCGCCTGCCAGGGCACCGGCAGCGAACCAACTCCCAGCAGGAAGCCGCCCAGCGGGCCGTAGAGAAGGAGCATGAAGAGGGAGTTGATGGCGACCATCACCAAGGTGAGACCGTCGTTGCCGCGGGCGAGGTACCCCCACACGAGCACCATCGCTGTACAGGGGGCGATGCCGAGCAGGATGCAGCCTGCCAAGTAGCTGCGCCATAGGGGAACTGCCAGCATCTTTACACCCTCATGCAAGACCACGGTGCCCGAGCCGTATTGGTCCCCGACGGCGAGATCGGTCATACCGAGGGGCATCTTCACGTAGTCGAGGGCGTCCGGGCCGATCAACCCATAGAAAATTGTCCCCAGGAACAGGAGTGAAATGCCGTACATGGTGAACGGCTTGATAGCCCAATTGATGAAGAGCGTGAGGCCAACCGGCTTCAGGCTCTTGCCGGCTTTGATGACCTGCGCGAAGTCGATCTTCACCATGATCGGGTACATCATGGCGAACAGGGCGATAGCGATGGGGATGGACACGACGGGCGCGTCGTTCACGAAAATGGCCGCGCCGTCGAGGGTCTTGGCCAGACCGGGAGCCAGTCTACCCAGCAGGATTCCGATGCCGATGCAGAGGATTACCCAGACGGTGAGATACTTCTCGAAGAAGCTCAGTCCTTTGCCGTTCTTCGAGAGCGCCGGCGAGGAGGGCGCCTTCTCGGTGTGGTTGTTGTCGGCCACGTAATCCCCCTTCAGGTTATCGAGGATGGACGGGTCGCCCGTGCTTGGCGGCGGCCCGGGCGGCGGCTCGGGCCGTTCGGCGCTCAGCGGGAGATAGCTCGCTGCGGCAGATCGCGTTCGTCAGGCGCTCGCGGGTATCCTTGAGCGTGTGGAGCTTACCCAAGGAGTCGCGCAGGCATTCCTGCAGCCGGCGCTCCAGGTCACTTCGGGGCTCGACCAGCTTGTAGTGCATCCAGGTGCCTTCACGCCGGGCCTCCACCACACCGGCGGCCCGCATGACCCCCAGGTGTCTGGATATCTTCGACTCGGGAGCTTCCAAGGCTTCGGCCAGCATGCACACGCAGGTCTCTCCGCGGAGCGCCAGCAACACGGCCAGGGTGAGCCGTGTGGGCTCCGAGAGTACTTTGAACAATGCGGCTTCTTGCTCCGTGGCCGCCTCCATATTAATGCGTATCTGCGCAGATACGCATATGTTAGGTCCGGCTGAGACGCATGTCAAGAACGGTTATGTCCGAAGCTCGTTGTACTATGGTCTTGTGCCATCAAGTGGAGGCACGAACGGGCCAGAGCGCCTGCGGGCTTGAGCTACGCACGCGCACGCGAAGGGGGCACGCGCATGCTGGGAGCCATCGCCGGCGACATCATCGGTTCCGTGCACGAGTTCATCGGCACGAAGACGAAGGATTTTCCTTTGTTCACCCCGCGTTCGGTGTTCACCGACGACACCGTGCTCACCGTGGCGTTGGCCGATGCCCTCCTTAGTGGGCGCGACTATGGGGCGGTCATGAAAGAGTACTATCGGCGCTACCCCGGGGCTGGGTACGGGGGGATGTTCCATCGTTGGGCGTCTTCAGCCGAGAGTGCTCCATATCACAGCTTTGGCAACGGGGCGGCCATGCGCATCAGTCCGGTCGCTCAATGGTACGGGTCTCTCGACGATGTGCTGGCGGCCGCCCAGGCGTTCACGGCCGTCACACACGATCACCCCGAGGGCATCAAGGGAGCGCAGGCCGCCGCGGCGGCGCAGTTCCTTGCCCGCACCGGGTCGTCCAAGGATGAGATCAGAGACTATGTGCAGAGGACCTTCGGGTATGACTTGTCATTCACATGCGACGAGATCAGGCCGACGTACCATTTCGACGTGACCTGCCAAGGAACTGTGCCGCAGGCGCTAGTTGCGTTCTTCGACTCCACCGACTACGAGGACGCCGTTCGCAACGCGATCTCTCTGGGCGGCGACGCCGACACGTTGGCATGCATCACCGGCGGTGTGGCGGAGGCATTCCACGGGGGAGTGCCCGACTCGATTCGCGCGCGAGCGCTCGAACTGTTGGACTCACACCTGAGGGGAACCGTGGAGGAGTTCGCTATACGTGCCAGCAAAGGGGAGGCAGGTTGGCAGGGTAGCCCGATAACGCCGGTCGGCAAAGGTGGCTGAAAGGCCCCGGGCGACGGTCCGGGACCCGATCCAAGTGCATGCTCCGGTGCTTCGGCTTGCGTTGTCGCGCATCTTCTCCTAAGCTGGCGGAACACGCCTGTGTGCCTCCGAGGGGTTCCACTCACCTTGGGCCAAGCAGCGGCGGACTTCCGGGGCCACCCGCCGTCCCGTAGGAAGGCCAGGGCATGTCCGACCCCTGCATGCAAGGAGACGTTGCCATGACCCGCCGTCAAGCCCCTCTCGCCGTGATCTCTTGCTTTCTTGCAGCGGTATTCGTTGCTATTGCCCTCTTGCCCGTCCCTGTCGTCCAGGCGTCTGCCCCATTCCCCGACGTCTCCGTATCTCACCCCTAGTACACGGCCATCGATGGAATGGCCTCCCGTGGTGTGATCGGGGGGTATCTCAACGGCGACTTCGGTCCGGACGACCTAGTGATGCGCCAGCAGTTCGCCAAGATGATCGTGCTCAGCCTGGAGTTGGAGCCCATGCCCGCCGAAGGGCTCCCCTTCACCGATGTCCTGCCAAAAAGCGGCACCGCCTATCCACAAGGCTTCATCGCCGCCGCCTTCCATCACAAGATCACCACCGGCCAGACCACCACCAAGTTCGCACCCTATGACAACATCACCCGGGCTCAGCTGGTCACCATGGTGGTAAGAGCCATGGATAACCTGAGGGAAGGTACCCTGCAGCCCATACCGGTGGGATACACGGGCTCCTTTACCAACTTCAGCGACATCCATGCCCCCAACATGCGAAAAGCCGAGCGCAACGGCCTGCTCGCCGGCCTCCAAGGCTTCGGTTCCCCCAGGTACCCATGGCAGGAAGCCACTCGGGGCGAAGTGGCCCAGATACTGTGGAACGCCATTCAGATGGCGGAGTATTCGATGCTTCTGGCTGCCGATGACAGGCACTCGCTCGCCATCAAATCCGACGGAACGCTTTGGGCTTGGGGTCACAACGGCGCGAGCGGTCGCTTGGGTGACGGGACCACTGATGAACGCCGGCAACCTACCCGCATAGGCACGGACTCCGATTGGAAGGCTGTTGCGGCAGGTCTTAGCCATTCCTTTGGCATCAAATCCGACGGCACCCTGTGGGCGTGGGGCTCGAACGGCAACGGCCGTTTGGGTGACGGCACGACTGAGGCTCGCAATGTGCCCACCCGCATCGGCACGGACTCGGATTGGAAAGCTGTCACCGCCGGTAGCGCGCACTCGCTTGCCATGAAATCCGACGGCTCTGTCTGGGGCTGGGGTTTCAACGGCAGCGGCCGCGTGGGCGACGGCACCATCCAGGAGCGTCACGCCCCGGTGTTGATCGCAGATTTCTGACAACCGCCGGAGGTGCCGAGCGACCGCCGCCCGACCGCCGCCCGGGAAGACCTACTTTGTGAAGCCCTCCACCACGTAGGTGCCGCCTGCGGCGCGGGACCTACGTAGCTTGATGTAGCCGTGCTTCTGCACATCCTCCAGTAGGTCGCTGAAGGTGCGGTAGCCGTAGCCCGACTCGCTGAAGGAGGGCCGTTTGCGCTGCATGGTGTCTTTCACCATGGACGCGAAGATGGGGTCTTTGTTCTCGCGAAGAAGGGCGGCTATGGAGTCGAACAGCAGGTCGTACACCTCGCGCTTCTTGTCCGGGATCTCCTCGGCGGAGGGGGAAGGCATGGCGACCGGGGCCGTCTCCAGGTCTTCATAGAAGATGAACTCGTCGCAGTTGTTGGAGAGCAGGTCGGAGGTGGATGCCTTCATGCCCAGCCCGATGATGTGCTTGCCGTTCTCCTTCAGCTTGGAGACGAGGGGGGAGAAATCGGAATCGCCCGACACGATCACGAAGGTATCGATGTGCTCCTTCGACCAGGCCAGGTCCATGGCGTCGACTGCGAGGCGGATATCGGCGGAGTTCTTGCCCGTCATGGAACGGCGGGGGATCTCGATGAGCTCGATGGCGGCCTCGTGCAGGGCCTTCGTGTATTTCTCGTACACGCTCCAGTCGGCGTAGGCCTTCTTGACGATGACTTTGCCTTTCTCGACCAGTCGCTCGAGGAGCATGCCGACGTTGAAGTCGCCCTTGCGGTGCTTGAAGCCGATGGCCAGGTTCTCGAAGTCGATGAAGACCGCGAGAGTGTGTTCGTTGTCTGTCATGCGCCTAGGATACCCAAATAGTCGATGGGTTGCACGGTTCCAATGCGTAGACTACACTTATCCCTCATGAAAGCTGGGCGCACAACAGCAGCATCAGCGTTCCCCCGCGGGGCTGGCCTCGTCGCCCCCGGCTCGTTCCTTACCCTCCTGCTCCTGCTCCCCCGCTAGGGGGAGAGATTCGCGAGAGCCGGCGCTTACCGGCACGTCACCGTTCAAGAGATCGCACGTAAGAGGGGAGCAGTATGTCGTCATCACCTCCAGATATATCGTCAGTATCGTCGGTACCAGGGCCCACATCCGCCGCCGCGCCTTCGCCGCGGGGCGCCACGCCGCGTAACGAGGGCGTGCCCATCGTCTTCTTCGACACCACGCTGCGTGACGGGGAGCAGTCCCCCGGTATAAGCCTAAACATGACGGAGAAGCTTGAGATCGCCGGCCAATTGGTGCGTCTCGGGGTCGACGTGATCGAGGCCGGGTTCCCGGCGACCAGCCCGGGCGACTTCGAGGCCGTGCAGGCCATCGCCCGCGAGGTCAAGGGCGCCGTCGTATGTGGGTTGGCCCGTTGCGTGGAAAGCGATATTCGCACGTGCTGGGAGGCCATCAGGGAGGCAGAGCGTCCCCGAATCCATGTGTTCGTGTCCACGTCCGACGTGCACCTGCAGTATCAGATGAAGAAGACACGGTCGGAAGTGGTGGAGCTCGCCCGTGAGATGACGACGCTTGCGGTGTCGCTCTGCCCGGAGGACGTGGAGTTCTCGGCCATGGACGCCACCCGCTCCGATCCGGCCTTCTTGGCCGAGGTGCTGCGGACGGCCGTCGAGGCCGGTGCCACCACCATCAACGTGCCCGACACGGTGGGCTACACGCTCCCCACCGAGTACGCCGCGCTAATGGACTACCTCTACGAGCACGTGGCGGGCCTCGGGGACGTGGTGCTGTCGGTGCATTGCCACAACGATCTGGGGCTCGCGGTGGCGAACTCGCTCGCCGCCGTGCAACGCGGCGCGACCCAGGTGGAGGTGGCCGTTAACGGCCTGGGCGAGCGGGCGGGTAACGCCGCCATCGAAGAGGTGGCCATGGCGCTTGTGACCCGCAAGGACATCTTGAACCGCCCCATCAACCTCGTGACCACCGAGATCGCCCGCACCAGCCGGCTGGTCTCCAACCTCACCGGCTACGACGTCCAGCCGAACAAGGCCGTGGTGGGAAAGAACGCCTTTGCCCACGAATCCGGCATCCATCAGGACGGTGTCCTGAAAGAGCGCACTACCTACGAGATCATGCACGCCAAGGATATCGGCTTGGGTGACTCCGACATCGTGCTTGGCAAGCACTCCGGCCGCCATGCCCTGCGCTCCCGCCTGGCCGAGCTTGGCATCACGCTCTCGGGGGAGGATCTGGATGTCGCTTTCCGGCGCTTCAAGGAGGTCGCCGACAAGAAGAAGACGGTTACCGCCCTCGATCTGGAAGCTCTGGTGAGCGAGGAGATCAGGGAGCGGGAGGACCTGTACTCGCTTGACAACTTCTATCTGTCTGCGGGCTCCGAAATCATTCCCACCAGCCAAGTCACGGTCATCCGGCAGGGAGAGAGTATCCGGGGCAAGTCATTCTCGAGTGGCTCTATGGAGTCCATTTTCTACGCCATCGACGACGCCGTGGGCCTGCAGGGCCGGCTTCTCGACTACCGCGTGAGGGCCGTCACTTCCGGCAAAGACTCGCTGGCCGAAGTGAGGGTGGCCGTCGAGGTGGGCGAGCATACCTACGCCGGGCAGGCGGTGTCGATCGATGTGGTGGAGGCTTCGGCCAAGGCCTACATGCGGGCGCTGAACAATGCGGTGAGGGGCCGGGAGGCGGCCGGTGCTCGTCCGGACCGGGTATCCTGACGTACTTGGACGGCGACCATGTGGGCGGTGGCGATACGATCGTCGGCGATGCGAATTGTGACAATGTGATCGGGGGAGTGGATGGCGGCCGGGGCTGATCCCTTCGGGGCAAAAAGTGTCGAGGTGCTGGGCGGTATCAAGGCCAAGGTGTCCAGGCTGGATACGCTCGAGCGGGCCGGGCTGACGGAGCTTGCTCGGCTCCCTTACAGCATCCGCGTGCTGCTCGAGAATCTACTCCGCAACGCGGGCGATGGATTCGTCACCGAGGACGACGTCCTCGAGGTGGCGAAGTGGAGTCCCTCCGGACTGTTCCTACGCGAGATACCTTTCCGGCCCACCCGGGTGTTGTTGCAGGATTTCACCGGTGTGCCCTGCGTGGTCGACCTGGCTGCGCTCCGCTCGGCCGTCGCCCGCTTGGGCGGAGAGCCCTGCGTGGTCGATCCCGCCGTGCCCGTCGACCTGATCGTCGACCACTCTGTGCAGGTCGACTTCCACGGCGCCCCTGACGCGCTCGCCCGCAATATGGCGCTCGAGATAGAGCGCAACCGCGAACGCTACGAGCTCCTGCGCTGGAGTCAGGAGCAGTTCGAGCGGCTGACCGTGTTCCCGCCCGGAGTGGGCATCTGCCACCAAGTCAATTTGGAGTTCCTTTCCTCCGTGGTCAGCCTGGAGCAGCACGACGGGGAGTTCGAAGCCTTTCCCGGCACGGTCATCGGTACCGACTCCCACACCACCATGATCAACGGACTGGGTGTGCTCGGATGGGGCGTGGGAGGTATAGAGGCCGAAGCGGTGATGTTGGGACGGCCGTACTTCATGCTCCCGCCGTCGGTGGTGGGTGTGCGACTCACCGGTCGCCTTCGGCCCAAGGTCACGGCCACCGATCTCGTGCTCACTCTCACCGAGCTCCTGCGCTCCGTGGGGGTGGTCGGCCGTTTCGTGGAGTACTTCGGACCCGGGTGCTCCACGCTCTCGCTGCCCGACCGGGCTACGGTGGCCAACATGGCTCCCGAGTACGGGGCGACCACCGGCTTCTTCCCGGTGGATCGAACCAACTTGGATTATATGTTGCAAACCAATAGAAGTGCACAGCTCATTGCAAGAGTGGAGGCATACTGCCGCCTACAGGGGCTGTTCCGCGGCGATGAGGGAGTCGATCCCGACTACTCCGATGTGGTGGAACTCGACTTGGCGGAGGTAGAACCCAGCCTGGCGGGCCCCAAGCGCCCACAAGACAGGGTTCCCTTGGCCCGTGTGGGTGACAGTTTTACGGACGCGCTTCCTGCCCTGGCGGCGGCTGCCGGCCGCGAAACGGGTGAACCTCGCGAGGCCGAGTTTTGCCTCTCCTACGGCAGTACGAGCATCTGCGACGGGGCGGTGGTGATCGCCGCCATCACGAGCTGTACCAACACCTCCAATCCCGCGGCCATGATCACGGCGGCGCTCGTTGCCCGCAACGCGGTCGAGCACGGGCTTGCAGTAAAGCCGTGGGTCAAGACCAGTCTGGCTCCTGGCTCGCGGGTGGTCACCGAGTACCTGAAGCAGGCCGATCTCCTCGCGCCGCTCGAGGCGTTGGGTTTCCACGTGGTCGGCTACGGCTGCTCAACCTGCATCGGCAACAGCGGTCCGCTCGAACCGGTCATCAGCGAAGCCATACAATTGCAAGATCTGGCGGTCGCCGCGGTGGTGAGCGGCAATCGCAACTTCGAGGGCCGGGTCCATCCGCTCGTGCGGGCGAACTATCTGGCCTCTCCGGGGCTGGTGGTGGCTTTCGCCCTCGCGGGGACCGTGTCTTCGGATCTGACCCACGAGCCTCTTGGTAGGAACTCTGAGGGGACGGAGGTCTTCTTGGCAGATGTTTGGCCGAGCGACGAGGAGGTGGAGGAGATTCTATCGACGGTGGTGAGGGCCGAGTTGTACAAAGATGCCTATGCGGAAGCACTCGAGGGCGATCGGATGTGGGCGCAGATCCCCGTGCCCGAGGGTGATCTCTTCCGCTTCGATCCCGACTCCACCTACGTGCGCGAGCCTCCCTTCTTGGAGGGAGTGCCGCCTGAGCCCGAGCCTCTGCGGGACATTGAGGATGCGCGCATCCTCGGCATATTCGGCGATTCGGTCACCACCGACCACATCTCGCCGGCCGGTTCCATCCCGGTCGACGGTCCGGCGGGCACGTATCTGGTGTCGAAGGGCGTGAAGGAGGCCGATTTCAACACGTTTGGTGCACGCCGGGGCAACCACGAGGTCATGATGCGGGGCACTTTCGCCAACGTGCGCATCCGCAACCACATGCTGCACGGCAAGGAGGGCGGCCTCACCGTGCTGCACCCGTCGGGCCGCATCCTGCCCATCTTCGACGCGGCCATGGCATACGCCGAAGAGGAGGTGCCGCTCGTGGTGTTCGCGGGCAAGGAGTACGGCACCGGCAGCTCGCGTGACTACGCGGCCAAGGGCCCGGCGCTGCTCGGCGTGCGGGCGGTGATAGCCGAGAGCTTCGAGCGCATACACCGGGGCAACCTGGTGGGTATGGGCATCCTGCCCCTCGAGTTTGCTCCCGGTGAGAACGCCGCGATTTTGGGGCTTACCGGGGAGGAGACGATCAGCGTGCTGGGCATACGCTCCGGCCCGGTGCCCCGGGCCACCCTCCAGGTGGAAGCCGACGGCGTGGGGGGCCTACGGCGATTCAGCGTCACCGCTCGGCTCGACTCGGAGGTGGAAGTGGAGTACTACCGACACGGCGGCATCCTCCCCCGGGTGCTGCGGCAGCTCATCGGCGAAGCCTCCTGCGGCGGCCACCTGCCGGAGTAGCGGCCATACCGACCGGAAAGCCAGAGGCCAGCCTGACGGCGCGCGGCGGGGAGTGGCCGCCCGGGGCGCGCTTCGTCGCTCTTATCGCGAAGGTCTACTTCAGGCCCGTCGACCCCGGCGGGCCTGCGAGCCGCCGCACGCGGCAGCTACTTGGCTGCGCCGAAGCTCTCCACGACTAGACGCTCTTTGGGTACCCCAAGGGAGTCGGTCACCTTTCTCATGGCGTCGATCATGGGTGGGGGGCCGCTCACATAGTAGGTCCAGGCGGTCGGATCGTCGAGTTCCTCCCTTACCACGTCGCCGGTGATGTAGCCGCGTGGGCCCTTCCAGTCCTCCGGCGGATCGAAGATTACGTGGACCACCTTGAGCGCGGGCAGCGTGGCCTCGAATTCGTCGAAGTCCTGCTTGAAAGGGATGTCATCGATGGTCATGTTCCCGTAGAAGACTGTGACCGGCAGGCTTGCCCCCGTGTCGGCCATGTAGCGCAGGATGCTCCGTATGGGGGTAACGCCGATGCCGCCCGCCAGGAAGGCCAACCTCTCCAGGTCATCCTTAAGGGTGAAGTTGCCGAAGACGCCCTCCATCTGCACCTCGTCGCCGGGGGCGAGCGCCGCGAGGGCGTTCTTGAAATCTGAGCCGCTCAGACGGGTGCTGAGTTGGAGGTACGGCTCGGTGGGGGAACTGGAATAGGTGAAAGGCTTGCTGAGCGGACCATCGCTCGACGGCACGGTGATCTTGAACCACTGCCCGGCAAGATAGGTGAATTCCTCGGGCTTCTCGAAGCGAAAGCTGGAAACGTTGTCCGTCACCTGTATTCTGGTGGTGAACGTGGTCGTGAACTTCACTCTCTCCATTGCGGACGGCTCCTTGTGCACGTTCGTCTGGGAATGCTGGGATCGTACTTGCCTTTTTTCCGCTTTGGGTGGCCGGCAAACACGCGGCGTCCACAAGGGGTCGAGGGAACGGGGGTGTGATGGGTGGCTTGAGCCGTGCAGACGCCGCACCGCTGGTGTCCGTATGCCACTGCCCTTCATACGACCCCAGCGACGTGAGCCGGGCGGTCGACTCCGTGCTCGAGCCGCTCGGAGACATGGGCGCATTCGTATCGCCGGGCGAGCGTATCGGTCTGAAGCCCAATCTGCTCATGGCGGTGGCGCCCGAACAGGCCATCACCACCCATCCGGCTGTACTCGAGGCGGTCGCCGTGCGGCTGCTCGCAGCGGGCGCCTCCCCCGTCATCGTCGAGAGTCCCGGAGCGGCCCTTGCCAACTCGGCGCGCGCCCTTCGGCATGTGTTCGAGCGTACCGGCGCCTGGGAGGTGGCGGAACGTCTGGGGCTTGAGGTGTGCATGGAGAATACTGGCACCAACGTATCCAATCCTTCGGGGAGACTGTTGAAGCGGTTAGACGTCCTCACGGGTGCGCTGGAGGTCGACGGGCTGGTCTCGGTGTGCAAGCTGAAGACCCATACCTTCATGACGTTCACCGGAGCGGTGAAGAACCTGTTCGGTCTCATTGCCGGCATGTCCAAAGGGGGCTACCACGCGAGACTGGCTGATCCACTGCATTTTGCCGACATGCTGCTCGATGTGGCCGGCTTTGCCGCGCCCCGTTTGTCGCTCATGGATGCCGTGCTCGCGCTCGAAGGCGACGGGCCGGGCACCGGCGGCCGGCCGCGGTTCGTGGGGGCCGTGCTTGCCTCGACGGATCCCGTCGCGCTCGACACGGTGGCCTGCCGCCTCGCCGGCATCGATCCGGCGCGGGTCCCGGTACTCATGCAGGCGGCGAAGCGGGGTCTGCCCGGCGCCGATGCGGCAGCCGTGAGGGTTGTGGGAGATGACGTGGAGGATCTCTACAAAGGGGCTTTCCTGCTGCCTGCGCAGAGGGAGGGCGACCGGCTGGGCTTCGGCGCCTTCTCGGCGCTGCAGCGGGTGCTTCTGCCCCTGGCTCGGGGAGCCCTCAACCCACGGCCGAGACCCAAGACGGGCCGTTGTATCGCCTGTCGGGCGTGCGAACGGGCGTGCCCCAAAGGGGCCATCAGCGCGGTCGATGGTCTCGCGCGCGTAGACGACTCCCTGTGCATCCGCTGCTTCTGCTGTCACGAGCTGTGCCCGGTAGCGGCTATCGATCTGGAGTTCGTGGGCGCCGCACGGGTCGCACGGGCCCTGCGCATGGTATGAGCGAGGGGAATGAGAAGAGGTGAAAGAGAGCATGACGACCGAATTGAAGCTGGTAGCGTTCGATCTGGACGGGGTGTTGTACCGTGGCGGCCAAGTGCTCCCTGGAGTGCCGGAGGCTCTTGATTACCTGCAGGAGCGTGGGCTCCAGATCCGCTTTGTCACGAACAACTCCACCATGCATCGTTCTTCAGTCGCCAAGAAGCTTCAGGACCTGGGGCTGCCCGCCCACTCGGATCAGGTGGTGGGATCGGCCTATGCTACCGCCCGCTACCTTGCCGGGCGCCTGCCTCCCTACAGTTCGGTGCTGTATCTGGGGGAAGAAGGCCTGGGCAGAGAACTCTGCGAGGCTGGCTTCGAAGCGGTGCACGTGCCCGTCACGCGGGAAGAGATGCACGCTTATGAAGCGCAGGCAGAGGCCACGCCGGGGTCGCAGGACGCGGCCGTGCTTCGATCCCCGAAGGCTGTTGTCTCGTCGCCGGCCGCCGTCGTGGTGGGCCTCGATCGCTTCTTCACCTACTGGGGTGTAGCGGCCGCCCAACACGCGGTGCTCTCCGGCGCCCTGTTCGTGGCCACCAACACCGACGTCACGATTCCCATGGAGAACCGCCTGTTTCCGGGAGGCGGGTCGATGGTGGCGGCCGTGGCGGCATGCACCTCGCGGGAGCCGTTCGTGGTAGGTAAGCCGGGTCTCGCCATGGCCGAGGTTCTGGCCGCAGCCTCGGGAGTAGACCCCGGGCAGACGCTCTTCGTTGGAGATAGGCTGGATACGGATATCGCCTTCGGGCTGGCCGCGGGCATGGTGACCGCACTTGTGCTGACGGGAGTTGCCACCCGCGACGACCTCGAGGGCAGCTCGGCCGTGCCGCACTACGTGCTTGAGAACCTCCACGACCTGCCGGGCATAGTGTGAGGCGGCGCTGCGCGGCCGCCCGCTTCGGTGGGCCGCCGTCCCACAGAGAAGGCAGGCTGCCGATCACCCGGTCTTGTTCGGCCCGCGTTTTGACGATACATTAGCAGGGGTATTCTGCACGAAGACCAGGCTGTAGGCCAACGCTCGGAGACACCATGCATAACGACCAGATTATCAATGCTTCCCCAGACATCCTGCGGGAGATGATCAAGTCTCGCGAGCTTGTCTTCTCTGCCGAGGCATATTTCATTGCGCTCTCCGACATGTATCGCCAGACCGAGAGCGAATCGCCCTACCGCAAGCGGGTCAAAGCCGACCTCTTGCGCGAGAAGTTCGTCGAGAGGGTGGAGTGGGCGGCCAAGAAGGCTTTTGAGGACTTCTGGGAGAGTGAGTTCGGCCAGGTGCCGGAACCCGTCCAGGAGGGGCTGCGGGAAGCTCCCGCTGTCGCAGAGAAGGTCGCGGTCCTGGGCCGGCTCAAGTCCATCACCCGCAGCGCGGGTGGCTTCAACGTCCACGTGTCAGACGACATGAGCGACCACGTATTCTACGTGTCGAAGGCCAACTGTCTTGTCGACAAACTGCTGTTCCTTCTGAACAAGGACGTGGTGGTGGAGTACGACCCGTCGGTAAACGGCCCCGACGGTCTGGTGCAGGCCTACACCATCACTCTCTTCCGGCCGCCCCGCTAGGGGCGGGTTACCCACTCCAGGAGGTAGAGCAGAGCCAATGCCCTCGCTTCGAGCCGGCTTCACCAACTGGCACCAACCTATGTCTCTCGCCCGCAAGCTCCGTCTGACCATCAGGAACAATTGGATCAAGATCCGTACCCGAAGTTCGTGTTGTGGTCATCCGGGCGAACCGGGCTGCTGAGAGACCGCCTCGGAGCCCGGTCGGGCTCATGCGCACTCTCACTCTCACGAGGCGCAGTGAAGTATGCTGGAATGGGTGCGGGCGATGCTTCGGGAAGGACACTTGAGCACACGACAGGGTAGCGCCGTCACTTCGTGAACCCACTCGTCTGGGCGGCAATAGCCCTCCTTATCTCAGTCAATGCCCTCTACGTGGCCGCCGAATTCTCGGCGGTGAGCGTCAGGCGGACCATGGTGCGGCAGTTGGCCGAGACCGGCAGTCCTGCAGCGATCTGGGTGTTGCCGATGGTACAGGACTCGCGATTGCTCGATCGGTTCGTGGCCGGCTGCCAGATCGGCATCACCTTGTCGAGCCTGGTGCTGGGTGCCTTCGGACAGGCGACTCTCGCTCGGGAGCTAGCCCCGGTGTTGGTCGGGCTGGGGGGTCTTGATGAACTTGCCTCTTGGGGGGCTGCGTCACTCATCGTCCTTGTCGGGCTGGTGACACTGCAGGTGGTGCTCGGAGAGCTTGTCCCGAAGTCGCTCGCCCTTCAGCATCCCGCCCGGGTACTGCTCTTGACCGCCTGGCCCATGCGCCTGTCTCTCAAGCTCTATTCATGGTCCATAGCCCTGTTGAACGGCAGCGCCATCCTCGTGCTGCGCGCTATGCGCATCAAAGAGGACCGTCCTCGGCATATCCACTCGCCCGAGGAGATCGAGCTGCTGGTGGCCGAGAGTTGCGATGGGGGCCTGCTCGAACCCGAAGAGCAGCGACGTCTCCGCCGGGCGCTCAAACTCGGCAGTCGGCCCGTGGAGAGTCTTATGGTGTCGCGCATGAAGGTGGAGATGCTCGATGCGGAGACGCCGCTCGAGGAGCTGGTGCGCACGGTGAGCCGCAGTACCTTCACCAGGTTTCCGGTATACCGAGGCTCCACCGACAACGTGATAGGCATGGTGCACGCGCGAGACCTCGCCGTGTTACAAATCAGCGGGGAAGCCGGGCGGACCTCCCTGGAGACCCTGCTGCGTCCCGTGCTCGTAGTGACCGAGACGGTCCGCATCGATAGGCTCATAACAATGTTTCGCGAACAGCACAGCCAGATGGCGATAGTGGTCGACGAGTTCGGTGGCTTCGCCGGCCTCGCGACCCTCGAGGACGTGCTGGGAGCGGTGTTCGGTACTCTCGATGACGAATTCAAGTCCGGTCGCCTCTCCCCTCGCCTGCTGGACGACGGGTGGGTGCGGTTGCCGGGTGCCCTCCCGCTGGATGAGGCGGCCCCCTGGGTAGGGGTGGAATGGAAGGGCAAAGCCGTGACCGTGGGGGGCTTCGTGACCGAGCGGCTCGGCCATTTGCCGGCGGAAGGGGAGATGGTCAAGATTGACGGCGTAGAGGTACAGGTCGAGCGTGTGGTGAGGCACGCGGTCGGCTCGGTGCTGACACGGCCGCTCTCGGCGGAGGCTGAGGAGGAATGACGGTCGCCCTTCCTCTCATCGTCATAGCGGTGCTCATAATCCTTAACGCCGTGTTCGTGGCGGCGGAGTTCGCCCTCGTGGGTGTACCCCGGGCTTCCATGGACAGCATGGCTCGAGAGGGGAGCCGGGGGGCCCGGCAAGTGAGTCGCATACTCCATGATCCCCGCCGCCAGGATCGTTATGTGGCCACGGCGCAGCTCGGCATAACGGCGGCCAGCCTGGGGCTTGGCATGTACGGAGAGCATCAGCTTGCCGAGCTATTTGCCTCTTGGATGGAGCCGCTCGGAGCGGCCGCTTGGGTGGGGGCGCATACGCTGGCGAGCGTGCTTGCCGTTATCTTCCTCACGTACTTCCATATCGTGCTTGGAGAGATGGTGCCCAAATCCTTGGCCTTGCTGTATCCGCAGAGCGCGGCGCTCAAGATCGTCCCCTCGATGATCTTCTTGCACAGGCTCCTGTATCCGCTCGTCCTCGCGCTGAACGGTATCGGCACGTTGGTGCTGAGGATGATGGGCGTCAAACGCGGGATCACCCATGATCACTTCTGCACTCCCGAAGAACTGCAGTTCATCGTGGAAGAGTCCCTGGAAAAGGGCTTCATGAAGCCGGAGTCGGCGCGAGTAGTGAGGGAGTTGCTCGACTTCGGAGAGCTCACGGCGGGCGAAGGCATAGTCCCGCGAGTCGAGGTGGTGGGCATCCCCGTCGACGCCACTCCCGCGGAGTTGGCCGAGATCCTCAGGCGGTCACCGCACACCCGCTACCCCGTGTACGAGGACAACCTCGACCGCGTCGTGGGGATGTTGCACGTTAAGGACATCATGCGCCTCATGCTCCGGGGCAAGTCGTTCGAACCCCAGGATATTCGCCCTGTGCCGTTCCTTCCGGAGACGGCCAAGCTCGATACGGTGCTCGAAGCCATGGGTGAGAATCACACTCAGATGGCGGTGGTGATGGACGAGTTCGGAGGGACCGCCGGCATCATCACAATCGAGGACGTGTTTCACGAAATCGTAGGCGAGATAGACGAGGAGGCGGGGGAGGAGGAGTTCCACTGGAACGAGGACGGGAGCCTTCTGGTAGAGGGGGCCCTCCGGTTGGATGAGCTTGGTGAGCTGCTTGGCATGGACCTCGAACACCCGGAAGTCGACACCGTAGGCGGGGTGGTGCTCGCGCTGCTCGAGCGTCCTGCCGCGGTGGGCGACGCGGTTGAATACGCCGGTCTCACCATAGAAGTTGTCGCTGTGGACGAGCGGCGTGTCACGCACTGCGCGGTGCGCCGGATATCGCAGTCGACCGAAGCGCGGGAGGACGTGCCGGACGGAGACGGGACCCTCGAGGATGCAGCCGACCCCGATGAGCCCGCGGTCCGGTAGAGCGGTTCGCCTTTGCCCCCACGGGTGCCTCAGCCGATCTTCGGTTGTTCCTCCAGGGCCCGCTTCACCGCGTCGCGGTAGCTCATGGGCGCGAAGGGAAAGAGCCGCAGGGCCGTATCGTCGGTCACGATCACCTCACTGCGCAACCCTTCGATGAGGGGGTGGGCCAATGATGCCGGGATCGGGGTGACCAGATCCACCCAATAGGCGGAGAGGCTCGGGGTCAAGAACGGCACGGGGATCATCTTGCGGTGCAGGCCTTTCTCCTCGGCATAGCCCATCATCATGTCCCCATAGGTGAGGATATCGGCCCCACCGATCTCGAGCACTCTTCCCGCCGATTCCGGCACTTCCAGCGCATCGCACAGGTATCGGATTACATCGACCTCGGCTATGGGTTGCACCCGGGTGCGAACCCATTTGGGCGTGATCATCAGTGGTATGCGGTCGGTCAGGTAGCGGATCATGCGGAACGAAAGGCTCCAGGCTCCCACCACGATTGCAGCCCGCAGCTCCGTCACGGGCACACCGGAGGAGGCCAGTACGCGGCCTACCTCCTGGCGGCTGTACAGATGTTCGGAGATGTAGGTTTCTTCCCGTCCCAGACCGCTCAAGTAGACGATGCGTCGGACCCCCTCTTCCTTGGCGACGAGGCCGAAGTTGGAAGCGGCTTCGTGGTCCCGGGCCGCGTAGTTGGGCTCTTTGCCGAGCAGGGAGTGAATGAAGTAGTAGGCTGCCCGAATCTCGTGGAGGGCGGCCGGCAGGGATTCGATGTCGAAGGCGTCGGCCTCCACCACCTGTACGCGTTCTTTCCACTCGAAACGTTCGAGCTTCGTCCGGTCGCGGACCATGCAACGGACCGGGTAGCCGCGCGCGAGGAGCTCGGCCACCACGTGGCTGCCGATATAGCCGGTGGCGCCGGTGACCAGCACGGGACGGGGGGCGTGGGCCTCGGGTGTGTCGCTCATGTCTTCTCCTCTCCGGCTGGGGGTCCAAGATAGGACGACAACGCTGCTCGTATGGGCAGCGGTGAGAATTCGGGAAAGACCTCCTGCAGGGCCCGCAGATCGCCGACGGCTCCGTGAGCGACGAAATCGACCGCGCCGGGAGTGAGGGGACGGCCGGGCAAGTACTGCATTATGGCTCCCTGTGCGCGGCCCAGGCCCAAGGGTATGTGGAGGATGGGCCGGGTGCGTCCGGTCACTTCGAGGGCGGTTCGCAGAAAGCTGTTGAGGGTCACGATCGCTGGGCCCCCCAAGGCAAGAGTCCGCCCTCCGGCCCGCTCTGGATGAGCGGCCACGAGCGCGAGCAACCGGCCAACGTCCTCCGCGAACACCGGGGAGACGAGGGCCTCCCCATCGCCGAAGAAGGGCAGGAATGGCAAGAAGCGAGTGTAGCCGAGAAGCCGGTTGAGCGACCTGTCACCGGGTCCGTACGCCCAACTCGGCCGTACGATGCACCACTCGAGGCCGCTGGCCTTGCAGGCCCGTTCCGCCTCCAGCTTGGCTTTGACCCAAGGGAACGACGTCTCGGGCTCCACTCCCGCTCCGCTCAGGTACGCGAACCGGGGGGCCCGACTGTTCGAAGGGTCTCCATACACTCGCGCGATAGCCTCGAGCAGGTTGATGGTGCCGTCGCGGTCCACGTTCGCGTAGGTGTAGCCGCGCTTGGGGTCTTCAACCGGTGCGCCCGGAAACTGCGCGGCCTGTATGACCAGGTCGACATCCTCCACTGCGGCGGGCAGAGTATCGGGGTCGGTTACGTCGCCGGAGACGAACGAGAGGCGTCCCTCGGCAAGTGCCTTGGTTGCCCCCGGCCACGCGGAGATCACCCCGCGTGCCCGTTCGGCGCTTCGGCTCAGGGCCCGCACGGAGAACCCGGCGGAGAGAAGGTGGCGCGTCACCGCTCCGCCCATGAAGCCGGTGGCCCCGGAGACGAGCACCGTCTCGCTCCTACTGCCGTCTTGGTCCACTTGCTGCCCTTCCACTCGTGTGATGCCCATCTGGTTCAGCTCCTTTCTGTCACGAGCCCGGCCCATGGGTCGCCCCTCTCGGCGAGCCGGTCCGGAGAGTTCTTGATGGTGAAATCCCGGGCTGTCTTCAGTTCAGGTAGCTCCTCGAAGCTCACGGGCATGGAGACGGAGGCATAAGGGGTGGCCCTCACCACGTATGGGGGCACGAGCGTAGCCCCGAGGGCCATGCGCAGGGCGTCGAGATAGACCCGACTTTCCCGCTTCTCCTTGCGCATCTCCCGGGTGAGCAGGGTGGGGTGACGCGCCACCAGTCGGTCGAAGAGCTTCACCAACGAGTTCCGCACCTCGGTGTAGCCCAAGGTGCCGTCGAGCGGCATCGCGAGGTGTAGGCCCCGCTTGCCCGAGGTCTTGACCAAGGGCTCGATCCCGAGGGAGCGAAGCTCTTCCCGAAGGATGATCGCCGCCTCCACCGCCTGGGCGAACATCTGCCGCTCGCCGTCGCCGGTCTGCGCGTCGTCCGGAGGGTCGATGTCGATCACCAAGATGTCGGGATGCTCTACGTCCGTCGTGCGGGAGAGGAACGTGTGGAACGTGAGCGTGCCCAGGTTGGCCAAGTACAGCAGGTCGGCCTCGTCGTCGACCAGCGGGTGGTGGACGGTCTTACCCGACCGGTCGTACGTCACGGGAAAGGTGCGCAGCCATTCGGGGAAGTATGAGGCGGCGTTCTTCTGATAGAAGCTCTCGGCATCTACCCCCTCGGGGAAGCGCTCCAGGGTGAGCGGCCTATCCTTGAGGTGAGGCAGCAGGTAGGGAGACACCGCCCGATAGTAGTCGAGCACGTCTCCCTTTGTGATCCCGACGCCGGGGAAGTACACTTTGTCGGGGTGTGAGAGTGTCAGTGTCTTCTCGGCCACGTTGAGCCTCGTTCGGTCCGGCGGCAGTCAGGTGTGACCCTCGAGGGCGATCTCCTCAATGGTGCGTGCGGTGGCGGCCGAGTCCGGCATCTCGGCGGTGATGTCGTAGCCTGGCCTGGCCTCCTCGTCCTTGTGCTTCAGGAGGAGCCAGTTCTTGGCGCCCCTGCCCTTCATCTGCACGAGCACCCAGCTGCCCTTCAGCTTCGTTCCGTGCAGCAGGAACTTGAGTTCGCCGCCTGCGAGCTTCCCGGCGGCATCGGGGGCACCCCCTGCCGCCACCTGCCGTGCGAATTCCTTCGACCACGACGTGTCGGGTTCCCACCAGCCCGTGTCCCAGAGCATCACCGCGCCCGCACCATATTCACCCTCCGGTATGGTGCCCTCGAAGCTGCCGTACTCAAGGGGGTGGTCTTCGGTCATGACCGCCAGACGCTTGTCTTTGGGGTCGAGCGAAGGTCCCTTTGGCACCGCCCAACTCTTGAGCACGCCGTCAAGCTCCAGGCGCAGATCGTAGTGCAGGCTGGAGGCGGCGTGCTTCTGCACGCAGAACAGTAGCTTCCGCGGATCCTCCGGCCCGGCGTCTCTCGTGCTCTCCTCGTCTCGCTTGCCACCCGACGGTTCGGCTGTGCGGGCGAAGTCGCGCTTAGCTCGGTACTCGGCCAGAGCATCCGGTGGAGGGTCAGCGGATGCGCGCGTATCGTCGTCATAGTCGGCATGCATGGGACGCAGTCTCCTCGAGATGAACTGTCAGGGGTGTGGCTCTTCTCTCGTGAACCCGGCTCAAGGTTCATGGTCCCCGGATACGCGTTTCATTAATCGGCGGTAACGCGGCGCCTGTGCCCACGGGCCCGCCCGTCGCGTGTTTGCAGACGACGGTTCCGGGGCAGTTAACGAGGTGTCATGCGCGGACAAAAGAGCGGCGAAAGGAGAGGAATGGCTGGAGCGAAAGATGGCTGCGTCAAGCCTGCGGGCGGCCCTATCGGTGTGCCGGCGGGTGGGACGTCAAGAGCGAACGTGACTGCGACTCAGGAGGTGCTTCCTGCCGTGCTTGCCCGGGTAGGCCATCCGGCGCCTGACTTCGAAGCCAGCGCCTATATCGATGGCGGATTCGAGAATCTCAAGCTTTCCGACTACAAGGGCCAATGGGTGGTGATCTGCTTCTACCCAGGCGACTTCACCTTCGTTTGACCAACGGAACTGTCGGCAGTTGCCGTCAAACATGACGAGTTCAAAGAACTCGGCGTCCAGTTCCTCGCTCTGAGCACCGACAGTCGCTTCTCCCACAAGATCTGGCAGGAGGAGGAGCTTTCGAAGATGGTCGCGGGCGGTGTGCCCTTCCCCATGCTCTCCGACGCAGGCGGCCGTATTGGCCAGGTATACGGGGTGTATGAGGAGGCGGCGGGTGTTGATATCCGCGGCCGTTTCATCATAGATCCCGATGGCGCGATTCGCGCCATGGAGGTCCTCACTGCCGAAGTGGGTCGGAACGTCTCCGAACTTCTGCGTCAGATCAAGGCCTTCCAGCACGTGGTGGCTACCGGGGAGGTCACACCCTCAGGCTGGCAGCCGGGCAAACCCACTCTCACTCCCGGCCCGGACCTGGTGGGCAAGGTCTGGACCGTGTGGAAGCCGGAGATGGCCTACGAATAGGAATGTGTACGGGCATTACGCTGCTGTGCTGCCGGACACGCGGGCGCGGCGCGAGACGGGGCTGCGCGGTACGCGGAGCCCCGCCTCGCTGTTCTGACTCGCACGGCCACAGCCCGAGGATCTTCCACGTGTCGCTCAGGTGTCTGCCGAGCTTCGGTTGCGGCTGTACCCTTGGTTGGTCTTCAGCGGGAGGCGCGAGCGCACACTGCGAGCGCGTGCGGGAGTTCCCGCAGGTCCATGATGACGGCATGGGCGGCGGGAGGCCCGGGGTGATCCTCCACGGCGGCATAGCGTATGGCGTACATGCCCGCCGCTAACGCACCCGCTCTATCGGTGCCGGGGCGATCTCCCACATGGGCTGCCCGATGGGTCTCCGAGCCGAGGGGCTCGAGCGTGCGGTGAAACATGCGCGGATCAGGCTTCGTGTAGCCTGTCTCGTCGGAGA
>Ga0351900_1102_pt1 | contig 25267 bp, 24 predicted proteins | sample BONcelHT113001D3_FD_205827 | JGI IMG/M metagenome (GOLD analysis project Ga0351900, IMG submission 205827) | Enriched cells from coal bed in the Powder River Basin, Montana, United States - BONCAT cells T11 rep1 HSBNCT.T11.300.1.D3 ...
TCTCTACGTGCTCCGTCATCCTCGAGATACCACGCCGGTTCGGCGGCGCCCAGCACAAGTACCCTAAGCGGCTTCGGCACCGTCGGGTACACGTAGTCGGCCGTCATGTCGAAGACCTCCTCATTCGGCCCGACCGGCCAGCCGCAGTAGGTGGCCGACCAGGGTCTGGTTACTGGAAAACACCGGCCTTCCGGCGACTTCTTCGAGGTACGGCAGGTACTCCGCCGACCTGAGTCCGGTGCAACTGATGAAGTAGGCTTCCGCCTCGTTCCTGCGGGCCCGTCTCACTAGGTCCGCCAGCTCGTCTCGCGTGACCGCAACGATGTCCGGCTCCGCCAGAAGGCCGAGACACGCATCTGACACCACCGCGAATCCCTCCCTCTCGAAGTACTCGACTCCCCTCCGGTGGAACGAGTCATCATAGGGACTCAAGAACCCGAGGCGATCAATACCCTTCTCCCGCAACACCGCGAGCGCAGCGGTAGTGGCGGTAGTCGCGGGGATGCCACCGCCCGCGCGCACCATCGCCTCGACCATGCGGCGATCGAAGCCTTCTGATTCAAAGAAACTACCCGATGTGCAGCCGTATCCGATGGCCGCCACCCCTGCTAGCGCCAGCTTGCGGCACTCTAGCGACACTTCGGCAGCCATCGCTTCCAGGAGTTCCTCGGAGAGCTCTGTGCCCAGGCCAACGCGGCCAAAATGAGCACCTACTCCGGGCGGAAGCCGGGAGATCACATCGGCCTCCAATATGGTGTTCGGCGATGGCACGATGACACCTAGTCGCACAACGGCCACGGGTCCTGCACCTCCACCCCTACATCCTGCCGGGCAGGAAGAGGGCTATCTGCGGGAAGAAATAGAGCAAGATGATCCCCAGAAACATCAGCAGTGCGAACGGTATCTGCCACTTGATGACCAAGGGAAGTGGTAACCCCGTGGATCCCTGCAGCACGTATATATTGAAACCCAGAGGGGGTGTGATCTGCGCGATCTCGATAAGGACGGCCAGCACTACACCGAACCAGATGGGATCCAAGCCAAGTCCAATAATAACGGGGAACACCACCGGCAACGTGAGAAGCACCATCGCGAGCCCGTCCAGGAAGGTCCCCAATATGAGGTACATGACCATGATCAGGAAGAACATCAGAATCGGAGGAAGGTTCGCGTGCACGACGGCATCGGCGAGCTTCGCCGGAATACCCAAGTAGCCGAGGATGTTCGAGACCGTGATGGAGGCGAGCATGATGAAGAGGATCATGCCCGTCGTCTTGACCGTGTGCAGTAGGGCATCCCTTATGTTCGCCCAACTGAAGCGCCGGAAACCCACCATCAGTACGAACGCGCCCAAGACTCCGATGGCGGCCGCTTCGGTCACGGTCGAAATACCCAGGTAGATGACGCCCAGCACCAGTGCCATGAGACCGATGACCGGGAGCACCCTCGGTAGGCTGAGCAGGAAATCGCGGGCGGTGACCTTCTCCTTGCCCGGTGTGAGCTCCGGGCGAACGATGGCAAGGATTGCCACAAAGGCTATGAAGAAGAACTCGATCATGAGGCCGGGAATCAGACCCGCCGCATACAGACGGCGGATGGAGGTCTCGGTGATCATCCCGTAGATGATGAAGTAGAGACTCGGTGGAATAAGCAGGCCCATCGCCGCACCCCCGATGGTCCCCACGATCGGTCCGGGCGCGTATCCGCGTTTAGTGAGGGCCGGTACCGAGATACTGCTCACCGTGGCACAAGTGGCTACGGTCGAACCGGTGATAGCCGACATCATGGTGCAGGACAGTATGTTCGTCTGCAAGAGCTTGCCGGGAAACCGGGAGACCCACGGCACTAAACCCTTGAACAGATGGTCCACGATGCCCGAATACGACAGTATCTGCCCCATGAGCACGAACATGGGAATGGTCAGAAGCGTGAAGCTGGTGCTCTGGGTGAACTGGAGTCTCGTGAGGACAGTCCCCGTGGGGATATCGGTGAACAGCACGCCCCCAAGTACGGCCACGAGCATGATGCCGATACCCAGCCACATCCCGCTGAACAGGGCAATCAGCAGCACACCGAGAAGAATGATCATTTGCAGTGTGGATTCATCCATGACTGCGCGATCGCCTCCCTTCACGCTCGGTCGGAACCGCACCGGTTGGATCATCGGTGGGTGGCTCGTCGCCGGGTGGATGCAAAAGATCGTCCTCCGCCTCCAGTCCAAGGTCATCAGGAACCTCACCCATGCCCGTCGACTCCGCGCCTTGGACCGCAGTGGCCGTCACGGTCTCGTCTCCCACCCCGAACAGCGCGGCAAAGATGAGCCACAGCTTGAGAATGAAGGCGAGTAGCAGCACGCAGCCGCCAAGAAACACCACTGCATAGATCCAGTAGATACTGATGGGGTTCTCCATTCCCACCTGACCCCGATCCACGTAGTACGTGAGCCTGCCCCACATGGCCACGACCAAGAACAGGATGGTGGCACAGGCGGCAGCATAGAGAAACAGCCCGATGATGCGTTGCACCTTCATCGGCAGGCGATCGATGATGATACGCACCTGCACGTGACCGTTCTCCTTGGCCGCGTAAGCGAGCGCCATCCAGGTGATGCCGGCCATCAACCAGCCGGACATCTCCGTGACCCCCTCGATCGACCTACCCGTGAAACGGCGGGAGAAGATCTCGGCAAGGACGAGTACGACGGCAGCTACAAGAAGAATGGCCGACAAGTAACCGGCGGCCTGGGGAATAATCTCTATCTTCCTTGCCACCGACGTGATCTTCGCGATGGTCTTGTGATTGTCACGTGCGTCCACCCAACTCTCCTATTCCGGAGCCGACTGTTCACGTCAATTGCGGGCTGCACCGCGGGGAGCAGAAGAGCGCGTCCTCACTCTCCTCCACTCCCCGCGGGATGTGACATTCTGCGATCGGTCCTTCTATTCGGCGGACCACTCCATACCGAGCATGGCGAAGGTCTCCTTCATGATCTCCTCGGCGAGAGGACTGGTCGTCGTGGCCCAGTCCATCCAGGCCTTCTTACCCGTATCACGCATCTGCTCGAGCGTCTCCTTGGGCACTATGTGCGTCTCCATGCCCTTGCCCGGAAGCTCCTCGGTCATGCGGGCGTCGTCTTCCTGGAGGAATCCGCGACCAGCCTCAGTCATATCCGCGCCCACCTCCATGACTAACTGCTGCAGGTCATCGGGAAGCGCATCGAAGGCTTCCTTGTTGACTATGAACATTGACGAACCGATGATGGCCCCGAGATCGTTGCGGTACTCGTAGTACTCCCATGCCTCCAGCTGATCGATAAGCGCGTTGCTGTTCGGCATACCGTCGATCATGTTGCGCTCCATAGCGGTCTGCAGCTCTTCTACCGGGAGGTAGATGACGTTCACGCCCAGGGACTTCCAGAACTCGGCATTGATGTCACCGAATATCCGGAAGCGCTGGCCATTCACTTGTTCGACTTCGTCGAGGGCCTCGTTCCACAGAAGGTACATGGAGCCGAAGGTGAAGGTGCCGATCGGCACGACCCCCCATTTCTCTTCGAACTCCGGAGCCAGTTTGGGCACCAGCAGATTGTCGAGCCAATCCCAGTACTCGTCGTAGCCCTGATGAAGGAAGGGCAGGGAACCGAAGTTCCCGAGAGGCTCAGAACCCACGATGTGAGGCAGCGAGAGGTCGCCGCCATCGACAAGCCGCTCGGAAACGGTCTCGAGCATCTCAGCCGCTTTGTAGCCGAGGGCGCCGCCGTAGTTCAACTCCACCACCAGCCTGCCGTCGGAACGCTTCTCGATCTCATCCGCGAAGTACTGGGCCGTCAATCCGTAAGGGGATGTAGCGGTACCCGTCGCACTGATGTTCCAGACCCACGTGATGGTCTCGGCCGGCGGCGCGCCGGTCGTAGTCGTTTCCTCGCCGCCGGAGGCAGTCGTCGTGGTAGTCGTCTCTTCGCCGTTGCCGCCACAGCCCGCCACGACCACGGCCAGTACAGCAACCAACAATAGGATAACCAACAATGATGTTGAGCGGAGTCTCATAGAATGTACCCCTTTCTGGGATTCCGCTTGATGGATCACACCTTGGAACATTCTTCTGGGGACTTACTCTGTCTGCACCACATCGGACTGACGCAGTCCCTGGTGCGTAGTGTCGCGGCGGGCCGGGACGGCCCCCGCGCTACTCATCATCCCGCGGCGATACCTCCTTCTCAAGTCTTGGCCGGCGTCCACTCTCTACCCAGTCCGAGAGACACTAATCCCGGCGACACACACTGCTTCCAAGTGTGGCGCCGGGCAATCCTGACGACACCCGTGCAGACTGGGCGGTATAGTAATTAGACCACAGACCCGACGTCTGTCAAGCTATGTTGGCAATCAGTCCCCGCCGGAGAAGCCGCTAGCCGGGTCCGACCTCCGCACTCCCCCGCAGGCCCGCCAGTGCCCGTTCGAGGTCAAGTGGCAACGGCGACACCAGCTCGATCGCCTCTTGTGTCCAAGGATGGACGAACCCCATCCGGTGGCTGTGCAGGAACTGCCGTCCCAGCCCGAGCGGATCCCGGCGGGCGTAGACAGGATCGCCGGCTACGGGGTGCCCGATCGCCAGGAAGTGGACTCGTATCTGGTGAGTGCGCCCGGTCTCCAAGTGGACCTCCACGAGCGTGAAGTCACCCGCGCGCTCGACCACACGGAAGTGAGTCACCGCCGAGCGACATCCGGCGCCGCCAATGGTCATCGTCTTGCGTCGCGCCGTGTCGCGGCCTACCGGCGCGTCGACGGTGCCCTCCTGCGCCGACAGGTTGCCGTGCACCAAAGCAAGGTACACGCGCGTGAGTTCCTTCTCCCGAATGAGAGCACTGAGACGCCGATGGGTGGCCGAGTCCTTCGCCGCGATTATGAGTCCGCTGGTATCCCGGTCCAACCGATGGACGATGCCGGGGCGAAACGCTTCCCCTCCGCCGATGCCACGGGACAACAGGGCGTGCACCAGCGTGCCGCTCGCATGCCCGCGGGAGGGGTGAGTCACCATCCCGGCAGGCTTATCCACTACGATGAGCCGCTCGTCCTCGAAGACCACCGGCACGAATAACTGCTCCGGCACCAGCCGGAGGGACTCCTCGGCCTTGAGCCGGGCGACCACTCGGCTGCCGGCTTCGACCCGAAAGCTCTTGGGTCGCTTCCGCTCCTCCACGGTGACGCAACCCTCCTCGATGAGAGCAGCCGCCTGCGAGCGGCTGCCAATCTCAGGAAAGCGCGCCAGGAGGATGTCGAGCCGGGCGCCCTCGTCTTCCGGCGCAACAGTAAACTCCAGCTGCGAAAAAGCCCGCGGCAGTCGTTTGTCGGGCGACGCGCCAGCGCCGCCATCACCTTCGCTACGATCCGGAGGTGTCTTGGGCGACAGGTCCATCCGAAGATCCTCTCTATGCATGCGCTCGGTCTATGGCTTGCGGTCGGCGTTCCTCCACGCAAGCAAGAGACTCAGTAGCAGCAGTCCCGTCCCGACAACTATGAACACGTCGGCCAGATTGAAGTTGGGCCACCATGGCAGCTTCAAGAAGTCGGTAACGTAACCCTTGGTGACCTGGTCCACGATGTTGCCGATACTCCCGCCCACGAGCACTCCGGCGGCAACACCGGACAGCAGAGGACGGATCTCGAAAAACAAGTAGACCACGACCACAGCGAGCGCCAGCACCCGGGCAACAAGAATGAGTCCGGGCCTGCCCGCGAACAGCCCGAATGCAGCCCCAGTGTTCATGGTGCGCTCGAGTCCGAGAAACGGCACGACCTCACGGAATTCGCCCAGCGGAAGCCTGGCCTCCGCCATGGCCTTTGTTATCAGGTCGAGAGCAAGGGCCGCGGCGGCCGCCAGGCCGGCCACGACCCATTTCTTGGGGCTCTGGGTTGTGAGAGAGAAATGGTGCTTCACAATGCGGGATTCGGAGGGCTCGAGCTTCTCTGCCTACGGCACCGAAGCTCGAGATGCCTACCGTGTCCTTTCCTCCAGCCGCCTGCAATCCATGCATACGTTGGCGTAAGGAGCCGCCAGCAGCCTCTGCTCCCCGATCTCAACGCCGCAGCGATCGCATCGCCCATACTCACCGGCCGCGATCTTCTCGAGTGCCCGGTCGATCCGACTGAGAGCAGCCCGCAGGTTAGGCTCGCGAAGAAGATCCATCTCCCTTTCCATGGAGCCGCTCGCATCCTCAGCCGGATGCTGGCCGTACGGACTCTCCCCGGACACCTCCGGCAGGGACTCGGAGAGTTCGGCTTCCGACACCTCGAGTTCCCGGTCGAGCCGAGCCCGCTCTTCGAGCAGTTCCGCCTTCACTTTGTCCAGGTCCACAACCGGCCCCCTCTACTTGCCCATGCTCACCGAGATCAGGGTCGGCCTCTGTCGGCCCCGGCGGTCGCGATCAACCGCGCCAGTTCCCTCTCGAGCTCACCGGGATTCAGCCCTTTGAAGCAAAGCACCTTGTCCTTGCTGCTGTGACCAGACCGGACCGTAATCGCTTCAATTGGCTCGTCCAGCCACTTGGCCAGCGCTTCAACGAGAGCGCGATTCGCGCGGTTGTCCTCCGGCGGGGCGGCGATGCGAACCTTTATCCGGTCGCCGTATGCGCCCGCACAGCACGTGGTCCTCGCTCCCGGACTGACCCGGAAACCAACCAGTAGTCCGTCGGGGCTCGGCAGTATCGCTACCACTGAAAGTCCCGGTCATCCTCTTCGCCGGGTCGCTCCTTCTTCTCCTCGCCCTTGGCCCCGAAAAGGAAACGCCGGACAGACGATTCCCTTGCCTTCGACTCGTAGCCGGGAGCCTCCGGCTCCATGCCCGCGTCTGAAGCGGCCCGCTGTTCCTCACCAGCGGGAAAGGCCTCCTCATCGACGGCACCGCTCTTACTCCTGCCGTCCCTCTCGTCCCACTCAACGAGGAAGTCGTCGTCCCCGGGGGCGGCGGCGGCAAGGTCGCCCTGAGGGTGCCCACTAGGGGGCAGGGATCGGACAGTCTCATCCGATACGGCCTCTCTCTGGCCCAAGAACTCCCTCTCCATGGCATCGTCTTCGACCGGATATGTCTCGGCCGTCACCTCTTCGCCGGCGGCGGCGTCTACCGAATCCCGCGCGAACACGGGGGCCTGAGCTGCGGGACGCTGTGCGGCGGACTGAGCGGCCGCTTCGGCCTGCTCCGCAGCGAACGCACCCCGAGCACGATCATCTGCCGCCTCGGATCCACCTGAGGGAGGTGTCCGCACCGACGAAGAGCCGGCGGCTCCGCCGCCCCCGACCTTCCCCGGCTCGGGGATCCCTTCTGTCAGCTCACGCTCCACCCCGCTCACGACCTGCCCGAAACCACTGCGGTCCTCGCTCTCCTCGTCTTCCTTGAGCAGATTGAGATGCGCCTGCAGCAACGACTGGAACTTGAAGCGAAAGTCCTCCTCCACCTGTCGGAGCTGCAAAAGGGACTGCTGCACCTTCTGCTTCTCGGCATAGGAGTCGGCTATTATGTCCCGCGCTTTGAGCTCCGCATCTCTCAGCGTGAGTTCCGCCTCCTTGCGCGCGTTGGCGCGCATCTCGTCGGCCTGCTGCTGAGCGGAGACCAGGGTCTTCTGAAGGGTCTCCTTGAGGTTGTCGAACTGCGCCACTTGGTCGTCGAGACGGGCGATGCGGTCCTGTAGCTCGATGTTCCCCTGGAAGAGCCGTTCGAACTCGTCGGCCACCTCGTCGAGGAAGATATCGACCTCCTCCTCGGAGTAGCCCCGCATCGCTCGGCGGAATTCCTTGTGGCGGATATCTATGGGCGTGAGCTTCATTCCCCCTCCTCGACCGATCGCTTCACGAAAGGGACTACGGCGTGACCGCAGCGTGCAGACACAGGTTCCCCCTCATCATACCGCAGCCCCGCAGGGCGTTCGCCGAACCGCCGTCCGCGCCGGCCGCCGGGCCTGACCATTATGCCCTACAACCGTCTGCCCCGCTCGGCGGCCGCTTCTACGGCCCGAAGCAACGCGCCCCTCACGGCCTTGTCCTCCAGCACGGCCAAGCCGGCGATGGTGGTACCCCCAGGAGTGGCTACCCGGTCCTTCAGTTCCGCCGACGATCCTCGCTCCGGGAGGAGAATCTGCGCCGTGCCCAGTGCCATCTGCCTCACAATACGTCGGGCGATCGCCCGATCCATGCCCATACGAACGGCTCCATCCTCGAGCGCCTCCAGCACCAACGCGAGAAAGCCCGGGCCGCTCCCACCCAGAGCGGTGGCGGTGTTGAACTGCGCCTCAGGAAGGATCTCGACCAGACCCAGAAGAGAGAGGAGATGCAGGACTCCCTCCACCTCTTCCTGACGGGAGCCCGCGGCCGGGGCAAGAGCAATGGCCCCCTGCCCGACGGCAACGGCAAGATTCGGCATGATGCGATAGAGGCTGGGCGAGGGGCCGAGGACGCTGCGCAACTCCTCGAGCTCTACTCCAGCCGCCGTGGAGATGACTATGTCACCGGTGCCCACCACGCCGGCGAGTGTGCCGAGTACGCCGTCAAGATCCTTTGGCTTCACAGCGACCACCACTACGTCAGCACGATGGGCCGTCTCGGCAGGTGAGGGCACGGCATTCACCCGGGCGCCGCCCTCTTCTTCAGCAGTCGCCACTCGAGCCGCGTCCACATCGCACACCACCAGTTCAAGCTCCTCGTACGGAGCCCCCAGCCACCCGCGAGCCATGGCCATTCCCACGTTGCCGAGTCCTACGATCCCAATGGTGCGGTACAACACGCTCTCGCTAGACACTGTTGCTCCCAGGCTTGGAGGTATCGGCCGCGCGGCAGACGGGCGCCACCTTCTCCCCGGTGGGCGCCCCGCGTGTGCCCGCGGTCAGGAAAATGCTCAGAGGTCAGAACTGATTGAAGAAGCCCTTCTCGATGAGGCGCTGCCGTTCCTCAGCGGACACCTCGACATTCCGCGGAGTGACAAGAAACACCTTGTCGGCGATGCGCTCGATGCCCCCATCGAGAGCGTAGGTGAGACCGCTTGAGAAATCGATGAGGCGCTTCGACAGCTCTGCGTCACAGCCCTGCAAGTTCAGGATGACAGGGATGTCGCCCTTGAACTTGTCGGCCACCAGCTGTGCGTCGTTGAAGTTCTTCGGCACGACTAGATGGACCTTGACCGGACCCTGCGCGGAAGGCGTGGGAAGAGGTCGGATGACTCCGCCTCCGCCACCTGCTCCTCCGCGCTGGTCTCTGCGATAAGTCTCCTGCTGGTCGGGGAAGATGTCGTCGAACTCAGCCTCCTGCATTCGTCGCCCCGTGGCTGCCCGGGACCTGCGGTCTACCTTCTTCACGTTGGGCCGCTCCTGATACGACTGCTCTAGTTCCTCGTGGGGAGCGAGGGTCTCCTCTTCGTAGTATTCCTCGTCCTCATCGGCTATGCCGAAGTACACCAGGGTCTTGTGCCACATGTCTCCCAGGCCCATCCCTCTTCCTCCTTAGGATGCAGAGAAGAGAACGCTCCCGACCCTCACGAGGGTAGCGCCTTCCTCCACGGCTACGTCGAAGTCGTTAGTCATCCCCATAGATAGGTGCCGAAGCTCGTATCGGGTATCGAATACAGAGGCCAACCGGTCGCAAAGCTCTCGCAGACCCCGGAAGACCGGCCGGACCGTCTCGGCATCCTCTACCAGAGGAGCCATCGTCATGAGCCCCACGAATCGCACTCTGTCATAGGGCAGCGATTGCTCCAGGAAAGCTTCCGCTTCGGAAGGCAGGATACCATACTTGCTTTCTTCGCCGCTCACATTCACCTGCAAAAGCACCTCTATGCTGCGCTCGCTTCTCTCGTGCAGACTCTTCACAAGACGCAGGGAGTCGACGGAGTGGATCATGGACACATACGGAAGGATGTCCCTCACTTTGCGATGCTGCACGTGGCCGATGAAATGAAACTCCAGTCCGTCCCCATACCGCTCCGCTTTTTGCATCAACTCCTCGGCGCGATTCTCGCCCACGAGGGTTATGCCAGCCTCTCTCACCAATCGCATCTCCTCGACGCCTACATACTTCGTGGCGGCCACGATACCGACCTCCCCGTGGCGACCGCTCCTCTCCTGCGCTTCTCTCACGCGCTGCTCCACAAGAAGCAGGTTGTTCCGGATGTGTTCGATATTCTGGTCCATGTATCCTCTAATGCGCGCTTAACTCCAACCGTCCCGCGGCGCCTGCTCAACGCGCTCACCGCCGTGCGTGTAGACAACTGCGCCGTGCCGGCCGGTCGCGGGACCTTCCCGCCTGTGAGAGTAGAACAGATCGGGCAGGCAGTGACTGCATAGACGGCCGTTTACCACACTCCCCCGCTCCAACCCGGCTTCCTCCAGGGCTCTCGAAGCCGACGCCCAAAGATCGAGCCGCGGACCCTCACCCACCACGTCGGGGCCGAAGCGTTCCGAGAACGCCGCCGCGAGCTCCGAGCCCACCTCATAGCAGCAGGGGCCGATGCTTGGACCGATGAAGGCCATCCGCGGTCGCTCGGCAAGCGCCCTTGCTCCCGAAGCGATGACTCCCGCGAGCAGTCCCTTCCACCCGCAGTGCAAGATGGCAACATCCTCCTCTCCCACCAGGACCACCGGCACGCAGTCCGCATACAGCAACGCCACTGCCACACCTCTGTCCCTGTGGGGACGAACGATCACTCCATCGGCCTGGGCTCGTCCGCCCTCCCGATCCGCTTCGGGGAACTCGACCACCCGCGTGCCGTGTACCTGCAGAAGTGACACCATGCTCCGCCCAGGCGCTCCCAGTGCCCGAGCAACGCGGCGCCGGTTCGCAGTCACCGCCTCCACATCGTCGCCCACATGCGGGCTCAGATTGAGCGCAGAGAAGGGACCCTCACTCACCCCGCCCTTCCGCGTCGTGAACACCAAGCCCGCGCGCCGAGCGGTCTCGGCTGGCATTTCGGCCCGGAAGAGCGGAAGACTCCTCACGAGAACGGACTGAAGTCGGGTATCGGACGGAGTGATCATGGAGCCTGTGACCCGCTAGGCCGGTGCCTCACTCGGGCCATCCACCCCAAAGGCCCGCTAACTCCGATCCCGCAGGAAGGGAGGGATTTCCAAGATGTCCTTGTCCACCTCGAAGGTCTCCGGTTCTCCGGCGGGCGTCTCCATCGGCTGCAGAAGCTCGGGGGACTGCAAGGAACGGCCGCCCTCGGTATCCCGCTCCTTCTTGTCCTCGAACTCGAAGCCCAATTCCTTCCGATGGATATTCACGTCGAACCCAGTGGCAATGACAGTGACCCGCACTTGGTCACCCATGCCGTCATCGATCACCGCGCCGAAGATGATATTCGCATCTGGATCAGCGGCACTTGCGATGACCTCCGCAGCCTCGTTGACCTCGAAGAGCCCCAAATCCGGACCGCCGGTGATATTGAGGAGAATGCCGGTGGCTCCTTCAATGGAGGATTCAAGGAGGGGCGAGGAGATGGCTGCGCGGGCGGCCTCCACTCCGCGGTGCTCACCGGAAGATATGCCGATACCCATGAGGGCTGAACCGGCATTGCGGATGATGGTGCGCACGTCGGCGAAGTCGAGGTTGATGAGACCGGGAACCGTGATCAGGTCAGTGATGCCCTGAACTCCCTGCCGGAGCACGTCGTCGGCCACCTTGAAGGCCTCGATTATTGACGTGCGTCGCTCGACCACTTGGAGCAGGCGATCGTTGGGGATGATGATCAGAGTGTCTACCTTCTTCGACAACGTCTCGATGCCCGACTCGGCCTGCGTGGCACGCTTGCGACCCTCGAACGTGAAGGGCCTGGTGACGACCCCGACCGTGAGTGCGCCCAATTCACGCGCCAGCTCGGCGATTACCGGCGCGGCGCCGGTGCCCGTGCCGCCACCCTTGCCCGCAGTGACAAACACCATGTCAGCGCCCTTCAGGGCTTCGCGCAACTCGTCGCGGCTTTCCTCGGCGGCCTGACGCCCCACCTCCGGGTTCGCTCCGGCACCGAGCCCTCGCGTGACCTTGCCGCCGATGTGTATCTTCACATCGGCATCGCACATGAGCAGTGCCTGCGCGTCTGTATTGACCGCTATGAACTCCACGCCCTTCAGACCCGCGTCGACCATGCGATTGACGGCATTCGTGCCGCCGCCGCCGACGCCGACGACCTTGATCACCGCGATGTAACTCGAACCGGTGTCGACCATATCTACACGACCTCCGTTGCACCCACACCAGGGAACTCGAGCCAACGCCGGAGGCTATACACACACGCGGTGTGCCGTCTGTACCCTCGCCCCGCCGAGGCCGATTCCCCCAACGCCTGCTCTCCCAATTGTGTCAATCTCAATGTATACTCCATACTTTCTGCAGGGAACCTTGGCTTTAGCTGCAGGTTTGTAGAGTTCCCGGCAGAAAGAGACACTTCATGCTAGCACACTTTCATGAATCACGCTTTTTGGCTACCACACGGGCAGGGATCCTCACGTCCACATACTCCGGAGACTTGCCTTCCCTCAAGTACTGGTCTATGACCGCGGTAGCAACTGTCAACTTGGCATCTAGCTTTTCGCACGTGCCTATCTTAATCTCGGCCCCTCCCTCCAGCACCATCACCGCCTGCCCGGAGGCATCCACCCGTACACCGGCCACCGGGTGATTCGCCGGCCAGGCACGAGCGTCGGCTACAGTAAGAGCAAGAACCACCGCGTCCGCCACAGACTCCGAGACACCGACCCCTGGGGCCGTCACCCGTTCTTCGGCTGCCACGACGAGCGGCAGGGAATCCGCATCGCTCACCCCCACGGACTCGAGCACCCGACCATCGTCAGCGACCAACCAGAAGCCCCCATCAGCATCCTGCAAACGAACCGCCGGCACGTACTGGACCAGGCGTACCTCTAGTTCATCGGGGTACCGTTTGAGAACACGAGCGTCGCGCACGTACGGCAGCAAGAGGAGTCTTTTCTCCAGTTCGGACGTGGACAGGCGCAACAAGTTCTTTCCCAGGGTATCGCTCAGCGCATGGGAGACGCCTGCAGCCACAACGGAGCCGGAGGCCGGTCCCGTGACTCTTGCCACCGAGAGTGAATCGGACGAACGCAACCATAGGAACCCGGTCACGCAGCCCAGGGCCAGCACGACAAGCGCGGCAAGCGTCAGCCGATACCGGCCCCGCCCGCGCGCTATCTCGCGGCGTCTTTCTCGTATCCGTCGGTCCACAGGAAGATGGTTCTACCCCTCGTGCCCGGAATCCTGCGTCCACGGGAACGAGACCCCCCACAGCTTCACCTCTGGTTCGAGCCACACTTGATGACTTAGCCATACGGTTTCCCGCAGCATGGCCATCAGCGAGAGAATGTCTGCCGTGGTCGCGTCGCCCGTGTTCACTATGAAGTTGGCGTGCACCAAGGATACGCACGCCCCGCCCCGAGCCATGCCTTTGACGCCGGCCCGCTCGAGCAACCGGCCCGCCGCATCACCGGGGGGGTTCTTGAATACGCTGCCGAACGTACGGACCCCCCGGGGTTGCGAGCCGCGACGCTTCTTCAGATTCGCTCTATGGAGCGCAATGACTTCCTGTTGGACCGCGGGCCTAAGCGCAAGCCGGACGGCAGTCGCGCAGCCGCCCGAAGGCAGGGTCGAGCAACGGTAGCCGAAGCACATCCGCTCCGCGGATATCCACTCCAGCCCGTCGGCTGAGGCTACCTGGACCTCCAGCACGACGTCGGAAAGCTGCCCCCCATGGGCGCCCGCATTCATGATGGCGGCTCCGCCTACCGAACCGGGGATACCGCACGCAAACTCAAGTCCCGAGAGCCCGTGCTCTGCGGCGTACGCGGCCAGACGGGGAAGTCCGAGGGCCCCACCTGCCTCGAGGATGAGGCTACAATCGTCTTCAACCAAACCAGCCGAGTCCGTATCCCGCGGACCGCCGCCCAGCAGCCCATCTACACAGTGTGATACATACTGGAACGACTGGTCCAGCTTGATCACCACCCCGGGGAAACCTCGGTCGGCGACCAGAAGGTTGGATCCCGAGCCCAAGAACTCAAAGCAGAGACCAGAATCCCGCACCACCTCGAGCACGCGGCAGAGAGAAGGCGGATCGCTGCAGGTAACGAGGAGAGCAGCTCTGCCCCCGCAACCGATGGTAGTGAAGGGGCCGAGCGGTGCCTGCGTCCAGACCCGCACTCCCGTGATCCGCCGCAAGGCAGCCGTTATCTCCATGATTGCTCCCTTTCCGACCGCGGACCGACAGCCCTCAGCGAGACTCGAGGAAGCGCTCGCCAACCCGGTGAATGTCACCCGCACCCAGCGTCAACACCAGATCGCCGGGCTGAGTAACAGCTTCCAGGTACTCGACGACACTCCCAAGACGAGGCAGATATACGACCGGCGAGCGGGGATTGCGTCTCAACATGCCGTTAACCACCAGCTTGCCCGTGACCCCGGGCTGAGGGTCCTCACGAGCCCCGTAGATGTCGGTGACCACAGCGATATCGGCCTCCGTGAGCGCTTCGGCCAGCTCGTTCTGAAGATACAGGGTGCGCGAGTAGAGATGGGGCTGGAACACCGCCACGATCCTCTTCCACTCCCCGGTGCGGGCCGCTCGCAAAGTAGCTTTGACCTCCGTGGGATGGTGGGCATAGTCATCGACGACGCTCACTCCACGTCGCTCCCCCTTCCACTGAAAGCGCCGGGCTGCGCCAGAGAAGCTCTTGAGCGAAGAGGAGATGATGCCGGGAGAGATGCCCAGTTCGGACAATGCGGCGAAGCAGGCCAGCGTGTTCAGGATGTTGTGCAGACCCGGCACCGCGAGCTCCACCCGGGAGATGCGGTGATCTCGCCTCCAGACTTCGAAGCGGCTGCCTTGGTGGAATAGGGTGAGTTCCCTCGCTTGGTAGTCGCCCCCGGCCAAGCCGTAGCCGGTCACAGGAACGTGAGAGACACCGGCGGCCAATCCGGCCAACCGTCGATCGTCGGCACAGAACACCAGACGCCCTTGTGGCGGGAGTTTCGAGATAAGACGAAGGAACACCTCGACCACCTCGTCGAGGTGCTGGTAGTGGCTGTGATGGTCAAGCTCGAGATTCGTGATGACGGCCACCTCGGGCCCCAGATGGAGCAGAGAGCCATCCGACTCATCGGCCTCGCACACCAAATATCGGCCTTCTCCATGCCGGGCGTTCGACCCCAGGTCATTCAGCTCGCCCCCGATGAGGAAGGATGGATCGAGACCGGCCTCGAGCAGGACCCGGCTGATCATCGAGGTGGTGGTGGTCTTGCCGTGGGTGCCGCACACGGCTATGCCGCGGTGACCCTCCATTAGCCAGGCGAGCGCCTGGGCCCGCTGCACCACGGGAATGCCCCGTCGACGGGCTTCTTTGAGCTCCGGGTTCTCAGGCGGGATGGCGCTTGACACGATGACCACATCGGGAGTATGAAGGTTTCGCGACGAGTGGCGGAGGTGCACGGGGATGCCTTCTTCCTCCAAGAGGGTCACGTAGCGAGATGCCTTCAGATCGGAACCGGATACCGTGTATCCGCGCCGGTGCAGCACGAGGGCGATGCCGCTCATACCCGCCCCGCCGATACCAATGAAATGGAAGCGCTCGAGGTCTAAGAAGCGAGGGCTGTCGAAGGTGGCGGTGTCTGTCATTTATGCGTCCCCTTGGGAGGTCCTGCCAGGTGTACAATTTCGTCGGCGACGCGGGCGGCGGCGTCGGTCCGAGCGAGACCACGGGCGGCCGCGCTCATGCGTCTGTGAGTAGCCGGCTCGAGCAACTCCTCTACCTTCGACGCAAGAAGGGGGCCGTCAAGCTCCCCGTCGGCGGCCATCAGCGCAACGCCGGCCTGCTGCAAGGCGATGGCGTTCTTAGTCTGATGGTCGGCCGTCGCCTGCGGATAGGGAACGAGCAGCGCCGGGACTCCCCGAGCAAGAAGCTCGGCCACCGAGCCCCCCGCCCGAGCAACCGCCACGGTGGCGGCGGCGAGGGCGAGAGGGAAGTCATCGAGATACGCGTGCGCTTTATACCGAGGATTGGCCACACCGACCACGCAAGCCTGCGCCTGGCCGGGCCGGCCCGAGGGGCCCCCTCCTCCGCCCGTGTCGTGGCTGCCGGTAAGCGCCGCGCTCACGCGGGCGAAATCCTGCGCGCCGGCGACATGGACCACGGAGAAGGGTGTCATCTCACCGGAGAAGGCCTCGAGGGTAGCGTCGTTCAGACGGCGGGCACCGAGGCTCCCTCCGAAGACGAGCACTACCGGGATCTCCGGATCCAGATTGAAGCGGGCGAGACCGTCCTCGCGTTTCGCGGCAAGCAGCTCCGGACGTATGGGCCGTCCCGTGTGCACGAACCGCCCTCCCTCCTTTCCGTCGATGGGAAAAGAGAGACATACCTTACGCACAAGCAGGGAGAGCGTGCGATTGGTCCAACCCAGGTGGGCATCCATCTCCACGGCCACCGTGGGAATGCGGAGCACTGCAGCTTCGGCCACTACCGGACCGGACGCATAGGCGCCCACGCCGCACACGCACGCCGGGCGCAGGCGACGCAACAGGCGAAACGCGTCACACGCGGCTACGGGAAACGAGGCGAGCGTACGGAGGGTGCCGAATCCGAGCCGGCGTTCAAAACCCCGGATACGCACCAGTGAGAACGGGTAGCCGGCCCGGGGCACGAGCGTGCTCTCCATACCCAGTCCCGCTCCACAGAAGTGGACCTCGTAGCCCCGTTCCGAAAGCACATCAGCTATTGCCAGCGCGGGCACAACGTGGCCGGCCGTGCCTCCTCCTGCGATCAAGATACGTGACATTAGAAGACTCCTCACCGGCCACCCGACCACGACGGGTGCCGGATGATATCTCTGCGGCCGACACAGATGGACAGAAGCGAGCGACCGACAACACGATACCGACCGCAACGAGCACGACCATCAGATTAGTGCGGCCAAAACTGATCAAAGGCAGCGGGATACCGGTTAGGGGCAGAAGGCCGGTGACCCCACCCACGTTAATGACCGCCTGCCCGGCAACCATCAGCACAGCGCCCACGACAAGATACCGGCCGAATGGATCGGCGCAACAAGCAGCCAGCCTAAGAGCGGCGGCTGCGAACAAGAAGAACAGTAGCAGAACGGCTGCCACCCCGACAAAGCCGAACTCCTCGCCGATGATGCCAAAGATCATATCGGTGTGGGCCTCAGGCAGGTAATTGAACTTCTGGATGCTGCGTCCGGGTCCCACCCCCAGCCAGCCTCCACTCGACATGGCCAAATACGACTGCACCACCTGAAACCCACTGTCAAGGGGGTCGGCGAAAGGGTCCAAGAAGCCAATGAAGCGCTCCCGGCGGTAGTCCGACGAGAGAATCAGCAGCATGATCGCTGCCCCCGAACCTAGCAGTAGGCCTACCCATTGGCGCAGACGCATGCCGGCGGCGAATAGAAGGCCGACGACAATGACCCCCAGCATGATGGTGGTGCCAAGATCGGGTTGAGCGATGATCAGAACCCCGAGTAATCCGGCTACGCCCGCGAGGGGCCACACAAGCGCGGAGAACGTACCAGAGAGGGCCCGCCTGGTGGAGAGCAGGTGGGCGCCCATGAGTACCACAGAGAGTTTTGCGACCTCAGAGGGCTGTAGGTTGATCGAGCCGACCGAAAGCCACCGCACGGCTCCGTTTGCTCCCCGGCCGACACCAGGGACAAGCACCGCGACCAGCAGCCCCAGCGAGACGAACACCGTCAGGAACACAGCCCAGCGCAGTCGTCGGTAGTCAAGCCGAGACACGAGTATAAGCAGGCACAAGCCGGCCAGAGCCACCACACCCTGCTGTCTGAGCAGCTCGAGACCGTCTGATTCACTCTCGAAGAAGCCACTCACCGAAGAGGATGAGTAGACCATGGCCAGCCCAAAGAGTAGCAGCAGAAGGCTGACGATCCAGACCATATGAAAGGACACAGGACGGTCGGTGCGAGGGGTGGCAGGCGCGGTGCCGAAGGCGCCGCGCCCCGCCTCGCCTCGGGTGTACTCGCCGGATACAAACACCGCGTCCAGGGGGTCGGTCGCACCCGCAGAGAGACTTTCTGTGAACGAAGGAACACCCACACCGGACCGGCTGGATCCCCGCCACGCTCCTATGCCGTCGTCTTCCCGTTTCACCGGTCACCCTCGATCTCTCTGCGCAGCCGCTCCACGATGGTCGTGAAATGCCGCCCACGGGCCTCGAAATCCTCGTACTGGTCGAAGCTCGCGCAGGCCGGTGCCAACAACACGGTCTCTCCGCTCACGGCCACCTCAGAAGCCCGATAGAGAGCCGCTTCGAGGTCACCCACGCGACTCACGGGAGGCAGATCGGCCCTGGGCGCCTCATCCGCAAGCCGTTCGAACGCTTCAGCGATGAGAGGTGTGGCCTCACCGACGAGGTAGACGGCTACGCACGCCCCCACGCAGGCCCGCGCAAGCGGGAGGTAGTCAGAGCCCTTGTCCCTGCCTCCGACAATCAGGTGCACACCGTGTGCATACGCTTCGAGCGCTTTGAGCGCGGCATCCACGTTAGTCGCCTTACTGTCGTTTACATACTCCACGCCGGCTATCTTTCCTGCCTTCTCCAGCCGGTGAGGGACCCCGGGAAAGGTGCGCAACCCGGTGACCACGTCATTCACTCCCACCCCTCGAGCCAGAGCGGCGACGGCCGCCGCGAGACAGTTCTCCACGTTGTGCATGCCCCGCAACGACAGCGCGGAGGCGGGCAGCGCGCGCGCGCCATCCAGATGCAGCCATCCTCCGGAGAGCCAAGAATGAAGGGCCGGCGTCGCCCCGCTTCCAGTCTGCGGTCCATCCGACGCCGACATGCAACGCTGGGGCTCCGCGCGGTACGACGACAGCCGGTGGGCCGACGACTGTGGGCACGGCAAATCCTGCTCCTCGGTCGAGAAGAACCGGATATTTGGACCCGAAGACCGACCCAGAAGGTCGACACCCACTCCTCTCACCACCGGATCGGCGGCATTCAGCACCGCAGTGTCCTCGGCACCTTGATTGGCGAAGAGCATCGCTTTGCACTCCAGATACCTGGCCATATCACCGTGACGATCCAAGTGGTCAGGTGTAACGTTTAGGAGCACGCTCACTCGAGGCCTGAAGCTCACCGTGTCTTCCAGCTGGAAACTGGACATCTCCACCACGAGTTCTTCTTGCCCGGTGAGTTCAAGCACGACCGCTGTGAGCGCCGTGCCGATGTTGCCAACAACCTTCACCGGTCGGCCCGCCTCCTTCATTATGTGACCGATGAGTGCCGTCGTTGTGGTCTTACCGTTCGTGCCGGTCACCGCGGTGATGGGATTCGAAAGCAGGCGGTAGGCAAGCTCCACCTCGCCCCACACGGGGATGCCCCGCGAACGGGCGACGGACACGGGAGCCGCTTCTCCTGGTACCCCAGGGCTCTTGACAACCAGGTCAATACCCTCAAGCTGAGCTTCGTCTTGAGGAGAGGTGCTCACCCTTACCCTTCGTCTCAGCTCAGCGGGAATGTCTGCCGGAAGAACGACTTCCTTGGAATCGGAGAGCACCACCTCTCGGCCGAGAGAAGCAAGGACCCGGGCCGCACCGATACCCGACCGGCTGGCTCCCAACACCAGGACGGTGCGGACACGCGTGCCTAGCAAATCGGGGTCCAGAGAGCCGTGTCCGGAAGAACAAGAAGGATCGTGAGCCATGGCCGGCACCTCATGTGAGCACCCTCTCTCGCATCTCATTGTGAAGCGAAAGGCGGAGCGCTTTCCTAGTAGCTGTCGATGTAATAGATGCTGAAACCAAGCAGGGCAAAGATGACCGTGATGATCCAGAAACGAACGATGATCTTCGTCTCGGACCAGTTCTTGAGCTCGAAGTGATGATGGATGGGAGTCATGAGGAAGACGCGGCGCCTGAACACCCGGAAGCTGATCACCTGGATGATGACGCTCAGGCCTTCGATAACGAACAGGCCTCCGATGATCAGAAGCAGCACCTCGGTGCCGGTCACCACCGCGAGCCCCGCAAGCGCCGCGCCCAGAGCCAATGAGCCTACATCCCCCATGAAGACCTGGGCGGGGAAGGAGTTGTACCAAAGGAAACCGACGCAGGCCCCCACGAGGCTGGCCGACAGTATCGCCAGATCGGGCTCGCGGCGCAGGAAGCAGATACCCGTGTAGGCGATGAGACAGATGGCCACCGCTCCCGCGGCCAGGCCGTCCAGCCCATCGGTGAGATTCACGCTGTTCGACGTGAAGGCAATCACCAGGTACACGACCAGGAAGTAGAGGCCCCCGAAGGCGACTTTGGCATCAACCAGCGGTATGTCCACGTCGCTGTCGACCCCGGCAAAACGGATGGCGAACCACCCCACGATGAGAATTAGCACGAGCTGAAGAGTCATCTTGGTCTTGCCGCTAAGGCCGAGCGAGCGCTTCCTGCGGACTTTGAGCAGATCGTCGAGCAGTCCGATGAACGCTGAACCCAGCATCAAGGTGAACACGACAAGGCCGGGTACCGTCTTCTGCCCAAGAACAAGATAGGGGATGGTAGCCACCACAACGATGAGCAGTCCGCCCATAGTGGGGGTGCCCTGCTTGGAAGAATGACTCTCAGGCCCTTCCTGCCGGATGTTCTGGCCGATACCTCGCCTCCGCAGCCAGGCGATGAACCGCGGGCCGGCTACCACCCCGAGCAACATGGCCAGCATGCCCGCCGCCACTATTCTGACAATGGCTCCGGTTATGATAGTAGACCCTGCCTTTCGGCTTTGAGGCGCGCCAGGAGGCTCTGCACGACCTCCTCCAACCGCATGCCCCTCGAACCCTTGACCAGCACATGGTCACCTTCACGAAGCGCCTGCGCCAAAGCCTCCACGCACTCTCCCGACGCATCGAAGAGCCTGCTCTCACCCTGCGCACCCGCCGCCGCGCCGGTATCGCCGGCAACAGCCAGAGCCGTCTGCAGCGCTTTCGCGAAGACTTCACCAACCTGGGCTTCGTCGGGGCTACCGGCCTTCCTGCCCGGCTCTCCGCTCTGATCCGCAAAGCCATTCACCGTGTACTCGGATAGACTGCCCACTCCAAACAGAACTGCGATGCCCAGTCGGGCCGCGAGTCCTCCGATCTGATAATGATACTCGGCAGCCTGCGGACCCAACTCGAGCATGTCACCAAGAACGGCCACGGTCCGCCCGCCTTTGCTCCTCGAGCTCGTCACAAGATCCGCCAACGCTCCCGCTACCGCCACTGGATTGGCGTTGTAGCTGTCGTCCACAAGACGGATCCCGCCGACCAGATGCTCGTCGCCGCGACCACCGGTAAGAGCCACGCTCTGCACGCCCGGGAGGCATCTTTCCAATGACAAGCCGGCCGCATAGCACGCGGCGGCCGCGCATACCGCGTTCTCGATGCGATGCGCGCCGCTGAACGGGAATACGACCGAGGCCTGCCCCTCCGGCCATCTGATTTCCAGAATCTGCTCCACGCCCTCACCGGGAACGACCCGTCCGACTATATCCGTCCCCGTAGCAGACGCCCCGACGGCGAACCGAACGATCCGCCGTCGATCCTCGTTCGCCAACAGCTCATCTAGAAGGGGGTTTCCCGCGGGAGCTACTCCCACTCCGTGTTCAGGAAGGCCTTGAATAAGCTCAACCTTAGCTTGACCTATAGCATAGACAGAACCGAGCAGCTCAAGGTGAACCGGAGCTACATTGGTGATCACACCCACATCGGGTTCGGCTATGGCCGCAAGCTCGGCGATCTGACCCGGCCCGCGCATGCCCATCTCAACGACTACACACTCGGTCGACGTGTCGATGCGCAACAAGGTCTGCGGCACCCCCACTTCGTTGTTCTCATTGGCACGAGTCGCAAGGACCTGCAACTCCCGGGAGACCATGCCGGCGATGAGATCCTTCGTACCGGTTTTGCCCACGCTGCCGGTGACCGCGATGACACGGCAGCCCGATCTCCTGCGCACGGCAAGCCCTAGAGCCCCAAGCGCTCGGAAGGTATCTGGCACCGGCACGACGCGACCCAGAGCCTCGGCCTGCTCCGACGACGGAGCACCCGCCTCCTCCCTTAACAGACCGCCTCGGGCCTTCGCCCAAGCACTCTCCACCAGCGCTGCGACCGCCCCTCGAGCAAGAGCTTCGGCCACGTGCAGATGGCCGTCGCTCCGCTCGCCGCGCAACGCGACGAAGAGATCGCCTGGAACGAGAGACCGGGTATCGGTTGACACCCCGGTGACCGCCTCCGGGAAACGGGAGATGCCTAGTGCCCCTGCAACCTCCTCGGCTGTAAGCGGGATCAAGTGCCGGCCCCCCGCGAACCGTTGGCCGGCGCCGCGGGGCTTCCGCGCAGCCGACGTAGTTCCTCGCGAACCACTTCCCGATCGTCGAAAGGTACCGTCTCTCGGGCGAATTGCTGGCCGGCCTCGTGGCCCTTCCCCAAGATCGCGACGATGTCACCTTCCCTGGCGAGAGCGAGGGCCGCAGCGATCGCCGCCCGGCGGTCGGGTTCCACCAAAGCCTCCTCCGGCCGGCGCAGGCCGCCCAGCATCTCAGCGATGATGTCGTCGGGCCTCTCACCACGGGGATTGTCGGAGGTGAGCACGGCCACATCCGCACCCTCCTCCAAGGCCTTCCCCATTATGGGGCGCTTACCGCGGTCCCGGTCGCCGCCGCACCCGAGCAAGCCTATAATCCGCCGTCGACCGATCTCCCGGGCGGTGCGGAGCACACTGGCCACCGAGTCCGGTGTGTGCGCGTAGTCGACGATCACCGCGAAACCCTGCCCCTCGTCTATTGTCTCCATGCGGCCGGGCACTCCTGGGAACGAGGCCATTGCCCGGGCCATCACCTCCACGTCAAGACCCAGGGCCAACCCTATGCCGAAAGCAGTGAGGGCATTCGCCACATTGAATCGGCCCACCAGAGGAATCTTGATCTCAACCTCAACCTGATTGGAAGATCGCTCCGGAGGGGCGCCCGCGAGAGCCCTGTCACTAAGCACAGCTAGAAAGGTGGTACCGGAGCCGGCCATATGCACATCTGCGGCGTAGATACGGGCTTCGCCGGCGCGCGCTTCTTCCATGGTGAATCCCAGCACTCGTTTCGGGTCGAGCGAACGAGCTAGGCCTCGCACGTACGCATCGTCGAGGTTCAGCACAGCGGATGGCCGAGTGCCTGCGAAATGAGGATCAAGGAAGAGTCGAGCCTTGGCCCTGAAGTAAGAGTCGATGTCCTTGTGGAAATCCAGGTGATCCTGCGTCAGATTGGTGAACGCGACGGCATCGAATTCTATACCCCGCACCCTGCCCAACTCCAAGGCATGCGAAGACACTTCCATGACAGCCGCCTCGTCGCCCATGCGCACCATAGTCGCCAGGTCTCTCTGCGTATCAAGGGCTTCTGGTGTGGTGCGAACGGCCGGCTCTGACACGCCGCCAATGCGCTTCTCAATCGTACCGAGAACACCTGTGCCGTGGCCGGCGAACTCCAAGAGCCAGGCAACCAAGAAGGCAGAGGTGGTCTTGCCGTTGGTGCCGGTGATGCCGGCAGTCATGAGCCGTCGGCTGGGATGACCGAAATAGGCCGCCGACACCGGGCCCATTACGGTCCTCACACTGGGAACCACTACTTGGCAGGCCGGAAGGTCGAGAGGACGCTCGACACAGAGACATACTGCACCCCGCCCCAGCGCCTCGGGTGCGAAATCATGACCATCGCGCATGTAACCGGGAACACAGAAGAACAGATGGCCGGGACCGACGTCACTGCTTCTATACGAGAGGGCGGAGACGTCGAGAGAGGAGTCTCCCAGGATACGGAAGTCCTCGACTTCGCGGAAGAGGTCTTCGATCTTCACAGGGCCAGATTCTAACACAGCCATAGGTTGGCCGGAGAGCCGGCGCCAACCCGCGGCCTATTGTCCAGGCTCGGACGGGGGTATCCCGAGCTGCGTCAAGGCGAAGGTCGCGATCCGCGCGAATGCGGGTGCGGCCACTTCGGAGCCCAGATACCCGTTCATGGGTTCATCCACCCACACGAGTATCACGAGACGAGGAGATGCGGCCGGCACCATCCCGATGAAGGAGGCCAAGAACTCGTCGTGCGAGTAGCCTCCGCCACCCTTCTTCACCTTCTGAGCCGTCCCTGTCTTGCCGGCCACAGTGTACCCTTCGAGACGCGCGGCCCGACCCGTTCCCTCGGACACCGTCTCGGCCAGCATAGAGCGCAATTTCGCCGCCACTTCCTCGCTGACCACCCGGTGGGCGTAGAGGTCCACCTGACCTCGGGCCAAGTGAGGTTGCACGAGCACACCACCGTTCGCAACAGCGGCGTACGCCGCGGCCAACTGGAGGGCGGAAGCCGAAATACCGTGGCCGATGGGGACGTTCGCGATGGTGGCCCCCGACCACTTGTCAGGATCGAGCATCATGCCCGACACCTCACCGGGGAAATCCACCCCCAGCTTCTTGGTGAAGCCGAAGTCTCGTATCATCTGTACCAGCCGTTCCTTGCCCACGTCCAACCCCAGGGTGACCGCACCGACGTTCGAGGACTGTGCCAGGATATCGGTCACGCTCATCTCCCGCACATCCGGTACGTCTTCATGCGCCTCATGCACGACTCTGTCCCACACCTGAATGCTTGGCGACAGCTTATAGACCGTCTCGGGGGTGACGATGCCCGCGGACAAAGCGGCGGCGACAAGCACCATCTTGAAGGTGGATCCCGGCTCGAACTGGTCGGTGATACAGGCGTTGCGCTGCGCCTCGGGGGGCATGTTGCCGAAGTCGTTGGCATCGAAGATGGGTGTGTTCGCCATGGCGATGATCTCACCCGTGCGTGGATCGAGAACTACAGCACCCGCTCGAGCGGCCTCGTGCTTCTCCACCGTCTCGGTCAATACCTGCTCGGTGAAGTATTGGATGTCCTTGTCGATGGTGAGGGTGATCGACAAGGCTTCGCGCGGCGCCTGCTCGGCCACGATGTCGAGCGCCCGGCCGCTCAGATCGGTGAGTACCTCCCGACTGCCGTCCTCACCGGATAGTGTGCGGTCGTACTGTAGCTCGATCCCGGCCAGACCGACGTTATCGGTGCCTACGTAGCCGAGGATCTGAGAGGCAAGGGCGTCGTTCGGGTACATCCGCTTGTCTTCGGACGTAATGATGATCCCCGGGATATCCATCGCGCTCACGCACTCGCCGATGACCGGTTCGATGCGCCGAGCCACGTATACGAAGT
>Ga0351900_1104_pt1 | contig 25171 bp, 19 predicted proteins | sample BONcelHT113001D3_FD_205827 | JGI IMG/M metagenome (GOLD analysis project Ga0351900, IMG submission 205827) | Enriched cells from coal bed in the Powder River Basin, Montana, United States - BONCAT cells T11 rep1 HSBNCT.T11.300.1.D3 ...
CAACAACGGCCGTCGGCATTTCGAGAGCCACCTCACGAGCAAAACTGGGGCCCGAAAGAACGGAAAAATTTGCATAATGGCGCGGCGGAAGCAGTTCAGCGCTTATCTGGGAAATAGTCATAAGACTGCCCAGCTCGATCCCTTTCGCCGCATTCACCAGCAAAGTCCCCTCGGCGATGAACGGCAACACTCCAGTGATAACACTACGAAATACCTGAGTTGGAGCGACAAAGAGGATAATCTCCTTGCCCGTCGCCGCCTCCTGCAGTGAATTGGTAAAACGCAATCGGGAAGAAAGGGTGATTCCGGGGAGAAAAGCAGCATTGACTCCGGTGGTAGCCATTTCCTTCACCAGGTCTGCTTCATAGGCCCAAAGAGTTACGTCATGACCTTTTTTAGCAAGCATGTCTGCAAGGGTAGTTCCCCAGCTTCCCGCGCCAATCACCCCTATATTGCTCATTCTTTCCTCCTCGTGTCCTCGCAGCACCGGGTAATGGTCCCCAAGGCAGTTGCCCTCGTTATCGCACTTTCAATCCCACTGTTCTTCGTCGCCCCATGCTTGATCGATTTGTCGAGGGTCATAACCTTCCGCCAGGGCATCGCGCGCAAAGCTGAGGCTGTCCAGGGCAAAGCGTCGCAGAAAAGGATTCTTCAGGTATGGTACCTGCTCATTGAGGAGATTCAACGCTGCGGACAGCGTCCGTTCAACCAGCTCTCGATCACACCCGGTCCGCTGCAGAAAATCTGCGATAAGGAAGAGCCGACGGGCTATCCTGTTTTTCTCCGGGGTAATGACATCCTGCATGAACTGCTTCAACAGGATCGCAAGGTTTTGCTCAGTCAGACCGTGAGTCTCATTTTCCTGCAGCGATGCCAATTCGTCGGCAAGATCAAACACTCTCCCTGTTGCGGGAAACCATCCGGCAAAGCAATCTTCATCAAGGAGTGTATCCCCGGTCTCAAAGAGAACGGTTGATGTCAAAATCTGCTCAAGATTGAATGCGGAAAAATCAGGGACAAAGGGCACCGGTACCGACTCGCCGGTCTGCAGTATTCTTCGCCAGACATAGAATTCCGGAGGAATAGGAAAGCCCTTCTCCGTGTTGAGGTACAGGGCATCACTCATGATCGCATGCGCGTAATCGGAGGAAACCTCCGCCAGACATTCCTCTACCACAGCTTCTCTGAAAAGCTCATCGTGCGCCTTGAGCGTGAGGTTGCCATAGCCGGCAGCATCCGTAATGCCGCAGGTTTCATGGGTTTGCAGAAGGAGAACGTCGAGCCCCCCGCCACTGTTCCAGCGGGAAAACCAAAGTGAACGAAAACCGCTTCCTCCGATGGAACTGACCGCCGCCCGATGAAAGAACACCTCGGACTCCCGGCCGGCTGCGGGATCTGGAAAGACCGCCAAAAAAGAAAGTCGTCTCAGACTTCGCTCCGCCAGGCTGCGGAAGGAGCCGTCCCCGTGGTGCACATAACGGAGGAGAACACTCGCCGCACTTTCCCGCCTGATTCTGCCGAGGGAAATAATCGCTTCCTTCACTACCTCGCGGTCGGAATATCCCAGCAGTATCTCCAGAAGTGCTTCGGCTCCTGGTCCGTTCTTGGTTGCCAAAAGGCGGACCAGGACAAGTTGGTACTCGCTGGAAAAGCAGTCAAAGTCCTCCATGAAAGAGATGAAACCTGCTTCTCCTCTGGCCAGAAGTGCCGCTAGACCGGTAGGCGATGAACCTCCAACCTCTGCCAGGAGGCGCGAGAAAGGCAGTTCTTCAATATCTATTCCGGAACGCTCCAGGCCGGCCAGAAGAACGGTTTTGGCAGCAATATCGAGATCGGTCCGCATCAGGGTGATCCGGACAAGCTCATTAAGCCAGCTCTCGTCATCGAAGATATCAAGCAGATAGAGATAGCGGGCGATAACGGGACCGTTTGTTACTTTTCGCAAGCGACGGAGCAGCGGAGGAAGAGCCTGCCGTCCGGCATTCTGCACTGTCCGGGCTATTTTTTCCATATCTTCAAGGGTGAAGTCCTCCCTTTCCAGAGTATGAAAAAGTCGGACCAGATCGCTTCGTTGCGGAAGACTGTTGTCGATTCGCGCGAATTTCGCCATGAACGTTCCTTTGGATGAGAGATAGGACTTTTCCGCCATCCAGACCGCTAGTCAGCTACTCGCCTGCATCCGTATCCGGTTCCGTAATTTCAGCCTCATCCTCATCCAGAAAATCAGGCTCATCGCCCTCTTCTTTTTCGGCAAGCCTTGCCACGGCAACAATTCGTTCCGTTTCCTCGGTGACCATGAGCCGAACCCCTTGGGTATTACGGCCAATCACCGAAAAGCCTGCCACCGGCATGCGGATGATTTTCCCCTGGTCGGTAATCAACATCAGATCATTTTCATCCGTGACTTGCTTGATGTCAACCACGCAGCCGTTCCGTTCCGTGGTCTTGATGGTGATGATACCTTTGCCACCGCGGCTTTGCAAGCGGTATTCGTCCAGAGGAGTCTGCTTGCCGAACCCGTTTTCGGTCACCGTGAAGATCGTGGATGAAACGGTATTTGGATTGATAATCTCCATACCGATCACCACGTCGTCACCCACCAGGGTCATACCCCGCACCCCACGGGAGACACGCCCCATTGGTCGGGCGTCCTGCTCATGGAAGCGGATCGATTTGCCGTGATGGGAAGCGAGAAGCACGTCCTGGCGTCCATCGGTGATGGCAACCCCTATCAGCCTGTCATCCTCGTCCAGGTTGACGGCAATGATTCCACCGGTCCTGATATTGGCGTAGGCCTTGATCGGGCTCTTCTTTACCACTCCGTGGCGGGTCGCCATGATCAGGTTGCGGTCGTCGTCAAAACACTTCAGCGAGAGGATGGCGGCAATCTTTTCTCCGGCCTGGAGATTAAGAAGGTTGACGATGGCCTTGCCGCGGGTTGCCCTGCCCCCTTCGGGGATTTCGTACACCTTGAGAACATAGACGCGTCCCGTATCGGTGAAGAACATCATGAAGTCCTTGCTGGAGGCAACGAACAGGTGCTCGACAAAATCCTCTTCCTTGGTCTTCATGCCCGACTTACCCTTGCCGCCCCGGCGCTGGGCCCGGTACATGGAGACCGCGGTCCGCTTGATGTAGCCGGTGTGGGAGACCGTGACCACCACGTCCTCCTCGACAATGGTATCCTCCAGAGAAATGTCTGCCGTCTGGTCGATGATCTCGGTGCGCCGTTCGTCGCCGAATTTCTCCTTCAGCTCAGTCAGCTCGCCGACGATGATCTTCAGGATCTCCGCCTCCGAGGCGAGGATTTCCTTCAACCGGGCGATTAACCTCAGGAGTTCTGCGTACTCCTGGAGGATTTTTTCCCGTTCGAGACCGGTCAGCCGCTGCAAGCGCATTTCCAGAATTGCCTGGGCCTGTTTGTCCGAAAGGCTCATGCTTGTGTTGAAGACCGAGTCAGGAATATCGAGCTTGCGCAGGTAGTCCGGATCAGAGAAGTTTCCGGCCATGAGACCGGCCTTTGCTTCCTCGGGGTTTTTCGAGGCACGTATCAGTTCGATCACCGCATCGAGCCAGTCAAGGGCAATCTTGAGGCCTTCCAGAATATGGGCACGGGCCTCGGCTTTTTTCAGTTCGAAGATGGTGCGGCGGGTTACGATTTCCCGACGATGATCGATAAAGTGCAGCATGGCATCCCGCAGGGTCAGGACCTTCGGCCTGCCGCCGGCAATGGCGAGCATGTTGATGCCGAAAGAACACTGCATCTGGGTTTGCTTGTAGAGATGATTGAGGATTACCTGGGGGTTCTCATCACGTTTCAGGTCAATGACAATTCTCATCCCGTCACGGTCCGACTCGTCCCTGAGGTCGGCAATCCCCTCCAGCTTCTTCTCCCGCACCAGCTCGGCAATCTTGATCACCAGATTCGCCTTGTTCACCTGATACGGAATCTCGGTCACAATGATCGACTGCCGCTCGGTCTTTTTCTGGGTTTCAATAAATGCCCGGGCCCGCATCTGTACGATGCCGCGGCCGGTCTTGTAACCCGAGATAATACCCTCGCGACCATAAATGAAACCACCGGTGGGAAAATCAGGACCAGGAACAATCTGGATCAACTCTTCGAAGGAGAGCTGAGGATTGCCGATAAGGGCGATGATCCCGTCGATTACCTCCGAGAGATTGTGGGGAGGGATATTGGTGGCCATGCCGACCGCTATTCCGGAGGAACCGTTCACCAGCAGGTTCGGAAACTTGGCCGGGAGCACCAGCGGCTCATGGAGGGAACCGTCGTAGTTGGCTCCCGTTTCCACCGTCTCTTTATCCAGATCTTCCAGAAGTTCATGGGCAAGCCTGGACATGCGGATCTCGGTGTAACGCATCGCCGCAGGAGAATCACCGTCCACGGAGCCGAAATTTCCCTGGCCATCCACCAGCGGATAGCGGAGAGAAAAACTCTGGGCCATGCGGACGATGGTGTCGTAGGCAGCCGTATCACCGTGTGGGTGATACTTACCGATCACGTCACCGACAACACGGGCCGACTTCTTGTACGGCTTGTTCCAGTCGTTGCTCATGTCATACATGGCATACAGGCAGCGCCGGTGCACCGGCTTCAGACCGTCCCGCACGTCGGGGAGGGCTCGGCCGATGATGACGCTCATGGCATAGTCCATGTATGAGCGCTTCATTTCGTCTTCGATGTTGACAGAGGTCTTGTTGATTGTTTCGAGCATTGCTACCTCATGAATCAAGGCTACAGGGGGGAACTGAAATAAGGAGGTTTGCATCATTCCCCTCTTTCACCTGCCCCCGACCCTGTGCCGGTTTTTTTTAAATATCCAGATTTGAAACGTTCAAGGCGTTCTTTTCGATGAACTCCCGCCGCGGCTCCACCTGGTCTCCCATCAAGACGGTAAAGACGCTGTCCGCCTCCACGGCGTCCTCTATCTTGACCTGGAGCAGGGTGCGGTTGGTCGGTTCCATGGTGGTCTCCCAAAGCTGGTCCGGATTCATCTCGCCAAGACCTTTATAGCGCTGGATATTGAGACCCTTTTTGGCGCTCTCCATGAAAAAGGAGAGCAGCTCCAAACCGATGGTGGTGGAAAAAAGTTCTTTTCCCTCACTGGAAACCACGGCCCGACCATTGGCAAATATATCCCGGACCTTGCGGAAACTGTCGGCCAGAAGCCGATACTCGTAAGAGTCGATCAGGTCTACCGTGTGATTGTCCAGGGCGATGCGCAGATTGCCCAGTCTGACGATGATGCGGCCGTCATACATGACTGTAGCTTCCGCTCCTTCATACACGGTGGCAATGCCTTCCATCCGGGGTGCAAGTTTTTCCAGGTCCTCGATTCCGCCCCTGATACCGAGACGAAGCAGTACCCGTACCAGTTCTTCATTGATGCCCTTCCTGACGAACTTGTCGAGCAGGCCCCGGTATTCCACCAGCTGCTTGACCAGGGGGATTATCTGTTTCCCCACGTAGGTCTTGCTGCCGCTTTCCAGAAAGAGGGTCATCTCATCGGTCCCCTCCTCCAGGAGATAGTTTTGCATCGCCGCCTCATTGCGCAGATACAGCTCCTTCTTGCCCCGCTTCACCTTGTACAGGGGCGGCTGGGCGATGTAGAGGTGACCGCGCTCCACAATTTGCGGCATCTGGCGAAAGAAAAAGGTCAGCAGCAAGGTAAGAATGTGGGAGCCGTCCACGTCGGCATCGGTCATGACGATGATCCGGTGATAGCGCAGTTTTGCCACATCGAAGTCTTCTTTGCCGATACCGGTGCCGAGCGCCGTAATCAAGGTGCCGATTTCCTGGGAGGAAAGCATTTTGTCGAAACGGGCCTTTTCCACGTTCAGGATCTTGCCCTTGAGCGGCAGGATCGCCTGGAATTTGCGGTCACGTCCCTGTTTGGCCGAACCGCCGGCGGAATCGCCCTCCACCAGGTAGATTTCGCACAGGGCCGGATCACGTTCCTGACAATCAGCAAGCTTTCCGGGAAGGTTGGAGATGTCGAGAGCCCCTTTGCGCCGGGTAAGTTCCCGTGCCCTGCGGGCCGCTTCCCGTGCTCGGGCCGCATCAATCGATTTCTCGAGAATCTTCTTGGCGATGGCAGGATTCTCCTCCAGGAAAACAGCAAGCTTTTCGTTCATCATCGATTCGACGAAGCCCTTAACCTCCGAATTTCCCAGTTTGGTCTTGGTCTGTCCTTCAAACTGGGGTTGGGGTATCTTCACCGAAACCACTGCCGTGAGCCCTTCCCGCAAGTCCTCGCCGGAGATGGAGACCTTGACGTTCTTGAGCAGATTGTTGGTTGCGGCGTAGCTGTTCATGGTCCTGGTCAGTGCAGCACGGAAGCCGACCAGGTGAGTACCGCCTTCGTGGGTATTTATGTTGTTGGCAAAAGTGAATATTTTCTCATCATAGGAATCGTTATAGTGCATGGCTATTTCTATATCTATCCCGGACTTTTCTCCCTTGAAAAAGATAGGTTTCGGATGGAGGCAATTCTTGTTTCGATTGAGGTACTCGACAAAGGAAACAATTCCGCCTTCGTAATGGAAATCATGTTGTTTTCCTTCTTCCCGCTCATCAACGATGGTTATCCGTACCCCGGCATTAAGGAAGGCAAGCTCACGGAGGCGCTGGGAAAGAATATCGAAGGAAAATTCCGTTGTTTCGAAGATAGTGTCGTCGGGAAGAAAGGTGATCTTGGTGCCCCGCTTCTTGGTTTCACCAACGATGGTCAAGGGTGCCTGAGGGACTCCCTTACGGTAGGACTGTTGAAACAACTTCCCGTCCCGCCGGATCTCCAGTTCCAGTTTGTTGGAAAGGGCATTCACCACCGATACTCCCACACCATGGAGACCACCGGAGACCTTGTAGGAAGTGTTGTCGAACTTGCCACCGGCATGGAGAACGGTGAGTACTACCTCGGCGGCTGATCTTCCCTCACCAAGATGTATATCGGTTGGGATGCCACGGCCGTTGTCAACCACCGTAACGGAATTGTCCAGGTGAATGATGACATTCACTTCATTGCAGTGTCCTGCCAGGGCTTCGTCAATGGAGTTGTCGACAATCTCGTAGACCAGATGATGCAGGCCGGAGGAAGATGTTGAGCCGATATACATGGCGGGACGTTTTCTGACCGCAGAGAGTCCTTCCAGAACCGTGATCTTGTCAGCTCCGTAATCGTTAATGACAGTATCAGACATTCGTTACCTCAGCTAATACCTTTCCGTCATGTACCGGAAAGGTGGAATAGTTTTTTATCCCAACGAGATTGATCGTATCAATACTCGTGGTAGTTATGAAAACCTGCATATCTTTTTCATTCAAAAAATCCATCAGATTGCCGCTGCGATTCCGGTCAAGTTCGGATGTCATGTCATCCAGCAGCAGAACCGGGGGGTTGCCCCATCGTTTTCTCAGATATTCAATCTCTGCCATCTTGAGCGCCAGTATGAAGCTTCTTTGTTCTCCCTGTGAACCATGATGATGGAGTGGCCTGTCATTCAAACTGCATTCGAGGTCATCCCGATGGGGTCCAAGCAGGGTTGTTCCCCGCCGTAGCTCCTCGGGAAAGCTCTTTTCCAAGGCATGGCAGAGAGCATCCCGGAGAGAACTGCGGGAGCGGTCTTTTTCCGAAATGCGCGAACGATACCGCAGAAAGGCATATTCTTCCTGACCAGCAATACTGCGGTAGTATTCCCTGAACAATTCCTGAATCTCTTCGATAAAGGTCTCTCTCTTTTCCATCAGGCGCGCTCCGGCATCGGCAAGCTGTTCCGTCCAGACGGAGAGACCGTCGCTATTTCCGCTTTTCAGGAGAGCGTTCCGGTTTTTCAGAATTTTGAAATACTCGTGGTGAATCGAGAGATAGCCGGTATCACCACTGAAAATTGCCCGATCGAGGTACCTCCTGCGCATTTCAGGAAGCCCTCGGACCATGCTGATGTCTTCAGGGGAAAAAACCACGGTATTGATGGTGCCAAAGAAATCAGCAGGACGAACAACGGGTTTTTGATCGACAAAAGCCTTTTTCCCGGAATCCCCGATGGACAGGGAAATCTCCCGAACAACCTTGTCTCGTACGCCCCAGCCCTTTATCAGCGAGAAGGGAGAACCGTAGCTGATAAGGTCGGCATTTTTTACCATGCGAAAAGACTTCATGGTTCCCAGAAGGAAGATTGCTTCCAGGATGTTTGTCTTGCCCTGGGCATTGTTGCCAACGATAATATTAAATCTTTCGCCGGGAACAAGTTCGGCGTTTATGATGTTTCTGAATGAATGGATCTGAATTCGTTGTAATTTCATGAATGTGCCACGGGAAAAAAGGCTGCTCAAATCATGAGCGGCCTTTTCTACTCTAGACCCGCATTGGCATGATCACCGTCAGAAAATCTTCTGCCTGGTACGGTTTCAAGACTGCCGGCGATAGTTCGTCTTTCAGTTCGAGATTCACTAATTCCTGCCCCATGACAGAGAGGGAGTCAAGCAGATAGCGAGCATTGAAGCGGATGGAAAGAGCAGGTCCCGTATAGCTGACTTCCAGGGTTTCCCGTGCGTCACCCAGTTCGGGGTTGCTTGCTGATATTTCCATGATCCCTTCTTTCAACTCCATCAATATTCCCTTGAATTTTTCGCTGGAGAGGATTGCCATCCTGCGCAGGGAATGGATGAAATCTTCTCTTTTGACGGTTGCCACCTTGTCGTTATCGGAGGGCATGACGCGTGAATAGTCGGGGAAATAGCCGTCCACCAGCCTCATAACCACAACAGTATCGTCTTTTTTCACGACGGCGCTGTTATCCAGGAAGGACAGCATTATTTCGCTGTCTTCATCGTCGGTCATTTTTTTCAGTTCGAATATGCCTTTCTTTGGAAAAATAACCCCGTTCTTCAGATCGGTTGAAGAAACGGCAGGAATCTCTTTTTCTGCCATTGCCAGTCGGTGTCCATCGGTAGCGACCATCCGCAGCAGGGTTCTTCCCTCTATCTCCAACGCCTTGATGAAAATACCGTTCAGATTGTATTTGGTCTCGTCGTGACAGATGGCGAAGGCTGTCATTTCAACCAGCTCACGAATGAGGGACGCTTTGATGGTGAGGAAGGTGCTTTCATTGACAGCCGGAAAAAAGGGAAATTCTTCTGACGAGAGCCCCACCAGGTTAAAATGGGCCTTACCGCAACGAAGATCGACCCAGTCGTTTTCCCGTGTGGAAAAGCGAATCTCTTCCTCCGGCAATTCCTTGATGATTTCATAGAGTTTTTTGGCCGAAACAGTAATCTTTCCGGGTGTAATTACATCTGCCGGGAAGGAACCCTTCATGCCAACTTCCAGGTCGGTAGCAATTATTTCAATTTTTTCCGGTTGGGCACTGATCAGCACGTTGGAGAGAATCGGCATGGTTTTTCGGTTTTCGACGATTCCTTGAACGCGCTGCAACGCTTTCAAAAAGGTTTCCTTTGCAATGGCAAATTCCATAGTGCCTCCAGTATGCACAGGTTTAACGACTTATAGGTTTTAAAAGATGTTCAGTAGTAGACAGTAGCAGCTGTGGATTTGTTGATAACTAGTCTCAAGCGTTTCAATTCGCCGCTTTGCGGGTGTTGAAAAAATGTGCGGCTATCGTGCGTTCAGAAGAGCTTATCAACAGGGTTTTCTTTTATCCACAGCAACGAACAAGTTACGAACAACTTTTCCCGGCTATTCCAACAGACCCCTCTTGAGGGTTTCAATCGTATTTTTCAACTCGACATCCGACTCGACGAGCCTCGCAATTTTCTTAAAAGAATGGATGATGGTTGAATGGTCTTTCCCACCAAATTTATCGCCGATTTCCGGATAGGATGATTTTGTAAGATCCCGGCAGAGGTAAATGGCGATTTGTCTCGGAATAACGAGCGTTTTCAGACGCTTATCTGATTTCATGTCTGATACTTTGATAGAAAAGGACTCGGCAACGAATTTCTGGATCATTTCTACCGATATATCCCGGTTCTTTTCGACGATGATGTCCTTGAGAACCTCTTTGGCCATGGACAGGGTTATTTCGCTCCCTGTGAGGCTTGCATAGGCACCGAGACGAATCAGCATTCCTTCCAATTCGCGAACATTGCTTGTGGAACTCGAGGCAAGAAACAGGGCCACGTCATCGGGCAGAGATATGGTGTCGGTTTCCGATTTCCTTTTCAGAATGGCGACTTTCGTTTCGATGTCCGGTGGCTGTATGTCAGCGATCAGACCCCATTCGAATCGTGAACGGAGCCTTTGTTCCAACCCTGCCATATCCTTGGGAAATTTGTCGGAGGAAACAACGATCTGCTTATGGGATTCATGAAGGGAGTTGAAAGTGTGAAAAAACTCTTCCTGGGTAGCCTCCTTGCCGGCCATAAACTGAATATCGTCAATAAGGAGAATATCCATACTCCTGAATTTATTACGGAACTCCTCCATTTTCTTGTAGCGGATACAGTTGATCATCTCGTTCATGAATTTTTCCGACGTGTAGAGACAGATACGGGCCGAACTGTTCATACTGAGAATATGATTGCCGATCGCGGTCAGCAGATGGGTCTTGCCGAGGCCGACGCCGCCATAAATGAAGAGTGGATTGTAGTTGGTACCGGGTTTGTTTGCGACAGCCTGAGCTGCTGCATAGGCAAACTGGTTTCCCGCTCCGCAGACAAAGGTGTCAAAGTTGTATTTGGGATTGAGATTGGAGCAATAATCCGGGGAACCCTTGGTGTCAGGTGGAAATGAAAACTCTTTTTCCGGTGGAATGGTCACTATTCCTGCAGGAGGTTCCGGCGTTACTTTGGCTGACAGTCGCAGTTCCACGACGATCTTTGTCCCGCTGATGGCGGAGACCGCCTCCTCTAACATGGAGAGATAGTTTTCCTTTACCATTTCCCGAAAAAAATTATTGGGGGATTCCAGATATAGTACATTTCCCTTCACATCTAGAAATTTCAGTGGCTGGATCCACGTGGTGAAGGTATGGGAGGTAAGGACCTTCTCCATATTGGAAAGTACTTCGTGCCAGACCTTTTCCATAAACAAATATACTCGCGATAAGGGGTTTTTACACAGGTTTATCAACATATGTTGATAAAGCAAAAATGTTAATTATATTGGGAGGTTACAGCTAAAATCAGGTTTCTGGAAAGGTGCTTTTCAACTACCCTTTATGGGAGTTTTGAACACTACCAGAGAAGACCTTAATTTGCAAGGCTAATTTTTTAGGCAAAAGTAAAAATAGTCTTGACAAACCATAGCGTTTACGGCTAAAAATTACATTTTGTCTAATAGTGAGATTAACCCTTACGAAGGAGTTGAAGGATATGAAAAGAACATTTCAGCCCAGTAATACTTCCCGCAAAAGGACCCATGGTTTTCTGGTCCGGATGTCCACCAAGAACGGCAGGCTTGTCATCAAGAGGCGTCGTGCCAAAGGACGGAAAAACCTTGCCGTCCAGATTGCGAGCAAGTAAAGCTCGTGGGTGCTGCCCTTTGCAGGGATGAAAAAATCCTGAAGCGGACAGAGTATCTTCAGCTGTCCGCTTCAGGAAAGAAGTTGCACACGCACCACTTCATTATTCTTTGGTTGGAAAATGGTGAGGAACGGGCCAGGCTCGGAATAACGGCAAGTCGCAAGCTGGGAAATGCTGTTGCTCGGAACCGGGTGAAGAGAAGGGTTCGTGAGTACTTCAGACTCTGCAAGGATCAGTTTATTGCTGCCGATTTCAACTTTATAGCGAAAAAAGGTGCCGATACGCTTACGTTTCATGAAGTGCGCCGAGAGCTACAAAAGGCGGTGCTCTGCATCCGGAACTTGAAATGCTCAAACGGTTGCTCATAATATTCATAGTCTTGTATCAGAAGTATGTCTCTCCCTTTCTGATGAATACCTGTCGCTTTTATCCCACCTGTTCACAGTATTCCAAGCACTCACTGGAAAAACATGGCCTTTGTAAGGGTGTCGTCCTCACCTGTGTGAGGCTTTTGAAATGTCACCCTTTTCATCCGGGAGGATACGATCCGGTACCCTAGTCTGCAGGAGTTTTCATGGAAAAACGTGCTTTAATTGCAGTAGTTCTCTCGCTGGCTTTTTATTACGGCTATACACTCTTGTTTCCGCCGCCGGTAAAGAATCAGGTTCCAATCCCGGTTCCTGTTCAGGTTGCGGCTTCATCTTCGCAAATTACCCAGAGCAGTCAATTTCCTGTCGGCCAACAACCGGTACAGAATGCCATTGCAGTGAAAGATGTTCTGGTTGAAACGGATATGTTTTCGGCAGTCTTCAGTAATCAGGGCGGAACGCTCAAAAAATTGACGTTGAAAAAATACCGTGAGACTTCCGCTCCCGATGGGGAACCGGTTTCACTCGTTTCGGCTTCGACTCCGGAGGGGTTGGCTTTCAGGACCGAGTCGGCAAGTTTTGGTTTGCTGCCAGCGGCCCTGTATGCGCCGAGCGCTGAGACCATAAAGATATCCGGATCGGATACGAAGCAATTGACGTTTTCATGGACGTCTCCCCAGGGAATTTCCGTCAAAAAGATCTATACCTTTTCCGGTGACGGCTATGCAATTACTTTGGACACGCAGCTTACCAATCTTGGTTCTAACCAGATAACCGGAAAACTGAATCTTCTGCTGCCATATCCGTCCGAGCCGAAAAGCGGCGTGAGTCGCTTTGAATCCAATGATGCGGTAACGCTCGATGACGGGAGTTTTTCCAAGGAATCGGTCAAGGATCTGGTCAAAGAGCAACAGGTCTACAACAAAGTTGACTGGACCGGTTATGCGGACAAGTACTTTCTGAGTGCAGTTCTTTCCCGGGAAAACAGCATTGCTTCGGTAGAGGTTAAAAAGGGTGCCGGTTCTTACCTCGACACCACAATGTCTTCTCCCTCGTTCAATCTACTGCCGGGTCAGTCTCACCAGGTTGGCTATCGACTCTTTTTCGGGCCCAAGGGTCTCGACATATTGAAGGCTCAAGGCCAGGGTTTGGAAAAGGCACTGGACCTGGGATGGTTTTCGGCCCTTGCCAAACCACTCCTGTATACGCTGAAATATTTCAATAAATACACCCATAACTACGGAATTGCGATCATTATCATAACGGTAATCATCAAAATTCTCTTTTTCCCCCTTACCCACAAGAGCTACAAGTCCATGAAGGACATGCAGAAGCTGCAGCCGAAAATGGCCGAGCTGAAAGAGAAGCACAAGGATGATAAGGAGGCATTGAATCGCTCAATCATGGAGATGTATCGCACCCATAAGGTCAATCCCCTTGGCGGTTGTTTGCCGATGGTTGTGCAGATTCCGGTATTCTTTGCCCTGTACAAGGCACTGATGTTTTCCATTGAGTTGCGACACGCGCCCTTCATGCTCTGGATCACCGACTTGTCGGCAAAGGATCCGTACTACGTAACCCCCATCATCATGGGCGCTACCATGTTTATCCAGCAGAAGATGACACCGACCAGCATGGATCCGATACAGGCGAAAATGATGCTGGCATTGCCTGTTGTTTTCACTTTCATGTTCCTGAATTTTCCTGCCGGTCTTGTTATTTACTGGTTGGTCAATAACGTTTTGACCATTGCTCAACAGGCCTATATCAACAGCACTCTCAAAGATGCATAACGAAGGGCAGGGGAAGAACTGATGTATCGGAAGGATACGATTGCCGCCATTAGTACCCCCCTCGGTGAGGGGGGGGTCGGAATCGTTCGAATAAGCGGCGCCGCCGCAGAAGGAATTGCCCGGAAGATCTTTACCAGAATACCAAGCGGTGGCTTTCAGAGCCACCGCTTTTATTATGGGGAGCTTGTTGATCCTGACACCGGCGATATTGTGGATGAGATTTTGCTGGTTCTCATGCAGGCACCCCGCTCCTATACCTGTGAGGATGTGCTCGAAATTCACTGTCACGGCGGTTATCTGATCGTCCAGCGGGTACTTCAGTTGGTGCTCCGTGTCGGGGCCCGTCTTGCCGAGCCGGGGGAATTTACCAAGCGCGCGTTTCTCAATGGCAGAATCGACCTCCTGCAGGCCGAGGCAGTTATCGAACTTATCCGGGGCAAAACGGAAGCAGCCCTTGCTTTGGCCCAGCACCAGCGGGAAGGTATCCTCTCGAAAAGGATTGCAGCCGTTAAGGATGGGATTGTTACTTCGTTGGCTTTTATCGAGGCGTATCTGGATTTCCCTGAAGAGGATATCGATATTCCTGCCTTCCGTGAAATCGAGACCGCGGTACGGACTTCACTGGCGCTTATCGAGGAGCTGTTGCGTGGTTTTCAGCAGGGGAAGGTCCTTCGTGAGGGAGTTTCGGTGCTTATTGTCGGTAAGCCGAACGTGGGTAAATCAAGCCTTCTGAATACCCTGCTGAAGGAAAAGAGAGCCATTGTAACCTCTGTTCCCGGTACCACCCGCGATATCATCGAAGAGGTGGTCAATATCAAAGGTCTTCCGGTTAACCTCCTCGATACCGCCGGTATCAGGGATTCAGAGGATGAGATCGAACAGGAAGGCATGAAGCTTACCATGGAAAAGATCCCCCTTGCGGATCTCATTCTGTTTGTGGTGGATTCCTCAAAGCCGTTTGAAGATGAAGATACTCTAATAGCAGATGCGATACTTGGCCGGGATTTCATGGTTGTCTCTAATAAGTCAGATCTCCCTCAAGCCGTTCATCTTCCTGCTCACATCGAATCTCAACCGGTCGTTAGGATATCCGCGCGTGACGGCGGGGGTATTGAGGATCTGCGCGAGGCAATCTTTTCCCGCTTTATGCGTGGGGAGTCTCTGGATGGCCGTGATTTCACCGCCCTTTCTCAGGCACGTCACCGTGATGCCCTCGATCGGGCCCAGAAAAGCTTACTGCTATTTCTGGAATATTTTGCTGCCGGGATGCCCCTGGAAATTGTTTCCCTGGAACTGCGTGATGCACTGAATGCCCTCGGTGAGGTCACCGGAGAAACAACCACCGACGATATCCTCGATCAGATCTTTACCAGGTTCTGCATTGGAAAATAAGGAATGTTCCACGTGAAACATTCCCCCTCCATGCCCAGTTTATAGGGCCTGGCAAGACTACTAATAAACTGCAGTGAAAAATATTCTCTTGTGAAGGCTTCATATAGCGTGGATTACGAGGTCATTTCATCGTGTTTCACGTTCGACACGAATTAACCGGGTTGGTAAGGAAATACCATGGTAGTCTACGAGAAGCACTATGACATAATTGTAGTCGGCGCCGGTCATGCTGGCTGTGAAGCAGCTTTAGCCGGAGCTCGCATGGGGTGTTCTACACTTCTGTTCTCCCTTAACCTCGATGCGATCGCACTCATGTCGTGCAATCCGTCGATCGGTGGACTGGCAAAGGGTCATCTGGTGCGAGAGATCGATGCTCTGGGTGGCGAGATGGGAAAGATCATCGATGCGACGGGAATTCAATTCCGGACGCTTAACACCAGAAAAGGTCCCGCGGTGCGAGCTTCCCGCGCCCAAGCCGACAAACAGCAGTATCGAATGCACATGAAATACGTGCTGGAACACACGGAAAATCTTTCGTTGAAGCAGGGTGAAGTTACCGCATTATATGTGGAAGATGGCGTGGTGCTGGGTGTAGACACGCAAGTGGGGATCCGTTACCGGGCAAAAACAGTTATCCTTACCACGGGGACATTCCTTCGCGGTCTTATCCATGTGGGACTTACCAGTTATGCGGGAGGAAGGGCGGGGGATTTACCCGCCATGGGTCTCTCGGCGTCCCTTGCAAAGATGGGTTTCGAGATTGGAAGGCTGAAAACAGGAACTCCGGCACGACTTGATGCGCGGACCATAGACTTCGGCAAGTTGGAGCCTCAGCACGGAGATGATCCGCCGGTTCCTTTTTCGTTTTCTACGGTGCGGATCGAACAGCCGCAAATGCCCTGCCATATTGCTTATACCAATGAGCGCACTCACGATATAATACGGACAAATCTCGACCGCTCGCCCCTCTATGGGGGGTTGATTGAGGGAATTGGTCCGCGGTATTGCCCGTCCATCGAAGATAAGGTGGTGCGATTCCCGGAGAAAACCCGCCATCAGAGTTTCATCGAGCCGGAAGGGAGGGATACTATTGAGGTATATCCCAGCGGACTTTCGACCTCGTTACCGATTGATGTTCAGATCGCACTGTACCGATCCATCGAGGGACTGGAGGCCGTGGAAATCATGCGACCTGCCTATGCGATCGAATACGATTATGTGGATCCGATTCAGATACACGCCTCGCTTGAAACCAAGCGGCTAAAAAACCTCTATCACGCCGGACAGATCAATGGTACTTCGGGCTATGAAGAAGCAGCTGCACAGGGGCTCATGGCCGGAATCAATGCGGCATTGCGGGTGAAGGGGAAAGAACCACTCGTGCTCGGCAGGGGAGAAGCCTATATTGGTGTCCTTATAGACGATCTGGTGACGTTGGGCACCAAAGAGCCGTATCGGATGTTCACCTCGCGTGCCGAATATCGCCTCCTGCTTCGGGAGGACAATGCGGATCAGCGGTTACGGGAAAAAGGCTACGCCGTGGGGCTCGTACGGGACGATGAGTATCAGGCCTTCCTGCACAAGGTGGCGATGATTAGGGAGGAGTTGGCTCGTTTGCGTTCAATGCGAATTATTCCTTCTGAAACGGACGACAGTTTTCTCGAGGAGTATGGTCTCCAAGGTTTGCAGAATGCGGTAACCTTCGAGCAGTTACTGCGACGGCCGGAGTTTACGTACCATGAGCTACGACGGATTGACTCCCACAGCGAAACAATTTTGCCTGTCGTAAAAGAACAGGTGGAGATCCAAATTAAATATCAGGGGTATATAGATCGGCAACTGCAGCAGATTGAAAGCAGCAACAAGTTGGAGACGACCAGGATTCCGGCTGATTACGACTACGCGGCTGTTTCAGGCTTTTCCACTGAAGTACGGGAAAAACTGACCCGATTTCGACCAGACACCCTAGGTCAGGCTTCCCGCATCAGTGGTATTACGCCTGCAGCCATCTCCATTCTCGCCATTGCTCTCAAGTCGGGTAGGGGAAAATGAACAAGGAAGCCCTGGAACTCCTCGTTAGTTGTGCGGCTGAATTTGGAATCGCACTGACAGCAAAGGAAATCGGTCTCTTTAATGCCTTTGCTGAAGAGTTGAAGAAGTGGAATCGGAAGATAAACCTGACCGCCATCAAGGATGATCGGGAGATCGTGATCAAGCACTTTACCGACTCGCTGTCCCTACTCGGCAGCCTCAAAATGTCCGGAGCACTCCTCGACATCGGTTCCGGAGGTGGCTTTCCGGCGATTCCGCTCAAGATTATGCTCCCTCATCTCTCGGTGACTTCGGTGGATGCGGTGGAAAAAAAAGTGCTGTTTCAACGGCACGCAGCAAGAGTTCTCCAACTCCAGGACTTTTCCGCGCTTCACCTGCGCGCTGAGGAGTTGACGAAAAGCCATGCCTGCATGTTTGATTCAATCGTCTCACGAGCCTTTTCCGACTTGCCATTTTTCGTGTCACTGGCACTACCGCTCCTGAAGAAGAGCGGTCAGATCATCGCAATGAAGGGCAGGGAGGGAAGGGAAGAAGTTGTCGCTGCCGAGAAACAGCTTGATGACCAGGGTGCCAAGGTCGTTGATTGCATCCACCTCAAACTTCCCGTTAGCGGTGCTGAACGATTTCTGGTGGTGGTAGAAAAATTGACGGAACAAACGGCAGAGTAAATATTCAATAATCGGTATTTTGAAAAAAACACACCCAAAAAAGCTTTCCTTCGGTTTGAGGTTTAAAGAAAAGACCTAACCTCGACTTGTGACAAAAACCCCCTCAGAATCAAAATATGAAAGCCCATTTTTTGGGCAATATCTAGAAAAACCATCACCACCTTCTCGCAACCCTCCTACTTTCTTCGACCAAGACCCTTTACTCTGGACAAGATGGGGTTCTTCCATTCTGCTCTCGAAAAGAATACGATACACTACTCCGTGCGGCAAATCCTCTGCATCACCAAATCCGAACTGCTATTTGTTGTGCTCCCTACCATGGGGGTGGAAAAATTGAGTACCTATGTATTACTAAAGATTGCTGCTATAATCATTGACATCATCACACGCCTACAGCATTCCTTCGACAGAAGGTACAGCTACCATGTAGCCAGGTTCCATCCGGGAAGTCCCGGTAGGTGCTGGGCTGGAACTTCCCCAAAGCACCTCGAAATCGGTCGCCAGCCGAAACACGGATCGGGCAACCTGCTGATTCAGTCGCTTTCCTCGTTGTCGTACTCGTGCCATAAAGCCGTACGAGAGACTCCGTGAAAACCCCAGCCCAACGCGGAACAGCACTTCTTCGGCGTTTCGCAACGGAATCAAGCTAACGGTAGTTGAACGAAAGGAGAATATGCATGAACATGCCGGTTACAACAACCTTCACCATCGAAGGATTTCGGATCAAGGAGTACAAGGGTATTGCTCGCGGAATTATCGTAAGAGCACCGACAATTGCGCAAGGAATCATCGGCGGACTGAAAAATATTATCGGCGGCCGAATCGGTGCATATACCGAGATGTGCGAACAAGCACGGCTACAAGCCTTTGAACTACTTATTCAGCATGCACGAGAAATGGGGGCCAATGCGATCGTGGGATTGCGCTATGATGCCTCTGAGGTGGTGAGCAAAGGGTCTGCAACAGAAGTGCTGTGTTACGGAACCGCCGTGGTCATTGAAGCAGAAAAGTAGCAACGGACAGATTCATAATAACAACCGACGAGTTCCTTACCGCTCGATGGTGCTGCTCTTATCCCAGGTTGGTCTGATGCTACGGATGGTTTTCCTGAGGAGGAGAATATGACGAGGCTTGAAACGGTTATCTCCTATCACGAGGAAACAAAACACCGCTATGAAGGGTATGCCCGCGGTCCTGGCAGAATGGATTGGGCCACACAGCCCGACCTCTTTCGCCGCTATGCAGGTGCCCCGCTGATTCCATTGAAAATAGTTGCGCCAGGGGAAGATCTACCCTATGCATCGGTATTTTCAGCTGACAACCGGATTCCGAGCTCTTCCCTGGACTATAAAAGCGTGTCGCGTCTCCTTTACGACAGTATGGCTCTCTCGGCCTGGAAGTCTGCCGGAGGCGTGAGTTGGCCATTACGGATCAATCCGTCAAGTGGCAATCTACATCCTACAGAATGTTACCTTCTCTGTGGTACCATTCCCGAACTCTGTGTTAGCGCGATGGTCTGTCACTACGCGGCAAAGGAACATGGATTGGAGGTCCGGGCAGAAATTCCCCAGGAAGTTTGGGAAAAACTCACTGCGGGGCTGCCCGCGGGAACGATGTTCCTTGGTCTCAGCTCGATCCATTGGCGTGAGTCGTGGAAATACGGTGAGAGAGGCTACCGTTACTGCCAGTTGGATGTGGGCCATGCCCTTGCCGCGGTTGCTCTCTCTGCTGCCGCGCTTGGCTGGGAGACGAAGCTTCTTGATGATCCGGGGAGTGACAAGCTGGGACAACTGCTCGGTGTTACCGGGCAGAAAGGAGCGAATGCGGAGGAGCCGGACTGTCTGCTGGCGATATTTCCCCGTGGAGGTACAGTGGATCGTCCCACTCTGAATCTTGAGGCAGTCCCTGACTTCGGCTTACTAACCTGGCAGGGAATCCCCAACAGTCTGAGTCCGTCCTGCCGGGAGTGGCAGAGGATCGATGAGGTCGCCCAAGCCTCGCACAAGCCAACCCTTCACCAGGATTATCCCCTGAATCCGGTGTCTGAATCGGGCGTCAGTTTTCCTCCTTTCAATGGTCCATTCCGTCGGATCATCCGCCAACGGCGAAGCGCGATGGCCATGGATGGCGTCAGTACCATGCCGCTCGCTTCATTTTATGCTCTGCTGGAAAGAACAATTCCTCGGGCAAAAGTCGCACCATTCACGCTGCTTCCCTGGCCTTCCACCGTAGATTTTGCCTTGTTCGTGCACCGGGTTGACGGTCTGCTCCCCGGACTCTACCTACTGCTCCGCAATCGGCGCCACCTGGCAGAATTGCGGGAGCTGCTCGATGTGGAATTTCTCTGGGAAAGGCCCGCGTCATGTCCTGACGGACTGGACCTTTACCTCCTGGCCAGCGGTGACGCGCGGAACGTAGCGATGAATATTTCCTGTGCCCAGGAAATTGCCGCCGAGGGCTGTTTCAGTCTCGGCATGCTTGCGGAGTTCTCCCGCACCTTGGATGAAATTGGCCCCTGGTTTTATCCTCGTCTGTTCTGGGAGTGCGGTATGATCGGGCAGGTGCTCTACCTGGAGGCCGAAGCGGCAGGATTGCGGGGAACAGGGATCGGCTGCTTTTTCGATGATCCGATGCACGAACTGCTTGGTCTTACGGGTACCCGCTACCAGGATCTCTATCATTTTACGGTGGGCGGACCGGTGGAGGACAGACGACTTGCAACCATGCCCGCGTATCCCGATGAACGCAATAATATGAAATAAAATCAAGTGCTTACGCGTATATTTGCCTTTCGCACAGGTAACGGCAAGGGAACGTGGAAGAGGAGTGAGTTATGGATAAATTTCTGGAAGCGGCAAACGAAGCAGCCGGGTAGGGCATGGCGGAGGGGGCATTCCGATTAACTCGGTACTGGTTGTTGTTGATAACCCTATCGTCAGACTTCGTCGGTGGAATTTTATCAGCGCGGCTCCCGTGCTCCGGCATGAGGATATCAGCGAACAGCAGTACCGCAGTAAAACATATTACTAATGAGGTCTACTGCGAGGACAGCGGCTATTCGCTTTCTTTTGACACGGGGGAACTGGTATGGTACGGAAAGACAAGGTTGTAGAGACGGCCACCAGCACTCTGATGCCGATTCAATAAGAAAATCAAATCAACCGGGAAGGGAGAACCATGGAATACCGAATCTATTACGAAGACACGGATGCAGGTGGTGTTGTCTACCACGCAAATTATCTCGGCTACTTCGAGCGGGGACGCACGGAGTATTTCAGGGAAAGAGGGTTGTCCGTGGCAGAGCTTGCTCGGGACGGGCATGTCTTCCCCGTGGTTCGGCTGGAAATCGATTACCGCGCTCCAGCAGTGCTTGATGATCTGGTTCGGGTGGAAACCGAGGTCCTGGAGATCGGCAAGACGTCCTTTACCCTTGGACAGCAGGTGGTGCGTAGTTTCGACGATAAGCTCCTTGCATGCGGGAAGGTGACTCTGGTCTGTGTCAGTCCGGCTATGAAAGCAAAAAGACTCCCGAAAGAGCTGCTTCAGGTTTTGGAAGGGTAATGCAGCCTTATTGCTACTGCAGGATTTTGTTGAGCTCAGGAGTTGCAGAAAGGAGGGTCGGGTGGATCTGAATCATGCAGCGCTGCATGCCGCCTGTTATGTCGCCGCTCAGAAAACGATGCTGGATGCGCGTCCGACTGATGTGCTGCGAATTAAAAAACTTGCCGATACTTTTTATGCCTTATGCCTTGAGCACATCAGCCGGATTAAAAAACAGGGTCGCGACCCGAATATTCTGGTGCGGGCAGTTACCTACCTTGCTGACACCCATGCGATTCAGCCGATGCACGACAGCACCGAGTGGTTTTTTTTCATGCTACGGGCCCTTCTTGAGCTTGCCTGCCCGGAGCAGGTGAAAAACAGGGCGTCTCTCGAATTTTTAACGGATATCGAACAGGGCTTAGCTGTGGCGAAATGTCCTGTCGAGGAAATGTAGCGCAAAGGAAAAAAGACCGCGCTCGTGACGATGCTTGGACACTACCGCGGTCTCTGGAAACATGGCATGAAGGGCTCGGAGTACTACAGCCTCCTAGTTTGATGCTTCAGTGATGAAAGCGTCCGCTGCGACCTTTATGAGCGGGTGTTGGCGTGCGGTGGCACTCGAAACACTTTTCGTCCGAAACCTTGCGGACTTCAAGGGAGGAAGCGGGCTTTTCAGCGTGCGGCAAGTTGTACTGTTCTTTCTGAAAATATTTACGGTCTTTTTCATCGCTGAGCATGGGGGCCTTGTAGGCGACATGCCAATTGTTGCTGATCGGCAGGGAATGGCACTGGTCACATCCTCCCGGAGGAGGAATTGCCTTCCAGGAGGTAAACATAGTGCAGCCTACACCGAGGGTGAGAGCAGAAGTAAAGGCAATTATAATGAGTTTTTTCATGGGCTTTTCTCCAGGGTGAGATGGCGACACTTCTTCAAGCAGAGTTATGCAGAAAGCATAACATAAAGAATGACAAAACAAAATCAAACATGATGGAAAACGGGATAGCTCAATCCGGGCTCCCGCTTTCAGATGATCTGCCTTTCCTGCCGATTGTCGCACGGAAAGTAGTGAGGGAGAATATCCGGGATGGAAATTCGCGACAGGAAAATGCTGTTTCAGGGTCTGGTGGTAGATCTGGAACAGATGGAAGTAAAGGTTGGCGAGAAGGGCTGGCATGTCTTTCAGATTGTTCGTCATCCTGGCGGGGTAGGGGTCCTTCCCCTTCATGAGGACGGAACGGTTACGCTCATCCGGCAACTGCGACCGGCTGTGAATCAGCGAATGCTCGAGGTTCCGGCCGGCCGGCTCGACCCGGGGGAAGATCCTGCCGTGTGTGCCGGACGGGAACTTCTCGAAGAGACCGGGCTTGTCGCAACAAAGCTTGAATCCCTTGGTCTTATGTATTCATCGCCCGGGGTCTTCGATGAGGTGATTCATCTCTTTCTCGCGACCGGCTTGGCGCAGCAGGAGGCGGAACCGGAGCACTACGAGGATATTGAAACGGTGCGGATTCCGCTCGAGGATGCTCTCCGTATGGCGGTCAGGGGAGAGATAACCGATGGGAAAACCTCATTGACGCTCTTTCGCGCTGCCCATCACTAACATGCTGTGCGAATAGTTCCCTGAAGGTGAGCTCGAATTCTTCCCCCGCCAGGTTGTTGTGATGCTGGGCTGACGTTCTCTCACGAGTCATTTTTGCTGGGGGAATTTAGCCCTTCTTAAATTTTTCGCTATTTGTTAGTATAGTTATCATCCGGTTAGTCTCGGCCGGGTTGGTACTTCCCCGAAGCCTCTCGTAAACGGTCGGCTCCCTTCACACGGATCGTTGAATTTGCTGTTTTTTCCCTAACATGGCGGAATTATGCATGAATTATCCTTAACCCAGGGCGTAATTGAAATCTGTGAGAGCAGCGCAGGGGGCCGGCGCGTTACCGCTGTTGTTTTGCTGGTTGGCGAGTTGAGCAGTGTGGTCCCGGAAGCGCTGGAGTTCTGCTTCGAAGCCTGTTCCAAGGGAACCCTGCTGGAGGGCGCGCGTCTGATCATCGAAAGAATACCCGCCAGGGGGAAGTGCCACGATTGTTCGAATGAATTCCACCTGCGATCCTACTATAACAGTTGTCCTTCCTGCGGCGGTCACCAGGTTGCCATCATATCCGGTGAAGAGTTGCGGGTGAAAGAAATGGAGGTTGACTGAATCCATGTGTACCGTATGCGGTTGTTCCCCTGAAAACCAACACCATGACCACGATCATGATCACGACCATGATCACGACCATGAGCATCATGAACATGGTCACTCCCACAGCCATGGCGAGACGAAAAATGCCAGGAAAATTGCCGTCGAAACCGACATCCTGTCCAAGAACAACCGTCTGGCGAGGGAAAACAGGAACCTCTTTTTTCGCAAGGGTGTTTTTGTCCTGAATCTGGTCAGTTCTCCCGGTTCCGGCAAGACCAGCATCCTTGAGCGCACCCTGCACGATCTGCGGCAAAAACTCCGCTTTGCCGTTATTGAGGGAGACCAGCAGACCGACAATGACGCGGTGCGGATCGCGGCCACCGGGGTTCCGGTACGGCAGATCAACACCGGCGCGGGATGTCATCTGGATGCCCATATGGTCAGCCATGCCTTTGAGTCTTTCAACCTGGAGGAGCTCGATATTCTTCTGATCGAGAATGTGGGAAATCTTGTCTGTCCGGCCTCCTTCGATCTGGGTGAAAACCACAAGGTAGTCGTATTGAGCGTAACCGAGGGTGAGGACAAGCCGCTCAAATATCCGGCCATGTTCCACAACGCCGATGTTATGCTCCTTAACAAAGTGGATCTTCTGCCCTATGTGGATTTCGATGCCGAAAAGTGCAAGGAGATGGCTCGTCAAGTGAATCCCGATATCCTCATTTTCGATGTTTCCAGCAAAACTGGAGAAGGAATGAGTGACTGGTACGAATGGCTGGCCGCCGGGATCCGGCAGGGCTAAACAGGACTTTTGATTTTCATCCTCCTTGTACAATGAAACACCTGAATTCAACCCCCCTCAATCCCCCCTTGACAGGGGGGAAGCTTTTAAATCTCCCCTGTCAAGGGGAGGTTTGGAGGGGTTAAATGCGAAAAACAAGTGTTACATGGTACTAGACCCTTGGGGATTTTGCCGCAAACCGTGTGATACGCAACTGGAGTCAGACCACGATTAAAAGAATTTCGGCGACAATTCAGGGCATTGTCCAGGGAGTCGGCTTCCGGCCCTTTGTCTATCGTCTGGCGGTGACTGCCGGGCTGACCGGCTGGGTGCGAAATACGCCCTCGGGAGTTTTTCTTGAGACCCAAGGGCCTGAAGAGCTCCTGAACGTTTTTCTGGAAGACCTGCGCGAAAAGAGACCCCCCCTGGCAGTTATTACCTCCATCGTAACAGAAGAAATTCCCACGACGAGCGAGTCAACCTTTACCATCCTGAAGAGCGGCGGCGGGGAAAACAGTATCCAGATCGCCCCCGACGGCGATGTCTGTCCCGATTGTCTTCGGGAACTCTTCGACCCGACAGATCGTCGTTTCCGCTATCCCTTTATCAACTGCACCAACTGCGGACCGCGGTATACCATCATAATCAATGTTCCCTATGACCGGCCGTACACCACGATGGCTCCGTTTCCCCTCTGCCCGTTGTGCCGGTCCGAGTACGAAAATCCGGCCGACCGCCGCTTCCATGCCCAACCGGTGGCCTGTCCGGTCTGCGGGCCTCGCCTGGAGCTTCTGGCTGCGAGCGGTGAAGAGGTTGCCGGTGACCCCTTGGAGTCTGCCATTAGCCTGCTCAACGAGGGAAAGATCCTGGCGATCAAGGGGCTTGGCGGGTACCAT
>Ga0351900_1080_pt3 | contig 24886 bp, 20 predicted proteins | sample BONcelHT113001D3_FD_205827 | JGI IMG/M metagenome (GOLD analysis project Ga0351900, IMG submission 205827) | Enriched cells from coal bed in the Powder River Basin, Montana, United States - BONCAT cells T11 rep1 HSBNCT.T11.300.1.D3 ...
CTCCCAAGGCATCCTTTACAGAGTGATGCCTTCACCTTCTGCAAACTGCAAAGAGCTAGCAATTGGCGACAACACTTTGTATATTGCATGATTCTGAGGAGTGTTTAACATCTGTCACTTTTGAGAGTTGAGGGATTGTTGCCTGTATCCTTCCCCAAAGAGTGACACATTCGCCAATCGAAAATTGGCCACAAAAACCGGAATGCGGGAGTCTGACCGAATTCATCCTCAAATTTGAGTCGCTAACCAGAAGTTTGTCCATACCACACGAAAGGCCAAAAACTGTGCCTGTGGTTATAGTCTTGGGTTCTTCCCAATTGCCAATTTTAGTCCATTGAGCTTTTTCAATTTCAGCAACTCCATCCAATGAGAACAAACCAACCACAAAAACTCTGTCTCCTGTTGCAGGAATTGTGCTGTTGCCGGTCACTTGCCATTCCCTGCCTGAAAAGTCTTTCGCTTTAAAGGATTTTTCATCAGCCTGAGACACTTGGCCAATTAGTGACCATCTGAAGGTCGGGAGTGTGACACGTTTGATGAATGCTTTGTTTATCAAACCTTGTTTTGCCATGAGTCTACCCGAACAGCGCACAGGCGTACCAACCCTAAGTCCTGCACAAAGTTCCGGCTTTTCGAGGAATGCCGTCCATTTGACTCCATCGGCTGTGAGAATAGAGACAGATTTTGAATTGGGCTCAATAAATGCAACATCTCCTTCAATGGAAACTGGCTCATTACCGCCTTTTCTACAGTCAATCCTTGAGACAGTCCTTCCAAGCATTGATGTGCCTTCTGTCTGGTAGAGAATACCGCTAACCGCAACGCAGTCACCAAGACTCAAACCAGTCAGCATCGCGGCTGACTCAAGGGTGATTTCATAAGTTCCAATACTGTCTGATGCAACATCAATAGTTTTGTTGGTGGAGTTAATACCAACCACTACACCAGTGAAGCTCTTGCCAAGTGAACCTCCCTGGCAGTCGGAGACTTCAAGAGTCGCCTCTGAGATGACCGTGGTCTTATCAATCTTGCCTCTCACGTTTGCACAATCAGTCACCTTTAGAATATTTAGTATCGAAGGATCTTTGGGGCTAACGACTATGTTTCTGCCATCGGCAATATGAAGCATTGCGATTGCATCGTCTTTGTTGATGGCAAAAATGACACCAGTCTCAAAAACTGATTTGAAAGAGTTTTCGTTCGAGGCATAGACCTCTTTGACGATATGACATTTTGGGCCTAGTCCTGTATCGTAGAGATAGGCTCGGATTGAGTAGTAGGCATTTTTTTCGAATTTGAAATCCTGGTTTGGAACAATAGCCACTACATAAGAACCGTAGACATCAATGAAATGGCCGACTCTGGTTGTTGGATTGAAACTGATAGCCTTAAGATTTAAAGCCACAGTCGGCACACATCCCGAGTCCAGCGGAGAAAAAACTGCAGATTCGATTACTCCAGAGGAAACACTCAGACCCTGTGCAATGACAACATCGCCTATGTTTGGCAATGTACGCGATTTTGCTCTCACTCTGCTATAGTTTGTAAGGTCTGTGCCATAGACTTCTCCGCTTGCCCCACCAAGCACTAGCATTGCTGTGTGAGATTTGGCAGTAGACGGGCATGCAATCTTGTTGATTACTGTCTTTTCGCCAGCCTTTACAACGATTATACAATCGCCTGGCAAGAATTCTTTGCAGTTTAATTCTGCAGGAAGAGCTATTTCATGAACATCTGTGGTTGTTTTGACAAATAAAGAGCCTTTTTCGCAACTTGAACGAACAATCTGTCCGGATACTGCTCCTGATTGACATTCCACCACGCCAACGATCTTTGCCAAAAACTGATCCTTTGAATCAACGTTGTATTCGCCAAGTGCGATTACACAATCTCCAGGATTGAGCTCTCTTTCCGATTTCAACAGAATTTGCGAACCATCATCCATGTTTAGCGAATAGAAACCATCCTCTTTTTTAAGAACCGTACCATCTATGACAATACCTGCTGACTGGCAGTTGAGAGGTTTGATAAAAGCTGGCAAAGTGCTATCGTCAGCCAGACAAAGTGTCATACACTGGCCAACAGCAAGTGTTTGGCAATCAATTGTTTCAGGGATTTTGAAAGAGACGTCTTTTGTTTTGATAGCAACTTTCACAGTGCTTGTGGAGCAATCAACGCTTGTGACGATGGCATCTAGCAGTTTCTGGTAGCAAAGAGGTTCTTTGCATTGAACAATGTTTATCGAGGTTGAGACATATTCTTCGCCTTCCAAAGCCACACAAGCCTCAAAACAAAGGCCGATCCTCAGAGATGCGCAATCAAATTCTGTCGGAGTTTTTATTTGTTTGTATGATCCATCAGAATCCATTCTCGCCTTGAATATACCTTTTGCGCAGTCAACACCAACAATGACACCGTTGACAGTCTGTCCCTGGCAACCTTGTTCGCATTCTGTCTTTGTCATGTTTGCGCAAAGGAAGGATTCTTCGCCTATTTTTTCTCCGATGAATACAAAGCATTGACCAAATTGGATGTTTTCGCACTTAGCATTGTCATATAAAGTAACAGCAATTTTTTTTGTGCCAGACTTCACAAATACTTTTTGTTCTGAACACACCTGGCCAACGATCATCCCGGTGAGAGTCTTTGCAAAACCTTCCAGTTCAGCAATTTTTGGAGCGACGACTTTGCCTATTGTCATCTTACCCCAAATCTCAAATCCCGCGCCAATTTTTAGTTTGTGTTTGTAGTAAGGAGGATGAATAAACTGAAAGGTGGCTCCGCCGGGAATAGTTGCCATGTAAGGGGAGTCAGATATGATAATTGCTTTTCTGTACGAATCTGAATCTTTAGGTGGGGAAATAATCTCCACCATTTGGCCATCAAGCAAAGCACCAGTCAATGTGCCAACAACCTTGAGGCAATCGCCAGGACTGACATCTCCACATATAAAATCGGGTGGTGTATTGAGTGTAAATGTTGTTCCATTCAAATCCATCACCTTGAGTTTGAAATTGTCGCATTGGGATTGGGCAAATAGGATATAGTCCGTACCGGTTTTGCATTGCACGATAGAGACATTACTTGCAACAATTAGGGTAGGGTCTGTAGGGCTTATCTGGCCTTCACATCTAATGCACTGGCCGATTGAAAGCTTTGAACAGTCGTATCCTGTTGGAAGCTTGATGGTCAATGATTTTCCTGTGCCAATTATTGACACATTTCCCAGTTCACAACGGATGTTTACTATTTGACCTTCATAGATGTTTTGGGGACATGGTGCTGGTTTAAAGTCAATAATTGATGAACCATCAACACATGCTAAGATACATTTTCCAACTTCGGGTTTTTTACCTGATTTGTTTGAGAGCGTGCGTTTGACCATGAATGAATCAAGCATGACAACGGTCGAATTTTCCACACTTTGCACTTCACCAAGCATTTTTTGGTGTTTGCATTCATCCTCACAAGGCACAAAGACCGTTCTACCAATGAGGGTTTTTCCGTCAACAATCTGATACATAACTGACATGCAGGTATTTTCTGGTAGAGAACCCATTATCGGAATTTCGAAAATCTTGCTACCAATTTCAATTTGTGAGGTTGAGACTTTTCTGGGAAGGCCATCAATCTGCTGTTGGCAACCCATCTTGAAACTGAGTACTGCTGTTTTGGTGTTGGCAAACCATTCGATTGAACCTGTGCCTAGTGCCTCAACAGGGAATCTCAGTGGAACAAAGGTTCTTCCGCCTTCAACAAACGGTGTAACTTTGGGATTTTTTGGATCAATAGGTCTTTCAACGCCATCAACCAATGCTTTGGGGTTACCTACCCACATGACGATAGTGTGACCAAGGGCGTTTATTGTGACTTTCTTAGTGGATGCTTCCCAGCCTACAGAGCCAAAGAGTGGTTCCATGACATGCCTTATAACCAGATACGATTTGCCGTCACGGACAAGAGGTGCAACTGTCATTAGCTTTTTTGCACCATTTTCGGTGTATTCCCTGTTGCCAATCGAGAATGAAAGCACAACATGACATGGTTTGGAGAGTGTCATTTTCGAAGCATCGGGTTTTGCTGTTGCAGTTGGGTAGGTGTACAAATGCTTCAAATTTGAATCATAGGCTTTCACTTCATAAGTGTTTAGCAAATCCTGGGAGGCTGACAAATCCGTCCATGTTGTGGCCATAAAGGGTTTGTGGAAAAGCTCTTCAAGATTGGGCTGAATCCTTCTGGCATCATAGAAAAGCGCACCAGGATATGATTCCCATGAAAGAATGACTACACCCGAAGCACCAATTGCCTTGAGTGTTTGCGCTTGCGCAGCACGCAAAAATGCGCCAAATGAAACAAAAATTGAAACAGCCAGAATTAATGCAAATACTTTTTTCATGTTTGCACCCTTGACTCCATTGATTTTAAAAAATCGGGCAATTGATAGATATTATCTATTTTTGGCTTGAAACCTTCATTCTCATCACCCACCAAAACCGCATTCATACCCATCTCAAGCGCACCTTTGACGTTGATTGAATAATCATCAACAAAGAGCGACTGACCAGGGATTGCATTTGCAGAGTCCAGCAATGTTTTGTAGGAGTGAGGGCTTGGTTTGCCGTTGAAACCAAAATCTTCAATTCCGAAAATGCCTAAAGGCACCGAAGAAATACCCAAAATGTCCAGAACACGGGACACATGTTCACGGGGCGCATTTGAGGCGATATAAATAGGCATATCAATACTCGAGAGCAGATTGAAAAGCTTTGGGTCACCAGACAAATATTTGGATTGGTCTACATCATGAACAAAAGAAAGGAAATCTTGAGGGTTGACAGATTCATGAGTCATGAGTCCGGCAAGGGTCGTGCCATATTTTTTGAGGTAGAAAGCTCTTATCGCAGTTACTTCCTCTAATTTTTTGGAAGGGAACAGCCGAGACATAAACAGAACCATGCGAGACCGTATCTCGCCCACCAATTCATCGTTTTTATAGAGTGTTTGATCGCAGTCAAGAAAAAGCTTCATGATGTGAAACATTATAACGATGCGTCAAAACAATTGACAGTAAGATGTTGTGAGGGTATCTTTAATAGTGACATGGAACGCAAACCGTTTGTGACAGGCAGGTTTTATCCTGATGACAAGACAGAACTTAATGCCCAGCTTGACTCTTTCTTTGAGGAAGTCCCCTATAAAGCCAAGGTTTTTGGCATTGTGGTTCCCCATGCTGGATATATGTATTCTGGAAAAGTGGCTGGTGCTGTTTGGTACAAGATTGAAGTGCCAGACCTTGTAATTATTATTGGCCCAAACCACAGCGGACAAGGTGCACAAATTGCCGTGTGGCCAGATGGTCAATGGGAAACTCCGCTTGGCAAGATTCAGGTTGATGAGGAAACAGCAACTCGTATCATCACAAATTCTAAGTATGCCGCGCCAGACACACTTGCTCATGCAAACGAACATAGCATTGAAGTTCAGTTGCCATTCATCCAGCTACTGAACCCAAAAGCACAGATTGTGCCTATTGTTATGGGTAACTATAGCCATGAGGCAATAAACGACCTTATAGAAAGCATTGATGTGGCAACACAAGACAAGAATGTCCTTTTTGTGGCTTCATCGGATTTCTCGCACTATGAGCCCGAATATACAGCAAAAGCCAGGGACAGGATGGCAATTGAAGAGATAAAAAAACTCGATTGGCTGGAACTGTTTAATGTGGTTATCCAGAAAGAGATAAGCATGTGTGGATTAGGGCCAATTGCAGTGATAATCGGACTTTCAAAACTAAGAGGTGCCCAGGCAGGCAAACTCGTGTCCTACAGCAACTCTGGTGTAATGAGCCGTGACTACTCAAATGTGGTCACATATGCTGGTATAGCATTAAAGTGAAAATTATTTCCATTCTACTTTGTGCATGTTTGAGTCTTTTTTTTACAATTACAGCCAATTCTTTGGAAATTGCTCCAGACATTGTTTTTGGCATTGCAATACAAACCTCTGACGGTTTTTTTGTCGCACCGGATTTCATCGCCTTGTCAAAACCCTTATCCAATCAAAAAGGGTCAACAGATATGCCTGGATTAAAAGTGAATGCACCTTTGGGTTCACAACCAGTCAAAAACGGTGACAAGACACTTTGCATTGGTAATATTGACACATCCACAGGATGTATGGATGCCTCAAGGTTTCATCTGGGTAATCTGAATTGGGTTTATGGAGAGCTTGGAGAAGGAATAATCACAGCAAACGGCAAAGAATTGAAGCTGATTCCATCTGTTGACACAATCTTTTGCGACAATGGCAAAGTAACTACAAAATCTGAAATGCAAGGCAAAATAGTAGACTGCATATACTCAATCACCAGACAAGGTGCCATACCTTTAGTGATCTTTAACGGCATGAAGGAAAGGTCGTCTTTCACAGGCAAGTTAATTGATAATCAGGTGACAGGTATCATCTCATTTGAAGCTGTAAAAGATTGGGGAACGTCCAAAGAGCGCAAGAGAATACTGGCACAAACCTCCGAAAAAACGTCTTTTTATGAGGGATGTGCCATAACCGAAAGAAAAGATGTATACCTAAACAGATTTGGCTACTGCTCAGGAACAATGACACCCGACGGCATGTTTCTAAATACAGATGTCATAAACACAGACATTGCCAGTGCAACTTTTGGAGGCAGGATTTTCGGACTTGTTGTTGGTGCTGGAAACGACTTTGTCAAAGTGAGAATTGTCCTTCCTGGACTTGTACCAATAACCATGAAGGTCAAGGCTAACTCAAACACAAAGATTATTCTAAATGATGAAGAAGTTGAGTTTAAAAAATTGTTGGATATGGCTCCGGGACTTAACATCTCTGTTGAAGCAATTGGAGCCTACACCGAAGACCAGTTTGCCATGAACGCAAGACTGATAAGAATAAACCCAAGAGAGATTTCTTCTTACTTTTGCGGAATCTTCAAGGACGACAACCTTGTTGATTTTTATGGGAACAAACTGCTCTACAGGGAATATGGATTTTTGAAGTTACTCTACGGCCAGGGTGCTCATTCTGATGGCAAAATGGCCGAAGTGTGGCATTATGCTGGAAAAGTTTGCGCCATTGGATTTCCGCAAGTTGGAATCCTTGGACTTCCAATTTCTGGAAAGTTGATGGGCATTGAGAGCGGCAAACTGAGACTGGAGTGCAAAAGAGCTTATGATTACAATCTTTTCGGTAAAACAATGGAACTAGTTATGACATCAGGCACAAAATTTATCGAAGGCGGAGTCGGTGTTGTTGACCCATCCACAGTTGATGTTGGAAGCATCATCAACTGCTGGGGTTTTTTTGATGACAACGGATTCAGGCTTATTATAGTGGATGTATAGAAATGAGACTTGGCAGATTCATTTCAATCATCCTGGTTCTAGCTGGATTTTTCTCATTTTCTGTACCTTGTATTGACGCTGGTTATGATTTGAATATGAGGCAGTTATGGCCAATAGTTCCAGCATCTGAGGCTGAAGTGCTTATACTCGAATACCACTCTATATCAAAAGTCCCAGAAGGAGCTCTATACCCTGACCTGTATGTCTCCCAGGAAACTTTCAACCGTCAACTCCAAATCCTTAGTGATGCTGGCCTTATAGGCATTTCCCTCATTGATGCAATTAGCCAGATGAAAGCCGGCAACTTCAACATGGGCAACATCGTGTTCACGTTTGACGATGGTCACTCTGACAATCTCTGGGCCGCACAGAAAATGGCATTGATGGACTACTCAGCCACCTACTTTATCCCAACCTTCTTTCCAGGCAAAAGCGACAAAACTAAGAGCATCTATTACATGACATGGGACGAGATAAGGACGATTTTTTCAATGGGCAATGAGATTGGCTCTCACACTGTAAACCACTCCGACCTTGCTATGTGCCATGAATCAAAAGTAAAATTTGAGATAGAACAGTCAAAAAGAGACATCGAACTACAACTTCAAAGTGTTGATGACCCAAGACCCAAGACTCCTATGACGTTCTCAATCCCCATGGGTTCATATACCTCTGCAATACTAGACGAAATCGCAGGTTACGGCTTTGATGGTTGTGTAACATCCAACCCAGGACTTATGACTTATGAGACACTTCAAAAAGCTCCAAGAATGAAAATTCTTGAGGATACCGACATGTCAAACATTTTAAGCTACTACATCAGGCGCAACCTCAAAAAAGATGGTGACATAAAAAAAGGGGCAAAGGGCCAGCGAGTAAAATCATTTCGCACAATGCTAACAAGGCTTGGCCATCCTCTTACAGACTCTGACTATTTTGACATGAAAATGGAAAAAGCAGTTATGGATTTTCAGAAACAGTTTAATTTGAAAACAAGTGGAATACTCAATACAACAACGATAGACCGAATAGTTTCGGATTTCATTGACCTGGTGGTAGATAAATGATAAAAAAAAGCAATTTTGCAACAATAATCGCTATTCTTCTTATGGCTATTGTTTTTTTAGCCATGACATCCTGCGGGAGTTCACAGGAAAACAAGTCACCGTATAACCAAAACCAGGATTCCATTGGCGATACAACAAACAACACGTCTGGAGATGTTTCTTCACCAAAAACAGATGACACCCAAAATAATCCAGGCAACAAAACCGTCATCAAAAGAGATTTACCTGTAATACCAGCAACTAGAGTTGAAGTCAAACTGGACACGCAATTTGTTTCTGCCATGGCTATTCTTCCACAAACATCAATCACGCATTCTGAAAACAACCTAGATCCAATGCTGACCTACAGCAACATTGGTAAACTCGCAAAAATAAATGGCATAAAAAAGGGCGGAATTCCCAAGGACAAACAATTTCTTCTTTCCTATTGTCCTTCGGTGTTTTTCAATCTTTCATCAAAGCCTTTAAATCAGATTGAGGATGTATCAAACTGGTACTGGACAGCAACCCATACAAGCACTGGTTCCAGTTGGCTGGCAGGAGACCTTGCTCTAGATACTATCCTTATGCCATCAATCAAGGATTTGAGATACGAAAAACAATTATACCCAGGCACCGGTTTGTCTGTTTACATACAAACAACTGATGGCATGTTTCCAAAATACGGCAAGACAATAGTTCCACTTGGCAGAGATCTTTTTTATTTCAACACAACGCTTACAGACCCAGTTCTTGCTAATGACACTTTCAGAAATCTGAATATTGAAAAAACACTTGGATTACTTGGAAAAAGTCCAATTAAAAATCTTTTGTCGCTTTGCGGCGACCCTGAACAAGCTATCCTTACCTCGCCAAGAAAAAGAGCGTCAGGGATACTTAGCACTGTCCCTGAACAGATGAAAAAAGATTTTTCAGAAACCCTTGTCAACATCAAAGACCTAGAAAGACACCCTGGCCTTGTGAGTGTTGCTGTCTGTTACGACCGTACTCTTGACCGTCCCTTGAGATTCGTGTTTGGATATGAGAGCAAGGAACAGTTGGAAGATGATTTTCCCAGACTTGCAAGCATTTGGGGCAAAGTTGGCAAAGGAAATCTGGATTGGACAAAAATGATAAGCTTGACAGACACTTTTTTTTCAAAATCTCTTACTTGTGGTATAGTGGAATGCAAGGTGGACAAAAATATTCCACCATATAGCATAATAAACTCTTTCCATATGATGATTCAAGGGGGCTATATGCCCGAATTGTGGCTTAGGTGATTTAATGGACTTTTAATCGTGCTGGGGTAAAATAGTTGATGCAGGTTTCCCCAGACCTGCTAGGGGTCTACCCCAGACCCCGTCCCTCCCAATATCCCCTAACGGGGATTGCTCCCAGCCGGGCGACCCTCCCACGCCCGGCTTTTTTTATTTTTATGAGGCTTTATTCAGCTTGAATGTTTCCAAATTGTAAAATATCATCTGAGGTATGAGGACGGCATTGGGCACTTGAGTGAACCGTAAGGATCGGCCTGATTTCTGTTGATGCGAACCATGCCCGAGCCAGTCGTAAACTTCACTCCATTGGTCTCAAACCTGTCCAAAAGTACATTCATGCCCAACGAGTCGGAAGCCATGTGTCCAAAATTTATGACATTGATGTGATATTTCTGACACATCTCGACGTGGTCCTTTGGAATGTGCATGACAACAAGAGTGCCCACTCCCGACTTGCTCATATGCTCGTATGCTTCTTTTGAGCCGGTAGTCCCACCTGTCATTTCCACAACAACCTTGCCCAGCCTGTTGCTTGCTGAACCGTTCTCAATTTTTGGTGGAAGTCCCCTGCGTTTTGCATGATCATACTCTGGCACTTCCAGCACCACCTTCATCAAGTCGTCCACCGTCTCTGGCTTTTTTTCAGCAATGAGTTTTGTCAAGAATGTCACAACACAGTTGTCAGCAGGGGTGTGCAACGAGAAGAGGTTGAGTCCAAGTAGTTTTGCCGCGTCTGCAGTGTGGTAATGATTTGCAGCATATACGTTTTGATCAACTTCTTTCTGTCTTGCTCCCACAATTGATTCCGCAATGTTGATTGGTACACCCATTAGTGAAAGCAGGTCAGCTTGGATGGCCATCACACCTGGAAGACCGATTATGCCCATTCCACTTGGGTGGTGAGACAAAACTGCATCAACAGGGATGCCTTTTTGTATGAGCCTGTCAACAAGCAACAAGTCCCCGACACCAATGTCAATGCCTACATAAATGTGTTTGATGTCCTTTTCCAGGTCTCCTGCCTGAATTCTGGAATCAGGATATGGATTCCAAAGCGATACTGGATCAAAATAATCCACCTCGTTTTCCTTCAAAGCCTCAAACGCTTTCTTGTTAAGCTCCAGAGTCCTCTCGACTGCTTGCTTGCCCCTTGGGTCATTCTCAATACCGACAGAGACACCAAGCTTGAACAGTGTTTCATAATTCATAATCAAACCTCCTTTTAAAAGTAAATGCACTCAAGAAATAGAATCCTACTTTGCACAAGGTATGTCAACACACACAAGTTACTTGGGCAATAAGTGACTTTTTTTTGGCCACAAAGAAGTTACAATGTTTGGCAATGAGAAAGATCACGTTCATTTTGCTTGTGTTATTGGCAGTTTCTCCATTTGTCTCATGTGGAAGCAAACATCCTGCAATTATCATGACCGAGAAGTTCATGGACTATGTCATTAAAAATGACGCAAAAGGCGCATATAGCTTCTTTTCTGCAAGAGTAAAAAACAAGACACCATTTGGAGAATACGAGCAAATACTGACTCAAATGCAACCACCAAAATCCGGGGATGGCACAGCAGGTCAACCGTGGCTAGTTGAAGGTGAAAAACCAACAACAACATTTTTACTCAATCGCTTTGTTGAGAAAAACAGCAATTCTTATGTCTATGGCACTATCAACGAGCCAATTAATGGCCAGGCATCATTTAGAATCAAGGTAGCAGAGAATGAAGGCAGATGGCTTGTAGATGTGCTTATGATAGAACTTGAAAATATCAGGTTGCCGGGATACTACATCACTGAGGCACTAACAGAGCAAGCTACACAATATTTCAACTGGATGATGGACGGTCAAGCCGACAAGATGTATGAAAGAGCTTCAAAAAGAGTGAGAGAGAAATACCCCAAAGATGTTTTTGCTGTTGAAGCAGTTGGCACAACTTCTGGCACAATTCCACGCGAAGAAGGCTTTAGCTTTGACATATATTCCGCATATGCAAATGACGACGGAAAAGGATATATGGCCGGAGGAATAGTGCATTTCGGGAAAACCATGATGGATTTTGAATTGCCTTTTGTGTTTGAAGATGGCTTGTGGAAAGCCGATTTCTCAAAAGTCACTCAAAAATAGCAATTCAGGTTATTGACAAACCAACACAAATCAACAATTATTAGGTCATGAAATATTCAATAATAGCCGTAGGCGACGAGGTACTAAAGGGAGAAGTTGCCAACACAAATTGTGATTATTTATCCAAATCACTTATGGAAAAAGGATTTGATCCTAGCTTCACGTTTGTATGCGGTGACATTGAGGCAGACATTGCAAAATGCCTAGATATGTCCAAGGATTCAGACTTGGTTGTACTTACTGGTGGACTGGGTCCAACCCCTGATGACCTTACAAGACAAACTGTGGCTTCATTTCTTGGGCTTCCACTGGCTCTGGATCAGGAAATAAAAAACCAGATCAAACAACGTTTTCAAAAACTTGGCCTGCCAATGCCCGATAACAACGTAAACCAGGCAATGGTGCCAAAAGGGGCGACAGTACTGGGCAATCCAAATGGCACAGCCCCTGGACTTTACATTTCTCAAAACAACAAAACCTATATTCTATTGCCTGGCCCACCAAGGGAACTTGTTCCAATGTGGGAAGATTATGCATTGAACATGCTTTATACACCTGGCCAAAAAACATTCAAAAAAGAATACTATGTCTACGGTCTAGGAGAATCTGCAATGGCTGAGAAACTCGGCGAAATGCTTATGCGCAAAGAGCAACCCTTTGTTGCACCTTATGCGAGTTTGGGTCAGGTTCGTCTGCGGGTTTGGGCAAGAGTAAAAAACCAGAAAGAATTTGAAAACATATCCAGTAAAATATGCGAGGAAATCACGCAGAAACTGGCAGGAAACCTTTTCGAAGACGTACTTGAGATTGAACTGGGTAAAGCTCTCAAAGCAAAGGGCTGGACACTCTCAAGTGCAGAATCATGCACAGGCGGTCTGATTGCCAAAACAATAACCGACGTTCCAGGCTCATCCGATTATTTCAAGGGTGGATGTATATCGTACTCCAACGAAGTAAAGATGAAGATTTTGGAGGTCAATCAGTCAACCCTTTCCGAATACGGCGCAGTATCCGAGCAGGTGGCTCTTGAGATGGCCTATGGCGCAAAGAGAGCCTTTGGCACTGACTGCTCAATCGCTACCACTGGCATTGCAGGCCCCGGAGGCGGCACACCAAACAAACCGGTTGGATTAGTCTATATTTGTGTGATGTGGCCAGGCGGTAACAAGGTGATCAAGCGTGTTTTCACAGGCGGCAGATCCGAGGTGCGCTTCCGCACGATGATGGTTGGGATGTATGAGATGCTGAAACGTGTATCAGTTTAAGGTTTATTTTCTAAAAGCATCTGTTAATATATCATATGTTTTTTTTGCTTCACGATCAGTCATCCCAGAAACGTAATCTAGTACTATCTTTTCTTCCATATTTTCATTTTTGTATATTTTCCAAAGATTGAGATAATATCTAATAAAATAGTATTTCAAATCTTCTTTAGTATTTTCATTTTTATCATTAGGTTTTATTTCTAAAGACTTTAATCTTTTATAATCTCTTTCTTTCTTTATATATTTTCTATAAATATCTAAATAAAAGTCAATTATAGTAGAAAGAACTTTTTCTATATCAGCCTGGTTTTTTTCAATTTCTTTGCTTTTCCTAACTATCTCATCTTCTAAATTTAATAGCTGAGTTACAACTTTAAATGCTTTATCTGAATATGATATAGATTGTGTTTCAATAGAAGTATGAATGATATTATTAACTAAATAACGTATTAATTTGCTATTTAATTGCCAATATTCAAGTTGCTCATTTTTTCTTCCTTTTGATAAAATAAGTTCATTTACAAGAGATCTCCAATCTTTGTCAATAATATTGTAATGAATAGCATCTTCGAGGTCTCTTCCCAAAAAAGCTATGCTATCAGATATTTTTACTACGCAAGCTTCCCACGTAAGTGGCTTATCTATAACAATGTTCACATCAAAAGATGGGGGTAATTCGCTTTTAAGGTTTATAGGTATTTCAATAGGATAAGATAAAGGAATATCCATTGGATCTAGCTTATACATTTGTTTGTCTTCACCAGAATGAGCGAGTATACCATTTCTGACTGCATATGTTAAATTTAGACCATCACCATATTGCTCTAGACAATCAACGATTCTAATACCTTGCAATGAATGCTTAAAACCGATCTCCTTTTTTTTTGGAAAATATTTCTCTAAAATTTTTTCACCTCTATGTCCAAATGGTGGGTGACCAATATCATGCCCATAACCAATTGCTTGAGCTAGTTCAACATCAAGTCCAAGATTTTTACAAATAACTCCGGCTATCGAACCTACATAAAGTGAGTGTTCCATTCTTGTGCAGATATGATCGTTATCCGGTAATGTAATTAATTGAGTTTTATTTTTCAATCTCTGAAAAGACCTAGAATGTATAATGGCAGTTTGATCTCGTAGAAATGGCGATCTCGTATCTTTAAACTCATTCGGATTTTGTTTTAATCTGGAGTACATTTTATCTTCAGCTAAGATGTTTCTTAAAATTGAACCCATTTTCCCTCCTATTATCAATGCTAAAATTATATATTTACACCAACATCATATCCTTGGCCATAAGCAGTCCTGCATCCGCTATTCCCGCATTGCATGACAATGCCTGGATTGCAAACATAGTACACCAGCAATTGGGGTCTGCACGCTCTGGGCGTTCTGGGCCGGAGTGCATGATTGCTCCATAAGACCTTGGGTCTGGGTCTGGCGAGGATAGTTGGGTGAGTCTGGCAAGTGCGCTTTCCATAGGCAGATTGTAGCCTTCAGGTAACATTCCAAGTCTTTCGAGGATGTGGCCTGCGCGAATGAACTGGGCGCAAACATCGCTCCTCTCAAAATTGTCTCCTTCACCCACAAGCATTGGGAATCCGCCGTTTGAGAGTTGGTGGTCGGCTACAAACTTCCATGTTTTAAGAGCCGCGTCTAGCAGTCTCTGCCTGTCAAGGGTTACTGCACCCACAAGCAATGCTTCAATGGCATAGCAGGTTGGGTGGAGATGTATGGCTTTTTCCGAGTGACTCACGGCTCCTTCAGGTCTTTTTTCAGCTATTTCAGCCGCCCAGTCTAGGATTTTTACTGCATGACTGCGAACTTTCTCAGACCTTGTAGCATCGGCATAGTTTAACAAACCTATGGCAACTTTGCTAAGATATGGTTGGATGTCAGTGCTCCAGTGGGTGACCTCCTGAATAACTGTACTACTGTCAACATCAAGAATTGGATAAGGCATGCCGTTTGGGCTAATCATTCGTTGGGTTATGAAATCCACAGCTTTTGAAGCCACAGCCAGGCAAAATGAATTGTCGGTTTCACGGAAAAGGTGCACAAAACCGTTGAGGATCATACCTGTGTCAAAGGTGTAAATTTGCCTGGTATATGAGTCTTTTTGTGGGAAATACTTGGCAAGGAATCCACCTTCGTCTGGTACCCAAGCCTTGTCCAGAAGCCAGAATGCGGCTTGTTCTGTAGCGGATTGACGAGTGGCACCAGGCAAAATCCTGTCCAGGTAAATCATGCATGTGATTGCATAACCTGTGATTTCCGAGTAGATGTAGGAATAATTACGCTCTTGTGTGGAATACCAGGCGTAGAAGCCTCCTGTATGCGCGCTTTCCTGCTCCTGAATGCCCGATTGGTTGAGCCATGCAGAAGCCTTTAAAAGACACCGTGATGCTTCAGCATCCATCCTAGCGTTGCCTGTGCCTAGAGTGGTTGCAAGACTCATGGGTTGAAAACCATTATGACGGTTTTTGTCTCGGCAACCCAGGTGACTTCAGCATCAAAGCCTTCGGAGATTGCTCTGAAAGGCACCATAGTTCTGCCTGATTTTATTTCTGGGGGTGATGGAATTGCTTTCATCATGCCGTTTACTTCCATCTCTGGCTTGCCGACCCAGAGTTTTAACGCCTTGTCGAATCTGTCAATGTTTATCTGCTTGTTTTCCTGAATCCACTTGACTGTTGCGCCAAAGACCTCGGAGATGAAACGCAATGGAACCATTGTCCTGCCTTTGCTTGTAACATATGGGGCAACATCCATTTCGACTGGACGTTTATTGACATAGGCTGTTGTGTCGCCAATGTTCATGGTCAATTCAATTCGAGGTTCAGTCTCCACCTCAACTTCAACTTGAACTTGCTGGCAGACATCGTTGCGGGTGGCAATGATGAGTCTGCCTTGTGCCTTGTTGCCTGCAGGTAGTCTGCTGGCGTTAATTGTGATTTTGAGGATGGCTTTTTTCCCGATTGATGTGAATGTAACTGGGTCAACGTCAATCCATCTGTCCTCGCCCATAATCATGCCTTGCACTTCTTCATTGCCTTCGTTTTCAAATGTGAGCGTGATGGTCTTGCTGACTTCCTCTCCCCTTTTGACATATCCAAAATTCAATTCAGTTGGGTTGACCTTCAGGCATGGAGGAGCAGGAGTGACTATCTTCCACTTGATGATGAGATTATATGAACCACCGTTTGAGTTTATTTTGACTAACGCCTGCTGGTTGCCTGCGGACATGTTGGCCGGGTCGAGAGTGACACGGATTGTGCGTTTGCTTTGGTTTTCAATGCCAAAAAATTCCTTTGCAGAAAATGACAGGTGGGTTTCGTCGGTTTCGATTTTACCTTCAAGTTGTGTTTTGAATTGGTCACTTCTCATGTTAGTGATTGAGAAATCCTTGAAAGGTGTGGTGCCGTATTCGACAGAACCAAAGTCAATTTCAAGTGGGTCAACTTTGAGTATTGGGCCTGGGTGGTAGACTTGAACTGTTCCACCCCAGGTACCAACATAGACTGCTTCGCAATAAAGGACAGGGGAGGCTTCAATGATGTAGCCTAGTGAGCCTTTCCAGACTTCCTGACCAGTTTTCCAGTTGAGGCAGTAGAGATTTTGGTCATCAGAGCCAAAGAACACGTATTTTCCTCCTATTGCAGGGGAGGAGTAGTTCCAGTTTTCTGTGCGGTATGTCCATACTTCCTCGCCATTGTCTTGGTAGAGACAACGAACCATCTTATCGTAACCGCTAGGGATGATGACAAACTTGAAATCGCCTTCCTCAATGAGTGCTGGTGTTGCCCAGATATGTGCTCCGAGGTCTTTTTTCCAAACCATTGAGCCACTTGAATCAACGCAATAGAATTGGCCTTTGTCTGTGCCAAAAAATATATTTCCGTTATTTGTGGAGCATGAACCACCAATTTCTGATTCTGCAGAAAATTCCCAGTTAAGTCTCCCTGAATCAGCATCAAGGCTGTAGAGTTTTTTTGCCCATGAACCAATGAGAATGGATTTTTTTTCTTTTAGGTAAGTTGGAGAACCCCACACAGCCGCTCCAGTATGGAATGCCCATACTTTGTTGCCAGAGAGCAAATCAAGGCAATAGACTTTCATGTCATGTGAGGCAATGTAGACTCTGTTGTTGACAACAAGAGGTGATGAAGTGACAACATCGTCTGTTTTGAACTTCCATAATTCAAAACCTGTTTCAAGATTAATGCAATATATATAACCGTCATAAGAGCCGAAGACGACTACTGCACCAGCTATTGTCGGTGAACATCTCACCTTACCACCAGTTTTGTAATCCCACCTTATCCTGAAGGAGAAAGTATCATAACAATATACTTTCTGGTCATCAGAGCCGACAACCGCATAACGGGACGTAATTGCTACCGAACTATGAATTGCGGCGGATGCAGTATAGGCAGGCTTGACAAGGAATGGAGGAGCCGCTTGGTTTTTGGACACGCAAGTCCTTGCCGCATTGTAGTTAAACATAAGCCAATCATCGCAAATTGGCTCCTCTGCTTTGGCAACACCTGAAAATGTCAGCGCGAATAGAATGACCAAGATTAATAGTTTGTCTCTCATAACATCACATTGTATACATTAAGCACAAATTAATCAATCATGTTGTAAACCACCAGAGGGTGATAATTGCTGTTAAAAATTTTGTTTAGAAACTATTATTACGTATCAAAGTCAGCGTTTATAATCTTATCATTTTTAGGGTGCGGCAACATTGAGCATTCCACTATCTTACAAACCTGATCAGGAATATTATAAATCCCTTTAGGTATTGACTGCAGGTTGCTAGCAATGCTTGAGATGCGTTCCGGAATCATTGAATAATATGACCACTGGCCAGATTTGGAGACATTCACCAAACCCTGATACTTTAGCACCCGCAAATGTTGCGAAACTCCGGCTTGCGGAAGCTTGAGTGCTTCGACCAATTGAGCAACACAAAGGTCTCCATATTTAGCAAGCAGACTAAGAATGGTGAGTCTTGTTGGTTCTGCAAGAGCTTTCAGACCACCCTCCAGACTGAAATTCTTTTCAGTTGTTCTCATTATGCAATTATGTTAGAATGATTTTCGTATATGAAAAGCATAAAGTTGATTATTTACATGTCAAAAATATTAATTTTGACTAATATATTTGTGATAAATTTTCTTTGTCTTGGATATTCCCACACAAATGCTGAAGAAACACTCATCAAGATTGACTATCCTATGTCTGGACTCCGCACCAGAAGGTCAGATGTTATTGTAAAAGGGACGTTAAGCGCAACAAATATTACCTCTGTAAAAGTCACTTTAGACGGCTCCACTGTCGGTGAATTTTCTGTACCGGTTGAAAACATGGAGTTTGAAACAACCATCACCATCGGCTCCGGTAAATCCAGCATAAACGCATCAACAAAGACATCTTCGGGTAGAAACATCGAAACAGGCATTGTTATTTACAGGGATTGCACCGTCACAACCATTGCAGGGTCAGGAACTGCCTATGTCAACCAGACTGAACAAATGGTGACAAACCCAGTGCAGATAAAAGGCAACAGGACTCTTGTGGCAGTAAGGGAATTTGCCCAGTTCTTCGGCGCAAAAGTTGGCTGGGACGCAAAAAAGAAAGAAATAACTGTGTCAATGGGCAGACTCAAATCCAGCTTCAAGATAGGCGCAAAAGAGGGTGTTGTTGATGGTAAGAGAATCGCAATTGACCCTCCTTCCGAAATGATGTTTGGCTCTGCATACATTCCTTCCAGATTTTTTTCATCCATGATGGGCGGAGGAGTGGTTTGGCACAAAGAGACAAAAACCTTGTCTGTTTCAGTGCCTTAGGGCAATAACCTGTCAATTATCTTCATCAGTCTTGGCCGTTCATCATCAAAATTGTAAATAAGTCTGGTTGATGCGGCAACAAGTAGCCAACCATCCATCCTTTTTGCCAATTCCTTGTTGCCACAGAGATAGAAACTCTTATAGCATGAGCCATACATTTGCCTGAAAATTGTGATTGCTGTCTGGCCTTTGACGTCATCGTAGATGTGGCCTTTTTTTACAATCAGGTGTGTAATGGCAACATCCGCCATCGGGTCACCTATTCTTGCGTTTACCCAGTCAATAATCACAGGACCAGTCTTGCTCATAATGATATTGTCGGGATGAAAGTCGTTGTGGCAAAGCGCATCGCCGTCAGGTAACGATTCAAGAACCTTCAAAATCCTGTCTTTTCTTTTATCAGTAAGGTGAGGTGCAATCTCGATCCAATCTTTGAAAAGGAGCTTTTGGCTGGGCAAATCCAGACCTTTCACTTTGTGGAAACTTTTTTGCAGATTTGACAAAAGTCTGGCATAAGGAACGAGTTTGTAGGCTTGCGGTCCAAGAATACGCAGGAACGCCGGGCCTTCGATTTTCTCATAGACAATCCCCTGCCTACCCTGATATTCTTCAACGCCATACGCTTGAGGGCATCTGACTCCTGCCTCATAAACCTTCTTTGACACTCTGGCTTCGTAGCCGATCATCTGTTGGGGGTAGCCAGGCAAGAAAAGCTTGAAGACTTTGCCGTCTCCAATGTCATAGACTTCTGAAGATGTACCCTTACCGACAATCTGACCGAGTTTCATTTAATGCAAAAATACCTTAATTAGTAAAAATATCAACCATTGACAAAAATATTACATGGTTTTAAGATTGAAAGTAATGGATATAAATAATCAGATAATTAGTGAGTATGAAAGTAAAGCCGATATATATAATGAATTTTCAAAGAAACTTCGTAGCATTTTAGAAGAGGAGTTAAAGAAAAAAAAGATAGATTTTGATCAATGCAAAGAAAGACCAAAAAAGGAAGTCTATAGCTTGAGAGAAAAGCTACATAGAAAAGCTGATAAGTATAAGAAGTTAGATGATATTACAGATTTGTCTGGTGCAAGAATAGTTATTTATTACATAAGCGATATTCAGAAAATTGGCAAATTGATTCCTAATGAATTTGATGTTATTGAAGAGCAATGCAACCTATCTTCAGATAGAAATGGTATAGATAATTTCGGATATGAAGATAATCATTATGTTGTTACGCTTAAAAAAGATAGTAAAGTAGCTAACGAAAATCCAGCTTTTGCAAACATAAAGGCAGAAATTCAAGTCAGAACAATACTTCAGCATGCTTGGGATTCTATAAGCCACAATCTCATATACAAAAAAGAAAACGAGGTACCAACAAATCTTCAAAGAGATTTTAATGCAATCAGTGCCGGTTTGGTAATATTTGATAAAGCATTTATTAGGTTTATTGACGACCTTTCAAAAATGAGAGATGAATATAGGATGAAGATAGAAAATGGTGACCTGAATATTGAAATCAATAAAATATCCATTGAAGAGTATTTAAGACATAAAAAGTTATTTTTTGAACTAACAGGTTGCTTAGATGGTAATTTATTTATTAAAAATCAAAATACAACAGGTAAGCACTCTGTATATTATTTAGAAATGGATTCATCAAGTTTTATTCGAAAACTAGAATCGTTAGGAGTTAATACTATAAAGGAACTAGACGATATCTTCATAGAAGCTATTAACAGCTCAATATGTGCTAAAATCAATAATATATTTGTACCATTCTTAAAAGCCAAGCAGAGGCTTATTTACCAAATATCTAATGAACATTTGCGAGTTGATTCTGAATATAAAATATTTTATGGAATATATTATATCATTCTTCTTTACACTTTATTGGATACACCTTACGATAATGAAGATATCATTGAAAGCTTGATAAAAGAAAGATATTTATGGGAAGGAGAAATAAGTTTTTATGTTGGCCCAGTTGATTTAAAATTTTCTTGAACATTAAGCGTTATATGAAAAACCTTTTAAGAAACCTTGATCTTAAATGCCTAATTCAAACCTTTTTACAATAATGAATTGCCTACTGAAAAGTATGAATGGAGTGTTATGAAAACATCGAGGCTTGTCTACGGGCAAGCCAAGCTTTTTTTATGACACGGAGCACCTTCACACCATTTGTGTGGGTGCCTGCAGGAGCAAAACCTAGGGAGAGGGCAAGTGAATAACTACGGTTGTTGCCGGGATTAATGGAGGTGTCCATATAATATATTTCGGATTCTTTGAAAATTTCATCCAGAACCAGGGAGCATGCTTCTTTGGCATAACCTTTGCCCCAGAAAGCCTTGTCTCCGATGAGTATGAACATCTCTCCTCTGCGTTCGTATTCAAAAACATGAGCAGTGATGTCGCCGATGAGTTTGCCATCAACGTCAATTGCCCAAAGGAAATCACCACTGTTTTTTTTCTCTGAAAGCCATTTGTAGCAGTCTGAAAGGGCGTTTTGATAGGAGTATGTAGGTCTTTCGAGCATACCAACAATTTCTCTGATGTCGCTGTCCAAAAGCCAGTGGGCACGAGTTGTCAGATCAGCTTCAACCATGGGTCGAAGCATAACCGTATGGCCTCGAAGTACCTTTTTGAGTTGCATCTTATCGTCCTTTCTTGACCGCATATTACTGCTTATCTTTTTTATACACCAGAATATTATTTTGTCAATCACCTTTTTTGGCTCCTTAGTTTATTTTTTGTTGACATATCATTTCAAACAAAACAAATCCAGACTTGAGTAGGCGTTTCTTAGGCTTTTGGATGCAAAAAAGTTTACATTCTCAAAAAACTCCAATTTCGCCTTTTTTTCGAGCAATATTTGCACATATTCCTGTCATAATTCCACTTTTTTCCCTGGCTTGACCATCATAGCCACAAGCGTAAAATTATATTTTTGTAAGGAGTGTAAATGAAAACGAGAGAAGAGGCTTTTGCGCTTGTCTGCACGCACATCAATAACAAGAATCTCATCAAACACATGTTGGCCACCGAAGTGATAATGTCTTTTCTGGCAAAACATTTTGGAGAGGATGAACAACTTTGGGGAATCGCAGGGCTTGTGCATGATGTTGATTACATGCAAACCGAGAAAGAGCCAGAAAAACATGCAGATGTAGGCGCAAATCTTCTGGAAAGTCTCGGCTACCCTGCCGAACTTGTCCAGGCAGTTAGAAGCCACAACCCAATGAACGGCTCACAAAAGCAAAGCACTTTTGACGAATGTCTCTACACAGCAGATCCTCTCACAGGTCTTATTGTTGCATGCGCTCTCATTCATCCTGATAAAAAACTTTCATCAATTGACACTCCCTTTATTATCAGCAGATTCAAAGAAAAACGTTTTGCCGCAGGAGCAAACAGAGACCAAATTCAAAACTGCGAAAAACTTGGGCTTTCACTGGAAAAATTCATCCAACTCGGGCTTTCCGCCATGCAAGGAATATCAAAAGAATTGGGGCTTTGATGAGCAACACAACCAGGCTGGTTCTAATAAACAGCACTTCCGAACCTCAAAAAATAACATCTGCCGCAGCAAGACTCTCATCCTTGCCAGGCACACCAACCAAAATACTGGATGAAACGCCTGACACAGGGTATCCCGACTACTTGCGCAGAATCATGCAGATGGGACACCAGTCCATCATGGAGCATGCAAACTTTACAATCGCATTTGAGAACGTCTCGGTTTTTGCTGAACAGTTTATTATCGGCTTTAGACTCATGTCTTTTACTGTGAAATCCCGCAGGTATGTGCCCCATGGAGAAGCTGGGTACATAGTTCCATATATGGCCTCTGAAGGCAAAAGCACAGATCTTTTTGGCTCTGACGACAAACCATACATAGGTCCGGAATTTTACGGTCCTCTCTCCCAAAGATATCTTCATTATTGCGAAAGTCTTTTCATGGCTTACAAAAAACTGCTAGAAATTGGCATCACCCCCGAAGATGCAAGGTTTGTGTTGCCATACTCGTTCAAATCCAATTTTATCGCCACAGGAAATGCAAGGTCATGGTTACGCCTTATATACTCGGCATCAAACGGCCTGGGCAAGCAATATCCGGAAATTCACTGGATTGGCACTAAGCTTCAAGAGATGCTTGCTAAGATTGCTCCAGCCCTGTTTACCAAAGTTGACGAGATAGAACGGGGAGTTTTTGAGAAAGAGCAAAAACTGAAGGAACTGACAACAAAACTGGACATGCAAAAAAGCTTTGACAGGCCAATTATCGAGTTGATCTCACACACTCCAGATGCTGACAGGCTGGTTGCAAAATCAGCCTTGATTGTGGCAACAAGGGGAGACACAGATGAACTTGAAAGCAAGCTGACACCAGAGATTGTTAGAGAAACAGTCAAAGTCGTGACTGAAAACAGGCATGCAAGGGAGCTTGAACAAGCGAACTTCACATTCAGGCTCAACGGCATGAGCCTGCCAATGCTCACACACCTTACAAGACACAGGATGCAATCTATTGTAATACCTTCATTTGTGGAAGCAGGCAGGTCACCAAACATTGTCATTCCACCGCTAGTTGCTGAGAATAATGAAGCAACAAGTATCTTCAAATCATCACTCAATTCCCAAAATCTCTTCTGGGATGCAATGGACAGGTTCAATGTTCCGCAGGAAAACAGGGTCTATGCCTATCTTTCAGGCCAAACCATGAACTGTGTCACCACAATGGACGCAAGAGAATTGCATCACTTCTTCACATTGCGTACCTGTAATAGAGCACAATGGGAAATCCGCAATTACGCAATAGAGATGCTCAAGACTATTAAAAAAACTGCACCCCACATTTTCAGAAAAGCTGGCCCAAACTGCTACAGGTTTGATGAGTGTAGGGAAGGTAGAATGACATGTGGCAAGGCAAAGGAAGTCAGGGAGGCGATGGCCAAACTATGAAAATCTCAAAATCCGCCTTGATAATTTTGTGCATTTTGTTTGTGTTTCTTCTTGTCTTTCAGTTCAGACACCCTCTTGCGCTAAACATGGACGGTGGATACAACAGCGCAAACACTTCCGCTCTAATGCGCTTTCAGCCTATTCCTTTCTCAGGCTCTCCAGTTGTCCCATTTTCACTCTCCGCTCTTTTTGGATGGATAGGCGGATTCGACGCTGACAACGGCATAAAGATTGTAACAGCATTATCTCTTGTGGTAGTTGGATTTTTGATATACTTCTTTCTCAAAAAAATCACAAACGAGGAACTGCCATCACTTGCCGGGCTTGTTGGTTGGTGTGTCTCGTTTGCCATAATCACCTATCCCATGGGTTATCTCAAGCAGACAATTGCTCTTCCATTCATGTTTATTGCCTTAATCTCCTTATATTTTCTCATTGAAACCGGCGAGAAAAAATGGTGGTTTTGGCTTGCACTTGGCACAGCACTCACATTTTTGTCGCATCAACCTGCAGTCATAACCCTTACTGCCTGTTTTGCCTTCATCCTAGCATCCATGCTCCCTGGTTCAAACTTAAGGCACGGAAGGGTAATGGGTTTTGTACTTTGGGGGGTGATTTTGCTTGGGCTGGCAACCTCTCCTTTGACAGTGCCTATCCTTGCCAGGTATTTTATCCAGCTTGACGCACACGGATACAAAACCATCCTCATCTATCTAAAAGGACTTATTTCTTACAGATTCCAGATGACTGTTGATTTTGCTGGTTTTGACTGGGTTTTGGCTTCCACTCCGTGATTTTCTTTACAGACTTAAGGTCTTGATATGTGGTGAGTTTCCAGATGCCATCAAATGTCTTGGTTGAGAGTGGGACAAACTTCTGATACAAATCCGTACTTGCTTCATGGCTGGTATCAATTTCTGATTGTTTTTCTGATCCCTGTGGAGCATCCA
>Ga0351900_1107_pt1 | contig 24562 bp, 21 predicted proteins | sample BONcelHT113001D3_FD_205827 | JGI IMG/M metagenome (GOLD analysis project Ga0351900, IMG submission 205827) | Enriched cells from coal bed in the Powder River Basin, Montana, United States - BONCAT cells T11 rep1 HSBNCT.T11.300.1.D3 ...
CAATACTGATAAGCTTTCCATGCATGACTCAGGTGTAGTAAAGTCTAATGATGACTTCTTTTTCTGGTAAAGTGCCTGTATCTCCTCAATTTCAAGCTTATTCGCAAGTTGAATTATTGCATTTTTATCAGTAGCAAATGGGATACCAGTGTAGCCAATTGAGGTAACATAACCCTCTAGAATTGGTAAACTTTCTCTGCATCCTTTTGAAGTAGTAAGGTTAAGAGAGTTTCTTTTTGCATCATAGAGTTTTTGCTTTTCTTGTTTGATAATATTTAGTCCAAAATATTGTGCGGCAACCTCCAGCTGTTTGTTGGAATCTCCGAAAGTTTTGAGCCATAAACCATAGCTGGTTGGGTTGTAAGGGTCCGCTGCAAGTGCATCCAAAATAGTTTTACGAATATCCTCGCCAGTAATTCGTCCTTTTTCAATATTTTCTAGGAGGCGTTTAGCTTTGTTAGACTCTTCCTGGGGGACGAATCCAGTAACCGAGTTGGGGATCTTGTCATTCATTGCGTTAACAAGTGCAACGTGAACGTCAAAAATCATGCTATATATGGCATTGGCTAAATGTGGCTTTGTATTTGGGTCCGTAAATAGTGCCGATTTTTTTCTGGAATTGCCTATAGCGGTTATACCTTTTGCGGCTAAATTGAAAATCCCATGGACTGCACCAATTGCCAGATTGGCCGCGGCAGCGCCTGCGGCACCCTGGATGGCTCCCCCAAGACCAAAGCCCCCTCCTATCCACTTGCCCCGACTCTCTCTTCTTGCGGTTCGATACTCATTGAGCTGTTCAGCAGTAAGAATTATCTCCATGTATTGATCATCTATTTCGGCAAAATCACTCTCCCACGTTGAAACATCGGAGTAGTAAGTAACTAGAAACTCCTCATCATTAATATCGCTTATCCCTCTTGAAATAAGATCACGAATAGCTTGATCAATGACTGGTTCTAAGTATTTTGAAGCGATGCTTGGGCCCTGACTGTGAAGCGCATCCATGTCGTCAAAAATCGTATAAAACTTTTCAGAAAACTCATCTGAAATCTTTTCTGCGATCTGCTGGTATTTAATTCTAATCGAGTTATATGTTTCACGTTCTGATGATACTGGGAACAACTCAATCTTTTGTAACGACATGAACAACCCCCTTGTTTGGTAGATATAACCAGAATACTATTGTTGGGATAGAAAAATTGGATTGAGCTTAATAAACAAAAACCCCCACCTTCAAGCCGAAGGTGGGGGTAGTGTGGGAGGTTATTTCTTCGGTAACCCGGCTGTCCATTTTCAAGGACCCATAGGCTTTGCGTCACCGGGTTACCCCGATTTTGCTCTTATCGGAAACTATGAGAACATCTTTAGGCGATATTTTAATGTAAAAAATATTGCTGTCAAGATTTCTAATGATTGGGCGTGGGGACGAATCCGCTGAGAACGAACGGAATACCGGGAATGAGCTGGGAAAGCTTTTTGAACTACCAGCCGGATACTGGGGGGTGCGCGGCGGACGGCTCCTGGAAGGAGCCAGACGCCCGCTCCCACCGGGAACGGCGAGGGGAGCGGGCCGAAATGGGATGCTCCCCATCATGACGATACGGCAGGAAAGATCCGGCTGGTCCGAAAAGGGCCAGCCGCTTTTTTTGGCACGGATCGACCGGGTGGCGGATGCGAAGCGAGCTACAGCACCACCAACTGGGCCGGGAACGCGAACGGGAATCAGCCTTTTTTTGACAGGAGTGCTCCTGCCCAATATCCCACCGAACCCAACCAGCAGAGCGAGAGCCAACTGGCTACTTATCCATTCTTACTTCGCTCACTTTTTTGTTCATTTTGTTCTTTATAGCCCTGATAAGTGACCTTGTTGAAGAAAACGTCATTCCATTTATAACAATTCCATCGCCTATAGTCGGCACATCAAGCGATATCAAACATGAATCGGACACCTCATCTTTTCCTTAATGTTGAAGGCTGTGGGCACCACCTCGCCATTCCTCACTTCGGACACAAATCGGACTTCCTTTATCCGGCTGTCATAATCTTCTCGGATAATCTTGATGGATGAGGTCGCTGATTGCTTTGTCGTGATTGAGGATAGCGTGTTGGAAGGGTATCGAAAGGTTCAAAAGGCCGTGCTCGATCCTACTTTGGGGAAGGAGAAGATGATCTTTAAGTCACGATAGACGATGTCGACGATGATGACTAAGTATCTTACCAGCCAGCACAATTCTAGCACAAAATAGAGACAAGGCCTTACGCTTAGCTGCGTAAGGCTTTCTTTTTATTGGCGCGCTCGGAGAGATTCGAACTCCCGACCGACGGATTCGAAGTCCGTTGCTCTATCCAGCTGAGCTACGAGCGCGTAAGGGGGTAGGACAAGCGGAAAGTATCTTATCAACCTGGACACTCTATCCCAAGAACGGAAAAGAAATCAAGTTCATTTTGCCCGCTCTTGTGAACAGAAGACATTCTGCTATTCTTACTCCATGCTTTTGGAAATGCACGCCCATACCGCGGAACATTCCCGCTGCAGTTCGATTCCCGCGGCGGAACTGGTTCGCCAGGTCTTTGCCAAAGGGTTGCAGGGAATCGTCTTTACCGATCATCATTACCTCTGGAGCGACAAGGAAATCCACCAGGTCCGCCGTTCGGCGGGAGTTCCGGACCACTTTCTGATCTTTTCCGGACAGGAAGTTGCGACGCCGGACGTAGGGGATGTTATCGTGTATGGAGCCGGCATGCCGTTTCCGCACGACACCGCTCTCGAAGAGCTACGGGAGAGTTTCCCCGAGGCGGCGCTGGTATGGGCGCACCCCTACCGCAAGGGGCGGCGGCCCGAGGATGCAGCGCTGCTGCTTCCCCTGCTGGACGGTATTGAGATCTTCAGCTCGAACCACTCGGTACGAGAAAACAGCCGGGCGCTCCGGGACTGGCATCGACTGCGATTCACCGCCATTGGCGGCACCGATACCCACGGAACCGGATATGCCGGCCTCTATCCGACCCTTTTCGACCATCCGCTCGGCAGCATGGCCGAGCTTGCCGCCGAGATCAGGAAGGGCCGCTGCCGACCGTTTCTGAAAGAGATCCCCCGCTCCGGAGCCGGTAGTCTGGTAACCGAAGTGACCATTGGCGCCAAGGGCTTCGACGAAGTTCGGGAACGGATCATCATCAGGAACATCTCCAGCAACCATAAATGGGCCGCGGCCGACCGTGCCTTTCACATTGCGGAACAGCTCTCCCGGCAGGGTTTTGCCTCCGGCCCCTATCGGGTTCCGGTGCCGATTGATCAGGACCACGACTCCATGACCCTGATCGAACAGGGCATCAGGGGCAAAAGCCTGTTCGACAAACTACTTTCCGCCTCGCGGGAAGACGGTCTGCGCTATGTCAGCATGTCAGCCCAGTGGCTGGCGAGACTCCATGGCTGTCGCCTCTCTCTCACCCCAGTCGACGAGTTTCTGGCTCGTGAACCCGACCGCCTGGAAAAATATCTGGAACGTTTTACCGCAATCAAACACCCCCAGGCCCGAAGAGCGGAAGAAATTCTTGCCGCCATCCACAGAGAGGAAAAAAGACGCTATGCGGACAACCCTGAATATCTTGTTCAGGGCCACGGCGACTTTCACCCGAAAAATATTCTGATTGGACAGGACATTCAAGAAAACCGCGATACTGTTTTCGTCGCTGCCATAGATTTTGATAGCTCATTATGTCTCCCTCCCGCCTTCGATGCCGGATGCTTTCTGGCCCAGTTCAGAAATCAGTTCTTTTCCCACCAGGATATTATCCGGGATTTCCCCGAAGAGCTTTTTCTCGAGGCATACCGCGAAGCTGCCGGGCAGACCGATGATGACTTTCTCGTGCAGGTGGAACTTTTCCGCGCCCGCACAAACATGAGCATTGCTGCATACCTCATCAAGGTCGGCCTTGGTGACAGTGCCAATCTCTGGAGAGTACTCCTTGAAGCGGAAAAGGCCCTGACAGGACACTGAGCAAAGTCAGCATGCCGTTATTTATGCCCATTATTTACTGGCAGAACCGCATTTTGCCGCTATACTAGAGAAGCAGCACTATACCTTAAGGAGGTCATTATTCATGATAAGCAAAAAAATGGTTCAGGCCCTGAACAAACAGGTCAACAACGAGATCTATTCCGCATATCTCTACCTCTCCATGTCGTCGTACACCAACTTCATAGGACTAAAGGGCGCCGCAAACTGGTTCATGGTGCAATACCAGGAAGAAATGTTCCACGCCATGAAAATGTATGACTATGTCAACAGCCAGGGAAACCATGCCCAACTCGCGGCGATTTCCGCCCCCCCGGCTGAGTTCGGAACGCTTCTTTCCATGTTCGAGCAGACCCTGAAGCACGAGCAGTTCATCACCAACTGCATCAACGAACTGATGGATCTGGCCATCAAGGAAAAGGACCATGCCACACAGATATTTCTCCAGTGGTTCGTGACTGAACAGATTGAGGAAGAGGGCAACGACAACGATATCATCGCCAAACTGAAGCTGGTCGGCGACAGCCCGCAGGGACTTATGATGGTTGACAGGGATTTGGCGGCACGCGTCTACACTCCCCCGGCAACAACTGTCTAGGCTGGGACGTCTCGAAAAAAAGGATATTCCCATGAAAGTACGGCTCTGTGACAAAAACAAGGGAAAAACCAAGCTAGCGAAGCGGCTCGAAGAAGAACTGCCCGACCTTGATGTCAAGATCAAGAAGTGCATCGACATATGTGGTGATTGCTCAAAAACCAGGATTGCCCGGGTAGACGGGAAAAAAGTCGTGGCTGAGGAACTCGACGATCTCGTGAAAAAGATCGCCAAGTCAGCAAAAAAGAACTCCGACGAGAAGTGATCTGCACCATCTTCCCCAGCCGGGGAGAGCTGATGCTCTCCCCGGCGCGCCCTTTCTTGACAAGCCATTTGTTATCCCCCTCCAGAAACAACGTTGCGTTTACAGAAAACAAGGTGCACAATTGCTGCGCCATAATCCCTCCTCTGCCATACCACCGCCGCGGCCTGAATAATTGACAATTTTTATCGGGTATGCTATTCGATAAACAAAGTGATTCTTACCATGATTGTGGTCAACAAAAGGGGCTGCCATGTTCAAAAGGATGCGGGAAGATATACACGTTGTATTTGAAAGGGACCCGGCGGCACGGAGCATCCTCGAAGTAATCTGCTGCTATCCCGGCTTGCATGCCGTCTGGCTGCACAGAATTTCGCACTGGTTGTGGATTCATGAGGCAAACTTTCTTGCCAGGCTGGTTTCCCATGGGGCTCGCTTCCTGACCGGAATTGAAATCCATCCGGGAGCCACCATCGGCAAAGGTGTTTTCATCGACCACGGCATGGGTGTCGTAATCGGCGAAACCGCTGAAATCGGCGACAACGTAACTCTCTACCACGGTGTAACACTCGGCGGTGTTAGTCTTGAGCGTGTCAAGCGCCACCCTACGATTGGGGAAAACGTCGTTATCGGCTCGGGGGCCAAGGTCCTCGGTCCATTCACGGTCGGCAAAGGAAGCAGGATCGGTTCCAATTCGGTGGTCATTAAAGAGGTCCCCCCCAATTCAACGGTTGTGGGCGTACCGGGCAGAATGGTCATGACCACCGAAGTTCGTGCGGAAAAGACCGATCTGGAACATGGCAGAATGCCAGACCCGGAAGCCAAGGCAATCGCCTGCCTCTTTGACCAGATCAGGGAACTTGAACGAAAATACAACGAGCTGTCACAGGACCATGAGGCCCTGAAACGGCGGCTTAACGGATAATTCTGAGATGAAAGAAAAAACAAACCGCCCGCAGCGGATAGCGGTCGCCATGAGCGGAGGTGTTGACTCTTCGGTTGCCGCGGCCCTGTTGACGGAACAGGGCCATGAGGTGATCGGCATTACCATGCGGGTCTGGGACCCCTCGGCTTGCGCCGACGCCGGTGACGATGCCGAGGCCAGCTGCTGTTCGCCGGACGATGTGCGTGATGCCGGCCGGATTGCGGATCAGCTCGGGATCCCCTTTTATGTGGTCAATTTCGAAGACGAGTTTCGCCAACTGGTCATTAACGATTTTATCAGTGAATATAGACAGGGCCGAACCCCGAACCCCTGTGTCCGCTGCAATGAACTCGTCAAGTTCGGGCTGCTGCTGGACAAGGCTCGGGAATTGGGCGCCGATTTTCTGGCAACCGGCCACTATGCGCAAGTCGAAAAGGGTGCCGATGGCTTCTTTCACCTGTTGAAAGGGCTCGACCCGAAGAAGGATCAGTCCTACTTCCTCTTTGCCCTCTCCCAGGAGCAGCTGGCACGGACCCTGTTTCCCCTCGGCGGACTCACAAAGCAGGAGGTCCGCACCCTGGCAGCCCGCTTTGGACTCCGCGTTGCCGAGAAGAGTGAAAGTCAGGAGATCTGTTTCATCCCCGATGACAACTATGTCCGTTTTCTCGAAGCGGAAAAGGAAGTCGAAAACCTTTCCGGTGCCATCGTGACCCGGCAAGGGAAAGAGCTCGGCCGTCATCACGGCACGTATCGCTATACGGTGGGACAGCGACGGGGGCTTGGCATTGCCTGGAAAGAGCCCCTCTACGTACTCGGCGTTGATGCGAAACGGCGTGAAGTGGTTGTCGGCCCCCATGACGAACTCTACAAGAAAGGTCTGACAGCCGGCGCTGTCAACTGGATGATGCCGCAGCCGATTGCAGCTTTCGACTCCACCTGCCGGATCCGCTACCGTCACCAGGCGGTTCCCTGTCGTGTCATTCCGTTGCCGGAAAATCGGGTCGAAGTAGTTTTCGCGGAGCAGGAAAAATCGGTGACCCCGGGCCAGGCGGTGGTTTTCTATGACGGAAACCGCGTTCTCGGCGGGGGATGGATCGAAGAAGGACTATGAAGAAAATCTCTTTTGTAACCCTCGGCTGCAAAACAAACCAGTTTGAATCCGCCGCCATGACGGAAGCTGCCCGCAAGGAAGGCTACCGTGTCGTCTCCGCGGGAGAAGCGGCCGACATCTGCGTCATCAACACCTGCACGGTAACGGCCAGGACCGACGCCGAATCCCGCCGCCTCATCCGGAGGGCACTCCGGGAAAACCCTGCCGCACGAATCGTCGTTACCGGCTGCTATGCCCAGATCGCTTCCGATGAAATCAGCACCCTGCCCGGCGTGGCGCTGATCATCGGCAACACCGAAAAACGGGAACTGCTGCACCTGCTACGGAATCTAGGCGAAGAGCAGCAGATCAAAGTAGCCGATATCTCCCAGGTCGGAGAGACCGGCCCCCTGATTCTCGAAACCTTTGCGGAACATACCCGGGCATTTCTCCAGGTGCAGAACGGCTGCGACTCCCGTTGCTCCTACTGTATCGTGCCCCACGTCCGGGGACCCAGCCGGAGCGTTCGACTTGACGATGCCCTCGAAGGCATCCGGACCTTTGCCCGGCAAGGTTTCCAGGAAGTGGTGCTGACCGGGATCCATCTCGGCGCTTTCGGCCTAGATCTTGCTCCGCCAACCAGCCTGCTGGAACTCCTCTCCAGCGCCGACAGGGAAAGGATCGTTCCCCGCCTGCGGCTCGGCTCCGTCGAACCTACGGAAATTTCCGATGAGCTGATCGATCTCATCGCAACCGGGCAGACGATCTGCCCGCATTTCCACATCCCGCTGCAAAGCGGTGACGACGAGGTGCTGGCGGCAATGAACCGTCCCTACACCAGCGGTTTTTTCCGTGAACTGGTGGAGAAACTTACCGCAGCCGCACCCTCTCTCTGCATCGGTACCGACATCATCGCCGGCTTCCCCGGCGAGACGCATGAGGCCTTCGAACGCGGCTACCATTTTCTGGAAGCACTCCCCCTCGCCTACTTCCACGTCTTCCCGTTTTCAGTACGGCAAGGCACGCCGGCGGCAGCCATGCCGGACCGGGTACCCCCACCGCTGATCAAAAAGCGGGCCGAAGCGCTTAGAATCCTTTCCTCCAGGAAAAAAAGGGCCTATTTCGAGAGTTTTCTCGGCCGGGAGGTCTTGGTGCTGATCCAGGAAAAACGAAAAAGCGGAAAGCTGAGCGGGCTTTCCAGGAATTACCTTTCGGTATCAATCCCGGACGGCACCGAACCGCTCAACACCGAAGTGAGAGTGCGCATTACCGGAATAGAAACGAATCAGGTTACCGGTGTCGTTGTCCGCTAATCCCATCATGCAATACATCTTTCCATCTCTACGGAGCCAGCCTCTTCCCTGCTCAGATTCAGGTCAAGCAGGTGGCGGGGCTGGACATTTGACAAGGCCCGCAGCATGCTCTGTTTCACATGGGGATTATCCTTTTCCAGGGAACTGAGGAGTTCTTTCATCTTCTTTCGCTGCAAATCAGCGACACCACAGACCGGGCAGCGACAGCAGACGACCGGATAACCGTTTCCGTTGGCAAAGGGAATGATGTCCTGTTCTTTCACGTAGACCAGCGGGCGGATGACCGTCGTCTCACCATTATCAGCCAGCATCGTCGCCGCCATCGCCTTCAGCGATCCCACGAAAAACTGGTTGAGAAGCAGGGTCTCGATGAAATCGTCCAGATGATGCCCAAGGGCCAGCTTGTTGCAGTTGAACCGCTGGGCCAGGGTGTACAGCGAACCCCGCTTGAGCCGTGCACAGATGGAGCAGTAGGAAGAACCGGGCCGCCGTTTCGCCTGAATGATGTCGTAATGGTTGGTTTTTTCCATATGGTAGGAAAAACCATGGTGGGCAAGATGCTCTTCGATGATGTCGGCCCGATAGCCGGGATAGCCGGAATCAATATTGATGGCCAGGATCTCGTAGCGGATCGGCGCCCTCTTGCGGAGGGCCTCCAGTATGTGCAGCAGCGCATAGGAATCCTTGCCCCCGGAAACCGCCACGGCAATCCGGTCTCCTTCCTCGATCAACCCGAAATCAGCAATGGCCCTGCCCACCGCATTCTTTATCTTCTTGTACAGTTTTTCTTCCTCCAGCACTACTCATACCTCTCTTCTGTGTGGTTTCCACCTAACATTCAGTTTCCTGATACATTACAATTTTCTTAGTAGTTTTCATCCGGAAACGCCAAAACAGTGATGTTCCGCGATGGGCTGGGGCTTTCACGGAGTCTCTCGTACGGCTTTATGGCAAGATGGTGACAGCAAGAAAATCGCCTGAAGCCGGCAGGTTGCCTGATCCGTGGAAAAGGTGGTGACCGATTACGAGAGGCTTCGGGGAAGTTCCAGCCCAACCCCTGTCGAGACTTTCCGGAGGAAAACCAGGTAACCCTTCCTGTCCTCCCCTTAGGCAAAGGGGAGGAACGTTACAAGGGAAACATGGTAAGGTAGTTCTGCTCCTCTTTCGTTTATCTTCTTAAAACCTGATCAGCATTGATCTTCCACTGATCCCTTCTCCCTTACTGTATTACACCGTCATACCCGCGGCTTGTGCGCAGTAGCCCTAGCGAAGGAGCAAAGCGGGTATGACGGCTTATTACGGGTTCATCATTATGAGCTGGCATGTCTGGTAGTCAGGCTCCGCATTAGTATGACACTAGCTCGGGAAGGAGACAACTCGCGCCCCCCACGAACTACATCCTGTTGCATCGCTACACGGTACCGGAAACCGAGAAAAAATGTCAAGTATCGCGACGCGAATTTTCCTGCCGAGCGCCCGGATCGTCACTTGCCCGTAAGCCGAACCTCTGTTATGGTGATGAAGACTGCGACTCGACCGCCACCACTCAGGAGCTGTAAATGAATAACATGGTCAAGATTGCGCTCGGATTTAGGTCAGATTTGACGGAACTGATTGAGCCAAACCGCAGACGTAGCAGTTCTACGTTGAGGATTTGGTGATTGAAGTTCGGTCAAAGATGGCCTGAAGATGAGATGCAAGATGCCCATGGTATTTGTTTGCAGCTCCTTTACCCCGTTTGAAAAGGCCGCCCCGGAAATGCCCCATATCCGTTATCGAACCATTGAGGTCGCGATTCCCCTGCCCGTTGACCGGACTTTTTACTACAGCGTTCCGGAAACCTTGCGGAGCTCGATTCAGCCGGGTGCCCGGGTGCTGGTCCCCTTCGGCCGCAGGAAACTAACCGGTTATGTGCTGGGCTCCGTTGCCGCCCCTGCCGGGGAATTGAAGGATGTCATTGAAATCCTGGACTCCGAACCCCTTTTCACTATCCGGGAGATTGCCTTCTATCGCTGGATTGCCTCCTATTACCTGTATCCGCTGGGGGAAGTAATCAAAACCGCCTTGCCCTCCGGCATCAATGTCGAAAGCCGTCGAAAAACCGTGACCGGGAGTGACGGCTCCCTTACCACCGAAGAGCACCTCACGACAGGAAAAGGCATTCGCCGGGAACGGTTTTACCAGGCAGCGCCGGAGGCTGCGAACACCTCGGCAATCCGCGGGACAGGCGCCGGCATTCTTCTTTTTCTGCTGGAAAACGGCGAAATGTCCCGGTCGAAGATCAACGAATCGTTTCTCAACCCGTCTGCGCCCCTGAAACGCCTGGCGGATCTGGGCCTGGTCACGATCGAAGAGCGGGAAGTCTATCGGGACCCGTTTCGGGAAGAGGTTGTTACCTCCGAGCGATCCCTGAGCCTCAATGAACATCAGGCAGCAGCTTTTTCCAAAATCGCGGAAACCGTTTCCGCGGGTGAATTTTCGCCTTTTCTGCTCCATGGCGTCACGGGGAGCGGAAAAACCGAGGTCTACCTCCATGCCATTGCCCATGCCCTGCACCAGGGCAAGCGGGCCCTGGTGCTCACACCGGAAATCGCACTAACCCCCCAGCTGGTACGGAGGTTTCGCGGACGTTTTTCCGAAGGTATTGCCGTTCTCCACAGCGGTCTTTCCGTTGGCGAGCGTTACGACGAATGGCGCCGCATACGGCGGGGAGAGGTCTCAATTGTCATCGGTGCACGTTCTGCCATATTTGCCCCCTTGGACAAACTCGGTATCATAGTGGTAGACGAGGAGCATGAGGCAACGTACAAGCAGTCCGAAGGAGTCACCTATAATGCCAGAGACCTGGCACTTGTACGGGGGAAACTGGAGAAGGCGACGGTAGTGCTCGGTTCGGCCACCCCCCTCATAACCACCTTCCACGCCGCAAAGGAAGGGCGAATTCAGTATCTTCCCCTTCCGGAACGGGTCGCGGGCCGGCCAATGCCGGAAACGCGGATAGTTGATACACGGAAGCTGAAAGGCGTCACCTTTTCGCCGGAAATGATTACGGCCATTAGCGACAATCTCGACCAGGGCGGACAGACCCTGCTCTTTCTCAACCGGCGCGGTTTTGCAACATATCTGCTGTGCAAAGACTGCGGGCATGTGTACCGTTGTCCCAATTGTTCGGTCACTCTGACCCACCACCGGGCGAAACAACGGCATTTCTGCCACTACTGTGACTATTCACTCCCCGCGCCTTCGGTCTGCCCCGAGTGTCACGGCACCGATATCGGTCTTTTCGGCCGTGGCACGGAACGTCTGGAAGATGAGGTACAGGAACTGTTCCCCGCCGCACGGGTCGCCCGAATGGATAGCGACACCACCACCGGTCGTGGCGGACACGCCCGCATCCTGAAGCGCCTGGAGGACGGCGCCATCGATATTCTCATCGGCACCCAGATGATCGCAAAGGGGCACGATTATCCCGGAGTCACCCTGGTGGGGATTGTTTCGGCTGACGCAACCCTGAACATTCCCGATTTCAGGAGCGCCGAACGCACCTTCCAGCTGGTCAGCCAGGTCATGGGACGGGCAGGCAGGGGTGACTCGCCGGGAAAGGTGATCATTCAGGGGGCCTCATACGATCACTATGCCCTTCTCAGGGCAGCAGCTCACGACTACGAGGGGTTTTTCGAAGAGGAAATTGCCTTTCGAGAAGAGGTCGGCTACCCTCCCTTCTCCCATCTGGCAATGGTTGTCATTTCCGGCACGGCAGAAAAGGCGGTTGAAAAGGGCGCGCATGATGCAGCACGCAGCCTGCGGGAAGAACGACAACTCCTGAAGATTCGCGCCGAAATTCTTGGTCCGGCACCTGCACCACTCGCCAAGGTACGAGGCAGATTCCGCTGGCAAATTCTGCTGAAGGCCCGAAATCGTTCCGAGTTAAAACGGCTCCTCAGCACCTTTCAGCGAGAATGGAATCCCGCGCGGGTTTTACGGACTATCATTGATATTGACCCGGTGGATACACTCTGACAGGCTTTTTTTCGTATATTTCCGCCTGATCATGGGGTTGTTTTCTAAAAAAACCACCATCCGTCCTTGACGAACCACAAATTAACGAGAGAATTTTATCTGAACACCATTAAGCAGTGCTGCGACACAGAGTTTACCGGCTGCTTATTTTCTTGTAAAAGGGGCTGCCGATGAAAGATGCGGAATCGAAGGAAGTTCAGAAGACCACGCTGCCAAGGCCAACTCGATGGGAACGTACGAACAAGGAAATGACGGAAGAGGAAGTTGAAAAGTTCAAGAACATGAACTGGGAATGGTATTACAACTGCTATCTGTTCCTGGACGAACCGCTTGAAATCACCTGTAAGATTTGTAATGGCCTGAACTACTTTCTGCCGCGAGAAATGAAGAAAAAATGCGCCCATTGCGGCATTGAATGCAACAGATGCGAAATTATTGAAAAAACAGAATAAAAACCGCAGACCGTCTATCCGGCCTCTTTTCTCGCTCAGACATGAAGGCCCTGTCACCTTCTTCCCGGCTGGCCACTGATCGACAAGATAAACCGACGTCCTCCAGAGGAAAAACGAACCCGTGTGGGCAGAATTTCCTCGACCGTTGCTCCGTCCACCTGAGCGCCTTCCTTCACCAGGTCGCCATTTATCACCGCCCTGCGGGCTGAGGGCGAATCCTGCCAGGCAATTCCCGAAACCTTGATCCCGGACCCTCCCGAGCCGGAGACTTCCTCGCGTGACTGAGTGGATCGATCATCGAAATCGTCCCGCATCGGGCTTTCTTTCACAGATCGAACCTTGTTCTGCATCTGCCTCTTTGGCTCGACAGGTTTTGGAGCGGGTACGGACACCTCGACTGCCCGTGTTCGATCCGGAGAAACAGAACGCTCCACCGGAATTGCGCTTTGCGAAACTTCCACTGTCTTCGCCGCAGCGGGAAGCGTCTGGTCGGGACTCAGGGCAACGTCTTTTGCCCCCCCTCCGGCGACTTGCCTGTGCCAGAAAAAGGCTCCCGTGGCACTGAGCAGGAGTACCAGACCAAAAGCAGCGAGCACTGCACTCAGCGGGACAGAGCGCCTCGCCCTGCGGCGCAGTTGCTGACTATCCCTGACAATCTCATGGGAGATGTTGATCTCGCCGTTTCTGCGCGCGGCTTTTTCCTGTTCCAGTTTTTTCAGCGCATCAAGTATGAAACTCATAACGTCATGATTCCCCTTTTTGTACAAGTCTTGGCACTTCCACCGTGCCGCCGGCACGGTAGAGGAGAAGGAGCGTCCGGCCACCCACGACACCATCGACTTCAATACCCTGGGCAGCCTGGAAACGCTTGACCGACACAAGCATCGCTTCATCAAACAGCTCGGTGGAGGATCCGCGGTAAAAACCTGCTTTTGTCAGGAGCAGTTTGAGATTCCGAATCGACTCTCCACTGTCACCCGCTCTGCTGACAAGCGGCAGATTCAACACATTCTTCCAGGGAAGGTAGCTTCGTCCGGTCCAAAACTTTTCCAACTCAGCACTGCTGACGGCAGAACGGCCCTGAAAAGGCGGGGCCACGATCAGGCGGCCTTCTTCCCAACCAAGCAGGGAAACATAGCGCCGCCCCTTCCCCTCGGGCAGGGACAGTTCAAGGATGGCAGGGTAATCCAGGCGGAGCAATGCTCCCAGGTTGCCGCTGTTTCGGGAAAACCTCAGCCCGCTCCTGGCGGCATAGCTTTCCAGATCGGCAGGCCCGGCCATGGCCTGATCCACGGAAATCGGAGCAACACCCCAGATCCGGGCAATAGCATTGAAAGCTGCGGCAGCGCTCTCCTCTTCGGTTGTGCCGGCCAATAGTGTGTACAGCGCCATCTCTGAACGCTTTTCAGACCGGGGCGGATCAACTTTGTCTCTCGTGGTCTCACGGGAGAAAGCGGAAATCTCCCTGGTTGCGATAGATCCCCCAAAGATTCCGTACAGGCCGCAGACCGCAAGGAGAGCAACGGCCGCTGCGGCACTATAGCGTAAAATTCGCAGGGGCAGGAACCGGGATTCCTGCTTCCGGACATCAGCCATTGCCGCGGAAACCATGCGGGCGGAAACCTCGCGGCTCCCTTTCGTATAGGCGATCAAAAGAGCTCGGTCACTAACGACATTGATAAGTCGAGGCAGTCCGCCGGAAAAGCGAAAGATCCGTTTCAGCGCTCCTGGAGAAAATAATTCGAGCCGCTGTCCCGTAGCCACGTCCAGACGATGCTCGATGTATTCCACGGTATCGTTGAAATCCATCGGACAGAGATGATACCTGACCGTTATCCGCTGGCTCAGCTGACGAAGCTCCGGCTTCTTCAGTTTTTCGCGCAACTCGGGCTGTCCCACCAGAACTATCTGAATAAGTTTGTCCTTTTCCGTTTCCAGATTCGAAATGAGGCGAATCTGCTCCAACACCTGGGGATCGAGATTCTGGGCCTCATCGATGACAAGGACAATGGTACGACCCTCTGCATTCTGCTGCAGGAGAAAGTGATTCAGCGAATGCAGCAGGTGAGAATTCTTTTGCTCTTCGCAGGGGATGCCGTACTCATGGTTGATGTTCTGGAGAAGCTCAATGGCAGAAAGGGACGGATTAAAAATAAGGGCTGTGCGATAGGTATCGCTATCGAGCTGAGCAAGAAGGGCTCGCAGCACCGTCGTCTTGCCGGTACCGACCTCTCCGGTAAGCTCGATGAATCCTGCATGGCTGTCAATTCCGTAGAGTAGGTGTGCAAAAGCCTCTTTGTGGTTCTTGCTGAGGAATATGAATCGGGGATTGGGCGTTATGGTAAAAGGCTTTTCTTTGAAACCGAAAAAACTGTTGTACATGCTTGGCTCCCAATGAATGAGTCGCGATCGCACCGGCCCGGAATCCTTCCCGGAAGATTTCCCCCGGGCCAGCTTCCGGGAGGACCGGCAAAACATACGATATTCTTTACCGTTATGGCAGTGAAGCGCGGTGACAGTATATACCCGATACGAAAGGGACGGAAGCTTTTTTCTGCTGGTCTTTCCTGCCTGCCCACTTGACTCCCTAAACGGGGAAGCCAACTGGTTTCCATCCGGAAACTCCGGATGTGAAACTATTAACAGGCAGGGACCACCGGGAAAAGCCGCCGGTTTTTTATTGACCGCTCCCTGGCTACATAGTATAAATGAAAAGTTTAATCCTCTCACCACTTCGGTGAGGGGATTTTCTCAGTGTTCCCGGCATCTTCGCTCATATCATTACTAGACAGGAGGAGAGTATGCATTTTATTGACGCAATCAAGGCAAAGGCAAAATCGAACCCGCAAATCGTGGTTCTCCCGGAAAGCTACGACGAGAGAATGTTGTTAGCTGCGGAAAAGATTGTCGAGCAAGGACTCGCAAAGATCGTACTGCTCGGCAATCCGGAAAAGCTGGCGGCAGCGGCAACAGCCAAGGGAGTATCCCTCTCCGGCGTTGAGATCATCGATCCCCGCACCGCGGCAAAACTCGATTCCTATGTGGACGCTCTCGTAGAAATCCGCAAAAAGAAAGGTCTGACCCCGGAAGATGCCCGCAAGCTCTTGACGGCCGAGGACAATCTCTACTTTGCCGGCATGATGGTTCGGCTGGGTGATGCAGGCGGCTGCGTGGCAGGGGCAACCAGCACCACCGGCAGCGTAATCAGATCGGCCATTCAAACCATCGGGACCACCCCCGGCATCAAAACCGTGTCCTCCTTCTTCGTCATGATCACCAAGGACGCGAAATTCGGTGAAAACGGCATCCTCTTCTTTGCCGACTGCGCAGTAAATCCGAATCCGGATTCCCAGGCCCTGGCGGAAATCGCGGTGGAAACCGCCCGCAACTGCAAAGCCTTCCTCGATGTGGAACCCCGGGTAGCGATGCTTTCCTTTTCCACCAAGGGCAGCGCCTCCCACCCCGATGTCGACAAGGTTGCCAAGGCCCTCGAAATCGCCCGGCAGCTCGCCCCGGACCTGCAGATCGACGGCGAACTTCAGGCAGATTCGGCCCTGATTCCCAGCATTGGTGAAAAGAAGGCTCCCGGCAGCCCGGTGGCAGGCAAGGCAAATGTTATTGTCTTCCCCGACCTGGACGCCGCCAACATCGGCTACAAGCTCACGGAAAGGATCGGCGGCGCCGAAGCCATCGGACCGATCCTCCAGGGTCTGGCCAAGCCGGTGAACGACCTTTCCCGCGGATGCTCCGTGGAGGATATCGTGAGTGTTGCGGCAATCACCGCCGTGCAGGCTCAATAATCAGCGCCTGAAACGACAGCGGATGACGCGTAGCGAAGTAAAGACCCTCCACCCTTCTGGTGGGGGGTCTTTTTTATAAGAGACACCGATCATTCACAAAAAAAGGCCGGCAAAATTTGCCGGCCTTTTTTCTATTCATAGGTATCTTTTGCCGACTATTTGCCGAAATCAGCCTTGGAAAAGGAATACTCGAAGTTCATGTGATCGGTATAGGTACCGTCAAGAATTGCCGCAACGTCCTCGGTGAAGACCAGCTCTTCGTCGGTCGGAATCACGAACACCTTGATCGGAGAGTCGTCAGTTGTGATGAGACACTCTTTACCCTTAACAGCGGCACGATTTCTCTCGAGGTCGAGATGAATTCCCATATGCTCGAGACCTTCACAGGCCTGTTGACGGATCTGCCAACCACGCTCACCAACTCCGGCAGTGAAGACGACAGCGTCAAGCCGTCCAAGAACCGCCATGTAGCTGCCGATATACTTGCGCAGGCGATACGCTTCAATGTCAATGGCAAGCTTGCAGGTCTTGTCGCCCTTCTCGGCATGAGCGGTCACGTCCCGGCGGTCGGTATACTTGCCGGTAATGCCGAGGATACCGCTTTTTTTGTTGAGAATACCGTCGATTTCATTGGCGGAGAGACCCTCGATCTGCATCATGAAGCCGGGGATCGCCGGATCGATGTCGCCGCAGCGGGTACCCATCACGGCGCCTTCGAGGGGGGTCAGACCCATGCTGGTATCAACTGAAACGCCATTTTTAATGGCGGCATGGGAAACGCCGTTACCGATGTGCATGGTGATGATGTTGCAGTCCTTCGGCTTTTTATCGAGCAGAACCGCAGCCCGCTTGGAAACATAGAGGTGCGAAGTGCCATGGAAGCCGTAGCGGCGGACGCCGTAGCGCACATACCAGTCGTAGGGCAAAGGATAAATGTAGGCATATTCCGGCATGGTCTGATGGAAGGCCGTGTCGAAGATGGCAATGTTGGGCACGTCCGGAAGAACCGCCATCATAGCCTCAATACCGGCGATATTGGGCGGATTGTGCAGAGGAGCAAGGTGCTGCACGGCCTTGACCGCATCAAGCACTTTTTCATCGATCATCACTGACTGGGTGAACTGCTCCCCGCCATGTACGACGCGATGTCCGACAGCCGAGATCTCCCGGATATCATTGATGACTCCATGCTCAGCATCGGTGAGGGTTTTGATGATCAGGTCCATGGCAACGGTGTGATTCGGGCACTCATGCTCGAACTTGTACTTCTGACGGCCCGGCACTTCCTGCTGAATGAAGGATCCTCCGACAACAACTCTTTCGACAACACCCTTTGCAATAAGCTCCTTGCGTTCCCAGTTATATAGCTGGTACTTGACAGACGAGCTGCCACAGTTAATGGCGAGAATATCCATTTGGTTTCCTCCCTGTATTATGATTATCTTGGTATGGATTTGAAGTGGTCGAGGTGATTAGATATGCCTGGAACGACGACACTGGCGTTTACTGAGGCAAAGTAAAATAACCGCTATTATATACAATACTGTTCCTGCAATTTCAACAGTTTTGTTGATTTCTCCGACCTGCCACCGCGCACCATATTGCTGGTAACATACTGAAATATATCAGCAATACTGAAATATAGAAAAAATACGAGGGGGGTATTGCAGCAGGGAAAAAATTCACCTTTCGCAGATATTTTACTATAACTAAATTATTTGTATTCCTGAGTAGCGTCAATCATCCGCTATCACGATTGTCATCCCCGAGTGCCTGTATCGGGGATCCATGGTTTTAAAAGATTAGAAGCTGGATTCCCGATCAGAATCGCCTCGGGAATGACGGTTTCGGGAACCGGCGGAAGATTGACGCTAATCAGTGTAATTTTTGTCAAATCAGCGAGGGGTGGAGTGGGTGCCCGTCAAGGTTGATGATGCGGAAGAAAGAATCTCGATATCAGCAGAACAGTATCGTCACTGTCTGGGTATGTGGCACAGAAAGGTTTGAAGCGCTGCAAAGGCAGCGGCAAGATTTTGCTCGGCAAATCTGCTGAAACCCTCTCCATAGCCGAAATCGTTGCCGGGAATGGTTATCTGCCAGGCAGGAAGGGCTGTTCCACGGAGAAGTTGCACGTACTGCAGGAGATCGCCAGGGGAAAAATGGTGTCCAAACAAAGGGGAAGCCTGCTCACCGTCCACGGGACGAATGGCAACCATGCCTCCCCCCTCGCGATCGTTGACCGCGGCATCCAGGAACACTACCGCCGTTACCCCGCTCGCGGCAAGATCTTCGGCCAACTCCGGAACAAGCTGATGAGGAGTCAGCACCGTCATATCGTCCCGCCCGCCCCATGCCTCGACCATCCTGGCAAGTACCGGACCGGCGCCATCATCCCGACGAAGGGGATTTCCGTAGCCAATCAGCACAATCATCTGTCACCTGAAGAAAATCAGTGCCCCGGCAGGCTCCTTAAAAGGTCATTCACGTAAAAAATCTTTCAGCACCCGGCCGTCAGGGGACAGGATCCGTATCTCCAGCGGCATCCTGCCGACAGCATGGGTGGAACAACTGAGACACGGATCGTAGGCGCGAATGCCATGCTCGACCCGATTGAGCATCCCTTCCTTCACCGAATCCCCATGGACATATTTTTTTGCGATGTTGGTGATCGTCCGGTTCATGGCCAGGTTGTTGTGCCCGGTCGAGACAATAAGGTTGACGTCGGTGATGATGCCGTTGCGATCGACAGAATAGTCATGGATCAGGGTACCCCGCGGCGCCTCGACCATCCCGATCCCTTTCAGCCGGTTCACACCCGCCTCGGCCCGCACCCAGTCATCGAGGATGTCCTCTTCATCCAGGGTCTGCGCGATCTTTTCCAGGGCGAACAGGATCTCGATCAGTCGGGCATAGTGGTAGTGGAAACTGCTGGTCACGGTACGGCCGTTGCCGAGTCGCCGAAAGGCCGCCAGCTCCTCGTCGGCCCTCGGTGTGCCGGCAAAGTCGCAGACGTTGAGGCGCGCCAGCGGACCGACGCGATACATCCCCGCACATTCGCCGCGGTTATAGGGACCATGCGGTTTGAAGAACGGAAACTTCAGATAACTCCAGTCCTCCGAGGCTTCCTCGATATAATCCCGATACCGCTCGCCGGCTATCCCTGCTTCGACCGGCGTCCCGTCACTGGCAACAAAACGCAGCAGGCCGTCATAGTGCTCCAGCCCACCGTCAGGGGTCACCAACCCGGCAAACAGCGAAGGAAAATCATAGATCTCCACTTCGTCGGCAAACCCGGCAAAACTCTTTTTGAGAAGGGCAAGGGCACACTCGACCGTTTCCAAGGCCTCGGGAAGCATGGCCTTGATGGCGTCCCTCTTTTCTCCGTTCAATGGCTGACGGACACCGCCCGGAACGGCCCAGGCCTGATGGATACTCTTATCGGCGAGAATCCGGATGATCTCCTGGCCCATGCCGCGCAACCGGACCCCTTTTCGGGCCAGGTCGGGATAGTGCTGAATGAGCCCCATGACATTACGGGTGGCAGGGTCATGGTCAAATCCCAGCAGCAGGTCCGGAGCACTGAGATGAAAGAAACTCAGGGCATGGCTCTGGATGTACTGGGCCCAGTTGAAAATCCTGCGCAGCTTTACCGCAACCGGCGGGATCGCAACCCCCATAATGGCGTCACCAGCCTTTACCGAGGCAAGGGCATGGCTGGTGGGACAGATTCCGCAGATCCGGTTGGTGATCCCGGGCATTTCATAAAAGGGCCGTCCGACGCAGAACTTTTCAAAGGCGCGAAATTCCACCACATGCATCCTGGCCTCGCTGACCTCTCCGGCATCATCCAGATAAATGGAAACCTTCGCATGCCCCTCGATTCTGGTGACCGGTTCGATACGCACCATGGTAGCCATAGCCCGACACTCCTTCGCAGACGGTACGATATCGTAGCGTCTGCCCGTACATCATAACGTTACGCGTTTCAGCCGAATGTCAGCGACTCGGCCGGCAACTCCGGTTTCTCTCCCGCCAGCAGCGCGACTACCGTTCTGAGAATGCGGTCCGGATCGGGCGGGCAGCCCGGCAGGTAAAAGTCCACCGGAACAGCGGCATGCAGCGGGTACACCTTGGGCAGCAGCACCGGCAGAACCTCCAGGGCTTCCGGACCCTTGGGGATGCTGCCCGGCCCGGCCTGATAGACCTGGGTCAGCACGTCGTCGATTTTCAGCCTGTTGCGCAACTGGGAGGTATTGCCGGTAACGGCGCAATCACCGAAACTGACCAGCACCCGGGACCGCTCCCTGACTTTCAGCAACAGCTCCAGGTTTTCGGTATTGCAGAGGGCGCCCTCCACCAGCACCACATCGACATCTTCGGGATATTCCTTTACATCGGCCAGCGGGCTGTACACCAGTTCGATCCGATCCGCCAGATCGATCAGTTTCTCGTCAATATCGAGAAAACTCATATGACAGCCGGAACAGCCGCCCAACCAGACAGTTGCAACTCTCGCTTTGCTTGTCATAGGTAACTCCAGGTTTTTTTCTCTCTGCCCCCCCTGATCCACTGGAGGAATCCCACCTCCTTCTCCATCTCGGCCACCGTCGAGCCTTTCCAGAACAGGGTTCCGGTCGGACAGACGTTCACACATTTGCCGCATTTCGTACAGGATCTGCTGGTGCCCCATTTCTGGTGCATATCGATAATGATCCGATTTTCGATGCCGCGACCCTCCATGTCGAGGGTGTGCGCCCCCTCGATCTGGTCGCAGGCCCTGATGCAGCGCGTACAGCTGATGCAGCGATTGTGATCGAGCCCGTTTCGTTCGTGGCTGGTGTCGATAGGAGGAAGGTCGGGGCAGCGGTACTCAAAGCGGGTATGGTCAACCCCGAGTTGCGCACACAGGGTCCGCAGCTCGCAGGTACCGTTGGCAACACAGACCGAGCAGATGTGATTCCGCTCCGAAAGGAGCAGTTCGAGGGTCATCTTGCGGTACTTCACCAGTTTTTCCGTATGGGTCTGAATCACCATCCCGTCCTGGGCCTCGGTAACGCAGGCCGGCAGCAGCCGTCGCGCACCTTCCACCTGGACCAGACAGAGCCGGCAGGCACCGATCGGAGTCAGCCCTTCGAGGTGACAGAGCGTCGGCAGTTCGACACCGTTTTGACGACAGGCCTCCAGCAGTGTTGCTCCCGCGGGAGCGCTTCCCTCGATCCCGTTTATGGTCACTGTGATAACTGACATCGGTCTCCTCCCCCGTCTACGCTTTCGTCCGTTCCCGGATGCGTCGCGGCAGTTCGGCGACAAGCTCTCGCAATGGCACCTCGTTCATCACGCAGACTCCAACCGGACACCTCCGGTCACGAATATGGGTCTCGTATTCCTCACGGAAATACCTGAGCGTACTGAGCGTCGGATTGGGCGAGGTGAAGCCAAGGCCGCAGAGGCTGGTATCCTGCACCATTTCGGCCAGCTCCCGGAGCTTCTCCAGATCCTCCATGACAGCGCTCCCATTGCAGATTTTTTCCAGATAGCCGAGCATCTGCGAGGTTCCAACCCGGCAGGGTATACATTTTCCGCAACTCTCATCCCGGCAGAAGTCCATGAAAAAGCGCGCCACATCCACCATGCAACTCCGGTCGTTCATGATCACCAGGCCGCCGGAACCCATGATCGAGCCAAGGGCGGCCAGGTTCTCATAATCGATGGGCGTATCCAGATAGTCGGCCGGAATGCAGCCGCCGCTCGGCCCCCCGGTCTGGGCGGCCTTGAACCCGGCACCACCGGGTATGCCGCCGCCGATTTCGTACACCACCTCGCGGAGCGTGATGCCCATCGGCACTTCGATAAGGCCGGTATTATTGATCTCGCCGGCCAGGGCAAAGATCTTGGTTCCCTTGCTCTTCTCGGTACCGATGCTTGCATACCAGTCGCCGCCCCGGTTGATGATCGGGGCGATGTTGCCGAAGGTCTCGACGTTGTTGATCAGCGTGGGAGACCCCCAAAGCCCGCTGTTTGCCGGGAACGGCGGGCGAGGGTACGGCTGACCCCGGCGGCCCATGATCGAGGTGAGAAGCCCGGTCTCCTCGCCGCAGACGAACGCCCCGGCCCCCAGGCGGATATCTATTCTGAAATTGAAGTTACTGCCGAAGATGCGGTTACCGAGAAGCTCCGCTTTCTCCGCCTTCTTGATGGCCTTGGTCAGCCGCTCCGCCGCCAAAGGATATTCGGCCCGCACGTAAAAGTATGCCTGGTCGGCGCCCACGGCATAGGCGGCAATGGCCATCCCTTCCAGCACCAGGAAGGGATCCGACTCCATGGTGGTCCTGTCCATATAGGCCCCGGGGTCCCCTTCGTCGCCGTTGGCAACGATATATTTCTTCTCGCCCGTCGCCTTCCGGACCAGATCCCACTTCAGCCCGGTAGGAAACCCGCCGCCGCCGCGTCCCCGCAGGCCGCTCTTTTTGATCTCCTCCACCACCTGCTCCGGGGTCATTTCCGCCAGCACCTTGGATAATGCGGTAAAGCCCCCCATGCTCACATAGGATTCGAGACTTTCCGGATCGATAGAGGCACTATTGGCAAGCACCACCTTGAGCTGTTTGGTGAAAAAGGGCAGGTCCCCGGGGAGCACGTTTTCCGTAAGTGGTTCGTTTTCGATCACATGCTTTTCCAGGATCTTCACTACGAACTCCGGGGTAACATGCTGGTAGATCACATCCTCACAGCCCGGTCGGCGCACGGTTACCAGCGGCCCACGGCTGCATGGCCCGACACAGCCGGTGCGGGTCACATCGACTTCGGCCGCGAGATTCCGTTCTTTCGTCGCCGCCACCAATGCCTTGTACACCGCTTCGGCCCCGGACGAGAGACAGGGCGAGCTGTAACAGACGAGCAAACGGCAGGGAAAGGAACTCCTCTTTTCCTGTTCCTTTTTGGCCATGGTCCGCAGTTCTTCACGTGTCATTTTTTCTATCCTCCCGCAGCTCCCGCTCCTAGGAGCCTGTCGGACTTAGGGTAAATCTGCTGCAAATCCGTCTGGACGGTCCAGATTTAGCCGCTTTTTTGGGCAATAGAACAACTATTGCCCTGCAAAATCAACTAAATCTGTCCTCGCCCAGCCAAATTTTCGCTTCGATTTCCTAAGTCCGACAGACTCCTAGCCTTTCAGCACTTTCCGGCATTCCTCGAGCATCGATTGAGCCGTCTGCCTGGCATGCACCTTGCCGTCCATGAGAACCATCGGTGCCAGACCGCAGTTACCGAGACAGCGGACGATATTGATACTAAGCTTCCCGTCTGCCGTGGTCTCGCCGGCCTTGACCCGGTATTCCTTCTCCAGCGCCTCGACGATCTCGCCGGCCCTCTTGACGAAACAGGCGGTTCCCAGGCAGATATTGCAGGAGTGCTCGCCCTGTGGCTTGAGGTTGAAGTGATGATAGAAACTTGTCACTCCGTACACCCAGCTCAGCGGAAGTTTCAATTGATGGGCGATATAGGTCATGGTGTCTTCGCCGAGAAAGCCGAAGGTTTCCTGGGCGGTGTGCAGAACCTCAATGAGTGCGTCCTGACTGTACTGGCAGCGTTTCAAGGCACGGTCGATCTGAATATAGGGAGAATCCTCCCCTGCCTGTGCAGTACCGGTGGCAGAAGCCGCTTTCAGCGTGCCGCCCTTCGCACGAAGGTCCGCCTCGTGCTTCAGGGCAGCACCCGTTCCCTTTGCCGGGCTGCCGCCCCCCCCGCTGTTTCGTGGTCGCAAAACCCGTGTCCTGAATTTTATCAGCGCCCATGGTAACCTCCCCATGCCAACAGGAATCCAGCCTCTCCACCGCCGTGAAAGCACTTGCATCCTTAACTCTGCAGCGCGGCAAAACCGTTCCCGGCTCGTTTGAGCGAAAAACTCAGCCGCGAGTGATCAGTTGGAAAAAATGCGAAAAAAAAGGAAAAACCATCAGAAAAGGAAAAAAGGAGGGAATAACGATATACTGATCACATACTGCTAAGGGTACTGCCGATTTCCTGCTTGTCAATCGTGGCGTTCAAGCACCGGGACCAGGCAGGGCTTTTTGCGAGAGCAGCAAATTTT
>Ga0351900_1060_pt1 | contig 24387 bp, 23 predicted proteins | sample BONcelHT113001D3_FD_205827 | JGI IMG/M metagenome (GOLD analysis project Ga0351900, IMG submission 205827) | Enriched cells from coal bed in the Powder River Basin, Montana, United States - BONCAT cells T11 rep1 HSBNCT.T11.300.1.D3 ...
TTATGCCTATTGGGCAGCTATACTAATATTCGTACTTTATGGATTCTATATGTTCCAAAAATAATATTTTCTAATTTTTTATTTTTATTTTAATACTTCAAGAAAGTCTTCATTATAGTCCAGATTTCTATTTTTACTATTTTATTTAAATAATACCATTATATTAAATAAAACTTGTTAAATAGGAGGAAATAGATATGGCAGAGGGAAATAATGTTTTGTTAGGAATTTTGGCCATAATTTTAGGTATTTTACTTATGGCATTCCCATTATTAGGAGTTTTTACCGCTAGTATCATTACTGGACTGGGAATAATATTCATTGGTATATGGTTGATTGCACACAGCTTTGGAACCTGGGAAGCCAGTAAATCCATCAGTATAGTATCTTTAATACTGGGTATTATTGGTATAATTGTGGGAATAGGTTTATTTGGAAAAATAGTGGCCTTCAGCATATTTGCCAGCATGATAATTTACTTAGGTGGATTTTTCCTAATAATAACCGGAATAATCGCTTTCTTCAGCGGCGCCGGCTCTTCTCCAAAATTAAGGGGCCTGAGCGGAATAGTGTTGGGTATTTTATACATCATAATAGGATTATATGCTCTTGACCCGTTCTATTTAGGCGCTTTAATCGGAATATTCCTATTATTAGAAGGAATATTCATGATATTCTTACCTAAAGCTGAATAAAAAAAAATACTCTAATATATTTTTTATTTTATTTTTAAAAAAAATATAAACTTTTATAATTTTTATTTTTAGTTTTTTTCTTTAATTAATTACAATTGCTGACATTTAGGACAAATATAAAAAAATTTAATCAATTATAACTGCTGGCACTGCGGGCAGATATAAGAAGAATTACTTCCGGTTTTAATCTTCTCTATGGTAGTTCCACATACCGGGCATGGTTCTCCCTCATGGTATGCCACCAAGAAATAATCACGGGTAAACCCCCATTCTTTAGCATAAAAATCCTTTTCATAGTATAACCCGCCTTTATCCAGCGCATCGCTCAAATTACTAATCATTATTTGATACAACTCTTCAATTTGAGCATCTTCTAATTCATTGGCCAGTTTTTGAGGGTGAATTTTAGCTTTGAACAATATGTCATGGATGTAAACGTTTCCAATTCCCCCTATTTTCCTTTGATTTAAAATAAGATTTTTAATCTGCGAGCGGCCTTTAATAATATTTTTAAAATGTTCTAAAGTAAAATCAGGATCCATAGGAGATAGGGCAATGTCTTTGGTGGCCTTGTGCTGGCTTAGTTCCTTATTGAAAACCAGTTCTGATCGCCCTATCCACCAGAACTTGCAGGAAAATCCAGTTTCATCAGTAAATAAAAAGCGGATTTGATACTCTTCTGGCCAGGTTTGTCCTTTTTCATGATAAAATAGGTCAGCACCCATTCCCAAGTTTAAGAGAAGATGATAATCCTCAGATAATTCCATGAAAATCCATTTTCCTTTGTTATAAACCCTTAAAACATTTTTACCTTGAATTAACTCAGCAAATTCGCCCGGAGCCATATTTAAAATTTTTTCCTGAATAATATCTGTGGAAGCAAATTCCTTATCTTTCAATTCTTCATCCATTTGTCTGCTAAAAATAATTATTTCGGGTAGTTCAGCCATTTTAAAAGCTCCTTTTAATTATACTATGGTTTAAATAGTTTCATTTTCATCAATAACCTTCTGCACCAGAGCCGAATCCGCATAAGCCCTCACTTCAACAATAATATCATTTTCAAATCGTGTGATCCAGCAGTAAGTATTGTTGAATGGTTTTCCATTTAGAGCCGTAGATAAGGATTCCATTTCCACAATGGCCACATCAAAATCTATGAAAATATTTTTAACTTCCAGGATCACTCCTTCTTTTAATATTTTATTTAATCTGCCAAATGTGTGCAAAATAAAGTCATCTTTACTGTAATAAGTCCCTGCCAAAGGATGAGTTCCCATTACCATCCATTTAACATCTGGGGCCACTTGTTGGAAAAAAAGTTCATTTTGACCGGTTTTAAGGTGGTTGAATAGATTTTTTACATTTTCGTGATTTAAAGACATTTTATGGATCCTTTAAAATAGTTAGTGTGTTTTATTCATTTTTATAGTATTTATTGGATATAAAATATTCGGATTGGACGTTCTGTACATATAAAACCTTGGCCATACGATTTAGTCCTCTTGTCTGTCCGGAAAAAATTAATTTTATTAATATTCTATCTTCTTAATTAATTTATCCAATTTTACATTTTCCTTGCAATAATTGAATATGTGTCCGCATTCGGTACAGCGAATAACTCCGATTGAACCTCCAGAAGGGACAGCACAAGTGATATGTATTTCTAATAAATCTGGAGCTTCCTCAGATTTTCTGGTTCTTCCAATGCTTTTGTCTGTGCAACCACATTTAGGACATTTCTGACATAGTTCTTCGGCTTTCATTTCCACTCACCTCACTGCATGAAATTTCTAACTCATTATAAAATTAGTAGGATTATGAACAGGAACTGGTAACTCCCAGAGTTTTATATCCGCTGAGTTTATCTCTTAAAACTGCCGCAGCATTATGTTCACGATTATTAGTAGAATATAAGAAGGTAATTGTTCCTTTTTCTTTTTCAGTATCTCTAATAATTTTTATTAGAGTTTTTTTCTTCCGAAGTTCATCACGGTATTTCTCTTTGAATTCATCAAAGCGTTTAGGGTCATCTTCAGGCCATTCATCTATATCTTTAGTCGGAGCTATTTCTTTAAGCCATAAATCCACTTTAGCTTCTTCTTTTGATAGTTCTTCAGGCCAGAATTCATCTATTAAAAGTCTAAATCCATCCTCTTTTTCCGGAGGCTCATATATTCTTTTGATTTTTAGCATACCATATCACCTGAAATTTACCCAAATTTATCATTATTAAACATGATAATTAATTATGATTAATGAAGGGGCATATATAAAATTAACTAATTAATGCATGGACGATAAACTCAACAGCTTTAATTAATTATTCTTTAGCGTCTTCAATGGCTTTTAAAAATACATTTCTGCAGCATTTACCTAAAGGATTTTCTGTCTTGCAGTTTCAGTTATATTCTTGTTCGTATAATCTTGAACATCCTCGATAGTTTTACATCCCTTCTTAACGGCATCAAATATCTCTTTTTCAGTTAAATTTGAGCAATAGCATATTGGAACTTCGTGGGTCTGCTCTTTATACCAAACCAGCACTCGAATATCATTTTTTGAGAATTTTTTATTATTTGAGAAATAAGTTATTTCACATTTATCTCCACTGCAAATATGCCATTCCTTACCATTATCTACTTCTGCTTTCAAATTATCTTTAAGCATACTTTTAACAGTAATCAATTCAACTTCAATGGCTAAACTACCACAAGCAGGACATATTTTGATTATATTCATCTAAAAACTCCTTAAAGACATTTTATTGCTCTTTAAAAATAATTAGTGCCTATTATTCATTCCTTAGTATTTATTGGATATAAAATATTTGATAAATTAATAAAATTAACTAACGAACGTTAGTTTTATATACTACTTTCTCCAACTTAACTATGCGAACGAGTGTTAGTTAGTAATTAAATTACAAGGTGAAAATTATGCCCTCACAAAAATCAACCCAAACCACCAAGGAGAAAATATTCGATGTTTCCATCGATCTTTTCTCAGAAAAAGGATTCGACGCCGTATCCATAAGAGAAATAGGCCGAGGAGTAGGAATAAGGGAAAGCTCAATTTACAACCACTACTCCAATAAAGAGGCCATATTAGATAGTATTCTCGATTTCTTCATAAAAGAAATGGAAGAGACCGGCATTCCAGAAGAGAAAATGGAAATACTCTTGGAACAAAGTCCGGAGATGTTTTACCATGCCGGGTCCAAGATGTTTGAAGAACGAATGCACGACCCTAAAATGATTAAAATATGGAGATTATTGCTCATTGAAATGTACCATAATCCCAAAATCAAAGAATTCTTTTTAAAAGAATTAATAGAAGTACCCATCCAGGCCTGGACCTCAATATTCTCCGCCATGATAGAAAAAAAGCTCATAAAACCGGCAGATCCTGAAAGATTGGCCCGAGAATATTTTAGCTATGCCATATACCTTTTAATTGAAAATTTCGTGCTGAAGTACCCAGACAAACCAGAAAAGTTCCTGCGCGAAATGTTTGATGATATGGAAGAACATATGCAATTCATTCTAAACAGTGTTAAAATCGAATAAAGGTGAATTATATTTAAATTATTAGAATATTTATTAAATTCACAATTAGTGTATTTTTTTACACTTGAAGTACATGTCTAAAATTTTAAAAAAAATAATAGTCTTAGTAATAATCCAAATATAAATATTATCCTGGAAAAATTTGAAAAATTTGAAAAATTTATTATTAATATGAATGATATTAAACAGTGATTCACATGAAAATATTAACAATAATAGGGAGTCCTAGAAAAAGAGGAAATACCTATCAGGCCACTCAAGAACTGGAAAAAGAAATGCAAAAACTGGGCGATGTTAAATTTGAATATCTCTTTTTGAAAGACACCCACCTGGAAATGTGTAGCGGATGTTTTAACTGTGTGAGTCGCGGAGAAGAACTTTGCCCCTTAAAAGATGACCGCGAAGATATTGAAAAGAGAATCTTAGAAGCAGATGGAGTGATATTTGCATCCCCAGTGTACTGTCAGATGATTAGTGGTTTAATGAAAAATTTTATAGATCGATTTGCCTATCTCTTCCATAGGCCCGTTTTTTTCCAGCAAAAAGCACTAGCACTCTGTACTACAGCAGGTTCTGGTATGAATGAAACTCTAAAATACCTAGAAACGTTGCATATATGGGGTTTCGGGAAAATGAATAAATTAGGAATCATTATTCCACCATGGCCCGTGAGTGAATCTTTGAAAAAGAAAAACCAGCGAAACATTGAAAAAACAGCCCGTGAGTTTTACAAAGACTTGGAAAAAGGCGTTCTGGCTCGCCCTACATTCACAGAGTACGTTCATTTCCGTTTTATGAAATTTACCTCCCAGATGGGGGATTACTTCCCGGCCGATCATGAATTTTACAAAGACAAAGACAGTTATTTTTATCCACTTAAAGTAAGTCCTTTTAAAAGAATTGTAGTCAGCATAATGATGAAAATAGTTTTATTTTTAATGAGAGACCTGGGGCCTGCTGAGAATTGAGTGAAATTGAGAATTATTAAGTTAAAAAATTATTGAATTTAAAATTGAATAATATAATGAAACGACCTTAAATCCATTAATGATTAATTAAATGATTTTTAGATTAGATTTTAGATTACACCTCATTATTAAGGAGCTTTTATGCTAAAAAATTCTTCAAAATCCCCTGAAATTCCAATAAATCAAAATACTGACGATTTAATTGGAAAAAAAGTAAAAATACTTTTAGTAGGATACAATGGGGCCAATAATACTGGCTCTGAAGCCAGACTTCATGCTATTATATATAATTTAAAGGAAATTTTAGGGGAAAATGTGGAGATTACAGTGCCTACACTCAACCAGGACAATCTCCGAAGGTATTTAAAAGAAACTGAAAACATTAAAATTGTTCCCTTACCTTCCATTTACTTTTTCACCCTTCGCAGGCTAGTTAAAGACCATGACATTGTAATTTTAGTAGAGGGCAGTTGTTACATGGATACCTGGACTTCGGCTCTTCTTTGGGCCTTTTTGTGGGCCACCAAATGTGCCCATGATTTTAAAAAGTCATCACTGGCCTATGCCGTTGATGCCGGGAAATTATCTTCCCTTAATAAACGATTAGTTAAAAGAGAAGCCAGCAAAACTGATTTGATAATCACCAGGAACTATAAATCCCGTGAAATTCTTAAATCTACCGGTGTGACTGCCCCCATAGAAGTTACTGCCGATTGTGCATTTGAGTTGAAATTAAATTCCGATAATTATAATTTTCTAAAAGAAACTTGGCCTGAAGCTGAAAATAAGTTGGTGGGGCTTTCTGTGGTGGATTTTTACCTGTGGCCAGTGGTCATTCGGCCCTGGGGGAGATCTGAAGACCAGTATAAATGGCCATATTATTTCTCCCGTTCCCCTAAAAGGGATCATCAAAGAGAAGAGCTAGCAAATTCATGGGCCAAAATGGCCGATCACTTTATTCAAAAACACCAGCAAAATATAGCATTAATATGTATGGAGGACCTGGATGAGCCACTGGCCCGAAAAATTTTGGAAAAAATGCAGTATCCTGAAAAAGCCAGAATATTCTCATCTAGTAAATACAACGCCTCAGAAATGACTGTACTGCTGAGAAACCTAAATATTCTTCTTACTTCCCGCTATCATGCCTCAGTTTTATCTTTGAGTAAAAAAGTCCCACAAATTGCTATCGGACATGATACTCGGTTAAAAAATCTTTATAAAGAATTAGGAATCTATGAAAACTACTTTATAGATTATACTGACCCTGATTTATGGCAAAAAGTTAGAAATAAATCTGAAAAGCTTTTGAAATCACCGGAATCCATACAAAATATTTTAAAAATAGGTTATGATGATCAATTAAAAAGAGCAGAGAAAAACAAAAATTTGCTAAAAGAGTTCCTTAAAAGTTCTTTAAAGCGGAAGGGCACACCATGAACTCTCCTATAAAAAATTCTACTAAAAATCAATCTATTTCCACACCATTTACCCAAAAAACACCTATGAAAAAATTAATAGTCCTTCTTACAGGAGCTAATGGTTTTATTGGGACATATATTGCCCATGAACTAGTCCAGCGAAAAGATGTGAAAATCTTAGCAATGGTAAGGGGGACAAATAATTTTGATGCTAAAACACGGCTAAAAAGAGCATGGTGGGAGCATCCTGATCTTATTAAAAGCTTAAATGACGGAAAAATAGAGATATTGAACGGAAATGTCACTGAAAAAAATCTGGGTCTGAATGATACCCAGTACAACATGCTGGTTCACAACATAAGTCATATTATACATACCGTAGCTGATTTAAGACTTAATGGCTCATTAGATGAGCTCAGAAAGACTAATGTAATGGGTACTGAAAATGTTCTGCATCTAGCCCAAAAAGTTGATGAAGATCATGGTTTGGAAAGATTTTCATTTTTATCTACCGCTTATGTGGCTGGAAAGCGTGAAGGAGATATTTTAGAAAGTGATTTGGATTCTGAAAAAGGTTTTTCCAGTAATTATGAAAAAAGTAAATTTGAAGCAGAGATGGAAGTAAAAAAATCCCAAATCCCTTTTTCTATATTTCGCCCAGGAATGGTGGTGGGAGATTCTAAAAAGGGACAGATAAAAACTTTTAATACCGTTTATGTACCCCTTAGACTTTATTTAACTGGTAAATTAAGATTTTTGCCTATTTCTCCCTCCAGTAAGATTAATCTGGTCCCTGTAGACTATATTAGTCAGTCAGTAGTAGATTTAACATTTAATGATGAAGCTCAGAATTTAACTTTCCATTTAACCGCTCCTGAAGAAGCTTTACCTAGTGTAAGGGAACTTATAGAATATACTCAAAAGTGGGCATCCACTAATTTAGGAGTTAATCTTCCTCGGCCTTTATTTATACCATTACCCAGCAGATGGACTGAAAAAATCCTTAAATTTCTATTTAAAGACATTAAAAAATCTAAAAGTACTGAAGGGTTTGATAAATCAGTATTAGGAATACTGGCACCTTATATGCGGGAAAATCGACGTTTTAGTCGGGAAAACACTGAGCAGCTCTCAGGACCTTATCCTCATCAATGGAAAAATTTTATAGATAATATTCTGAAATACGCCGTTTACATGGGATTTTTCCATCGCTCAGAACGTACCGTTCATGAACAAATCACTTACCGTCTTAAAAGCAAAAGTTTTCCGGTAGAATGCTTTGATATTGTTAATGGGCAGTTAATTAAACAATCAGGTCCAGGTATCAGGAAAAAAATTATTATGGCCACTAATGCTTTAAAAAAATTAGGTGTTAATGCACAAGATCGAGTAGCCATCTTAGGATTCAATAGCACCCGTTATTTTATTTTAGATGTGGCCATGGGGCTTTTAGGAGCGGTAAGCGTTCCATTATATTATACTAGTCCATTAAATGAAATAAAAGACCTGATAAAAGATAGTTCATCAAAATTGCTCCTTTTAGGAAATGAAAGCGTGCTAAAACAAATAAATGAACTAGATTTAGAAATTCCAGCAGTTTCATTTGCACTAAAATCGAATTTGAGCCAGGAATTTGTTGAAGAAGGGTCTAAAAATTACCAATGCAATCCCGCCCAGCCCATAATTACCTGGAAGGAATTTTTAAATATTGGACTGGAAAGTGCTAGCAAGGATATTGAAAACGCTGAAAATATGGAGAATGAAAATTCTCAAAACTATGCCAAAATGCCTGAAAACGATATAAGAGCCCCTGTTGATTTTGAATCTCTGGCCACCATTAGATACACTTCTGGAACCACAGGAAAGCCCCGTGGAGTAATGTTCAATCATGGAAATCTGCGCTGGATGGCAGAATTCATTGCTTCCATGCCACCCTGGAGAGATAGGACGGAAGAAGTTTCTTATTTATCATTTTTACCCATGAATCATGTGGTTGAAGGGATACTTGGTACTTACGCCCCATATTATGCTCCTGCTCCACTAAAACTTTATTTTTTAGAAGATTTTCAAGAATTACCACATGCTCTCCCTCAGGTCAAACCCAAAGTATTTTTTTCTGTTCCCCGGTTTTATGAAAAATTATGGGATTCTTTCAGTGAAAGTATGTGGGGCAAGATTTACTGTAAAAGCAAAGAACAAGGGGGACTGAAAGTCGTTTTAAATAAATATTTGGCCAGTTTTCTGGGAAATTTACTCCTTAAAAAGGCCGGCCTACATAAGTGCTCTCAATTAATCGTGGGCTCTGCTCCTATAAGCGAAAGTCTCATTAAAAAATTTCAAAAACTAGGAATTGAGATCTACAATGCATATGGACTTACTGAAGCCCCTCTGATAACCATCAATAGATTAGGTGATAATCAACCACACACCGTGGGGAAACCCCTACCTCAGACCCATATTAAAATAGCAGATGATGGAGAAGTGCTGGTTAAAGGTCCTCAAGTGACTAAAGGCTATTTTAAACAAAATAGCAGTTCTCTGTTCTCAGAAGGATGGTTATTAACTGGAGATTATGGGCATTTAACAGAAGATGGTAGTTTAGTGATTACTGGCCGTAAAAAAGAAGTCATCATAAACTCTTATGGAAAAACTATCTCCCCGCTTAAAATGGAAGTCCTTATCAAGTCCATAACAGGCATATCCGAGGCTATGGTAATAGGAGAACAAAAACCATATTGTGTAGGACTTATCTGGATAGATAAAACCGATATATCACTAAAAGACCTTGATTATGCTATTCTAAACATTAATTCCAGTTTATCCCACCCAGAACAAATAAAACGATGGGCAATTCTAAAAAATGATCTTTCAATCGATAAAGGCGACCTTACTGCTAATTTAAAGCTTAAGAGAAAATTCATCATAGAAAGATATATTGAAATTATAAATTGTCTCTATGAAGGAAAGATTTCAGATAATATGCTTCATTTAGGGACTGCAGAGGATATTTAGGAATTTCATAGAAATATAAAAAATATGATTATAATTAACTGATTAATAATTAATTAAATGATTATAAATATTAAATATGAAAATTTACTTTAATAGGTTGAATAGTGATAATATGAATTTTAAACTTTTTTTACTCTCAATCTGGATTCCCAAGTACTTTTTAAAAAAGGAATTGAATCATTTGGCTGAAATTACCTTAAATCAGCTGGATAACCTATTAAAAATTCACTGTCCTAGCACGTATAAACAAATTCCCAAATTAGAATTTCCTTTAAATGGAAATTTAGAAGAGATTCGGATGAAAATGGCTCATGCACATAACATAAGGGTGAATGCTCTCTCAGATGTCCTGGGTACGGAAGAAACTGTGAAAATTGCGCGACCTTTAATGATTAAAACCGGTTATGAGGTGGGATTGGACATTAAAACTCGTCTAGGTTTAAAAGAAGATTTAAATGATTTAATAAAAGCAGCCCATATTTTATATCAGGTTTTAGGTATCGACTTTGAATTCCATGAAGGAGATTGTTGTGCTCCCTATAATTTAAAAAGCTGCATCATTATAAATCGTTGCTCTTTGGCCCATTACTACCAGCCCCTGACTTGTCAGGTGTTAAGTGGAGCAGATAAAGGAGTGGTGAGTGGTTTGAATTCAAAAGTGGAAATGATTTTTAAAGAAAAAATTACTGAAGGGGCCCCGGCCTGTATTGCTGCTATTGAATTAAAGAATGAAAATAATAAATAAAAATAGTAATGCAAAAGCTTAGAATAAATTTTAAATATAAATAAATAGGCTAGGATAAGTGAAATTATCACAATTATTAAAATAAGGGCTAATTTAAATATAATTAAATTGGATTTGTGTCCATTAATGTACAGGTGAAAAAAATGCGAGCTATTGTTGTGGGTAGTGGGGCTGGAGGGGCCACTATTGCCCGTGAATTATCCCTAAATGGAATGGAAGTAATTATACTGGAGGCTGGGGGAGATTTTAAGCCATTTACCCGCCGATTATCTTGGAGTGAACCACTTCGAAAGATAGGACTCATGGGAAATGAAAAAACAATAACTAGATTATTTCCTTATTTAGAAACAACCCGTTCCAGTAAAGAACTGGTGCTGGTCAGGGGTCGAGGTACAGGCGGATCTACCGTTCTTTCTTGTGGAAATATGGTTCGGGCTGATCAGGGTATAAAGGAGATAGGACTGGATCTGGAAAATGAATTTAAAGAACTGGAAGATTTGATTGGTGTAAAAGAATTTCCCTACGAAAGATGGCGTCCTTTAACTCAGGAAATGTATAAAAGTGCTGAAAAAATGGGTTTAAATCCTCATGCAACTCCTAAAGCCATGGACGCTGTAAAATGTATTTCTTGTGGACTTTGTGAGTTAGGATGCGCGAATGACTCCCGTTGGGATTCCAGAAGATTCTTAGAAGATGCACTGAAACATGGCGCAATTTTAAAAACAAAATCACCTGTTAAAAAACTTTTATTAGAAAAAGGAAAAGTTAAAGGAGTGGAGATAAGATCTGGAATTTCTTCCCAAAAACTAACGGCCGATTTGGTGGTTCTCTCGGCCGGAGGTATTGGTACTGCTCAGATATTAAAAGCTTCTGGGCTACCTGCTAAGGATAATCTATGGGTCGATATTGTAATAACCCTCGGAGGAATCTCTTCTGGGGCGAAAATGATTAAAGAACCTCCCATGGCATGGTACTCCCAGCAAAAAGATTATATCATATCTCCCTATGTAGATATATTGTCCCATTGGTTCCATAAGCCCTGGAAAAATGTTTCCCTTAATGACCGAGTGGGTATGATGGTTAAACTGGCAGATCTAGAAGAAGGATCTGTATTTGAGGATGGAAAAGTTAAAAAAGAGATCTCCTCTGATGATAAACAGAAAATGAATGCTGCTATTGCTCAGGTCCAGAAAATCATGGAGAATTCAGGTGTTTCAGGCCCATATGTACAGGGAATGTACAATGGAGGTCACCTAGGAGGTACAGTTCCCCTGGAAAAAGTAGATGTGACTGAAATGAGACCGAACTATTTACCCGAAGGGTTATGGGTGGGAGATTTATCACTAGCACCTCGTTCTCAAGGTATGCCCACTATATTACTGGCCGCAGCTTTAGGCCTCAAAGTAGCACGTAAAATCCTGGAAAATAATTCACCATGAATTAAATTAAATATGTGGATAATCAGATTAGTTTAAATTTTTATCTAATCTTCCTATTATCTAATTCTCGGTTAATTCATATTATTCTATATCTAATTCTTTTAATTCTCTGTTAATTTTCAGTGAGTAAACAAAACGAATAGTTGAGATAATAATTGAGAATATTAATAAATTAAAATTAAAAAAAAGTAAATAAAATTGAAAATAAAATTGAAAATAAAATTGAAAATAAAATTATTTTTCAATGTATTTTTGTCGAATTATTAAAATTTATTTTATTTAATGTTATCCGACTTATAACTTATTTTAAGTACTTCTCCACCAGAGAAATTCCCCACTGTGCCATTTCAGTGGCCTTGTCCTGAGAATCAGATTCTGAAAAGCATCTAAAGATTGGTTCAGTTCCAGAAGGCCTTATAATTACCCAACCATCCTCAGTAAATATTTTAACACCATCGGTGGTGTCCAGTTCGTATCCGCGAGGGTCATTGGCAATCTCTGAGGCAATATTATCCATAACTTCTTTTTTAAGGTCATCTGGACATTTAATTTTCATCTTTTCTGAATAGTAAACCGGTAGTTCTGCTACTAACTCAGAAAGTGGTTTATCTTCTTTGGCCATGATTTCAATTATCTTAGCGGCAGAAAGGGCTGCATCTCGACCATATACAAAGTCAGGAAATATTAATCCACCATTTTCTTCTCCACCAAATAGGCCATCTTCTTCTTTGAGTTTTCTGGCTACCAGTAAGTCTCCTACTGCTGTGGCAATTACTTCACCATTATTTTCTTCAGCCACATCATAAATAGCAGTGGATGTTGCCACAGTGGTTACCACCAGGCCACCACCGTTTTCTTTAAGCATTTGCTTTTCTACCAGGGCAAAAGTCTTATCCCCCAGTACGAATTCTCCATTTTCATCTATACAAATGGTCCTATCAGCATCTCCGTCGTGGGCCAGCCCTAAATTTGCTCCAGTGGCCTTCACCACTTCAATTAGTTCCGTGAGGTTGTCTTTTATAGGTTCCGGGTCTCTGCCTGGGAAGAAACCATCTGGTTGGCAATTTAAGGATAAAACGTCGCATCCCAGTTTTCTAAACAAATATGGTGCTGTGAAACAGGCCGCTCCTGACCCACAGTCCACTACTACTTTTAGATTGGCCTTTTTAATTGATTCTAAATCCAATCTTTTCAGAACTTCTTCTTGATACTCTTCAATTATCCTTTCATTAACATTTACTTCCCCAATTTCGTCCCAACCAACTCTTTTAGGATTATCATTGAAGAACATTTCTTCAATTTTAATTTCCATCTCATCATGAATCCCAATACCGTCTTCATCCACGAATTTTATTCCATTATATTGTGGGGGGTTGTGGGAAGCTGTGATTATAATCCCACCATCATAATAATTACGTACTGCATATTGGACTGCAGGCGTTGGTAAAATACCTAAATCCACCACATCACAGCCAGAAGATAATAGTCCAGCTATTACTGCGTGCTTAATCATAGGAGTGCTTGTCCTGGGATCTCCCCCTACCGCTACTTTACCTTGAATAACTGTTCCATATGCCGCTGCTAGTTTTGATGCGAATTCCGGGTTTAAAACCTCATTTGCAAGTCTTCTAACTCCAAAAGTACCAAATAATCTTTTCATGTTATCAATTCCTTTTATAAAATATAATCTGTAAAAATTTTTAATTATGAGTTTAATTTAATAATATAAATTAGATAAATTCGCCTAAATTTAATTTATACTCCATGAATTACCATATAAATTATTTTATCATATATTATAATTTAATAGTTAGAAATATTAAATAAATTTTAATTTTAATGTTTTATTATCATTTATAGAATTATATTGCTACTAAGAAGATAATAGTTATTAAATACTAGTTTTATTAAGTTCAAACACCTTAAAATCCTTATTTTCATAGGCAACCGTTGAATAAGGCATATTAGTGACATTCTTGTTTAGTACAATATATCCTACATTATCATTTATTATATCTAAGGTATTGTATTTTCCCAGAAGATATTTTTTTATATTTAAATTTTCGGATATTTTTAGATTTTGTGAGCCGTAAGGAACTGATTGATTAGATATGGAAAATATTGCCGCATCTATGGAAGAATTATTAGATATTGCAATTAGATTTTTATCACCGTGGCTTTTAAACCATTGAGCTACTGTAATTTGAGAATCAAGTTCTGGTTGAACTGAATTAGCAGCTCCAAATCCATAATAAGCACCTAATAATAAAATTACTACTGTGAGCACATAAATAGGTCTTTTATCCCCCTCGATACGGACACATTGAACACCAATCCCGGCCATAACCACAAGGGGGAATATAGCCAATGCCAGAATGTATGCTGCCCCCAAAGGTGTGTACAAAAATTGAATGAAGCTAAAAATAATTACCACAATCAGCCAGGTCAAAATTAAGATATCTTTAATTTGTTTCATTTTTGTTAGGTAAAAAGCTCCTATAAATGCAAAGATTAAAGGAATTATTCCTAAAAATTCAGGATATTTGTTAATAAGAATCAATTGCGATAAGTAATGGGAAATAAATATCTGAAAAGTATATGATCCTTTTATAAATATAGGTAACCACCAAATTGATGCAATTACTAGTGAAAGAGCCATTAATATCCAGTAAGCCTTAAAATTAGCTTCTTTTTTCATTATGAAAATTATTAAAGTGAAAATAGTAAGCATGAAAAAAATAATAATAGCCGAGATCGTTTGGGTTAGAAAAGCCAAACCTAAGAATATAGCAGATATTAAAGCATATTTTAGACTTTTATTTTCAAGAGCAGCCACATAAAAATAAGCCAATACAGGTATAATTATTAAAATCATAGCTTCTGGCGTGGTAAACATTATTTTAGAAAATAGTACAGAAAACATGACAAATATTCCAGCTAAAAACCCAGATATCACATTATACATTTTATAAGCCGTGAATGAAAAAGATAAAACAATTAAAAATGCAAATAATGGCTGTAAATACTTTAAAATCACCATAGAACTTATAGGTAATATTTTACTCAATGAAAGAATAAAAAAGTCAAATAGGGGAGAATAAATAGGTTGGCCAGACAATAGAAACGTATTAGTCCAGGAGATTCCGTTTTCAGAGTAAAATTGAATTAAAGTAGCATGGTAAAATGTTTCTCCACCAAGAGGAACTGAATATTTTATGGTTGGAATTAAAACCAAGCAAAATGTTATTATTGCTGGAATAAAAACTAAAATCGAATTCCTATTTTTTGCATGAAGTTTGACACCAGATCACCCATTCAAATTTAGCTCATAGATTAATTTATATTTAATAGATATATTTAATAGATTATTTCTAATCTAATTAATCATTATGATATATAGTTTGATGGTTTAATTCATTTTAGAAATTCTAATAGGTTCTTAATGATATCTATTAAAAAAGTTTATCCATGTTAATAAAAACTTAAACAAATATTAATTTAGTATTTAGTTCCACATTACAATATTTTAATAGAATTTTGATCTTTTAATATCAGTTCAAAAGCCCCATTATATTGAGTTACAGTTCCAATTACTCTTATTCTGAATTTATTAGTGTTTATAGGACTAAATCCTATTTTTTGCATTTCATGAGTAGTTCCTTCAAAAATTACCACTGTCATTTTACCAGTACCATCATTAACCTTTAAAAAATAAGTATCGCTTTTTAAGGCTTTTTTAACCTCTTCCACATAACACTCTACAGTAATCTCTTTATCCATGGTTCCCTGATTAATCTCACTAATTTTAAGTTTATAAGGACTTATTTGGCCTGCAAAAGCAATCATACCCACTATGCCAATTAGAGAAAATATAAGTGCCATTTTAAATATTTTTTCATCATCCATATTAATCCCGTTAATAATTCATTAATAAATAGTAATATTTTTTATATTATTAATATTATTCTATTTAAAATTATTATTGAAAAAATAAAATCTATTAAAAGTTAATTTTGAAGTCTAGAAAAATCAAATAAAAAGAGGAAATAAAAATGACTTAAAATTTAGATTACCAATTCAATTTGAATAAAATTGGATATTAGAGTTATATGCGTATCAAAATTATCCTTTGAACATGGACTCTACCCTGGCCACCGTATCAATATCATCCAGGCTTAAATCATCCCTAATTCGTTTAACAACCGGAAAACGGAGTGAATACCCACTTTCATATTCTGGACTCTTAACAATCTCACTGTAAGCTATTTCTAGAATGATATGGGGCTTTACCTTTACCTGTCGTCCTTTGCTCTCCTGGATAATTTCATCCATCCTCTGAGAAAGTTCCAAAAGTGTTTTATCATCCAAACCCGTGGCCACGTGAGCAATTGTCTTTAAATCACCAGATTCATCACTAAGTGCTGTTAAATAAGACCCAATGAAGTGAGCTCGTTTACCCTTACCATAGGTTCCCCCAACCACTACCAAATCCAGTGACTCGGGTTCGGCCTTGAATTTAAGCATTTTTTTGCCACGAATACCTGGAATATATGGTTCATTAGGATCTTTTATCATGATGCCCTCGTGTCCTTTATTTAAAGAGTCCGTGAACAAGTATTCTGCTTCTTCCACATTTTCCATGGTCACCTTTACTTGTCGACTTAATTGAATCTTATTCTCACTTAATTTTACAATAGACTCTAAAACATTTCTTCTTTGTTCTAATGGTGCGTCAATAAGTGGTTCATTAAAGTAGAGAACATCAAACAGGTAAAGAGTGAGGGGAACTTCCTCCATTACTTTCTCAATATCATATTTACGCCGGACCCTTTGTAGAATATACTGGAATGAAATGGGCTTTCCATCTTTTGTAACAATTATTTCACCTTCTACAATGAAATCCTGGTGAGGAAGTGAATTCTCAATGTACTCCATAATATCCGGAACAGCATTGCTTATATTTTCCAGTCTTCTGGTAAACACCATGATTTCAGAGCCTTTTCTATGGATTTGAACACGGATACCATCGTATTTAGTTTCACAAAATGCACGGCCCATTTCTTCAATACTTTCTTTAATACCTGGAGCTAATTGTGCCAGCATAGGTTTAACTGGTTTTCCAGGTTTTAAAGTAAGTTTTTTAAGGCCTTCTTCACCTTCTTCCATAGTAACCTGAGCCACCAGGCCCAGATCATTGGTTAGCATGTGTGCTCGGTCAAGTATCTCTTTTTTCACTCCAAAAGCTTGTGAAATAGCATCCCGTATAGTTCCTTCACCCACACCAACCCGTAGTTCTTCTAGAATTGTTCGAGTTATGTATTTAGCTTCTAGTGGGGAAGCCATTGATAAAAGTTCCCTAATTATGCTCATTTTTCTCGATTGGGCCCTGTTTCCTGACACTGAAGATATTTTTCTCAAATTATTATAAACCATTTCAATAGTGAGCGGTTTTGAAAAAAACGTTGTTTGGGTTCTTTTTTTGAATAAAACTTCACTAGCAGCACCAATATCGCCCTGATCTCGAACCTGATCTTCCACATCTTCGGGAGTCACCCCCACCACAGAAGAAATGGCTTTCATGAGGAGTTTAGAACCAATACCTAATTCTTCTTCACTCCACACTGGAAATACCCTGCCCAATGCCATTAAAGTAACGATCGGGAGTAATTGAGGATGTATGTCTGAAAAAAAATCTGATAGAATTTCAGTTTTTTCTAGTCTTTTTGTAGTTGAGTCTAAAGCTTGATAAACATCAACCAACCGGTTATATTTAATTTTATTCATTTCTGAAGACATTTTACCATCCAAAAGTTAGTATTATTAAGTTATATACAGAATATTTACATAGAATATTAATTAAAGGTTTTCTACTTAACTAATTTTAAAATAATGGTTATTTTTAATATCAGATCTGCTATTTTAATCTTTTAGTTGCTATTTTAATCTTTTAATTATATAAAATAACGATTACTTATAATGAATCTTATCCAAAAAAAAGAAATTTAAAGAACTTGACTATTAAAAATCCCAATAGGAATTACTTCAATAATATTAATGCAAGCTATAATTTAAATTCAGTTGCTTGATCAAGGTAGTGGTTAAATAATTTGTTTCCCCAAGCTAGTGATTCATTACCTTCACTGATTAAAAATCGATTTGAATCATATACTCCATTTTCTAAAAAAAGACCTAATGCTATGAATTCATCAGCCAGGGCAAATGAAAGTTTCAACGGATCATCAATTTTCCATATACGTATATTAGACTTGTCTAAATTATTTAAATCATCCATATGTTGATTTAAAAGAATATCACATACATCATCAGTCATGATTAAGTTAACATTTCGTTTTAAAGATTTTGAATCTTTTAATAAGTCTATATACGCTGGAAAAAATACAGAGGATATTAGGCTAATTTCTTTAGAATTTAATATTCTGTCTGAAATTACTTTGTGAGGACCCATCAAATTTTGGAGTTTTGATTCAATTATTTGACCTTGTTCTAAATTATCTATACCCTCCAAAAGATGAGGAGGTATAACTTCAATTTCATGATTTAAAAAAAGGCTTTCCAATTTATTCATGGATGAAAATGATTTCATTAGATTAACTAACTTTATAGCGGCGAGTTCTCCCATTTGAGATAGATAATAATGTCCCGAATTCTTAAAAACAAAATTTTTGTCTTCTAATTGATAGATTCCATGGAGTATGGTGGAAGAGCTAAAATCTAGCTCGCTTCTCAGAATAGGTAAGCCTTTAGGTTTTTCTCGCAAACTCAATAATATCTTGGATCGGACATCCGAATTTACAAAAAATTTCATATCACCTTTTACATCGTCATACAAACCTAATGCCCTATTCATATCCACCAAATCACCCCAAATAAGCTTTTAAACAATTGAAGCCCATTTTAATGCTGCTATAAAGAAGGCACCCCTATAATCGTATTATTTGATTTAAGAACTATTTAAAATATTTTATTATAAAATATAAATTAAATAATACTTTTAGCTGTATTTAATGAGAAATTATTCCAATGAATCCTGACCAATAGATTCTAAAATGGCTTAAAAAGAAAAAATACCTTCAAAGTGTTTTTATTTTAAGAAAATAAAAAATAAAAAATAAAAAATAAAAAATAACAAGTTGACCTTAATTACAAGAATCTTTCAAAACGTTCTTTGGCAACTTTACAAATAGGACAGACTTCTGGAGGTTCATCACGCGCACATAAATATCCACACACCCTGCATCTCCAAACAGGGAATGGTAAAGCAGATGCAGAAATTCCGACATCCGAAAAATTACCTGCAGCTTCTTTTCGCTCATCCAAGGTAGGCCTTCGCTCTGGTATAGATCTTAATTCCTTTTCACCCCTTAAAATTTCACCAGAAACGTATAGTCCACAATAACACGCCCCGTATTCATCCAAGTCAGGATCTCGATAGTCACATGGACAAATCAAATCCAGATCTTCTTCATTCTTACCTGAAGCCAACCGACATGGACAAGCCCCATAGCCATAGCGTTGTTGGTTTACTAATATACTGGATAAAAGCTCCTTAGTAAATTCTTCATCTGGATTGAGATGATAACCTGATATTTCTGCCTCTTCTTTAAGTTTTTTATAATAATCTTCCACCAAAGAATCATCAGGTCCACTGGAACTCATCCCAGTGCCTCCTCAATAGACGCCTTATCAAAACCGACAATTGATTTGTCGTTATTTACAACCAGGGTTGGGAAAGATAAAGAAGTATTCCATTTTTTAAGGTTTTCTATGACTTCATTTCTCTCATCGCCTTCAGTTAAGTCCACATAAACATAATCATAATCTACTCCCAGCTCTTCTAATAGAAGTCTTGTTTTTTTGCACCATCCACAGGTGCTTAAGGCAAATAAGAGGATTTCTCCTTTTTTCTCACCATCAACATGTTCTAACTTCATTAAATACCTCCTGAGTAAATAAATAATTCTAAATATAATTCATTTAATAATTATATCGCATCTTTTTATATTATTTTATGGATTTATAAAAAATTTTAATTAATATATGGTAAAAATAAAAAAGAAAGTGATAAAATCAGTCATCTGAAAAAATAGAATGAAAGAATGAAAAGCGACAAATGAAAAAAAAGAATTGAAAAGGTAATTAAAATCTAGAAGTCATCCCTAGCCAGTCTAAGAGCACAATATTCCCCACACATGGCACACATATCATCTTCTTCAACCGGACACTCTTTTCTAAATTTTTTAGGTTTCTCAGAGTCAAATGCCAGCTCAAACTGTTTTTCCCAGTCAAAGTTCCGCCGGGCATGAGACATTTTTTTCTCATTTTCCCAGGCAGATTTAAGGCCTAAAGAAACATCAGCAGCTTGTGCTGCGATTTTAGAAGCAATTACTCCTTCTTTAACATCTTCAATACCAGGAATGGTTAGATGCTCAGCCGGAGTCACATAGCATAAAAAGTCAGCCCCTGATGAAGCAGCAATGGCCCCACCAATAGCAGAAGTAATATGATCATAACCAGGGGCCATATCCGTGACAATAGGGCCTAAAACATAGAAAGGAGCTCCTTTACATATTGTTTTTTGAATTTTCATATTGGCCGCAATTTGATCCATTGGAACATGACCTGGACCTTCCACCATACACTGTACATCAGCATCTCTTGCTTTTTGAACTAAATCTCCCAGAGTAATTAGTTCCTGTATTTGAGGAATATCTGTAGCATCAGAAAGGCATCCCGGACGTAATCCATCGCCCAAACTCAACGTAACATCGTACTCATATGCGATTTCCAATAAATATTCATAATTTTCATATAATGGATTTTCCTGTTCATTATGTTTAATCCAGGAGGCTAAAAAGGCCCCACCCCTACTAACTACACCCATTACTCTTTCAGCACGGATTAATTTATCAACCGTGTCTTTAGTAATTCCGCAGTGCAAGGTCATGAAATCCACACCATCCTTGGCCTGGTTTTCCACCGCATGGAACATATCATCTTCAGTCATGTCAATTACAGTTTCCCCGCGCGATCGTGCTGCTACACCTGCCTCATAAATAGGCACCGTTCCAATAGGAACATCGATGGATTTTAATATGGCCTTCCTAATCTCTTTAATTCCAGGGCCAGTACTTAAATCCATTACTGCATGAGCCCCGTATTGTACGGCCACCAGTGCTTTTTCCACTTCCAGATCAATATCTTCCATTTCTGAGGAAGAACCTACATTAGCATTAATTTTAGTGCTTAAACCTTCACCCACAGCGCATGGAGTCGCTTCACGTTTTATATTACGAGGTATTACGATACGGCCCTCTGATAAACCTCTGATAATCTTTTGAATATCTATATCTTCAATTCTGGCCACTTCTTGCATTTCTGGAGTTATATGGCCTTTTTTTGCTTGTTCCATCTGTGTCAATTTTATCCCTCAATTTTGAGTATGAATCATTAATTTTTAAAAATTTGTTTGACTAAAATTTTAATTTAAAATTCAATTTGGCTATTGATTCAGAAATCAAATTTGCACATCTATTAATTAACTTAAGTTATAGTTGTAAATATAAATTCTTAAATTTACACCTCAATTCTTAAAATGTCAATACAAATACAAAGCCCACAACAATAAAATTTAACTTGATTTTTTATATTCTTATAATCCAATACCGAAATAAGAAAATTTTGCACCCAATTTTAATATATCATCATAAACACAAATAAATCTATGATAAGAAATTTGCATGCCCATGACGTCATGATAACTGAAGTTGTGGTTTCAGCCCCAGAAGACCTGGTTGCTGCTGCTAATCTTAAAATGGTGCGTGCCAACATTGGTGGCGTTCCAATAGTTAAGGACGAAAAGTTAATTGGTCTCATAACCCATAGAGATGTCCTTTTAGCCGGGGGAGAAGCCTTAAAACTTAAAGTAGAAGATTTAATGAGTAAGGATTTAGTAGTGGTTAATAAAGACACTCATCTTAAAGACATCAGCAAAATTATGGCCGATACAGGGTATCAACGCATTCCAGTGGTTGAAGGCGATAAATTGATTGGTTTAATAACACAAAGTTGCATTATAAGAGCTGTAGCAGATTATCTTGATTGATTTCTGCCAAATTGTGATTTAAAACCTATAATTCAATCCAGAGTTTATTTAAAAAGATAATTTAATATTTAATTTATAAATTTTATATTAATTTAATTATTTAAATTTTAATATTATCCTTAATTAATTCCCAAATTAAATTTAAATCAATGGTTCTGGTTGCCTAGCATTCTTTTTGGCCTTCAATCCACCAATTTTTTCTACTCTTCTTAAAAGGAATTCTTTTCCATTTTCAGTGGCAGCAAAAATAGGAATGGACTCGCCCACCTTAAGAAAAGCCTTTTTTTCTCCAATTTCTCTTATATGTTTAGAAGCACATGCAGTAATTACATCTGAGTAATCAAAAAGTTTCTGGGCCTCTTTTTCAGATATCCCAGTCACATGGACGGCAAAAATGTATATATTTACCCCATTTACAGCTTTCTCCAATTCTCTAAGCTTTTCAGCATCATCAGGAGAAGCAATAGTAACAGATATGTTTTTAAAACCTTTATCAATTGCTTTTTTTGCACCTTCGATCTGATTAATAGATGCTGTTACTGGATCCAATACCTTACTTTCACCCAGAGTTTCTATAACCTGAGGAATAGGACTGGTGGTCATAAATCCAGATATACGGCCCCCTATCCCCTGAACTTCTTCAGGGTCAGTTATCAATACCGTTCCTGCACCATCACATACTATTACAGCACAGTCAACTATTTTCTCTTCCAAAAGAGTAGATATAATCTCTGAAATACCAAAAGATAAAAAATCTTTCATTTTAAGGTTTCGTTCAGGACTGCACATTCCAAAGTCATTGATTCTAAACTCAATATTCTCTTTTATGGATTTTGAGTCGAGTTTCTCTATTCCCCTGTGCTTGTGAAATAAAGGGCAGTAATCAATTTGAGGATCTTCAACATTCACAACTTTTCCATCTTTAACAATGATTTTGGCCTTTCCCATAGCTTCAATAACGTGTTCGTCCATTTTTACATCTCATTTAATTATATTACATTAATAAAAAAAATTTAAAGGAGGTTCTAATAAGATTATATTCCCAAAAATACATAAAATAATCAACTAATATCTATGAATAGAATTTAATGTTTTAAGAATATAAGTTTGATTGTTGTAATAAAATTGTTGTAATAAAAATATATCCTGATCACATAAACGAAAACTTTAAATTATAGAAAAACTGATGTTTTATAAGTCACACGCCGGGGTGGCTCAGCTGGTTAGAGCGCACGGCTCATAGGGTATTAAGCAGTGCTCTGACTTTTTCCTGGGATACCGTGAGGCCGCGGGTTCGAATCCCGCTCCCGGCACTCTCATTTATTTATCCCAACGAGAAAGAAAGGTTCTAGGATCAAATTGATTCTAAAGAACCTTTAAAAACCAGCGAAAATTTTATTAATTTTGATTTTTATTATTTTAATAGTTATATTTAATTCTAAATTTAATTCTAAATTTAATTAAATATTTTTTATATTTGCATTTATCGACTATTAAAATTATTTACAGTTCCAAATACATTGTTTTTAAATTAATCCGCGTGTTTTAGTTCCAAATATTATTTTATAGTTTATAAATAATAGGAATATATTTAATGTATTAAATCATTATTTAACATTAAATAAATTAAATGACGGAGAGAAAACCATGACTAAGTACTCCATAAATGAATTTGTCCATAACACAGCAGAAAAAGAAGATTCTGGACAGGAATTGTTTGAACTTGAAAACGATTATACCCTCTATGTAAATTTAAATGGTAAAGTATGGGTCAAATTAGGATCCATGATTGCCTATGCTGGAGATATACGGTTCAAAAAGGAAAGTAGCCTAGAAGGAGGAGTTAGTAAATTCCTTAAAAAGGCAGTCACTGGAGAAGGGGCCCACATGATGGAAGCCAACGGATATGGTAACCTCTATCTAGCTGATGATGGTAAAAGAATAGCCATTTTAAAATTAAATAATGAAAAAATATACGTCAATGGAAACGACGTTATGGCCTTTGAAGAAAGCATTGACTGGGATATAAGCATGATGAAAGGCTCTGGTAGTTCTTTAGCTGGTAATTTGTTTAACATGAAATTGCAGGGCACCGGAATGGTAGCTATTACCACCCATTACACACCATTAACCTTAATTGTGACTCCAGATCGACCAGTTTACACTGACCCTAATGCCACTGTGGCCTGGTCCGGAACATTAAGGCCAGAGATAAAAACTGATATAAGCTTTAAATCCTTAACTGGACGTGGAAGTGGAGAAGAATTCCAGATGAAATTCGAAGGCGAAGGTTTTGTGGTTGTTCAGCCTTTTGAAGAAATTGCTCCTATAAAATAATAAACCTAAAAATAATCCTTAAAATCAGTTTATTTATTTTTTAACTGGTTTTAATCTTTTTTATTAATCCTCTAAACG